>ENA-OQVM01001774-OQVM01001774.1-marine-metagenome-genome-assembly--contig:-NODE-1774-length-27280-cov-3.748042_pt1 | contig 27280 bp, 25 predicted proteins | sample MGYA00237776_ERZ505498 | MGnify/ENA primary metagenome ERZ505498 (study PRJEB26159, sample SAMN06265151) | marine metagenome | isolation source: Helgoland LTER site | place: Germany:Helgoland, sampling...
CTTGATCTCAATACCGAAGGTCTATTGCTACTTACTAATGATGGAGGATTAGCCAGATGGCTTGAACTTCCCTCAACTGGCTGGATTAGGTCATACCGGGTGCGCGTCAATGGTCGCTTCCATCACAAGCGGCTCGAAGAAATAACTAAAGGTGTCACAATCGATGGCACAAATTACCGTAGTGTTGAAGTTGAGTTAGATGAGCGTAAGGAAGGTGTCAATCAGTGGCTTACAATCCGTATCAAAGAGGGTAAAAATCGTGAGGTTCGCAAACTCCTTGAATATGCAGGCCTTACAGTGACCCGTCTACTCAGAACTTCATACGGACCGTTTGAGCTTAAAACTCTTCAACGCGGTAGTGTAGAAGAAGTAGCAGTAAGTCTACTTAAACAAAATTGCGATGGCTATTTTCAAACGCTTAGTACAGAAGTAAATGAATATGTAACACCTGAAAAGTCAAAGTCTAAGGGTACCGGTTGGGCGAAAACAAAACCCAAGAAAAATGCAAAACCTAAAAATAAACATCATTCCCCAACAAAAGATAAAAATACAAACGCAAGAAAATTTCGTTCTAGGTTAAAATGAGAATAATAGGTGGAAAATATAGGAGTAAGAAGTTAATTGCTCCAGATAATGATAGGATCAGACCTACTACAGACCGCATGCGCGAAACGATTTTCAATATTATCCAACATGGTAATGGACCAGGTATAAGAGGCTCAAGAGTTCTTGATTTATTTTCAGGATCGGGGGCTTTCGGTATTGAAGCACTTTCGCGCGAGGCCAGTCAGGTTACTTTTGTTGATAAAAGTTCAACATCTATGAAATTAATAAGGAAAAATACCGCCCTTATTAATAATCCAGTAAATACTATTTACTTAATTAAGAATGCTTTAAACATGACGAAGGCCCACGGTTTTTTTAACCTAATTTTTATTGATCCACCTTATTATAAAGATTTAATCACACCAGCGCTTTTAAATATTCATGAGCAGAATTTACTTTGTGATGAAGGATTAATCATAACAGAGTACTCAGCTGGGGAAAAAATTGATTTTACATCATTCTTCAAAGAAATTAAAACTAATAAAAAATAAGGTCAAATATCTTCATTTAATTTCTACTACTATAATGACCATAGTAGTTGGCATTGCTACCATATTGAGTTTTAATAATTCAAAAGATATACAGGAAAAGCTCGTTAAGTTAGAAGAACTGAGATTCTCTCCCGAAATAAAGATTGAAAGGTATATAGATACTGTTTTGAACTGTAATAACGAAAAAGAAGAAATGTATGTAATTAATGTACTCAACGAAGGCTATAAGATTTTTAAGAGTCGTAATGTAGATGTTACTCCATTCATATCAATTAATACACAGTTCAATAAAAAGGATACAATACTAATGATACCTCTGAACAATAGAGCTTGTCTATCAGATTTTCAGGCAAGTCAAGGAAAGTTATTCACGTTTAAAAGTGTCGATATTTTCGATGATTTTGAACAATTAGAAGCAGAGGTACTCAGACTTGGAGAGCTTATCAAGGGAGATGATTTTTATAGACAGAGAGGACCTATTAGGCTTGGACATTTTGTAAGTCTAAATTATAAGGACTTTCTAGGGAATTATATTCATGAGTATTATTTTGATGACTATCGAGGAAAATATTTAAAGCAAATCTCAAGTCATGATGGTGAGTTATACAGGGTTGCTAAACGGGGAGGAATTCCTGATAGAATTGATGAAATTAATCCTGCTAGGCTATTAGAAATAAGTTTAGAGGAAATACCTGAAAATTATCATAAAGGATGGGTTTCGGGAAAGTGAAAACCAAAAACAAAAGAAGAAATTTCTGAGGATAAGTCATAGATTTTTTAAAGAGAAATAACTTTCACTTTAATCAAGCTCAAATTATATTTTTTTTCAAAAAAACACCTAAAAAAGGTGTTTTAATCTGTCATGTAAAAATGTGTAATCCCAAGAGATACTGCATCAAATGCTCCAGTCACATACGCTTCTCCTTCGTAACATTTTCTTTTCTCAATTAATCTATCTTTCATTGAATCTACATTTTTAGAAATAGCTTTTGCAATTTCATACTTGGTATGAGCATTAAAATTACTAAACACAAATCGAATATCTTTTCTTGAATACGTATAAAAATCAATATTACGCTCCTTGCAAAATTCTGATATTTCTTTTAAAAGTTTTGATACACGTTTTGATTTTTTTGATTTCTGATAATCTTCTATAACGATGGTATCTGGTTCGTAATAGGCGACTTTCTCACGAATTTTCTTCATTGCTTTTGCATTAGAAACTGGTCGTGGTTTAACTGCTACTGTTTGTGCTATTTCAACAGTTAATGCATCTTTCATAATTGTAAAACCAAAGCCAAGAGCATTTGGGAATAGAGCCATTGTTAACCCAGTTTTATAGATTTTAGTTTCTTGACTCATACACTTGTTCTTGGTTTAATAGCTTGACAACTTCTCTTAAATATGCTATTCTTTTACTACTCTTCGGAGATTGAATATCTTTAAGCTGTTCAATGAGTCCATGACTTCGATACACGAGATTTTGCTTTACTGTTTTGACGAGTGGTAAGAACAAATCATTAAGTGTTGCTCCGAAGAGGATATGATACGTGAGGATAATTTCTGGAGTAGGGTTGCGTTGTCCGTTTTCATAGCGGATTAGGTTGGGCGGTTTCATGTCAAGTAAGGTAGCAATATCTTGCTGTGGTATGTCCGCTCGTTCGCGAACGTATTTCAAATTATTTTTCATTATTATATTAAACAGGCGATGGCATTACTGATGTCCATCGCCTGTTTTAATTGTAGAACAAACTTTAACTTCACAAAGACATAAAAAATTATCCATACGGATAATTTTTTTTCGCGGTCACCCAATATTTGTGGATGAAATGGGAATAAAGTGATTGTTTAACGTTTAAGAAGTCTAATTTTAACTAAAGAAAAAAGATTTACCTAGAAGTGTAACGAGATTTTTAACATCATTATCATTGCCTTCAATAATAAGTCTTAATCTTGCCTTTCCTTCATCTTTAATGTGATTAATTTGAGTAGTAAGAACTGGAATTTCTTTTGGATTATATCCTTTAATTATTCCCTGTATCTTTTCTAAATCTTCAACATCATAGGTATAAACAACTCTCATAATTTATTTAATTTTATTACTAATCAAATATAGCCATAATTAGCAATTTAAAAGCATAGTATCCGTCTTTATGAATAAAGACGAGAAAGAAGCCCTAAATAACTAATACGACAGCCTGTTATTACGAGAATGAAGAATTTGTTGCATCCGTTCCCAATCTGATATTTTCTGTTTTTGTTGAAAGTCCTTTTGTCTATTTAGTTTTGTAGTATTAGTTTTGTTATATACCTTATTCTGCACAGGTTTATGCTTCTGTTTGCATACCTTTGTGTTATTTTCTGCACAGGTTACAAAGCAAGGTGCGTAATATATGCCTACCTTTCCTTTACGTTGCTCTGGAGTGTGTAATTTGCTACCTTGATAATCGGTAACAGTAATTAAGTGTTTAGTGATAAGTGATTGGATAACATCTGTTATTACTCGTCTTGATAGTCCTGTTTTTTGTTTGAATAGATTATGAGTTATTCTGTCTCGTTGTTTTCGTTTTCCATTTTTGAGTTTCCAACCATACGTTTGTCTGATGATGTAGAGTAATATTTTTAATTCTGAAAAAGTCAGTTCAGTTAGGTGGATATCAAACACCTCATTTGGAACTTGGGTGGTCTTTTGATATCGCATTGTTTTCAGTAGGATTAGGGGCGTTTAATATTGAATTGTTACCAAGAAGAATGTCGAAAAATCGCTCTGTTTGTTCTTTGTTGAGGGGTTTAGGTCGAATTCCACTCGTATTCTTATCCGTATAGATAATTTGTGACGTCAAAGTTCGAGAGCTGTCCCGAACAAGGGGACATTTTAATAAAATATCTCGATTAGCGAGTTCATAATACGGAGAAAGCATTGAAAATACTACTCCTTTGCCTTTTGCTGTTAAGTTCGAGGTAATGTTTTTGAGCATTTCTCTTTTTTCTTCTAAAATAGCCGAATTGTAAAGTTTTAAAGGCTCGTTACTAAGTTCGAGGAAATCCTTGATTTTAGATAATATTCCATCATTTCCAGACTTCACTTCATTAATATTTTCATCGAGCTCATGAATCTTCATCAATAAATCAGATTTACGTTGTTCAAACTCATCTTTTTCAATTAAGTTTTCGAGATAAGCATCAAGTAGTTTCTTTTCTTTTGAGACTAAACTGTTTTTTTGAAATTCTAGTGATTGCAATCGTTTTTGTTCAATGGCAAATTCATGTTCTTTTTGTTTGGATATAATCTCAAATAAGCTGTCGAGTTCTTCTTTTTGTAATGAAATAGTCTTAAGCATATTCTTTATGTAATGTTCAATAGTGTCTTCTCGAATACTCTTGGTTGGGCATCTTTTAGTCTGACAACGATAGTAAATGGTACCTTTCTGCTTTTCACCACTCATAACGTATTTACATTCTTCACAGCGAATTAAACGCCTGAAAAGATAATTATGTTTTAGTCCCTTAGTATTTTGACGTCCCTTAATAATCAATTGAGTTTTCTTGAATATTTGAGTTGTAATTAATGGTTTATGATTTCCTTCGAAGGTTTGCCCTTTAACTTTCATAATACCTATGTAAAAAGGATTTTTAAGAATTTTAGTGATTCCATTTTTACAAACCCTACCTCCTTTAGTATTTACAAGTCCACGCTTTTGCATTTCTTCAGAGAGGGTTCGTACATTGTAATCAGCAGTTGTATAAAGTTTGAATAGTTGCTTAACGAGTTTTCCTTGAATAGGGCAAATTGTTTTTACTTCTCCCTTTCCATTATTGAGATAGCCAATTGGTGCAGCCCAAGGGTACAATCCTTGTTTTAATCGCCCATACAGTCCTTTTATAGCCTCCTGTCGCAAGTTACGAACATAGTCAGAAGCCATGACAGCCTGAATGTCAGCAGAAAGACGACCTCCACGTTCACTTAAATTTAAATTTTCATGAGCAAAGAATACTGAAATATTATTGTCTATTAAATCCCCAATATCTGCCCAGTCATGTAAGTTTCTTGAACCTCTGTCTATTTTATGAATGACGACACCATCCGCTTTTTTTTCTATTAAGTTTTGCATCATTTCATTAAAAAGAGGTCTTCCTCGTTTTGCAGCAGTTTTCTTTTCTTCGTAAAAATGAATAATTTTTAAATTATTTGATTTAGCGTATTCCTTAAGAATACGCTTCTGTTCATGGAGTGATACTCCTTCTTCTTGTTTTTTATCAGATACACGAATGTATCCATAAACGTTTTTCATATATTTTTTAGGTTAGTTTTAGTTTGACGAGTAATTATATATATTTAACAATATCTAGATTTAATAGTCAATGCTATGTTTCTTTATCTCGTTGTATTCGAGAATGAATGCGTTCTGCTAAATCAAGGAAATCAAAGAAGCGTTCTTCAGCATCTTTGATTTCTTCATCTGATTTATGTTCGAGTAATTTTCTAATAAATGGTAATTGTGTATGTTTTGTGTTCATAACATACACATCTTAGCGTTCGAAAAATAGTATTAAAGACGTTACGGAAGGAAGGTCTTTACGGCAGTAACTCGTAAGATGATATAATACTGGTATGTCTGAAAAAGTATCTGAAGAAAATTTAACGAAGAGCATTAAGCAAACTGCAACCACCATAAGTGTAAATTGTGTTCGTAATACCGTTATCGAAAATTACCATGCAGGTATTGTTCCACAGTCAAAAACTGGTGATTATTCAGATGTGAAAGTTGTCACTCCATTTGGAGAAATTGCATGGAATGACCTATCACGTATTAGTGATGAAGAAATGAAAGCTTTTAATGTTGAAGTAAACAATAGGATATACACTTATTTACAAGCCTTATTTAATCCAAAATATGCTGAAGAAAAAGATGCGTTTATGAAGTTTTGTCGTTCTATGTATCCCCACAATTGGGATGAACCAAAACTCGACAAAGGATTTTTAGGATTAACGAAAACTGAAAAAAAGATTAAGACCTTACAAAAGTAAGGTCTTTAATATTTAGTTGGGTAGAGCATACTTGCAAGTATGAATTATTCATACAAAAACTACATTAGTTATTTTGCTTTTACCAACTTCCGAACTGAGGGAAAACTCTTTGGTATTTTGCAAAAAGATAGGTTACTCCACACCTATATTCTTGGAAAAACTGGTGCAGGAAAAACTAATTTATTAACCTCACTGATTCTTCAAGATATTAAGAATAAAAGAGGATTATGTGTATTTGATGTACATGGAGACTTATCGCATACCATCATCAATAATGTTCCTCAAAATCAGAAAAAAGATATTATCTATCTTGATATAGCAGACCCAGAGTTGGTATATAGATATAACCCTTTAAAGCGTGTATCAGTAGAAAAACGCTCATTGGTAGCATCATCACTTTTAGAGTCATTTCAAAAATTATGGAAAGGTGCTTGGGGTGTAAAATTGGAGCATATTTTACGATATATTATTCTTACACTCCTTGACCAACCACAAGCATATATTTCAGATATCCATCGCATTATTCACGATATTAATTATCAAAATCAATGCTTAAAGAATATTCAAAATCCATCTGTTATTCGCTTTTGGCAAACTGAGTTTAAGAAATATACCAAGAATGATATTGTACCCATTTTGAATAAAGTAGGTGCATTTTTGGCTCATCCATCAATTCGTAGATTTCTTATTGAGAACAAACAAGAACTATCACTCCGAAGGTGTATGGATGAAGGGAAGATTGTAGTAGTAAATATTAGTAAAGGAAAACTTGGTTCAGATGTCTCAAATATTGTTGGTTCATTTCTCCTCAACGCAATTATGGGTGCTGGGTTTTCTCGTATTGATACAGAAGAGCGATATCGAAAACCATTTCACGTATTCCTTGATGAATTCCATAACTACACGACTCCATCTATCATTAATTTACTTTCAGAAATCCGTAAGTGGAAGATATCATTAACTCTTGCACATCAATACTTATTCCAACTTGATACTGATATTAAAAATGCCGTATTAGGAAACGTTGGAACGATTATTTGCTTTCGATTAGGACAAGCAGATGCAAAATATATGGCACAAGAATTCCATCCTGTTTTTGAAACCTCTGACTTTGTAAATTTAGAAAATTATGACATTTATTTAAAGCTCATGATTTATGGAAAACCCTGTAAACCATTTTCAGCTTCAACTGCAAAATTCTCATATATTCTGACGTTACCAACGTAACGTCTTTTTTGATTTCTGCACTTCGTCATAATGAATACAAATAAACCTTCAAATTAATAACTCATGAAAACACTACCAAGTACCGAGCTACTTGGTAGCTCAAAAATTAAAATCCATTACAAGCGACCACATCTTAATCAGATGCATCGTATTTCTTCAGCTTATGATGCCGATACTATTTTACGAAAATATATCAATCTCAAACAATTAGACCTGCGGGAATGCTTTTGGGTCATGCTACTGACTAATGCAAATCGAGTTCTTGCTATTTCCGAAGTAGCAACAGGAACAAGCAGAGGTGTACAAACCAATCCAAAATATATTTTTCAATTAGCATTACTCACCAATGCATCCGCAATCATCGTTGCGCATAATCATCCAAGTGGAAACTTGAACTTCTCAAAAAGAGATATTTCAGAGACCAAAAAATTACAACGATTAGCAACACTAATGGATATCACCTTACTCGACCATATTATTATCACTTCAGAATCTTTTGTCTCTATAGCGCAAGAGAATAAGTTGTAATAATTCTTAAGCTATTTACCTCATTATGCCTAAAACTCCCATATCGTATTACGGTGGAAAAATTAATATGATTTCTATTATTCTTCCCCTTATTCCAAAGCACACAATATATACCGAAGCCTTTTTTGGTGGTGGTGCAATATTCTTTGCAAAGGAAAAGGCAGAAGCAGAAACTATTAATGATATCAACAATATGGTGGTTAATTTCTATGAAGTAGTACAAACTGATTTTGATAATCTCAAAGCAAAAATTGAAGCAACATTATTCTCTCGTGCAACATATTCTGTTGCATGGAGTATCTACCGAATGCCTCACTTGTTTAATAAACTACAACAAGCGTGGGCATTCTATATCGCAACTAATATGGGTTTTTCATGCAAAATAGGCTCTTGGGGATATGATAAATATGCAAAACGAGTAAGAGCCTTCTGGAATAAAAAGCTCATGTTTGATGAATCTATATCGCATCGTTTAGAGAAAGTACAAATTGAATCGAATGATGCATGTACAGTGATTACAAGTCGTGATTCCGCAGATGCTTTCCATTATGTTGATCCTCCGTATTTTAATTCGAACATGGGACATTATAGTGATTACACTAAAGCTGATTATGTAAGGCTTTTAGATACACTTTCAAATATCAAAGGAAAATTTCTATTGAGTTCCTATCCATCAGATATTCTTGATGAGTACATCGAGAAAAACAAATGGCATACGAAAACTGTTACCAAAATACTTTCTGCATCAAAAGGAATAGCAGGTACGAAACGTAAAACTAAAGTTGAAGTACTAACAGCAAATTATCCTATTTAAAATAACAATAACCTTAAAATTTAATAACAATGAAAAAAGTAATTGAAAAAACAGCCAACCTTGATTTGGTTGGCGTCAACGGAAATGCCTATATGATTATGGGCGTGTTTAGACGACAAGCCAAAAAAGAAGGCTGGACGCAAACTGAAATTGACCTCGTGATTAACGAAGCAAAAAGTGGTGATTACAACCATTTATTAGCAACAATTGTGAATCATTGTGAGGCTAACGAAAAAGAATCTATTGACCCAAAAGAGGTCTGGAGCGTTTTGGAGCAGCTAGGCTTACAAACACATTATTTAGCCTCTAAAGTAATCGCAGACTGGGATTCCTACGATTATAGTAATTACCGTTCGCTACAGCGAAAGGCTGGAAAATCAAAAAAAGTCTTTGCAATTTTCGACGCTGATGTACTTGATGAAGATAAATATGCTGTAACTACAAAGCCTCCTTTCTTTTTTGAAACCAAAGAAGAAGCTGAAGAAGAACTCCAGCGTATCTGTATTGAGACTAAACGAAGTCCATCGGATTTCATTATCCACACCCTTTGGAAATTACCAAAATAATAAAAACTGAATATTAATTTAAAATTGAAAATTATGAGTAATATAACTATTGTTGATGTTTTAATTGGAAACATCAAAGAAGACCAAATGCTTCTTAATGTCCTAGAGGCAAAAATTGAGGAAGCAAGAGTAGAAAAACAAACGATTGTAAACCGATTAAAAGATTATCGTAAAGATGTATCGGTACTGCTGAAATATGCAGATGATAGTAAGAAAAAAGAACTTGAAGAATTAGGTTTTGATTTCTCTGAAACAGAGCGTGGATTAAATCCTATTGCAACAAAAGTGTATGACATCATTGTAAAAACAAAAGGTAATGAACTTACCAATGCTAAACTCTATGATGAATATGTGAAATCTTTAAAGAACAAAGATGAAGCCGTGAATTATACCGAATTCAACATCAAGTGTCGTTCGCTGTTTAATACTCAACGTTTGTTGCGTAAAAAAGGAAGTGACCCTAAATCATCACGAACAGATATTATTTCATTAAATGGGAGAATACTTAAAACTAAATAGTAAATTTAAAAGCCATCAATGATGGCTTTTTTTTTAATTCCATAATTTTATGTAATTACAATAATTTAATTGTTCTCTCCCTTTTCGCCAATAATAAAAAATGCTTTCTAATTTAATTTATTTTTATTTTGAAGTATAGCCTCTGCTAATCTGTTCACATTTCTAATCATTGAAAGCACTAAAAGGATAAGCGAAATTAGGAGCACCACACCTAAACCATAAGCCATACTTTTATAACTCAATGATTTCATTTTCATCTTTTTCTCTTTTTTTAAAGCTAAATCAACTTTTGCTTGTACCAAGTTTTTTTGATAATCAGCTTCAATATTTGCTAGTTTTGCATTATATGCATTATCAATTTCCCTAATTTGGTAATCTCTATCTCCATTTTTATTTTTAAATAAACGATAAAAGTATTTTAAAGCAACTGGTTGTTGATCTCCCTTAAAGTTGGATGACATTGGAATAAATTGTTCGGTGTTATCTATAATAAGAGACAGTTGATTATCATAATTATTTAGATATTCATTATTAATGGTTTTAATAATGTTTAACCTTTGGTTCTTTTGAAACTTATTAAGAATGCTTTGCTCAAAATTTACTAGCCCAAAGCCATCATTAGGATTGTTTCTTATAAATTTTTCAAGAATATCAAATGCACTCACCTGTTCAGTTGAATTAACTAAACTTAATATTTTTGAAATTGTATCAACTGTAGAAATAGATTTCTGTAAATCGTTTCTATATCTGTGAAAACTAAATAGTTTACTGTTTAAGAATGCTACCCTATTATTGTTAGCAACACTTTTTAATAAATTATTATACGAACTTAATAATTTCGCTTTATCAGAATAACTTTTAAAATTTTTATCGGTAGATTCTATAAATCGTGTTTCAAAACCTTCTGAGGTTTTTACCCAACGCTTTAAACTATTGTCTTTTGTTTTTTTATAGATTTTAGCATCTCTAGCACTCATCACATACTTTCCTTCACCTTGCCACAAAGCTTTATTTTCGCTTATTGGGAGGATTTTTTTTAAGTTATTAATTTGAGCATAAAAAAATGACAAACCAACAGTGTCTCTATAAATTCTTTCTTTTTTTGGTTCGTGATTTGTAACTTCATTTATTTGAGTTACTTCATCTTTTTGTTTAATAAGTTCATCTCCCTTAGGTAACAACCGTTTGATTTCATCTAAAGTGACAGCAACAGGTTCTGGATAATTTATTTTTAAAGGCGCCTCCTCTTTAACAGTTTTGCGCTCACTGGCAGGTATTTGTGACCACACAAGGACAGCAATTCCACCAATTATAGCAAGAGAGCCTAAGCCAACTATAATATGCCAAAATACTCTTGAAATACCGTAGTAATAGTTGTTTTCTAACTTTGAAAATTTATTTTGCTTCATAATTTATCTTTTTGATTTTTTATCTATTGGAAAATATTTTTTTAATAACTTTTTAAACTTAATACTCTTCAATGCACTTATAAAAGCCTTATCTTTTGTTGTAGCGTATGTCTGCACAGCCGCATTTAATAATGAATTGAGAAGTTTGCCTGATTTATTAAATTTATATGATTTGGAAAATATTTTTTTACCATCAGCATCAGTCAACATTAAATTAAAAGAAATATAAGCCTCATAGGTGGTGAAATATTCGTTTGTTAAATGACCCATAACATCACTTGCTGTATAGTTTACGTTCATATTTGTAATATGAATTTTTTTTGAAATCACCGTGTTTTCATTAATATCAGAATCTTTTAATATCTTCATGCGCTCTAAAAATTTTAGTGCAATAGTTCCTAAAATACGTTTGTATGAATTATCTTGAGTAAATGGAGTATCTGATGTGAAAGCAATATTTTCTTTATCTCCATTAATTTTTGTAAACTCAATTAGTGCAACGTCATCAGAACTATTGTAGTTGTTAGAATAAAGGTGATTGACATTAAATGAGCGGGTTTCAACTTCACTGCCAGATTGATAAGTAATGTTTTTTTGAGTTACACCATCCAGCAAATAATGTTTCCAAATTCCATCTTTTTGATTGTTCTTGTATTTGCCTTCTCGCATAAGTCTTCCAGATAGATATTTTTGCTCGTTTAATTTGTTTCCTTGCATATCAAAGGTTGTCCAAATACTATCTTTTTTAAAAGTTTTTGAAAAATATCCTTTTAGTTTAATTTTTTCCTTTTCAAAATACTCTATACTTTCATAATAATTAGGATCTTGCGTTGGCAGTAGACTTTCTATTATAAACCCATTTTCATTGTAAATAGTTTTTTCAATCACATCTCCATTATGATATTTAATTTTTTTATGTATTTTACCATTGGCAAAATTTTTTAAATAACTCCCATGTGATATATTGTCTTTGAAATAGGATTCTGTTTGTATTACTCCATTTTCAAAAAGTAATTTTTCGTAGATGGTTTCTGATAATTTATTTGGGTTCTTTTTTATATGAGATTTTAAGTTGCCATTTGTATAATATCTTTTACGCTCTAATAATTGATTTTTTTTTAAATGGGTTTCTTCTTGAACCTTATTATTTTCATACATTATTTTTGTATAGACTTTTTCATTAAAATTAGTAGAACTAAACTTATTCTGAGTACTTAAGCCACCAGAGGAAAAATATTGTTTGCTCTCAATAATTTTACCATTTACGTATGCTTCTTCTAGTTCTTTGTTTCCACTAGCATCCCAAAAAATATGTGTTCCCTTTTTTTTGCCTTGTATGTAATTGCCTTTATGTTTTCTTTGCCCTGAAACATACCATTCTTCTTTTAAACCATCTATTTTCCCATTGGCATAAAGTGCTTTTAGAGTGCAAGTACATTTATTAGATACATTGTCTTGAGAACTAAATAATAGTCCTGTAAAGGGATTGTTATCAAAGTAAAGTAAACCATTACTGCGGGTTACTTCATCTGTAAAAGCAACATTTTGTGCAATACCAGTTCCTATTTGAAAAAGAAAAACAAGTGTAATTATTTTTTTCATATTAAATTAGTTTAATGTTAAACGTTGGGTTGTGTTTTTTGAGGCTAATAATCCATACGATTTTGGATATGTTTTCTTAACTTGATTAAGTTTTTCCTTGCATTGTTCTTTTGTCGAAAATGGACCGATGTATGCTGAATACATTTCTGTTCCGCTTAAGCTTTTATAGTCTGGAATCCATAAATAATTAGCAGAATAGCCTTTTGATTTTAACTCTTGAACTCTATCTTTAATTAAAGATTCAGAATTTTCGGCATAGACAGCAATCATATAAAATTCTGATTTGTCTGTTGATGGAGTACTTGATACTTTTTTAGGAATTTCAATGCTTTTAAATGACTCAAATTTAATTGGCTCGCTAGTTGGGATTTGGTTTAATGCACCTCCATGAACCCAACCAACAGTTCCATCAATTAATTCTACTTCGTAATAATAATCTGGACTAAATATACCTTTGAATGTTGCGTTTATTTTTTTTCTTCCAACACCACCAATAAACTTTACTGGTTCGCCTATTTTTATAGTAGTTAGAATTTCTCCTTTTCTTGTCCCATTAGCTCTTACATTAAGCTCATCAACCCAACAGAAATAAGTTTTATCTTTTTCAAAAGTTGTTTTAACTCGGTCTCTTAACTGATAAACTTTTAAGTAATTAATCTTTGCTTTGGTTTTTTCGTTTATACCGAACCCAATTCTATTACCATACCATCGTTTTATGGGCATAGATCCAAAATACTGCCCATTTACATAATATGTTAGATTTTTATTTTTATTTACAACTTTGAGTATATTATTAGAATAATTACCTCTAATAATTGCATTATTATATTGCCAGCCATTACTTAATTTAATCCAATTATCATTACTATCATCCCAGTTGTTATAACCATATAAGTAATTTCCTGTTCCGTTAAAACCTACATAATTAAAAGCCCTTTTTGTAGCACCAAATAGTAAGAAAGTTCCTTTGCCTAAATCATTTCTATTAATTGAAGCTTCTATCTCAAAATCAATATTTTTAGACAATTTTGAAAGGTAAATAGTGCTTAAAACAAACTTATTCTCTTGGTATTCATGAAAAATCTGCAATTCTCCGTTGTTTATTTTAACTCCTTTGTTTTTAGTTTTACCATAAACATTTTTAGATTCTTGAAAAGTATTCCAACCATTATTATTAGATGAAAATTCTTCTGAAAGTAACAACTTCTTTAAATCAGTTGATGTTTCTTTAATTTCTAAATCACTAATAGCAGTTAAGTACCTAGTAATAGATATTTTCTCATTTTTATTGATTCTATAACCTATTTTACTCCCAACAGGAACCTTAATACTATAATTAGGGGCTGGTCTATCAATATTTTTATACTGGTCGCCAACACCAAAACAATCAATATTATTTGTTTCTCCATCAACAGTTATCTTAACTGTTCTTAATTTTTTTGAATTTGGATATAAACGACTCAATTCGTTAATATCACTTCCGTTATTCGTTTCTATGGCTTTTTGATATAATTTTTCTTCTCTAAGATTATCTAATTTATCATCACTTCCATATTTGTTTAAGTATGATGTATAGCCACTTATCGAATTTGAATTTAACGCTCTGTCATAGGCATCAGATTTTTGATAGGCGTTATATCCAAAATAGGAAACTAAACCAATAATTACTGCTGATACAATTGCAATTACAGTAGTTTTGGTAGTCTTTTGAGTTTTTGATTTTTCTTTTCTAACGAGTTCTTGTTTTAGGGGAAGTAATTTTTCTTCAGTGTATTTTGTTGATTCAAGAATTCCAATCAACTTTTTAGAAAATTCAAGATTGTCTGTTTTTAATACTGCTTCTGTCTGTTGTGCAAGAATATTTTGAAGCTCTAAGACATACGTTTCTAATTTTGAAATTTCATTTTTATAGTTGATGTCTTTCTTTTCTCTAATTTGTGAAACTAACGTTTTAGCTTCTTTAAGCTGTGAAGTATATTCTTTATGCTGTATTCCTGCTGTTGAAAGTTTTTGAAGCCTATTTTTTGAGCCAAAATATTTAGGAATAATATTGTCTGACTTTAATTTCTCTATTATAGAATTGTTTAAGCCTTCATTACCCAATAGCTTTTTATATCCTTTAGAAACTTCATTAACATCTTTTAATTGGAGAATTGAATGTATCGCTTGATTTTCTCTGTTATTTGCGAGTAATAATGGAACGTAATCAAAGACTTGCTGTTCAGTAAATTGAATATCTGAATCTTCCGTAAGCTTTAATGCTTTTTCTGATTGCTTTTCATCTATTAATATATTTGATAAGGCAAGAACATAAGCGCCTTGTTTAGATTCTGCAATGAGGTGATAAAACTTTTGAAAATGAGCAATACCATTTTCATAGTCTTTGTTGCGTATTTGCGTTTTAGATAAGCAAAAATGAGCATCAGCAAAAGTCATATCAACGTCTATAGCTTTTTTATAAAGGTCTAGCGCTTCGTCATACAGTTTTATATTATAGAGCTTACCTGCATCATTAAAATACGTAATAGCCTGTGTTTTGTTATTGCTCATAATGTATTATTTAAAAATATCGTCTGTATTTATTTCTTCTTTTGGTTCATTAGAAACACCATCAGATTTTGAATTAGAAATAGATGTGGTTTTATCAAAGAATAATACTATTGAAGAAATGAGGGTAAGTATTAAACCTATACCAATTACCTCTAACAAATCTGATAAATTAAAAGAACCTAATAAATCAAAATTATCTCCAAAAATACTAGTTCTAATAAATGCATATAGGATAGCAATTATAATTAACATCAGTGGCGTTTTTTTAGCAAATCGAATGCCTCCTAATTGTGTTTCTTTTAGTTCGCTTTTTGCGTAATTAATTAAAATGATAAGAGCACAAATAGGAAAGAGTAATAGAAGAAAAACTAGAAGTCCAATCGGCTCTTTTTCAGCTTGCTCTATTTTCTTTATTGCTAACCTAATCAAATCAAAAGCAGAACCACCAAAGCCAAATACTTTAACCCAAGGCATAAAGAATGCTGCTAATAAAACTAATGATGTTATTATATTTTTAATTTTTGTATCCATTATTTTCTTAGTTAAATAAATCTTCTGTTTCTACAGTTTCTTTTTCATCTTGTTTCTTTGGACTTGCTTGGTTTATGTTTATAGCTGTTGCAGAACCATTATTATTTTTAGCTGCTGAATACGCCCAAATAGCACAAATGGGATTGGTTAATAGCAATCCAAAACCTACGGTGAAAAATGCTACTATACCAGTAACAAAAAACATTATTAATGCACCTTTTCCTGTAGAATATAACATTCCTAGTGGGCCGAAAAACAAACCTAATGCAGCAGCAGTTCCTGCACTTTTTTGTTGTTGTACTACAATTGTTGTTTGATTAGTTTCCATAATATTTATTTGATTAAGAGATTAATAATTCGTCTTTAAAACAAAACACACCAATCTGTATGCTTGTTATTTACATACAAATTAGCGTGTTTTTTAATTGCTACTCAAAGTATTATGACAAGTAGCCGTTTTTTAATGAAAACCAATAAAATTTTAATGGAAAATGAGAAATATTAATTCTGTTTCTTTAAAGTTCTGAGATTAACACCCTTTTTCTTTGGCTGGGCACTTCTCCCTGGCTGATTTTTAAATTTATTATTTAAGTACTTAATATTCTTGTTAATTGTCTCGCTTTTTTGTTTTGATTTTACTCTATTAAAAATCCCAAAAAGACCGACATTATCATATAGGGCTATTCTAGTTTGTGAAATAATTTCAACTCTGTAAACAAAAGGGGAAGTATTTTGTTGTTTCAAAGTCATATTCTCTCCGCTATACGACCAAATAACATATGGAGTTGGAGGTAAGTAACCATCGCTATTATTTGATTTTATGATGTATTTTTTATCTTTTCTAAAAATATAAGTAGAAACATCACCTATCCATTCTCCAATAAAAAAATCATCTGTAACAGCAGGAGATGATTCTTGAATATTATTATTATTATTTATTGTAGGTAATGGACTATCTATATTGCTCGTAGATGACTTGTCTTCAATACAACGACAGGATAAATAGTCTCTTTTAAAATCAATCCCTGCTTGAGGTAATTCGTCATATCCACGTTCTCCAATATCTCTACTATATGCTGAATTACCACTAGAATTACTTAACCAAATTTTTGCAAATTTTCCTAATCCACTAAAATTAGTATAGTAAAATTTATAACCACTTGGTAAAAAATTAAGACCAGAACTATTTGTCCCATTCTTATTATTCAACCAACCTTGTTCACTTCTGATTGAATTTTGGTTATTGTTAACTGTAGTAGTTAATTTTTTCCAATCATCTTTACTTGGTAACCTCCATCCTGTTGGACATACATTTATTGCATCCTCCCAATTATATAAACGACCATAAACTGTACAATTCGTTTCTTTATTATCGTAGCATTTGCTGTTTGGTGTCTTATAATTCATATTCTCTGACATCCATTTTTGGTTTCCGATTTGAATCCATTTTTTGACCTTATCATCAGGTTCATCTTCACAAAAATCATAATTTACATTGCAGTTATTACTCCAAATAAGTCCTTTTCTAGAAGATAAAATAGTATTTCTCATTCTTTCTTTTTGACCATTAGTAAACATCCCACCCTCCATAGAATAGTCCATGAAATTTTGATAATTACCAATTATACTTTCATTATTACAAGTGACTGCTTTTTCATTCTCATCAATAATATTATTTTTATTTAAATCTATTGTTGCTCTTATTTGACTTGGAGTGTCTGATACCAAATCCGTATTAGAGCAAGAGTCTACATGCTCACTCCCTTCTCCCCAAATATGTAACAGATTGAAATAATGTCCAATTTCATGAGCTAAAACAAGATTTGGAAGTTCTCTTTTTTTAGCTAGAAAATAATCTATATCTAACACTACTGAGTCAAACTGTTCAAATAAATTATCTGGAAATTTTGCATACCCACTTCTATCTATTAGGTTACAAATCCAAATGTTTAAATATTTTTTTGAATCCATCTGAACACCAAACCTTAACTTAAGTAATAATTCACTTAAACTAGTTGTTGAAAATTCTTTTAAGTAAGTTTTATGCCAAGTTATAGGGTCTATTTTTTTGCAGCTTTTATTATGACTAGGAATATAAAATTGAACATTGCATTTAGCTACATCTTTTTTATAAGCACCATCTATTAAACTAACATCTCCATCATTAAAACTCTCGTTCAAGCGATCAATAATATTTTGAAAAAAACAATCATCTAAACTCTTTTCATCCAAGGTGTCATGAATGACGTGAAATACTACTGGTATTCTTAATAATTGATTTTTATCATTCATATGTTTTTGTCCATATATAAACTGGACAAATAGCAAGAAAACAGACATGTGAAATTTATTCATTTGTATTTCTAATTATTGCTTTTCAAAAACTAATATTCTTAATGTTGATTGAATATTATTCTTATTATATCTTAATTTTGTTACTAAATGTTTCTCCGTTAATTTTAAAATTTTGTGTTCTTCAATAGATTTCTCAAATTCTCTTTCTATAGGAATAATTAATACATCATTATTTTTAAACTCAACATATAACTCATCTCCCTTAATATTCCAATTAAAATAAGTTTTAAATATGTTAGTACAAAAACCAATACAGTATTCATCATAAGTTTTGCTAGAATTGAATTCTCTTAAAATAGTTACAGATTCTGATTTTGGCTTAATAAGCTCCCATTTAGTACCATTTAAAAACTCTTCATAAACCTCAACAGGAATCTGTTTCTCAAAAACCCACATATTTTGTGATAACCAATACCCACCAATTCCTAAAATAATAAGAACTACAATATGCCATTTTTTAATCTTTTGCTTGATTGTCATACATTCAGTATAACAACCTTGTAATCATTCAACAACAGATACAGCAAGTTAATTAAAACGATATATTAATTAACTGTCACAATGATAGACCTGTTGTTTTTAATGAAAACTATGCTATTACGAATGATAATATTTATCCAATCTCTTTTTTAGTTCCTTGCTGTACGAATTGTTTATGAATATTTCTGTTCCTAGTACAGAGAGTCGTGCACCATTAATTCGGCCATTTAATATTTCAGGTAATATATTTACAATATGACTTTTGCTTACACGGATAAAATAGTCTGGCAACACCTTTTCCAAATCTTTTAAAGATGATTTAAAAAAGAATACATCTTTTGGTTTTGATTTTGCCTGAAACCATAAATAATTATCGCGTAGTTTTTCTTCTTCTTTGTCTTCATTTTCAAACGAATCTATGGTAAAAAACGCAATGTCTGAAAAATTAATAGGCACTCGAGTTACATCACTTTTTCCGTAACTCTTTATTTCTTCGAGGTAATCTACTAATCCCATAACACCATCTTTGGTGAAAGATGAGTTTTCTTCTTGTTTATGTAATGCGGTATGAATGGCTCTGACAACTTCTTCGATATTTAATCGTGGTTTGGTTTTTACGATATATTGTTCGTGATTGGAGTGCAGACCTTGTTGGAAGGTTGTGTCATCGTTTGAGTTGGTTACATAGATAAAAGGGATGTTATATTCAGAATGCAATACTTTACCTAAATCAATCCCATCTTTCTTTCCTTGTAAATCAATATCTAATAAGACAATGTCTGGTCGTTCATTCTTAATCCTAGATATGGCTTCATCGTAGGTTTTGGTATATTCATCTATAGTAAAGCGATATTTTGATAAGGCTCTACGCATACGTTCGTATAAGGCTGGTTCATCTTCGACAATGAGGATATGTGCTTTCATCTTTTAGGTTTTTGGAAATATAATATGTAATGCTACACCGTTGCTGTTTGATAGATTGAATGTTCCGTTTAATTGTTCGGTTAATAATTTCATAATACGTAGTCCAAACGAATCTGTTTTTTTAATGTCAAAATCTTTCGGCAAACCTTTGCCATTATCAGATAAAGACAACTCGTAGTGTTGCTTGTTTTCTTTCATTCCTATTTGTATCTCGCCGTCTGTATCTTCAAATGCATATTTATAGGAATTCGTTAGAAATTCATTAACAATCAAACCAACAGAAAATGATTTGTCAGCATTAATATTTAAATCATCATCTATACTCGTTTTTAGATGAATATTTGAATCTGAAAACGAAGTATTAATATTTTGAGCGAGTGTATCAATATATTTTTTCAGGTTAAGATTGGTTACGTCATGACTTTGGTAAAGCTGTTGGTGTACTTCATTAATACTATCAATTCTATTCTGAAGTTCAGTAAGTTTTACTTCAAATTTTGAGTCGTTAAATTCTTCTTTAGCAACTTCAATAAAGGTATCAATTATTGAAAGGTTGTTTTTTATTCTATGGTGGAGTTCTTTTTGAAGGTCTTCAATTTTTGTTTTTTGTTCACCAATCACCTGCTTCGCTTTAGCTTCGGATTTATATTTTCTCCAAATAAAGAACGCTGAAATACCAAGTGCAAATAATCCTAATGCTAATAACCAGTTGCGTGTATTTGCTTTTTGGGTAAGGAGTTCTTGTTCTACATTATCGGCTTTAAGTTGTAGGTTTTCTTTTTCTTTTTTTTCGGTTTGATATTTTGTTTCTATTTCATTGATATCTTTTACTCGTTCATTCTGTTGAATGCTATTTTCTAAGTCACTAAATTTTTTTTGATACAAAAAAGCGTTTTTATAATCTTTCTTCAGCCTACTTAACTCGGCTTTAGTTTCATATGCAATTACTAATTGTCTTTCAAGCAAATTTTCATTCGCTGTATCTTTGAGAATATGCTGTAATTCTTTTTCGGCATTTGTCAATTTACCCTGTTTAACTAGCGTTCGTGATAAAGAAATCCTAGAGCCAAGTACCTTATCTTCCATACCCACTTCTTCTGCAAGTGCAACAGCTTTTTTATGAAAATTAATTGCGTTACTAAAATCATTGGCAATTTCGTATGTGTCCCCAAGATTAGAATATGCTTCAATGAGAAACATATTATCATTAATATTTTTATAAATCTCTATGGCATCCTTTAAATATAGAATTCCTTCATCTATATTTTTCTTCTCAGCGGTGTAACATTTAGCTATGTTCTTTTTACTGTCAGCAATTCCAGCAGCATATTCAGTTTTTTCAGAAATTACTAATGCCTCTTTAAAATATTCAACGGCTTTTTTATATTGATTAATTTCATAGTGGACTAAGCCAAGGTTATCATATGTTGTTACTAGTCTTCTAGGGTTTTTGTTGTACTCTTTGTATTCTAATGATTTCATAAGATAACTCGTTGCCTCATCATATTTCTCTTGTTCATAAGCCATTGCTCCCAAATTGTTATTAATCACAATAAAACGCCCTTTCTTTCCCAAACGTTCTGCAATTTCAATCGCCTTGTTGTAATATTTACTTGCATCATCAAACTTTCTTGCATATCTATATGCAGAACCTATATTCATAAAGTCCGAATATTTATTATTATGTTGCCCTAAACTATCCATTAGAACAATACTCTTTTTGAACTCTAAAATTGCTTCTTCAAATTTTCCTTTTTGAATGAAACCACCCCCAATATATCGATGACCAAAGCTTACATTATCAAATTTTTTAATTTTCTTTGAAAACTGCATAAGTGTATCGATATATGCTAATCCTTCTGTATAGTTTGTATAATAGTAGGTGTTACAAATCGATTTTAAAATTTTAACCTTAAGAGTGTCTATGGTTTCATTTTTATATGCAGTTTTTAAGCTGTCAATTTTGTCCTGTTGTCCAAAGACATTCAAAAAGAAAAAAAATGCAATAAAAGTGTAGTGTAAATTTTTCATTTATTTTGGGAATTTAATTTGTAATGTAACACCGTTGCTGTTTGATAGATTGAATGTTCCGTTTAACTGCTCTGTTAATAATTTCATTATACGTAAACCAAACGAATCTGTTTTTTTAATATCAAAATCTTTCGGCAAACCTTTGCCGTTGTCTGATAAGGTCAATTCGTATTGTTGCATATTTTCTTTCATCCCTATTTGTATCTCACCATCACTATTATCAAAAGCATATTTATAAGAATTCGTAAGAAACTCATTAACAATCAAACCAACAGAAAATGATTTGTCAGCATTAATATTTAAATCATCATCTATACTTGTTTTTAAATGAATATTGGAATCTGAAAACGAAGCATTAATATTTTGAGCGAGTGTATCAATATATTTTTTCAGATTTAGATTAGTTACATCATGACTTTGATAAAGCTGTTGGTGTACTTCATTAATACTATCAATTCTATTCTGAAGTTCGGTAAGTTTTGTTTCAAATTTTGAGTCATTAAATTCTTCTTTAGCAACTTCAATAAAGGTGTCAATAATAGATAAGTTGTTTTTTATTCTATGATGGAGCTCTTTTTGTAGGGTTTCAATAATAGATTTTTGTCTTTTATTTTTTCTATAAAAAAAGGCGAAAACTCCCAGTGTTAGTAAAGATGCTAATAGACCAATACCAAACATCTTTTTTTGAGCATTAGCCTGTTGAGTTAATTGCTCTTGCTCTAAATTGTCTGCCTTGAGTTGAAGGTTTTCTTTTTCCTTTTGCTCGGTTTTGTATTTAGTTTCTAATTCAATAACCTTATCAACACCATTTTCTTTATAGAGTGAATCTGATAAAACAGCAAAAGATTTTACATTTTCATAAGCTTGCTTGAAATTTTTACTTTCAGCAAATGCATTTCCAATTTTCCAAAAATGATTTTTAAAATACATTTTATATTCATTACCACCAAGATTGCCTCCATCGGTAAAGTGTTTATTTGCTTGTGTTATATTTCCTTGATTTGCAAATAATTCTGCTAAGTGATAATTCGTTATAATAAGTGCATTAGTGTCTTTAGTTTTGGAGGCTAATTCGAATCCCTTTAAATAGTTTTTTTTTGCTTTTTTTATATTTCCTAATTGAAAGTTTTGTTGCCCAATTCCGTTATAGGAATTAATCATTCCATTAATGTTATTTACCAATTTAAAATGATGTAAAGATTGTTCAGCATGAAATAATGCTTTATTATAATCATTTAAAGAGCCATCGTACATTACACTTAATGATTGGTTAATCATACCTACAGTAAAGGTGTCTTCAACTTTTTTTGCTAAATCAAGTGCTTTTAATAAATGAAACTCTGCTTTTTCATACTGAACAAGTTTTATATAGTTTGCGCCAATTGACCTGTGTACTAAGTATGATTTATCGGAATTATACTTGTCAGCAATTTTTAACGCTTCAATTAAATATTCATTTGCTCTAAGAATCTTATTATTTGAACTTAATATTGTAGCAAGGTTTGAATAAGTACCAATACTTTTAACCTCCTTATCTATTTCTTTAAAGAGGTTAATTGATTGAAGGTAGTAATCAACGGCAATATCATTATTTCCCTGACGTGCATTTAAATCTCCAAGACTAGATAAAAACCCTGCTTCACCATTTTTATCTTTATTCTTTTTCGCTAATTCTAAGGCTTTTACATACCAAATACTCGCATTATCATAGTCACTTGCTAGTAAGAAAAATACACCTCTCATTTTATATCCTTGAGCAAGATGTTTATCACTTACTCCTTTGCTAAAATTAATAAGTGTATCGTTATGTTTTTTTGCTAAATCTGAATTAACATAATATGCAGCAATACCAATTTCTGATAATAATCTTGCTTTGGTAGTGTCTTGAGTAGTTTTTTTAAATTCAATCTTTAGGCTATCTAATTTATTTTGTTGAGCTATAGATATTAATGGAATTAGGGCAAGTAAGAAAAGAAGATGTAATCGTTTCATTAGAAAGAAATTGAACAAGCAATTTAACAATTATAATTAATTTATTAACAAAATCTTAACAAAAAATTTATACTAATCTTTCATTAAAAAACTCGCTCCTTTCATCAGAAAAACTCTTTAAGCCACTAAAATTATATTGAATGCTCAAATAGAAATACATTTAATTTATATATAAACCAATAAAAAACTAACGAGTATGGAAATTTTATCGCAATATGGAGAATACATTCTCTATTCATTAGTAATCCTTCTTATTATTAAATCTATTTTCAGTCTAAAAATAGAAGAACATCATTCTCATTGGAATACACTCATAGATAACTTTAATTTTTCTTCTAAAGAATTTTACACTTTATTAAAACAAGAACTTAACGAGCAAGGAGTAGCAGGTATTGTAATTGATAATGTGAGGTTAAAAGAAGGTAATATTTTTTCTTCACGAAGATGGTATCTCCGTGTCACATGGAAAGAATATCAATACGATATTTGTGCAGCTCCCTTTGGTAAAGGGTTTTTTCTGTCATGGTGGTTACTCTATAAAAATTCTCTTTTACAAATATTGATATTAAAAATTCCATTTATTGGGTTTTGGTTGCAAAAAAAACTTTTTCCAACTACATATTACAAAATTGATACTGCTTCTATGTTTATGTCTTACGCACAACAATCTGTACTCAATGTATTGGACAATATTGCTACAACTAAAGGAATTAGAATGTTAAATACAGATGAGCGAAAACCAATACTCAATAGTGTTTTTAAACGATAAGAAATGGGTTTAAATGCTAGGGAACAAGCAACACTACACTTCTATGAATGGGAGTATCGACATCGTGGTTATTACCACTTCGATACTCCTGTTGATATAGAAGCTCCTTATATTCCGTTTTATCATTCTAAAATCTCTAACACACCAATAATTGATGATGGTCGTGTGCCATCACTATTTAAAAGTTTTACTAAATTACTTTCTCCGCCAAAACAAGAAGAACCAGCCGAAGAAATAACAGAAGTAAAACCTCGTTTTTTGGCTTTTGGTAGCAACCCTAATCTTGTTGTCATTTCATTTACATTTCCTAAAGGAACAGAAATCCAACCCAATAGAAATATTGAGTTTCTTAATATGCTGTCTTTTACGGAAAATCTACTTTCGTTTGAAATAGTAGGAACTTCAGAAAATATTACCATCCAAATAGTTTGCAGTGAATACGACAAAGAAAGAGTAGAATCACACTTACTAGCTTACTTCCCAATAGCGATTATTCGCACTACTGAAATTGATAATTTTGGATTTATTTCTGAAAATGATATCGCTATTGCAGATTTTGGTTTGAATGATGAATATATGAGAAGCATTGCTACTGCTGACTCTTTTGCCATTGACCCCTTAACATCGGTTATTGCTACTATGGAATCACTACAACAGAACGATGTTGTAGTTTTTCAAATACTCTTTAAAGGTATTACATCTCCACTTGCAAAAGATATTATTTATTCAGTTTCAGACGGTGCTGGTGGTTCGTTTTTTGCCGATGCACCAGAAATGCCAAATTGTGCGAAAGATAAAATTAGTAATCCGCTATATTCAGTAGTTATGAGAATAGCAACTCAAGGTAAAAGCAATATACGAAGTCAGTATCTAGCGCAAGAATTAGCTCGAAGTATTTCTGCTGTATCAAGTTCAGAATATAATAAGTTGATTCCTTTATCCAACGAAGGTTACAATTATGATTTTCACAAGTACAATCTTCATCATCGTTTAAGTAATAGATTAGGTTTTGTATTGAGTTCAAAAGAATTGAACACCTTTCTCCATTATCCGAATAAAACAGTTGTTTCTCAAAAATTAGGGTTGCAAAATGGTAAGACAAAACAAGTTCCAAAAATCATAACCAATCAAAAATATCTACTTGGTATAAATCAGCATAATGGAGTAGAAACAAAAGTAATGCTCAATGACGAAATGAGACTTCGTCATGCACACATCATAGGAGCTACAGGAGTTGGTAAAAGTACTTTGATTGCTAATATGATGATTGAAGATATGGATACTGGAAATGGTTGTGCCTTGTTTGACCCTCATGGTGACATTGTAGAAGATATTTTACTTCGTATTCCAGAGCATAGAAAAAATGATGTAATTGTAATAGATCCATCAGATGAAAAATACTCTATTGGTTTTAATTTATTAGGCGCGACAACTGATGCAGAAAAAATCGTTTTGAGTTCGGATTTAGTGTCGTCTTTTAAACGTCACGCGACAGCTTGGGGAGATAATATGTCTGCGGTACTATCCAATGCTATCAATACTTTTTTAGAAAGTTCACGAGATGGAACGTTAATTGAGTTAAAACGTTTTTTATTAGAAGAATCTTTTAGAAGAGAATTTTTAACTTCTGTTGATGACCCATCTATTCATTATTACTGGAATAATGAATATGCAATGGTTAGTAAAAGAATAGCTCCATTACTTACGAGAATTGATACCTTTTTACGTCCAAAAGTTATCAGATATATGCTGGCTCAAACTGGAGGTGTAGATTTTAAAAAGTGTATTGAAGAAAAAAAGATTGTTTTAATTAAACTTTCACAAGGGCTCATAGGTGAAGAAAACAGCTTTTTATTAGGTTCAATTTTTCTCTCAAAATTTAATCAAGTAGCCCAAGGACGACAATCATTACCCAAATCAGAAAGACATCCATACTACATATATTTAGATGAATTTCAGAATTTCATTACGCCAAGCATTACAAGGATATTATCAGGTGCGAGAAAATACGGATTAGGATTAGTTTTAGCACACCAAGAACTCGGACAAATTGATGACACGAAAATTCTCAACTCCGTTATATCAAATCCTTATACAAGGATATGTTTTAGACTTGGAGATGCAGATGCAAAAAAAATGGAGTCTGGATTTTCATATTTTGAACAATCAGATTTACAGAGTTTAGGAACAGGAGAAGCTATTATTAGAATTGGCTCGTCTAAAGATGATTTTAATATTTCAACCTTTCCAATAACAGAAACTGGACAAAGTTCAGAGGCTAATAAAAATTACATCATTGAGAATACTCGAAATTATTATGCTCAATCAAAAGAAAAACTAGATGAACTTTTAATCTCTCTATTACCAAAAAAAACACCTTTTAAAAAAGAAGTTAAAGAAAAAATAATCTTTAAAAAGGAAGAAGAAATAACAGAAATCGAAGCTCCGCTAAATGAGATTGAAGTAGTAAAAGATATTGTTACAACTAAAGGAGTACCATCTTCAATGGATGTAAGTTCTGAAACTGATCTAGAGAAACGTACTTCAAAATATCTAGAACAAGCTGAAGAACAAGAAATTGTGCGTAAACACCGTTCGCTTCAGTATTATGTACGCTCAATGGCTCAACAACGAGGCTTTAAAGCAACGCTTGAAGAGTCAACTCAAAATGGAGGAAAAGTTGATGTAGCTTTAGTGAAAGATGATATTCGCATCGCTATTGAGATTTCGGTAACCAATAGAGTTGAATACGAAGTACAGAATCTCCAAAAATGCATTGATGATAATTATTCGCTTGTCTATATGATTTCTGATAATGATAAACATCTAAAAAATATTAAAGACAAATCATTAAAAA
>ENA-OQVM01001779-OQVM01001779.1-marine-metagenome-genome-assembly--contig:-NODE-1779-length-27232-cov-16.340932_pt1 | contig 27232 bp, 27 predicted proteins | sample MGYA00237776_ERZ505498 | MGnify/ENA primary metagenome ERZ505498 (study PRJEB26159, sample SAMN06265151) | marine metagenome | isolation source: Helgoland LTER site | place: Germany:Helgoland, sampling...
ATTTCTTCAAGCCCTATTTCGTTGGCTAATACTGCAGTGGGTAAAGCGGCTAGGGCCGCAGCGATGCCAGCAATGGCAAATCGGCAAGAGGTTTTACTAGGCATTAGACTGTCCTTTTATTTTAAATATTATTGGTCAGCGCACAGCCGGTGTTGACTATGCTACATCTTCTGAAACTAGCTTGTGCCGATTTAAAACTTGCAACATTGGCCACTATGGCCAATAGGATGTCATTTCTGGCCAACCTATTTAACTTGCGTGGCCGTATTTGAGAGTCGAAGACTAGAAATGCAGTGACTATCGATAGAGGTATCTCAGACCAGTATTGACCCAGTCATTGATAAGCGTGAAAGGAAATCTGTGCCATAAATGACACAGGTTCGAGTATTACGACTTGGCCACGAACCTAAGCGCTAAACCATTATTACACCAGCGCTGGCCTGTCGGCTTCGGACCGTCATCAAACACATGGCCTTGATGACCACCACAGCGGGCACAGTGATATTCAGTGCGTGGCCAGATCAATTTAAAGTCGCGCTTGGTCTCTAAATGTTCGTCAATATGGGTAAAGAATGAAGGCCAGCCTGTGCCGCTTTCGTATTTCATTTCAGAGGTAAACAGTGGCAGATCACAGCCAGCGCAATGGTACTCACCCTTTCTGTGTTCGTCATTTAGTGGGCTTGATCGCGGGGACTCTGTGCCTTCATCGCGCAAGATATAGTACTGAGCTTCGGTAAGTCGCTGACGCCAAACCTTGTCTGCGAGTTCTAGTTTCTCAACAGCCCACAGTTTTGTGGTGGTGGCCATGGCTAAAGAGCCCAAACCGATTCGCTGTATCCATGTTCGTCTATTCATATCTGCCCTCTGTTCATATCTGGCCGCTATTCATATTTGGCCGCTGTGCCTGTCTTTAAGGATTCTGAAAGTATGACCTCAGAATACTTAATTAACTCCATGGGGATGCTTAATTGGATCGCCCGGAGACTGTTTGAGTAACACCTTGAGCTGCGACACCAGGCCACCGGCTAGAATCAGAGCGCAGCCGACTAATTCTGGATCGGTAAGGTATTCATCCAGTATCCACCAGCCGCAGAGCGCGGCAAATACCGATTCAAAACTCAGAATAATAGAAGCATGGGAGGCTGGCGCGGTGCGCTGACCAACTACCTGTAAACAGAAGGCGACGCCAGAAGACATAACACCCACATAGAGCAGAGCAACACCAGCATCTAGGATGCCTTGCCAGTCCCAGGATTCAAAAATGGGCACCATAATGCCGCTGATAATTGTCGCCACTACAAACTGTACAAAGATCAAACGAAACGGTGATGTTTGATTGGCCAGTCGACCGGTAAAGATCATATGCAATGCGAACAGTATTGAGCCGAGCAATATTAAAATGTCGCCGGTAAATAATTCGTCGCTTTCAACCTGGCCTAAAAAGTACAGCCCGACCATGGCCATTGCCACACCCACCCAGGTTGGCCATTCGGTTTTATTGCGAAAAAACAAACCAATTAAAGGAACAAAAATAATGTATACACCGGTCAAAAATCCAGCGCGACCCGCTGTGGTATAAACCATACCCCATTGCTGTAGTAGCATACCGGCGGTCAACACCAGACCGAGGGCCGCGGCCTTTTTATTAATCGCGTTTATGGCAAAAATTTCTTTGGGTTTTTCCATCAGATACCAGAGCGGCAAGATAGCCAGTGCGCCAATAAAAAAGCGCCCAAAGGTAAAGGTAATGGGGCCAATATGGTCCATGCCTGTACGTTGATAAACAAACGCCAGACCCCAAATAAAGGCAGTTAGCAGCAGAATTAAATCGGCGCGAAGATCGGTTTTAAAGCTCATAGTGTTTTTTCTATTTATTGTTTTTCTATTTATTATTTTTAAGCTGCACATGCTGAACCAGCAACTGCAAAGTTTCTTGGCCCCTAAACTCATTGATATCCAATCGATAAACACAGCGTACCGTACCGGCATTTAAGTTTGGCCAGGCGGCAGTATCAATATTAAACCAGATGGCGTCTATAGCCAGTTGGGGTTGGTCGACCGGTGCCAGCACCAACTTGAGATGCTTTTCCCCAACAATGCGCTGCTGCACAATTAAAAAATCACCCTCAAAGCAGGGTTCAGGAAATAGCTGCCCCCAGGGGCCGCTCTCTCGCAGTAGTTCGGCGGTTTTCATGCTCAGCTGCTGACTTTCAAGGGCGCCGTCGGTAACCAGCTTGGCCTGTAGGTCATCGGCACTTAATGATTTGGCAACCTGCTGCTCAAAGGCTTGCTGGAATTGCGCGAGCTTACCTTCGTCGAGGCTTAGGCCTGCAGCCATAGCATGGCCTCCGAACTTGGTAATTAAACCGGGGTTCTGGGTTGCCACCGAATCTAGGGCATCACGGATATGCAGTCCGGGAATGGATCGTGAGGAACCCTTTAGCTCACCGTTATCGCCACGGGCAAAAGCGATTACCGGACGATGGTATTTTTCTTTTATTCGCGAGGCTAAGAGTCCAACCACACCCTGATGCCAGTCTGACTGAAATAAACACAGTGCCGATGGCAGCTCGATCTCGGTATCGAAGGCGAGTTTTTCAACAATAGTTAAGGCTTCTCGCTGCATGTCCTGTTCAATTAACTTGCGGTCTTGATTTAACTCATCCAGAGCGCGAGCTGTATTCATCGCCATCTCTGGATCTTCAGTGAGCAGGCATTGAATGCCTAGAGAAATATCATCAAGTCTGCCGGCGGCATTAAGACGTGGACCAATGGCAAAACCCAGATCAGTGGCCACTAAACGGGCAGGATTTTTACCGGCGATACGCAATAAAGCCTGTATACCGGGGCGGCAGCGTCCGGAGCGAATACGCAACAGACCCTGATACACCAGTGCTCGGTTAGTCTGATCTAGGGGCACGACATCGGCGACGGTGCCCAGTGCTACCAGATCCAACCAGCTGGCCATATTGGGTTCGACACGATTTTGCTTAACAAACCAGTCTTGGGCGCGCAGTTCGGCGCGCAGTGCACTGAGTAAATAGAAAGCGACACCAACACCTGCCAAATTTTTACTGGGGAATTCACAGCCTGGTTGGTTGGGATTTACAATCGCCACGGCGGCGGGAAGAACGGCACCGGGCAGATGGTGGTCAGTGACAATAACCTCTATACCCAGACTATTAGCATGGGCGACGCCATCGACACTGGAGATGCCATTGTCGACGGTAATAATAAGCTGGGGATTTTTTTGTGCGGCCAGATCGACAATTTCTGGGGTTAGACCGTAGCCATAGTCAAAGCGATTGGGCACCAAGAATTCAACATTGGCATAACCCATGGCTGTGAGTGCCAATACCATGAGCGCCGAACTTGTGGCGCCGTCGGCATCAAAGTCACCGACGATCATGACCTGATGTTTTTCTTCGAGGGCCACCACTAAACGAGCAACTGCGGCAGGAATACCCTGCATGGATGCGGGTTTAGGCAGACAGGAAAGTTGGCGATCTAGCTCGGCTGGGTTGTTGACGCCTCTGGCCTGATAGATGCGCTGCAATAGGGGGTCGAGCTGCTCGGGAAAATCGCAGCCACTGAGGTCGGAGGGTCGGGTTACGATTTGCATTTGTTTTTCCGTTTAGTTCTCTAACTCTGTGTCATACCAGCGGAGGCTGGTATCTAGAGCCTCCTATACTTACGTCATACCAGCGAAGGCTGGTATCTAGAGCCTCCTATACTTACGTCATACCAGCGGAGGCTGGTATCTAGAGACCCCAGCCTTCGCTGGGGTGACGGCAGTTCTAGTAAGCTGGTATCCAAAGACCCCAGTACTTACGTCTTACCAGCGCAGGCTGGTATCTAGAGACCCCAGCCTTCGCTGGGGTGACGGCAGTTCTAGTAAGCTGGTATCCACGGACCCCAGTACTTACATCATACCAGCGAAGGCTGGTATCTAGAGACCCCAGCCTTCGCTGGGGTGACGGCCCATGGAGTGACGGCCTTTGGGGTAATCTTCGCTGGGATGACGACCCTTGGGTGACGGCCTTTGGGATGTCTTTCGCTAAAGGTAGCCGGCTTGTTTACCGATGTAGTAGCTAACCCAGCCCAATGCTGCAATGATCGCCCAGATGCCTGCCAGTAAAATAAAACCACGAAAAGGTTTGCGCTCAACACGGTTGTAACCCGAATTAAGTACCTGATCGACGCGGGCCTGATCTTCTGCAGATAAATTATTTTCTTCGCTCATTTCTTATTCTCAAACTCTTCCGGAAGTGAAAGGTAACTGCCAACCTGCTCCGGCGTCAGGTTTTGCAGTCTGGGTACCGTACCCAGACAGGGCTCTTTAAAAAGCCGCTTTAGTGTAGCAATATTTTCTTCTAACCGCGGCATATCTGGCTCAATTATATTCGCCACCCAGCCTGCAATCTCTAAGCCGTCGCGGCGAACTGCCTCGGCGGTTAACAGGGCATGGTTTAAACAACCCAGCCGCATGCCTACCACTATTACTACGGGACAACTGAGTTCTCGGGCCACATCGGCGAGGGTTTCGCGATCATTAAGGGGGACTCGCCAGCCGCCAGCACCCTCAATAAGCGCCAACTCCACAGGCAAGATGGCCACACCGCGGCAAAAACCCACTAAACGGGAAGCAGATAATGTTTTACCGGATTCTTGGGCCGCAATATGAGGGGCCACTGCGGCCTCTAGGGCCACGGGATTAACCTGCTGATAGGGCAACTTATGGCTGGCAATAGCCTGTAATTGCAGGGCATCATCATTTTGTAAGCCAGTGCCTGTATCTTCACAGCCTGCGGCCACGGGTTTAATGGCGGCGGTTCTGAGGCCCATACTATTAGCCAGCCACAGAAAGCCCGTTGCTATTGCAGTTTTGCCGACATCGGTGTCGGTGCCGGTTATAAATAGCCATTTGTTGGCCATAGGTTTTTTTCCTAGAGGTTTGGTAAAGACGACTTAGTAATGACACCGCTTATAATTTCCCAGGTCGCGGGAATGGTGCCGTCGGGCCGTCGATAATTATCATAGGCATTATAGAGTGCTTTTAGTTGCTGCTTGCCGGTTAAATGGTTGGCTTTGCCAGCATTGTTGTTATGGGCGCCGACATTTTTAAGTTCTAGTAGGAGCTCTCTGACAGATTGGTGTCGTTCGATGACCAGATTGGACTCCAGCTTCACCTTATCAAAACCGGCTTCGGTTAATGCGGCCTTCCATTCTTGCAAACTAGCAAAGCGATTCACATGGATGCCCTCGTCTACCTGGGCCCAGGCTTCGCGGAGTTCAACTAAGGTCTGGGGACCGGGCACAACCAGATAGAGCTGCCCTTCTGCCGCCAGCACACGATGCAACTCTGCGGCTAAACGGGCCAAATCATCACACCATTGCAGGGCAAAATTGGAAAAGATTAGCTGCTGAGAGCCCGTGGCTAAATCCATCTGCTCGGCATCTGAACAGAGCCAGGTGCAATCTGGATACTGAGTCTGGGCATAGGCCAGCATACCGGGGGAAATATCTACGCCGGTAACCTGGGACTGGGGAAAGCGACGCTGTAACTGCACGCTGTGATAGCCGGTGCCACAGCCCAGATCAAGAATATTGGCTGGGGCCTGATGATTGGAAATACTGTTTAGAAGCTGCTCACCCATTCGATGCTGGAGTTGGGCCACGGCATCGTATCTCTGGGCAGCACGGCCAAAAGATTCCGCGACTTTTTGTTTATCCAGACGGTAGGACTGACGCTCAAAAAAGTTATCTAATACGTCGATTAGCTGATCGGCAGCGGTTAAGTGAGGTAGGTGCCCTGCCCCAGAAATAATATGGCTATGCTCAATGTTTGCTACCGCCGCGACTGGCACCAGAGCATCAGATTCACCAAAAATATTTAAGGATGGGCACTGTATCTGAGCCATATGGGGTTGGTTATCCAGGCTACCCAGCAGCTGTAATAGGGCGCCACCTGCCACAGGGTCAATGGTTGACTCTAGGCTTCGCAGCTGCCGAATTAGCGGCCGCTGCTGCGTATCACCCTGAGCAAGCAGGCCTGTAAATCGCTTCAGGCAGGTTTGGTTATTCTCCGTCCAGCTGCTTAGGAAACCATCAAAATCATCCCTCGCCATGGCATGAGGATACTGCTCATTGGCAACAAACTTTAGATTGCTGCTGATAGTAATTAGTCCGGCCACGCGCTCAGGATGCTGAGCCGCAAAAGCCCGACAGAGCATGCCGCCCAGAGATAGGCCGATGAGAAAGCAGTGGCTAGGCAGATGCTGGGCCATCCAGTTAATTAGACTGGCTTCGCTGTAATCATCAAGCCCAGGGGTATTACCAAAACCGGGTAAATCAAGGGTTTGAATTTGGGAGTCTTGGTCTCTGTTAGCAGAGAGCCGTTCAGGAAACGAGTGCCATATCTGACTGTCTGTGCCCCAGCCATGAATCATGACAATAGGTGCTTGAGATTTTTTAGGCACCCACAGACTCCAGCGCTTCAAGCAGCTGGTCGATTTGCTCTTCAGTATGGGCGGCTGATAAACAGATGCGTAACCTGCCACTGCCTTTGGGCACCGTGGGCGGCCGAATCGCACCGACCATAAAGCCTTTAGCACGCAGCTGCTGGTTAATCTCCATGACGCGCTGATCATCATTAATCTGCACTGGCTGAATGGGGGTCTGGGAGTCCATCAGGTCTAAACCAATTTGCTCGGCCCCTAAACGGAACCGACTGACTAAACTCACTAGCTTCTCTCGACGCCAGGACTCTGCCTGCAAGATTTTTAAACTCGCAGAGCTGGCCACTGCAACGGCAGGAGGCAGCGCCGTGGTGTAAATATAGCTGCGGGAAAACTGAATTAAGGTTTCTATTAGGGCTTCACTGCCCGCCACAAAGGCACCAAAGGTGCCAAAGGCTTTGCCTAGGGTTCCCACCAGTATGGGCACCTGATCAATGCTAAGCCCTAGGGCTTCAACCAGACCGCCACCGTTTTTACCCAGCACACCAAAGCCATGGGCATCATCGACCATCAGCCAGCCTTGATGCTGATTGGTCACAGCAGCCATGGTTTCAAGGGGCGGCAGATCGCCGTCCATACTAAACACACCATCGGTAACCACTAATTTCCGTTCGGCATTACTGGCACTGAGCCTAGCGGCCAGATCCTCTGTATTAGCATGTTTATAGCGCTGAAGATCTGCACGACTTAACAGGCCGCCATCCAGCAATGAGGCGTGATTAAGACGGTCTTGCAGCACCAGATCACGGCGACCCACCAGTGCGGAGATAACCCCCATATTGGCCATATAACCAGTTGAAAATAATAGGGCGCGAGGTCGACCGGTAAACTCAGCCAGCTCTTGCTCAAGCTGCTCATGAGCCTGAGAGTGCCCGCTTATAAGATGGGAGGCTCCACTGCCGGTTCCGTATTGATCAGCGCCCTGCTGCAACGCTTTAGCAATATCTGAATGGCCAGCAAGGCCTAAGTAATCATTACTACAAAAATTATGCTGGGACTTGCCGTCGACCATAATCGTCGCGGCACATCTTGAAGTGAGATTACTGCGCTGGCGATAGAGATGCTGCTGACGGCGCTCATCGAGTGCCCCCTGCAAGATTACATCCATAGTGTTCACAGCTGAACCTAGCCGGCTCGGTAAAACATGGAGTCGGTCTTGGCCTCGGCAATGGTTTGGTGGAGCTCAGCGGCCTGTTCTTCGTTGCCCTTATCCACCTGATACTCTTCAGGGGCAATACCCAGACGTTCGAACAGCTGCATATCGCTGTTAGCTTTGGGGTTGGGTGTGGTGAGCAATTTATCGCAGTAAAAAATGGAATTAGCGCCTGCCATAAAGGCCATGGCCTGCATCTGCTCATTCATATCTTCGCGACCTGCCGATAACCGCACATAGGATTTAGGCATCATTAATCGCGCCACGGCGATGGTGCGCACAAATTCAAAGGGGTCGAGATCGGCTTGATCGGCCATGGGTGTTCCGGCTACCTTGACCAACATATTAATCGGCACTGATTCTGGGTGGACGGGCAGATTGGCCAGCTCCATTAATAAGCCGGCGCGGTCTGTTTGCTCTTCGCCCATACCCACAATGCCGCCCGCACAGACTTTCATACCGGAGTTACGCACATTGGATAGGGTATTTAAACGATCCTGATAGGTTCTGGTGGTGATCACTTCGCCATAAAATTCTTTTGATGTATCCAGATTATGGTTGTAGTAATCGAGACCCGCGCTGGCCAAATTATCGGCCTGACCTTCACTGAGCATACCTAATGTCATGCAGGTTTCCATGCCCAGAGCTTTCACTTCACGGATCATCTCGGCCACGGCGGGAATATCGCGATCATGGGGGGAACGCCAGGCTGCACCCATACAGAAACGGCTGGAACCGCTGGCTTTGGCGATTTTGGCCGCTTCAATAACCTGCTCAATCTGCAGCAGTTTCTCTTTTTCTAGACCGGTGTCGTAGCGGGCACTTTGGGGGCAATATTTGCAGTCTTCTGGACAGGCGCCGGTTTTAATCGAGAGCAGTGTACTGAGCTGCACCTGATTGGGATTAAAATGCCGGCGATGCACAACCTGAGCATCAAACATCAGGTCGTTAAAAGGTTGGTTAAAAAGGGCTAGAACTTCTTCACGCTGCCAATTATTACGGACTGTCGATATTTCAGGGGCTGCCATTGCCATACTCCGGACATGATTTTAATCAGATGCGGGTATGATAGGCTGGGGAATGTCACTGTCAACCTTAAATGCAGGTTTTGGTTAACAGCGGCATAGGGTAGAATGCAAAAACCAGAGCAAACTACTTTCGCTGGGTAAGTCTCATAACTCTGCCAAGGTCTTTTTTCGAGCTTTTAAACCACTGCTTCCAAGACAGGCGGTATACCCAATACATGCCGCGCCACCAGCCGGGAATAATAATTATCGGCACATTCTTTGCAACCTGGTTCAACGTCTCCGCCGCAAAATCTGCTGCTGGCATAGGTTTCAACTTAGCCCAGTAACGAGCGGCTTTTTCCTGGGTGACGCCTTCAGGTAGACGTCCATAAACACCACCCGTCAGCAGTGGCGTATCAATAGCACCGGGACAGATGGCGCTAACTCTCACGCCCTTCATCTCAGCTTCAACACGCAGTGCCTGAGACAGACCAGAAACCGCAAACTTGGTAGTGGTGTAGGCAATCTGGCTCGAGGCTGGCACTAAGCCAGCCATAGAAGCGGTATTCACAATATGCCCAAAACCCTGGGCAACCATCAGTCGATAGCAGGCCTGCACACCATTGGTAACACCGCGCAGATTAACGTCGATCATGGTATTCCAATCACCGACTTCATAGTCGTCAACAAAACCACCAATACTGATACCGGCATTGTTAAACATATAATCAAGCCGGCCAGTCTCAGCCACAGTTTCGTCGACGATAGCCTGAAAGGTCTGGTAGTCGCTGACATCTAATTCCCGCGCCCAGGCCTTGCCATTGTTGGCAACAATCTCAGCGGCGGTCTCTTCGGCCAGTGTAATTTGTCGGTCAGTTAGTACGACTGTGCAGCCGCGATTAGCGAGTTCGATAGCAAGGGCTTTACCAATGCCCGTAGCCGCACCGGTGATAATCGCTGTGGCGTCTTGATAGATTCTTATTGTCATTATTATTTTTGATCTCAAGATTTTTTGAAGTGGGTCACTTCCAAGCTAACCCATTACGTGGGGATATGATCCGCCATAAACTGATGCACAGCATGCTTATCGTTGGCCAGTACCGTAAAGCGCTCTTCTCTCTCGAAAAGGTCGGCCATATGGGGTGGCAACTCAGGATCATGGGGATAACCGGCCTTTTTAACCGCATCGGGAAACTTGGCCGGATGTGCTGTGGCCAAGGTTACCATTGGGGTTTCGAGGTTGCGGCGACATTGACGCGCCGCTTCAAGGCCAATGGCCGTATGGGGATCGAGCAGATAGTCGCAGTCGCGATTAACGTCGCTAATAATTTTAAGCATGCCTTCATCATCACAGCGGTAGCTAGAAAATAACTTACGGGCTTCTACCAGAGCGGTATCGCTGAGATTCATATGACCGGCTTTCGCATCTTTCATTAGCCCGGCAATCGCATCGCCGTCACGATCATAAAGATCAAACAGCAGACGCTCAAAATTGCTGGAAATCATAATATCCATACTCGGCGCCAGGCTCTGTTCGAGGGGGCGAGTACTGTGATCATTCTCACTGATGCAGCGATGGAGAATATCGTTTTGATTGGTGGCAATCACAAGCTGTTCGATAGGCAGGCCCATTTTGTGGGCCAGATAACCGGCGAAAATATCACCAAAGTTACCGGTGGGCACCGAGAAAGACACCTTGCGTTCTGGGCCACCCAACGAGAGTGACGCCCAAAAATAATAGACGATCTGCGCCATAATGCGCGCCCAGTTAATCGAGTTAACGGCCACTAGCTGACGGCCATCCGGCAAAAAGGATTGGTCGGCAAAACTGTCTTTCACCATATTCTGGCAGTCATCAAAGTTGCCTTCGAGGGCCAGATTGTGAATATTGTCGGCCATAACCGTGGTCATTTGGCGACGCTGCACGTCCGACACCCGCTTGTGAGGATGCAGAATAAACATATCGACGTTCTTGCAATGACGACAGCCTTCAATCGCTGCAGAGCCTGTGTCACCTGAGGTTGCGCCCATAATAACTACTTTCTGGTTACGCTTTTCTAAGGTGTAATCGAGCAGGTTACCCAAAAACTGCAGGGCAAAATCTTTAAAGGCCAGAGTCGGGCCGTGAAACAGTTCCAGAATCCACTCGTTGTGGCCAGTCTGAATCAGTGGCGCAATCGCGCCATGGCGAAAGGTCGCGTAAGACGTGTCGATTAGCTGCTTGAGATCATCCTGAGGGATGGCCCCATCGACAAATGGCGTCATTATCTTGAGTGCCAGTTCTTCATAGGAAAGGCCAGCCCAAGAGGCTATTTCGTCTTTGCTAAAGTGGGGTAATTCCTCGGGCACAAACAGGCCGCCATCTGGCGCCAATCCGGTAAGAATTACATCTTCAAAGCTTTTTGGCTCACAACCGCCACGGGTACTTATATATTTCATTTACTGGTCCAGATGCTCTACACGTATAAAGTTAACGCTGCCACGAACGGTTTCTAGCTGTTCAATATGGGCAACCGCCTCATCGAGAAACTTCTCTTTGGTGACGTTGGTCAAAATAATCACATTGACGTATTCCTCACCAGCAGGCTGTTCTTTTTGGATAATGGCTTCAATACTAATCCCTGCGTCACCCATAATCTTGGTGACGTTAGAGAGCACGCCGGGCTGATCGAGGGCCGAGAAGCGAATATAGAAGCTGGTTTCTATATCCTGAATATCCATAATTTTTTGTTCTTGCAACGCCGATGAGGCACAGCCCAATGCAGGCACCCAAGAATCTGGGCTCGATGCCATGGTGCGGGCCACATCAATAATATCGGCAATCACCGAGGATGCGGTTGGCTCAGAGCCAGCGCCTGGGCCATAAAACAAGGTAGTACCCACAGCGTCGGCATTGACCATCACGGCATTGGAGACATCGTTAACACCCGCAATTAAGCAGCTCTCAGGCACTAGGGTTGGATGCACACGCAGCTCAACACCCTCTGGAGTCTGGCGGGCAATACCCAGATGTTTGATGGCATAGCCCAGCTCTCGGGCATAGGAAACATCTTGGGGCTCTAGCTTAGTAATGCCGTCAGTGAAAATACCGTCGAGACTCAGAGGCATAGCAAAGGCCAGAGACGCCATAATAACTAACTTATGCGCGGCATCGATGCCTTCTACATCAAAGGTGGGGTCTGCTTCGGCGTAGCCTTTTTCTTGGGCTTCGTTGAGCACATCGGCAAAGTCACGGCCTTTGCTGTCCATCTCTGAAAGAATAAAGTTGGTGGTGCCGTTAATAATACCCGCCAGCCAATTAATGCGATTGGCTGAAAGGCCTTCGCGCAATGCTTTAATAATGGGGATGCCACCGGCAACGGCAGCTTCGAAGGCAACGATAAGATTGCGAGACTCTGCTTCAGCAAATATCTCGGTGCCATGGGCAGCAATTAGTGCCTTGTTGGCTGTGACTACATGCTTGCCATGTTGCAGTGCGGTCATGACCAGATCGAGGGCGACGGTAGTCCCGCCAATCAGCTCGACAACAATATCGATCTCTGGATTTTTGGCCACATCGAAAATATCTCGTGACACATTAGTGTCCGAAGTGTCGCAACCGGGGTTATCGCGACGAGCGCCAACCTGGGTGACGGCAACTTCGCAATTGGCCCGTGAATTAATACTGTTTGAATTGCGGCCTAAGACGTTGAACACGCCCGCACCTACTGTGCCTAGCCCACAGATGCCGATATTTACCGATCGCACCTAAAATTTCCCCGCGCTAATGAAAGTTAATGGGACCCTGTTAACTGAGCCCCTTTTTGAAGGCGTAATTTTATACTATTACAGACATTTTTCAGGGTTTATTTTTAGGAGTTTGGCTTATCCAGCCCAAAGATTTTCGCGAGGTCTGCCGCTGGCTTATAACCAGGGATCATGGTGCCATCCATTAATATAATACTGGGTGTGCCTGTAACGCCTAGGTCACGTCCCAGAGCAAAGTGCTCAGCAACCGGATTGTTTGCACAGACAGACGTAGGAATATTCTCGCCATTCTTAACTCGGGTGAAGATATCCTGCTGGTCTTTTGCACACCAGGCGGTGGCAATCTTGTCGTAGGATTCTGATGGAATACCAGCGCGGGGGTAGGCTAAATAACGCACTTCGATACCATAGGCGTTGAGTTGAGCCACTTCACGATGCAATTTGCGGCAATAGCCACAGTCAACATCGGTAAATACGTTCATCACCGCTTTAGTCTGGCCGGTAGGCGTGAAAATGATCATGTCACTGGTGGAGCGATTAGCAAATAAAGTTTTGCGCTCATCGTTAAGGCGCATATCACGCACATCAACAAACTGCCCAGAACTTACTTGATACAGACTGCCATCAAAGAAATACTCGCCGCTCGCTGAGACATATAGCATGGGGCCGCCGTCAACCTGAACCTCGTAGAAGCCCGCCATTGGCGCTGGTCCGGTTACCTGGTATGTCAGATCAGATCTTCCCGAAGAAAGCTTACTGATAATGGTGTTGGCAACGGCGCTGGGGACTTCGGCAATGGACAGCGAAGGCAATAAAATTAAAGAGGCTATTAATAAGCCCGCTAATCCAGCAACCATAGTAGAAAAAGTATACTTGGCAGAAACAAGCGTCGTTTTAAACAAAATAGAATCCTAAATAAGGGGGGTTAATGCTTTGGAGTCTCTAATATAGCAGGGGTTCCGCAGTCACAGGCATGAACTGCGAGATTGATTGCAGCTAAATAAGAGCTAATAACGTAAGCGCCTGTGAATAAGGGGTAGAAAACAGCAGAGCCTGCCAGCGCTTGCCCTGCTGAACTCAGATTAAACCGCTTCTTCGCCTGTCTCGCCGGTACGGATACGAATAACTTCGTCTAGGGATGAGATGAAGATTTTGCCATCACCGATTTTGCCCGTCGCAGCAGACTTAGTAATCGCTTCAACAATGCTATCGACCATGGCCTGGCCAACGGCAATTTCAAGTTTGATTTTAGGCAGAAAATCCACCACATACTCTGCACCACGGTACAGTTCGGTGTGGCCTTTTTGACGACCAAAGCCTTTTACTTCAGTAACGGTTATGCCCTGCACACCAATATCCGCTAAAGCTTCGCGAACATCATCAAGTTTGAACGGTTTAATAACAGCAGTAATCAGTTTCATAGGTCTCAGTCTTCGTTAAGGTCTGGGTGTTTTGTCGCTAGATGTAAAGATACCTGTTTCTATTAGAAATTGCATCTCTGAGGTAGAGCCTTCAGCGTAAAAAGAGCCCTCAGCGCATAAAGAGCCTTCAGCGTAAAAAGAGCCCTCAGCGCATAAAGAGCCTTTAGCGGAAAAGGAGCCCTCAGCCAAAAAAGCCCCTTCAGCCAAAAAAGCCCCTTCAGCAGATAAAGAGCCCTCAGAGAACATAGAGCCCTCAGCGAATAAGGAGCCCTCAGCGAATAAGGAGCCCTCAGCCCATTAAAAGCCAGACATAAAAAAACCGGGACCAAAAGGCCCCGGCTAAACTACAAGGGTATAACCTTAAGACTTAGAATTAACGAACTCGGGGTAAGCGTCAATTCCGCACTCAGATGCATCAACACCTTCGTACTCTTGCTCTTCACTAACGCGGATGCCCATCACTAGTTTCAGAATGTACCAAACAATACTACTAGTAACGAAAGTCCAGGCGAAGATAACCGCAGCACCTGTTAACTGAGCCATAATAGTGACGTCAGAGTTAATCGTTACAGCCAACAGGCCCCAGATACCAACAACACCGTGGACCGAGATAGCGCCTACAGGATCATCAATTCGTAGCTTGTCGAAGAAGGAAACAGACAACACAACAATCGCGCCACCAATGGCACCGATCAGAGTTGCCATACCGCCAGTTGCAGACAGTGGGTCAGCAGTAATTGCTACCAGACCAGCCAGTGCACCGTTAACAGCCATAGTCAGGTCAGCCTTGCCAAACAGCAGGTGTCCCAGAACCAATGCAGCCAGAAGGCCACCAGCAGCTGCAGCGTTAGTGTTAACAAATACGCTAGCAACATTGTTAGCAGACTCAACACTAGACACGGCCAATTCAGATCCGCCGTTGAAACCAAACCAACCCATCCACAGGATGAACATACCGATTGCAGCCAGTGGCATGTTGGCGCCAGGAATCGCGTTTACTTTGCCATCTGCACTGTACTTGCCTTTACGTGGCCCAAGGAACAGAACACCAGACAGAGCAGCAGTAGCACCACAGAGATGCACAATACCGGAACCCGCATAATCAGAGTAACCAACAGTCTCACCTAAGAACCCACCACCCCAAGACCACAGGGCCTGCATTGGGTAGATAAAGCCAGTCAACACAACAGCGAATGCCAGGAAGGCCCAAAGCTTCATGCGCTCAGCAACCGCACCAGAAACAATAGACATAGCAGTAGCAACAAACACTACCTGGAAGAAGAAGTCAGACGCGCCAGAATAGTAAGTATCGCCGCTGCTAGCCAAAACTTCAGCGGTAGTTGCGTTAGCAATAGAGTTACCGAACCAGGCATCGGGAATCAACAGGTCAGCAGTACCGCCGTACATAATGGAGTAGCCCATTACCATGTACATGCAGCAAGCAATGGCATACAGCGCCACGTTTTTAGTGAGGATTTCAGTGGTGTTTTTAGAACGCACCAAACCGGCTTCAAGCATAGTAAAGCCTGCCGCCATCCACATAACCAACACACCAGACATCAAAAAGTAAAAGGTATCGAGTGCGTATTTAATTTCAATAATATCGTTCATTAGGTTCTCCTGGTTTAAACGGCTTCGACGCCGGTTTCACCGGTGCGAATACGAATAACTTCTTCGAGGGTGGATATAAAGATCTTGCCGTCACCGATTTTTCCGGTTTGAGCCGCCTTAGTAATCGCTTCAACAGCGCTATCAACCATTTCATCGGCCAGCGCGATTTCGAGCTTCACTTTAGGTAGAAAATCCACGACGTATTCAGCGCCACGATAGAGTTCGGTGTGGCCTTTCTGACGGCCAAAACCTTTAACTTCTGTGACCGTAACACCTGCTACGCCCAGATCGCCGAGTGCTTCACGCACCTCGTCGAGCTTGAACGGTTTTACAATTGCAGTTACAAGTTTCATGTTTAATCTCCAAAGGGTGGCCGAAGCCACCCAGATTTATTTGCAAGATAGGGTTTAAAGTTCTTTTTATAAAAGCTTAAAGAGGACCTTAAAGAGACTTAGAAATAGTCAGAACAAACTCGTTGTCAGCGAACAGAGCGCCAGTTTCAGATGAATCGATCCAGCTCAGATCAAAACCAAGACCAGCAGCTTCAGTGCTTAATGAAACAGAGTAATCATCAGCTTCGTTAGCATCAAGATCAGCAGACATAGTTCCGTAATGGAAACCCAGGCTGAAGTCTTCGCCAAGAGCCATACCGTAATCAAGATACACGTAAGTCGATGAACCGGTAGAGGCGTAGTAGTCATCAGAGATAGCAAAACCTACTGTTGCGTCTGCAAAAGAAACGCTGCCGTAGATCTCTTCAAATTCTTCTGAACTATCACCCTGTGGGTAGCCATAGAAAAGGTAGCCAATGTCATAGCTAACAGTGTCAGAGAAAGATCCACCGTAACCGGCATAGTAATCAAGTTCCAAACCACCGCTAAAATCGATGCTTGAAGCCCAAGTACCTGCGTAAAAACCATTTTCAAAACCAACGTCAAATCCGCCAGAAAGTGCTTCACCACCGGCCTGATCAATACCGCGGAAAAAGTAATCAGAACCAATGGCTACGTTTCCAGAAACTTCAGCAGCCATAGCAGTAGCGGCGCTCATCATAGTTGCAGCAAAAATTGCAGTTTTTAATACTTTCATTTGAATATCTCCCAAGATATATAAAGTTAAATTACAAAGTTTTAAATTAAAATTCGGTACACACCAAGGACATTGCACATTGCGTGCCAACTTTGAATAGCAGGGTATTTGGGGATTTAGGGCCATTTATAAGGGGCACTTGATCTATTTTGGTGCGACTTTCCGGAGTTCAGCAAATAACTGCGCACCAAATTGGAACTGTTAGCCCCTAACCTTGATACCGGGCGCACCAAATTGAGATAGGCCGCGATCAATGGTCCAATGTTTGCTAAAATAAGAGCATTAATGGAGCCCCAAACATGAATTCAGACGACCTATACGACCAGTTTTTCCAGCAGCTTAACCAGACATTGTCTGGAGCACAGGCTATTAGTGGTGAATTACAGCAGCATCTTCGCTCAGCAATGATGAGTACCTTTAGTAAGCTAGAGCTAGTTTCCCAAGAAGAATTTGATACTCAGCGCGCCGTATTAATGCGCTCACGAGAAAAGATCGACGCACTCGAAAAGCAACTCGCCGAACTCGAAACCGCCGTTAAAGAGCAAGCCGCAAAATAACTCATCGCGACAACGCCAGATGTCTGCACGAGCAATGAGTATTTCGTGACAAGGGAGTAATCGCACAACACAGGGACTGTGTAATGTCACTTGCCGTGGTGCAAACCCGAGCCAAACAGGGCGTGCAAGCGCCCCTAGTATCCGTAGAAGTTCACCTCTCCAATGGCCTGCCCTCTTTCCATATGGTGGGCCTGCCAGAAACCGCCGTTAAAGAAAGCAAAGACCGCGTGCGCAGCGCCATTATTAACTCCCACTTCGAATTCCCCGCCCGCCGCATTACCGTCAACCTAGCACCCGCCGAACTACCCAAAGAAGGCAGCCGTTTTGATCTGGCCATAGCCATTGGTATTCTCGCCGCGTCCGGCCAGGTGCCCATGGAAGGTCTATCGGACTATGAGTTTATTGGCGAGCTGGCACTCTCAGGAGAATTACGCTCAGTAGAGGCCGTGCTGCCCTCCGCCCTTGGCTGTGCAGCTCGAAGTAAACAACTTATTATTGGTGAAAGTAACGCCGCCGAGGCCGCTCTAGTAGAGAACCTCTCGATTCTACCGGCCAGCCATCTATTGCAAGTCTCAGCCCATCTCCATCAGGCAGAACAGTTACCCGAATGGCAGAAAACCCCAGCCCCAACGCCTCCACCCAGTGCCCAACTCAACGAAGTAATTGGCCAGCAACATGCCAAACGCGCCCTAGAACTTGCCGCCAGTGGTGGACATCATCTGCTGTTTTATGGCCCACCCGGTACCGGTAAAACCATGCTCGCCAGTCGACTGCCCGGCATATTGCCACCCTTAACCAACGCCGAAGCCCTGCAAGTGGCGGCCATTCATTCAGTGGCCGGCAAAGGCCTGCGCAAAACAATCTATAGCCGCCCGTTCCAGTCACCCCATCACACAGCCTCAGCGGCGGCACTCGTCGGTGGCGGCAGCACCCCCAAACCGGGAGAGATTTCACTGGCCCACTGCGGGGTATTATTTCTCGATGAACTGCCAGAATTCTCCCGCAGCGTATTAGAAGTATTAAGAGAACCCCTGGAATCAGGCCAGATAATGATCTCGCGAGTGGCTGCACAGACACTCTACCCCGCCAACTTTCAATTAATTGCCGCCATGAACCCCTGCCCCTGCGGCTATCTGGGCACCCAACGCTGCATATGCACCCCCGATCAAATAGCCCGTTACCGCAATAAAATCTCAGGGCCATTAATGGACAGAATCGACTTGCAGGTACAGGTCACCACCATCGAAAATCATCAGCTTTTAAGCCAGCAGGAACAGGCGCAACCAAGCGGTGACAGCAATGAGAAAATTCAGCAGCGAGTGTGCCAAGCAAGACAGAAACAGATAGACCGACAGGGAAAGACAAATGCACAACTTAGCAGCAAGGAGCTGCATGAGGTTTGCCCATTAAATAAAGAACAGCGAACCCTAATGGATCTCGCCATCGACAAGTTCGCCCTATCAACTCGGGGTTTTTATCGAGTATTAAAAGTGGCGCGGACCATTGGCGATCTCGGGGAGATGGATAAGCCTGAGTTGCCTCAGTACCAGGAAGCACTGAGCTATAGACCTACGTTAGAATCCAGAAAGATCCGCTAGATATTTTGATCCGGCAGAGTCACTCCACAGTGATAACAGTACTCGGCTTCTGGATGGTGTCTGGTGCGCTCACAGATATTGCAGCGACGGCGGTTTGGGGCAGCATTACTTCCCTTAAATCGCCATCAGTCCATTTTCCATTCATTCAGCTTTTCCCGAGCAAGCAATTCAACCTCTCTGAAATATTGATTATTTTCGCCATTCAACTGGTACTTGATGGCTATCCCCTCTGGGGAGAAATGCTTACGATACTCGCATCGCTTATAAGGAACCGATTGAGGGTAAAGGTCGTGATTTGCCTGCCTACACTGCTGGCTATTAATACCTTCGAGCACAGCGAGGCGTTTCTTGGTTAACACTTCCACCGTGACAATCACTTCCTGATCAAATTGATTTTCAAAGACGGTAAAGCCCTTTATTTCCTTTTCGGCATAGGTCGATTTCAAACGAAACACAAAATAGTTCGTTTGAAATGGCGGTATCTTTAGGGTTTCCCACAGATTAATGGCAACAAATTCTCTGGGCAATAAAAAAGAGCCACTATCCGTTGTAATTTTAATTGGCCCTGGAGTTTCTGCTCGGACGGCTGGCATTAATAGCAACCCAAGCACTGCAACATACAAACTATGACGAATGACCTGCCGAATTTTAGTGGTCATGATTGGCGCCCTTATCAATAATCCAAGAATTAATTTCATTAGCTAAAGTAGAAAATACGGCTTCACGGATCTGTAGGTTTTCGCTAGAAAGATTAATATCAAAGAAAATATCATCGGCTGCCTTTGCGGAGAAATAACATCTGGTAAAAACTTCTGCTTCCTCAATCAGCCCTTTGGTTCGACTGCAAAGATAGGGCCGCCAGCGAGGATTCTCTGGATAGGGTTTGGACTCATCAGGGAGTGTCTCTGCCAAATGCCATTGTTCACCTTCGTACTCAGGACGAGACTGATACGGTATCGGTTGGATAACATAAAACCCTGTATTAGACTCCCGTTTATCCATAATAATACGATTTTCATAAGTACCCCGCTTAAACCAAAGATCAACTGTTGGAGGGTGCAAGCGCGCATGGTCTTTCTTAATCTGCGAACCCACCGCAACTCGGACAACTCCTCCTTCGAAGCCCTTGTTCAAAATTGGTTGATAACCATCTATATGAGCAGATAACCAGGCTGCAGAAAAATGTACTGAAAGCTCTCTACCACCGGTTGGTCCGCTCATGGGGCTCACTCGGGCACTAGGCTGCAAAAAAGTAAGATGTTGGGTAGGCACAGCGAAGGCTTTACCCCCCGCTGACATTTCAACCGTTGCAACATTGGATCGGCCAGATTTATTACCGCAAGCGGCCAAGGTGATGCTGCTCAGCACTATAAATATTAGGAAGATTTTTATTCGCAACTTGGACACCATAAGAATTTTGATTTTTCCGCTTCAAAAGCTGTGCCCTTAAATGGGGCTCCCCCAAATGTTTGTGGTGGCAAGCCAAATCTATCAAAGACAATCACATGATAATTCCTTATTTGGCTGGCGCTAAGCTTACCAATCGAACCTTCGCTATCTAGCTCAACAGCATTACGATGTTCAACCATCATATCAACACCAATTGTAGTTAAGGATACTGTTTGTCCGTAATCATCGGCATACAGCAGAGTACGCTGATTAGCTAAACACCCCAGCAAATAAGCATTATCAACCACATTAACACCCAGCGGCCCTAATGGGTCCTTACTGGTATTGAATCGTGATAGCCAAAAATTGCGGCGCGATGTATCCGTTGAGCCATTGGAGTAACTTAGCTGACTACTGGTAATGGAAAAATTTTGCGCAGTGCTGTGAGGGACCTTTGGCGTTCGGAATGGGTTACCAGTAAATGGCAACGGCGCTTGCCCCAGCACAAGCTGATCTATACAGATTAGCGCCCCCTTCAAGTGATTTGACGCTGATTCACTAACTGGCCCCGACCCCTGAGGAATACATTCCGAAACATCAGCTTCACCACAGAGACTACTCAGGATCACCCATATTTTAGCCAAGACTTCTTCTACTGCACCCTGATCATTAAAATCTGGACGGTCTTTGCCGAATTCAATACCCAATATGTTACCCACAACATCATAGAGATATTCAGAAATTTCTCTAAAGTCAGCATCTGTAGCCGCTTGGTCTAGTGCGCCCCAAGCCAGGCCAAAGTCCAAACCATCTTGGCTTACAAAATTACTATCATATCCCGTAAGCCAAACGGTATAAGAGACGATCCAGCAGCCAAATCTCCATGAGTCTGAATAATAATCATAGTAATAACCACAATCAGGATATTCCACTTGTACAGGAACTTGAGTCATAAATTGAGTGAAGTAATTCGGTGTCGAGAGGCTGCCCGATATATTGGTCATTGTTTTAGTCATTAGACTACCAAGGGAAGTCGCTATGTCTGCCTGGCCATTTGAGGCGCTACCGCTTGAAAAAACCACCTGATTGTCTACGTTGGGTATATGAGTATTTATACCCTTAACCACCACATCAACAAAACCATCAATATTAAAGTCTGCAGACTTAATGTTTACATTAATAACTGGCCATGAAGCCGCTGTTGTTTTTTGAGAGGCTGTCGCTGATAGGACCGAAAAAGATTTGTCTGCCATTTGCGTAAGAATGGTCTCATATAAAACGCCATTATTTGATGCCCCGCCTGAGGTACGCTTGATATATAAGTCCTGCAATCCGTCTGCGTTTATATCTCCCTTTTTAGCCTGATAGGTATAAGTTGACTGCGTACTGTAAGACATTGCAGAAGGACCTCCACCAGTGACCATAACTGTCACTGCGGAACTCCAGAAAACTTGAAAGGGAATAGGGTAATAGTAACTGTCTTCTAATTGGCCAACTCGGTATTGGTAAGTACCATTGGTTTTACCGGTAAAATCAATAGTTCCAAATGGAGTAGAATCAGTGACTGTTGTCCAAGGGCCGCCATCAATCTTCTCTTCCAACCACACATATAATGCTGGGTAACTTGGCGTGTAATTATAGGTGACCGTATAATTTCCGCTCGATTGATTACCTGATACCGTCGGAGGACTAACTGCCCCAGCATGCAGCGAGACGACTGATATCACTATTAAAATGGCAAATTTGATGTAGACTGTAACTGTTGCTCGAATCTCCATGACTTGCGCTCCTTGCGGCAGAGTAGACTTACGTTAGTTCACAATGGTGGCTGAAGGTGTAAATACTTTAGGTGGTTGATTTCTTAAGCGGTGACTTGTTGAACCCAGTAGCTTTTCAGCCACCTCCTCACCTAGATGCGTCGATATTTGGTTCCATTGGGTGTTAGCCGCATCACGAATCATTTCAACCCCAATTTGGGGGTTAACTTCTTTAGCACGAACACCATCAAATATGGCTTTACGAGCAGCCAAAGAAATCTCATAGGCAGTCAGAATTTGTTCTTCGTTTAGATTTAGGCCTCCAGCCCTACGTTGGATTTCTCGAAATTCCGGATCCAAAGTTGCCATGAGTTTGAGAGTGTTTTCTGCTCCCACTAATTCATTCAGATCGTAGCGACGATCAACCAAAGTGCTATCCGGCAATTTCCCTCGATCGGTAGGAGTAACGGAGGCCCTGGCGGGAAAGAGATCCTCCAGCAGCCGGTAAGCTCTTCGGAAAGTGTTCTCAGTAAAGTCGACTTCGCTGGCACGGAATTGATGAGCTAGCATCGACATTCTCAGATTATATTCAAAGGCAGATTTTTCACTCAGAATCGAACTTACATCCCCAGACAAAGGAGTTACAGGCCTAGAGGCTAACCTTTGGGGGTTTTGCCTAGATAGCTGAAAAGGCGGGGAAGCCTGGGGAGCTGACATCATGGCGATTTGGCGCTCTATCTGGAATTTCTGCAGGGCAATTTGTTCTTGTGCAGTTAGGAAGGGAAACTGTTTTTGGAGCGGCAAGAAAACCTCACTAAACAGCGGTTCATCCCAAGTCGATTGACCAAAGCGGGCTATAAGCGCATCCCTAATTTTCTGTTGAGATACGTAATGCTGCCTAACAAGGGCAGCTTTTGATGCTGTGGTAGTTTTCCAATAGATATCCTGCGATTGAGTACTACTATGGATATCTTTTAATTCTTGGAGGATCAATCGTTTAGCTTGCTCGTCCGACAACCCCAAGCTCAGTAACTCTTTATAATCAGAGGCTTTATCCAAACTATTTCTTTGATCAACCGAATAGTCTAAAACATAGGAATTATTGGGTTCTTCATCCAAAGGTGGTTGGGCGGGCTCAAAAAAAGTATAGAGCCCAAACGCCGTAATTAGAATTAAAGAGAGAAATATAAAACTTATTTTTTGCTTATCCATGTGACGGCCCTGCAAATGTCCTTATTTACCAAGTGCACAACCCTAAGGAAATAGAAGCAGGACTTCAATAATGCTAAAGCATTAGTACGTTAGTATTAATTTTACAGTGCAGTCAAAATGGTCTTGCTTGGGTCTCTTATACCAACTGACAATCTAGATATTCTGATCCGGCAGAGTCACCCCACAGTGATAACAGTACTCCGCTTCTGGATGGTGTCTGGTGCGCTCACAGATATTGCAGCGACGGCGGTTTGATTCGGCATTCATCTCGCGGGCAATCTCAGCCGTGAAAATACCCGTGGGGATAGCAATAATCGAATAACCCGTGAGCATTGCCATGGTGGCAATCACCTGCCCCAGAGGCGTCTGGGGCGTAATATCGCCATAGCCCACTGTGGTAATCGTCACGATCGTCCAATAGATACTGCGAGGAATACTGGTAAACCCGTGGTCCGGCCCCTCTACCAAAAACATCAGGCTGCCAAAAATAACACTCATCACCAGCACCACCGTAAAGAATACCAACACCTTGCGCCGCGATGCATAAATAGAGCGCAGCAACAGATTGGCCTCAGACAGATAGCGCACCAACTTCAGCACCCTAAATATACGCAGCACGCGCAATAGCCGCACCACCAGCCAGTAACTGGCGCCGGGCACAAACAGTGCGAGGTAAGTAGGCACAATAGAGAGCAGGTCGACCAGACCATAAAAGCTGAATATATAGTGCAAGGGCTTAGGGGAAGAATAGATACGCATTAAATATTCTAGGGAAAACAGCAGCGTGAACACCCATTCCAAACGGAATAGCCACATACCATATTCGCGGTTTACCGATTCAATGGAGTCAAGAATCACCGCCGCCACGCTGATTAATATCAGGTATATAAGTACTATATCAAACCGCTGCCCCGCAGGCGTATCGGTTCCAAAGATGACTCGGTAGATTTTGTCGCGCAGAGATACTTCAACCATCTTTTGTTTGCCTATAATTATCAATCATTCCATTATACTGACAGGAACATTATTACACTATTGAGCCAAGTTACAGCACAGAGAACAAGCTATGGATCTTTACCAGGGGTTAATACTTATCACCTCGATACATCTGTTGGCCGCTGCGGCACCGGGCCCAGATTTTGTATTAGTGTCCCAACAGACGTTATCCAACGGTAAGCGCGCTGGTCTGCTCTGTAGTCTTGGTATAGCCCTCGGGTTATCGGTTCATATCCTCTATTCCTCATTGGGCCTAGCGGCCATTATCGCCAACTCATCATCGGCACTCTGGGGTATAAAATTGCTCGGTGGTGGCTATCTGATCTATCTGGGGATTAGTGGGCTAAGAGCTAGAGCGCGCAACGCAGAGTCGCTAGTTGTCAAACCGATGGTAGCCCGATCCCCAATCAAAACCATTGGTCTAGGCTTCCTCTGTAATGCCCTAAACCCCAAAGCGCCCATCTACTTTGTCTCGCTGTTTACCATCGTTCTGTCTCAAGACACACCGGCCCAGCATTTATTGATTTACGGCCTGTGGATGATGGTCCTTCAGCTAGCATGGTTCTCACTGCTGACGGTACTGCTATCAAGACCGACAGTGACGAGCAAATTTCAGCGCATGGGCCACTGGATTGACCGTATTGCTGGCGGCGCTATGTTATTGTTGGGGATTAAAGTACTGGCCACAAGAGCCAGCTAACAATCGGCCAAGGATAACCAGCACTGTCATCTCGGCCAGCACTGTCATCTCGACCAGCGGGAGAGATCTCAGGTATTGGCAGGGAGATCCCTCGTCGCTACACTCTGTCGGGATGACACGCAGTTTGTCACCCTGAGCGTTAGCGAAGGGTCTCAGTTAGAGGTTGTAGCGGCAGACCCTATTCAACTACTGCCGCTAGTATTGAGAGATCCTTCACTGCGTTCAGGATGACAATTGCGGGTTCGGGATGACAGCTGGGGGCTCGGGATTACAGTTGCGGGTTCGGTGTGACATACATTTTGTCACCCTGAGCATTAGCGAAGGGTCTCAGTTAGAGGCTGTTGCGGCAGTAGTTGAGTAGGGGCTGTTGCTAGTATTGAGAGATCCTTCACTGCGTTCAGGATGACAGTTGGAGGTTCAGGATGACAGTTGGAGGTTCAGGATGACAGTTGGGGGTTCGGTGTGACAGTTGCGGGTTCAGGATGACATACAGCTTGTCACCCTGAGCATTAGCGAAGGGTCTCAGTTAGAGGCTGTTGCGGCACTAGTTGAATAGGGGCTGCTGCTAGTATTGAGAGATCCTTCACTGCGTTCAGGATGACAGTTGGAGGTTCAGGATGAAAGTTGGGGGTTCGGTGTGACAGTTGGGGGTTCGGTGTGACAGTTGGGGGTTCAGGATGAAAGTTGGGGGTTCAGGATGAAAGTTGGGGGGTCGGGATGACAATTGCGGGTTCAGGATGACATTTAAAAGAGGATGCCTCATAACATTTATTCAGAGCCTTTCGGAATCACCACAAACGCTCAAAGACACCTAGGAACCACCCAATGATCAACCAACGTATGGGCACCAAAGACTGGGCAATGCTGCTATTGCTGTCATTCCTTTGGGGTGGGTCATTCTTTCTTATCGGCGTAGTGGTCGCAGAGCTGCCTCCCCTAACCATAGTGACATTAAGAGTAGGCGTTGCCGCGCTAACACTCTGGGCCGTCTTACTGATCGGTGGCTACGAAATCCCCAAATCATTCAAACTGTGGCGCGCCTTTTTTATGCTCGGGCTACTCAACAACGTCATTCCATTTGCTCTTATCGTCTGGGGCCAAAACCATATAGGCGCCGGCTTAGCCTCAATCATTAATGCCACAACACCTTTATTCACCATATTAATTGCCGGTGCGTTTTTAGCTGATGAACATATGAGCCCACAAAAAGTAGTGGGCGTTGTGGTAGGTTTATTCGGCGTGGCAGTATTAATTGGTGGCGAGCCATTAGCAGATATTGGCCTAGACATGAGCCTACAAACATTGGCTCAGCTCGCCATCATGGGCGCTGCTATCTCCTATGGTTGCGCCTCGGTATTTGGCAGGCGCTTTAAAGCTTTGGGTATCAGTCCCTTCAGCACCGCTGTTGGGCAGGTCACCGCAGCCACTATTATATTGTTACCCGTAACCTTTCTCGTAGAGCGCCCCGACCAGCTAGCCAACCCAAGCCTGCAGACATGGCTGGCTATTCTATGTCTTGGCGTGTTTTGTACCGCCCTAGGCTATATTCTATTCTTCAAAATCCTGTCGTCATCCGGCGCCACCAATGTCGTGTTGGTGACTTTTTTAGTGCCCATTACAGCAAGCTTTTTGGGCTGGCTAATACTCAACGAGCAGCTCCACAGTAGATACTTTATTGGCATGGCCTTTATCGGCCTAGGGCTCGCCGCCATTGACGGGCGACTTTGGAAAAAACTTAAGGCAGTAACATCATAATGACAATCACCTCAGCATTCGCACTCTACACAACCATGGTCGTACTCGCCCTACTTCCCGGACCGGGCGTCATCGTGGTGGTAGCTCGTTCACTGGACTCAGGCTTTCGCCAAGGTTTGGCAACTGCCATGGGCGTACTGAGCGGCGACTTTGTATTTATAAGTCTCGCGGTATTTGGTTTAGCCGCACTAGCCGAAGTTATGGGCAGCTTTTTTGTGGTGATTAAATACCTAGGTGCTGCCTATCTGATCTACCTAGGCTTTAGCCTGATCATTTCAAAGCCTTCTACCTCAGAGACAGGAACAGAAACCACTAAACCAGCCAACCACTCAGCCAGCTATCTGGTCGGTCTAATCACCTCCATTGGTAACCCCAAAGTGATTCTGTTTTACTTCAGTTTCTTCCCCGCCTTTCTCGATCTAGAGAATCTATCTATTACCGATGTCAGCCTTTTATTTATCATCGCAACTTTATCGGTAGGCCTAGTGATGGCAGGCTATGCTTATGTGGCTGCAAAAACTAAATCCTCATTTGCAGCCTCACCCAAAACCAAATATCTGAAGTTTGGCTCTGGTGCATTATTAATGGGTGGTGGGCTGTTTGTTGCATTGAGAAGTTAAGCCATAAGCGGCTAAACTAGCCCGTAAAAAGAGCCTAGACATTATGAGCAAAATTATCGACCTACCTGCCAGCCAAACCAGCATCGAAATCACCCAACCCGG
>ENA-OQVM01001780-OQVM01001780.1-marine-metagenome-genome-assembly--contig:-NODE-1780-length-27220-cov-6.251999_pt1 | contig 27220 bp, 15 predicted proteins | sample MGYA00237776_ERZ505498 | MGnify/ENA primary metagenome ERZ505498 (study PRJEB26159, sample SAMN06265151) | marine metagenome | isolation source: Helgoland LTER site | place: Germany:Helgoland, sampling...
TTAATTAATTTCCATTTGTGTGACCGGTATACCAATGAAGCTATAATGCAACCTAAACCATATTTTACACTTCTTTTAAAATTTATTGAAGAGGCCTCTTTAAAATATTTTGTTGGGCAAGTTATTTCTCCAATTTCGAAATTTTTCATGAATATTTGTGTTAACACTTGATTATCGAAAACAAAATCATTGGAGTTATTTTTGAAATTTATTTTTTTCAAAACTTCTGCCGAAAAACCTCTATATCCAGTATGATATTCAGATAATTTCTCATTGAGTACTATATTTTGGAATAGAGTTAATAAACGATTGAAAAAATATTTATAATGAGGCATACCTCCTTTTAACGCTCCCTTTCCTAAAATTCTAGAACCTAAAACTACTGGGTATACTTCATTAGCAATAATATATGAAATTGATTGGATCAATTTTGGAGTATATTGATAATCTGGGTGGAGCATAATTATAATATCTGCATTAAGCTCAAGAGCTTTTTCATAGCATGTTTTTTGATTAGCTCCATAACCTAAATTAGATGTATGTTTAAATATATGTTTTAATCCATATTTCTCTGCTACCTGAATAGTATCGTCCGAGCTATAATCATCAACAAGGATTATATCATCCACAATTTCGAAGGGTATTTGATTTAAAGTTTTTTCTAAAGTTTTTTCAGCATTAAAAGCTGGTAATACAACTATTATTTTTTTATTGTTGATCATAATTATTTACTGTATGTGTCTGTAATATAATTAAAATTGTAAATTAATAAAGCATCAGTAACATAATTATACATTCCAAATACTTAGAAATTAAAAGTAAAACGCTACTTTATCGAGTTAATAACGGATACAGGCAACGTAAAAACACAGTACATCCCATTAGAAAGATGCGCAAAAAGCTGAAAAATACTGCAGAACTTCTAGAATATATTGACATAAAACCTTATGATATCCGTAATTTAGAAATAGAATTTACAAATGGTTGGAAGATTAAGCAACTGCCATGGGTACAGTTTTACTTTTACACAAATTCGACAAAAGAAAGGGATGAACTTATTCATAAACTAATCGGTATAAGTGGCCAAGGTGCAATAGATATTTTAAGTTTAGAAGAAAATATTTCCTATTACTATAAAGGAGTAGGTAAGTTTGAAAAACTATCTGAAGATGAAATGCCTTCGCCAGATGAGTTTTGGAGTGAAGAAAGAAGAGAGGCCTGGAAAAAGGCTTATATAGCAAAGCATTATAAGGAAGAGGTGCAAGAAAAACACCCAGAAGACAAGGAAAATAGCTTTATTAGTACTATGAATATTAATCTTGATTCCACTAGTACTGAAAGTGATGAAGCACCTTGGTAATTAGTTAGTTGTTTTTAATACATCTTTGGAATTGATTTCATCTGAAATCATTTTGAAATAGAAATTCACTTCTTTCTCATCTTTAGGAATATTCCAAAAGCGTTTAAGAATTGATTTACCATTTATTACTAAAACATTGTCTTCTCCAAAATCAAACGAACCTTTGAGTTCCTTGTTTAGTTTTTCAATTAAGAAATGACGGTATTTAAATTTTTCAATAAGCCTATCAAATTCTTTTTCTTGTACAAGAGTATTTACTTCTCTCCCGTATTCATCAGTTATAAAATAACCTTCACCAAAAACATGCATTAAAGTTCCTGCCGCTTTGTTTAAATGTAACCTATTTTCAAAGGATAGAATTATGTTTAAATTATTCATTAGTATATGTATCTAATCAACTTTATAAGTTAGTTTCATTGTAATAGAGGCTGTCTTTTCTCTAGAACTTGTTTTAAATGTGGAAAACCAATACTTCTACAATGGAAAATCAAGTAACAAGCTTAAATGATTTTTTTTTGGTTTTAGTGGTTATTATTTTGATCGTATTTGTACTAATATAAATCTTTTTACGATAAAAGATGCCTTCCTTAAAAGTCTAGGTTGCAATTATATTGTAAAATTAAAGTTACCTCTGTTCTTGAAAAGCAAACTGGTAGAGGAATTATATAAAAAGTTTCATAAAATAAAGATTGTCTACCTTATTTGCTTAATAAATTCCTTTAATGTAATTGTTGTTATCTTCAATCCTTTAGCTTTTATCTGTAAGCCATTATCCGAAGTTAACAATATAGGGTTTTCAGTTTTAAACTTTAAAGCTACTGTTAGAATTTGATTATCTGGTGAACGCTTATTAAAATCTAGAGGTAACAAAGTTGTATCTGAAATTTCCATTCTTAAATCTCGTGTATCCATATGACGGTTTATTGATTTTAATGCTTTTTGGACATTACTCTTTCCTTGACCATCTAGCTTAGATTTTAAATTATCTAATTCATCTATAACCTTAGCAGATAAGATTACTGGATAATCCTTATTTATTTTAGAAATAATATCTGGATAATCTACAAATACGTTTGTATCAATTATGTAAAGGTTTTCTTTGTTTTTTTTAATTTCCTTTTTTGTTTTCTCAAATTTTGAAACATCAATTTTACCTATGACTTTAAGACCAATACCATTGCTTGGGTTTGATGATTTTGATTGGTTACTTTGGAGATTGTTATTGTCAATTTCAAATTGTTGTTTATCTGCTTTTGCTGCTAAACTTTCTTTATTTGAAGCATGTATATCCTGCCCGGAAGCGGTAGTTACGCCAGTTACTGGATTTACAGTAAATGCAAATTCATCCCTAAGTTTAGAAAGATAATTACCAACCTCATTTGGAAGATTTACAAAACGGTCAAAATCTTGTTCAACTAAGATAAAAGTACTTTTTTTTGCACGACTAGTTGCAACATTAAAACGATTTAAGTTAAATGAAAACGAACTTGATTTTGGAATTACATAGAAACAATAATCTACATCCAGACCCTGAACTCTATCTACAGATTCTATTAGATAATTTCTTGAATTTGTCTTTGATTTAAGGTTCTGTTGTAAATAAGTAAGCGTTTCTATATATGGTGTTAAAACCGCAATATCATTACCTTTCAACTCTGTTAACTCATTTAAGCCCTTTACTAAAAATCTTATTATTTGACCTAAAATATCTCCTTGCTTATTAGAAAATTGCACTAATGTTGGACCTCCTTCCGAATGCGTGATTGAACTGAACTCCCTCAATTTCTTTACATCGGCATCAATGTTTTCGTATAACGATTTTGATTGAATAGTGTTGCTATAAAAGTTATTGGTAAAACCTGTAGAACGTTTTGTAAGCCTACGTGTTTCTGTTTTACGATTAAATGAAAAGTTTTCAATTTGACATAGCGTATTCATACCGTGTATGAGAGAGTCAATGTTGGGGAATACTTTATAATTCTTATTTGTGACTATAGGAACAATTTGTTTCGGGTCACCAACAACAATTACTTTTTCCCCCACTTTACAGGCAGCTGCAATAGTTGTTAAATAAGCTTGAGATGCCTCCTCAACAATTACATAATCGTACGAATGAGTCTGTTCTTCCCAGATTCTAGAAAATTGATAAAAAGTAGTCAAGGTAAGATGTCCTTTAGTTGGCAAAAGGTCTTTAGCATTAATAAGCTTTGGGAATTTCTTCCTTTCATCAATGGAGATAGGTAATTTGGAAACACGCTCTTCATTAAAAAGTTTATCAAAAAATGACTTTTCACAAACTTCAACTGCTGCTTTATTTGTTAATGCTGTAATAAGTACAGAATGATTTTTCAGGACTAAACGAGAAACTAAATCAGCTACTTGATATGTTTTACCTGTACCAGGAGGGCCTTGTAAAACATAAATTTTTGATTTTTCTACCTCTTGAATAATCTCATTAGCAATATCTATGTCTTCTGTAAGTAAATTTGGATTGACATCATTTTTCAAATCATATTTGAAACCTAATATTTTTTCCCAAAGTTCATTACCATTTTCTTTAAGATTCTCACTAAAATCTTTCAAGTTTTGTAAATACTCAAAAGGTGGTATAGTTGGGCCAAAAGCTAGTATTTGATTGTGTTGTAAGCGTTCGACAAACTCTGTATCCATTTCTCTAATCAGCATTGTAATCCATCCTTCACGTTTTGAAGGGATGTAGTCTACAATTTTTGTTTCAGTGCAGTTTCTATCTTTAATTAAATCGGAATAGATTAGATTAGCCCAAGTTTTAGGTAGTTCAAAACCTGGCTTTGGTCTGAAACAATTTAGTTTTTGATCTAGACGAGGTGCATATTTACCTTCACCGGTTGGTATATCTACAAAAACATTTCCTCTTTTCTCATCTAAACCACGATATTGACCTACATAGACATCACCATTTTGAAATAAGGCAAGCCCAGTTGCATTGAACGTTTTCTTTACAGAGAATTCTAATTCTTTAAGTTCTTCAGAATAAAACTTTATTTGATTTTCTTTGGTAACCATTATTCTATTACAATATTATCATCCATTACATTTGCCTCTTCATCTTTATTAAAAATTCCTTTTTTACCGATTTTATCAAAAAGACTTTCTTTCATCTTTTTACTTGTTACCAAGATTAAATGTGAATCAGATTCTAAATTGTCAAATACACCATCAATCTCTTGCTCGTTTTTATTATTAGGTATTCTAAACAATACCTTATTCTGCATTTCATCTTCCAAAAGTTTCATTCTGTCTTTAAAGATTTTTGGTTCGTTACCTGGGTAAATTGTTATCATTTGTGTCTCTTCTGACTTTAACATATCCCAATGACTTTTATTTAGAAATAATAAACCGCCCTTAGCACTTTTGACTATGAAATTTATATTATTCCCTTCTAAATCTTTGATTCCATATAAAGCTGCATAATTGTTTTCACTATGACCTTCGTTAACAGCATAACCCTCGGCTTCTAAATAATATAAAGCTCGCTTTTTAGCATTGCTGTTTTCGTCATTTTGTCTCTCTTCAGATATGCCGTAACGGTCTTGAATCATTCGGTCGAAAGTTTCATTGTATTTTTCTTTTAAAGGGTCATCTTCAAATTCATCTGGATGTTCACTATAATAAATATAAAAGTCCTTCAAACTCTGAAACTTATCCTCTGGTAGTATTGATGGATTTTGATTTAAAATTGAACTCTTTAATATTTTTGAAAAATAAAAGCCCCCATTATTTTCCTCCATTAAATTCCCCAATGTTTTATTTATTGTAATATTATTAAATGTTCTTATATACGGTACTTCACTGCCATCATAAATATAAATAGGGCATTTTTCAAAATGCTCCCATTTCTTGTAAAATGGCTCATCCCAAAGTTTTGATTTTTCTTCAAGTAATTCTTTATCTACTACTTCAGACAGTTCAATATTTTCTGTATTAAAATGTTTTACCATCTCACCACAAATACTATCTATAAGTAGAAAATATTTATTCTCTGCTTTAATTTTATTAAATATTGTAGTGTCATACTCTTGCCTTTCTTGAAAGAAATATAAATTTGAAGTAAATTCTATTTTTTTTAATTTATATGTTCTAATGCCTTCTTCATTGACAGAAATAATAACGGGTATTATGATTCCGTTCTTGTTTTTAATATTGAGGTTTATGGAATTATTTACCCTCTTAACAATCTCTTTATTTTTAGTAATTATTTCTGGACTATATTTAGATAACCATTCAATTGTATTCCAAGTAATCTGGTGATTTGATTTAGCTTCTGTGTACAAACTAATGACTTCATCCATTTCACTATCATCAGCTATCATAGATTTTCGAAGATTTACAATAGCACTATCAATTCCGTTATACCCGAGCTTTGATAGAAAATAAAATCTGTTTACTTGGTCTATATTTACCCACTCTTCAAGCCAATTAGGAATAGATTCAGATTCGATAGCGAAATTCTTGTCAACACAATTATTTATAATTAAATCCTGAAATTTAAAATCTGATAATTCAGTAAAATCAATTTTAAGTAAAATATTTAAAAACTTTTTATAGGAATTATAAAGTTGTTCTTCACTCCCTTGTTCTTTGTAGTAATCATCGAAATGTAGTTTTGCCCAATTTCTTTTATTACCATATGATTTATCAAGTAACTGAAAAACCACTTGAGCTTCAGAATAAAAGAGCCCTTCTTCATTTTCTATTTCATAATGAATTTCCTGCGATTCTAATATTTGTGTTTTAAATATTAATTTTCTTAGTTTTCTTTTATTTGTAATTTGTGTAAAAGATTCTAGTATCTCTTCAAGTATATCGGACTCTCCTTTATACCCTGTTAATACATCTGATAGATGTAAGCCTTTTATAATTACACCCCCACCAAAAGAAATGGCATTACTAGTATCAAAATCTGTTAATGACTGATTATTAATATTTAATTTAGTCTTTAGCACCTTAACAAGGTTAGAAACTACAGTGGGTACTTGATCTGTATCTTCAATAGGTTTCAGTATGTTGTGAACTATTATATACTCAGCAGAGTTGCTGCCATATTCTTTATCCGTTTCAAGTAACAGATTAGGTAAGTTAACAATGAAACTATTTAATAGTTCAAATGAAATATTATTAGACAGGTGTATTGCTAACCTCTGATCAAACTTTCCAGAATCTATTATAGCTTTTACTAATTTCTCTCCTTGAAGTAATCCTATTTTATATCGATTTTCACTGCACAATTTTTTATCCAATTCATTAAATAATGAAGAAAGTTCTGTATTTGACTGTAAATAAGTCGTTAAGTCTTTATCTGAACCGTCAAAAACCTGTACATCCTCAATTACCTCAATCTCATAAGTATTTTTAGTATTTGCAACTAACGTATAGTTTTTAAAGAATACTCCAAATCCGCTATCATCTTCCATCCAATCTAATAGTATATTTGCTACTACCATTTCAAGATCTTCAAATTCTGACCAATCTATTTCTAAACTGTCATCAGTTTTTATTGGAAACGTTTTTATTAATAAACCACATTCTTGAACTGGAAGTATTTTAATCTCTTCACCATGTAATACAGACTTAATCGTTTCAAATTTATCAGCTGACAAATCATTAAAAGCTTTTGACCAATAAACCTTATCGGTTGTTATGAACCTTGTCTCATCATCTATAAATAACCAAGGAATTGAAGCCCACTCAGCACTTGATATTTCACCTGGATCATCAATCCAACTGTACATGTCCTTTAAATCACTTACATAAGTATTGATGCTTTCTGTATCAAAATGTTGCGACCATTCCTCAAATAAAACTTTATCAAGAATAAAGGATGTGAAAATTTCCTTTTTTGCTGTCAATTCCTTTTTTAAAGCCTCAGGAAGGCTCTTAAATTCTTCCTCTGTAATTCTAAACTTTAGTATGCTGTTTACGCCTAAAGGTTCTTGGTGACTAAGCAATTGGTGCAATGGGCGAGGGTTATTGTCCTCATCAACAAATAACTCTAATTCACCAAAGTATTTTGTTTCACCAATTCCAACCATAAAGGAGCTATTTTGAAAGAAATCAATCAGCTTTAATTTTGATGAAACAGGTAATTTATGAAGATTTGAATTTGAAGCTATTCGCTCGTAGGCAAGAGTTTTATCATTTATGTAGCCACTTAAACTATGCAGGTATTCTTTAATGTTTGAATACTTTTCAAGGTATAGTTGTATATTGTGATACCCTAACTCCTCTATAAGTGTGCTGTGTTGGGAAGTATGCTCATTTATTAACCAAGCATCATCCTCATCAATTAAACGCTCTAAAGAAAACAAAGCATCATTATGCACTATGAATGGAATTTTCCCAAAATGCTCTGGTATATATTTTACTAACTTATTTAACCATTTTAATAGTTCTGGTTTTTCATACAATGATTTTTGAGCTATAATACCTCCTAATCTTTCACAAAGTTCTGGCGTAATTTGGTCTGCTAATTCTTCTAATTCGATTACCTCAACATTTAAGTATTCGTAGTTTTTTAAATATTTAGCGTCAAGATTAGAATGGGGTAGCCTTTTTTTTGTCTGGATAATATCATAGAAAATTTCGTTACCAAATAATTGTATTAGTCCAGAGTCATCTATAATAGTATCAGACAAGAGTTGTGCCTTATCGTTGTCATTGATAACAATTTGTCGATTTTCAAGTTGTTCTAAGTATTTAGCGTTGTAGCTATCTATGATTTGTTGGGCAGTATCATCATCCGGTAAGGGGTTCTTTAAGAGTAGGGATAAATAGGAACTATAATTGGTATTATTATTAATAAACTCAGAAGCATAATATGCTAAGGTATCTACATGTTTCTCTGCAACCTTTATCATAATGTACTTATTCCAAAGGTTATCACCCTGAATCCGTTGACGGTCTGACGAAGGAACAAAGTCTGCATTAACCAAAAAAGGAAGTTGAAATCTGTTATCCTCCATTGGCAAATAAGTAAATAAGCTAGAATACTTAGGAAGGCCTTTAGTGTAGTCTATTTCAGGAAAAATTTTACTATCAACCAAAGAGATACCAAAAGAAATTTCAGTTACAGTAGCTGATGCTAGTTTGGGAGGTATTGTTTCAATCTTATTACCTTCTATATCTACAAAATGGTAAGTATCTTCATTTAAATCATTCTTCTCAACTATTTTTTTTAAGCCGATATTTAAAATATTGAATGCGTCATTATTAACCTGAATCCCAGAATAAACTTGTTTTGTATACTCTAAAACCTCTTGTTGTTGAACGAAATAACTTCCAGATTCAATTACTTTAATAGTTTGAGTATTTTCTTTTGTTGACCATAAATATGAATCGTACCCAGCACCTGCATCTAGTATCATAGACTCTTCACTAGTGTTATTCTCTCTTCTTAAATTAACATCATTAAAATATTCTATTTTTGACTTTTCAATTCTGATTAAGTGACCATTATCGATTCTTGTTACTGTAACCTTGTTCTTAGGTGAGCGGAATTTAGAAGTATTTCTCAGGAACAAAAGGAACTGAGGTCTTTTAACAACATTGTCAATGGCAGCTAAGTAACCATTATCTGTGTAAATATTAGTGGTTCCTACTTTTAATGCGAATTGAACTGGATTGTTAAAATTGTTGAAATTACTATCTACGAATTCACTTGGTAAATTGTCCTGCCAGATTGGTATTACTTGCCAAGGAATGTCTGTTGAACTATTGTAAGACTCTATCTCTTTCTTATATCTTTCTCTATGGATTTCGACTAATCTTGGAAGTTCCTTATATTCAGAGGAACCGAAATGAAACGCTTCAAAATCTTCAAATAGAGGGCTATTTTTCATAAAAGAAAATTGATAACTTCCTGATTTTAACCACACTTCTTCGCTATCAGTAAAAACTGATTTAAAGCCAATTCCTTTATATCCTGTTTTTTTCTTGTCTTTACGCTTAGTACTTTCTGCTGCACTTGTAATGGCATTTACATCATCCTTATTAAAAGGAGCACCATCGTGCATTATAAACAAATAATCACCATTAGCGTCAATATGAAATTCGACTTTTTCTTTTCCTGGAGCATCATCTGCATTTTGAAGTAATTCAAATATCATACGTTGCTTAGAAGAGTACATACCTTTGCCAATTTCTCTCATAAGATTGGCAATTATTTTATTAGCTTCGGGATTATTTAATCGTTCGAAACGTAGGCGTATGTGCTCTTTGGAAGCATCTTTTTCTATTAAACTCTTTATATGAAAAACCTTTTTTAATAATTCTTCATTACTTGAACCTTCCAAATGATTTTGTATATCACTTTGATTTAACGAGCTTACTATTTTAACTTCTAAAGAATAGGGGTTGTCTTTACCCTTTGGCTTATCTGTAAATGCTAAATCAACTTTATAGTAATGGCCATCTATAAATTTTGAAGCATTTGGCACATAAAAAGATACTTTCTTTTGATTAATTTTAATATTATCAAATTCAGAATAATAAATTTTTTTAAGACTTTCAGGATTTATGAAATCATTAAAGAAGCCCTCCTTCTCTTTGTACCTTGTGAACACAGCTATAAATGACAATGATTCTGTTTTCCAATATTTCTTAAGTTGTTCTGTATAGTTTTTCATAGCTATTATATCAGTAATTTAAAAAATTGTAATTTGAGTAAAATTATTTCTTCTAAATCATCAGATTATTAATCATTTAATATCCCCTTTTGCATTAACATTTGATTATTAGAATAAAAAGGAACGTCTATATTTCCTAAAACCAAAGCAGGAATATTTACCAGCGGTTGGTGATTCTTCCAAAGTACATTTCCCTCCTTTATAGGCAACAAAACCGTCATCCGTCATTTCCCCTTCAGCGAATGCCTTTTTACCCTTAGAATTAAACGTTTATTCCGTACTTTTTTAGCTTTCTAATTGACTCAAAACACTTTAGCAGTGATCTTTCTTTAACAATATCTTTTCTTAAAATCTTAGAAAATACATACTTAATATTAGATAGTTCTTTGTATTCAAATAACTTAGTTTGTTCACCTAATGCAATAGTTTTTTTCCAATCATCAGCTGAAAGTAACTTTAGCCTATCATAAATTGGCTTTATTTCAACGACTTCGCCTTCATGTAAATTTGACAACTCTTTTATTAAAACTAATTTTTCAGGATTATTAGTAATAAATAATAATCCCTTTTTACCAACATGGCAATCTTTTGAATTTAAGTTTTTATTTTCTTTTATTTTTTTAACTAAGTCAAAAAGCTCATAATAATCTAAACCGCTTATAGGATGTTTATTTGTATATTTTTTTAAACCATCCCAAAATTTTACTCCTGCTTTTTTAATCTCGCTAATTGTAAATAATTCACTTTCAGTATCATTTTCAATAACCTCTTTTTCCTTTGCTCTGGTAATCGCTTCTTCTTCAGATATTAAGTAATTCTCTAAAACATTAAAATCAAACAAATAATTTTCTTCTTTTAATTTCTTCCAGGATAATTCTTTTTTAGCATATTCAGAAATAAGTGTGTTAACTGCATTTTTTGTTAAATGATTATACACAAAAACTAGTAAACCTTTAAACAGATTAACTAATGAATCATCAAGCTTTTGGTCAGAATAAATTTTCCAAAGGTCAGTTCTGTTTGTTGTTAAGTAATGATAATAGGCTATAGTGTATGCTACAGAGTAAGATTTCAAGTTAGTATCACCAATTGCATCAACATTTTTTCTCCCAAATAGTTTGTCTACAGTTTTAAAAATGATAGCATTGGCTATAAATTTCTTATAAAAATTTTCACCTGGCATTTTATTTTTTTCAACTAGCTCATTTATACTTTTAGTAAAATCTATAAAGTTCTTTTGTGAACCTCTAGAGACCATAAAAGGTTTAAGTTCCCATAAATTCATGTATTTGGCTATGTCTGATTTAACAAATTTTAATTTGGTTGGATTTTGCTCTTTAAACTTCCTTTGCATGCTAGGTGTTAGTTTATTTATAGCTTCTCTATATTGCCCTTTAACTCTCTCAAAATACCATAAAACTGATTGATTTTTATTTTCAGAATTAACAACATATTTTTTTCTGGATAAACTCTCAATTTGAACAAAATAAGGGTTGTTAGATGATAAATCTAGTTCTGTAACTTTATTTTGGCTATTAGCATATCTAGCAATATTTGGTACTTCAAGGTTTTTCTTGTCAATATCTTTTATAACTGTTAATTTCATTTGTACAGAGATACTGCTCAAATCTGCATCTTTATATTTTTTTTGGGTATGATATAGTGATGCTGTTGTTTGACCTCCATTAACAATCTGAAAATCATTTAATCTCGTAACAACTAATTGGTTGTTTATTATTTTTGTTTCAACCTCATTTGCTGTTGCAGTAATACCATTATTATAAGGTAAAAACATGTGAGGTTTTTCTCTTATTGTATCTCTAATACCTTTATTAAATTTACCTGCTTGACCTAAAAAAGCTCTTACATTACTTTCTAATAATTCATTAGAAAATTCCTTGTAAAGATTAGCTAATACAGAACCAGGTATTATTGCTAAATAACAATCGTATAATTCGTCAATATTAGGAACTTTTAGACATTGAATACCTTCTTGATTATCATCTAAAAAGTCAGGAAAATTAATTTCAATTGGTTCTCTGTTACTATTAGTTTCATTGATTCTGAAAAATCGATTAATATCCCATACATGCAGATTGATACTTAGATTTTCATCAACTCCTTTTAGGTTTATTTTTTCTGCTTTTTGATTTGAATTACCGTTTAATAATAGGTAGACATTGATTCTATCGAATAACTTATTTTGTTTTCCAATTATTTTTAATAATTCTACTAATTCATCATTTGAAGCATCTATGTAGTCTATGTGTCTTTTTAGAGCACCATTTAAAAACCGCTTTATTTGATTTATAGTTTTTGTGAATTCAGTAGATAGTATATTATAATCATAAGTATCATGATTATAGTGTGTTATGAATAACTCTAGTGTTTCAAAATAATTTTTATTACTATCATCCTTGTAAGCATCTTTTAAACAATATCCATTAATTTTCCAATCTATACCCCCTTTTGAATTGGGATGAACAAAGGGCAGTACTCTAGCTCCATCGGTTTTTTCAATAGTTTCTAATACTTCTATACAGTATTCAGTGAATTTATCTTCAAAACTATAACCTTCTCCGTCTGAATATACTAAAGCAGCTACTTCAGATTTTACTTCTTCAATATAGTTGGATAAAGCTCTATTCATTTTTTAGTTTATTAATTGTTGTATCGTAATCAACTTTAAAGTTTTCAATCGCAGAATTTTCGATGTAGTAAGAAGTATTATAAACACCATTTGGTAAATTCTTAATTGTTAGTTTTGGAAAAGATTCACTTATTTCATAAATCGATTTCATTTTAATGCCATATTGAGCATTATAATTTTCTGTATGCTCTTCAAAATAATCTGCGGATTCTAAACGCTCATTAAAGTATTTTAAGCTTGCTGTATTTTGTTTTATTTTTTCTCGGATTGTATTTACAACTGAATTAAGAGAAACTCCTTTTTCTTTTAGAGTCTCGCAAGTAAAGCAGTTTAAAAACAACTTATCTATATTAGTAGTATCTAATTGTCTTTCACTTGTAATTTTAATTCTTGGTATTTTCGACGTTGTAAATTTTATTTCAAAACAAGTGGCTCCAAAATTAAAATCTTTGTCTTCAAAATCTGGACCTGTCCAGCAGTTTAGAACATAGTCTGGGTTAAGGTTATTGTCTATTAACTCGTCAATAAATAAAAGTTCACCAAGCAAGCCTTTTTGTTGTTCAATAGATAGACCTTGATTGTTTATTTTGTCAAATAATTTTTTCCATTTTTGAATAACATTTGAAGTTTTTGTAATTGCTTCGTTCTCTGTAGTTAAATCAATTATTTCTTGAATAATATTTTCAATAAACAAGCTAAATATATCTTTTAATTCACTGTCAGTTAAATAGATGTTTAACTCTTTATTTTCTTTTAAGTTAAACACTTCTATTTGAACACCTTTAAATTTAAAATTTTTAAATTCAGGAATAATTGTATGATTTGAAAGCGACATTATGTATAAATGATTGCCTGTAATATGGTTAGTTGCCGCATAACAATCAAATTGTGGCACTGCATCTAATTTTGTTTTTATTATAAGTTCATCTTTTGAGGGTTTTTGAAGTGCCCAAATAGATTTTAAGTCTATCATAATTAATCGTTTTCTGGATTATCAGGATCTTCCATAATCTCATCATCAAAATCATCAAATATGGTGGCTGTATAAGATGTTTTTTGTTCATTTTCGATCATTGGGAAATGTAAACTGTATCCTACAACGGGAATTTTGTTGGATAAGCCGGAAGTACTTCTTTCATCTAAGCCATAGATTAATAACAATCCTTTTTTTTCTTTTTTTCTTTGTTCTTTAATTAAAACATTAGATTTTAAACCTTGTGTCTCTAAATCAACTTGTCTGTCTTTTAAATCATCAATCTGATTTTTAGTAATTTTATAAAGTTGTTCAGGCTCTGTTTGATTTCTGACACTACAAGTCATTTGAATTTCTTGTCCATCAGAAATTAAGCTGTAATAATTAGGATCGTTATCATTACTTCTTTTATTATTTTTTCTATCGGCTATTTTGATGTTTTTATCATATAAACTAACATTTTTATCTGTATTGGAAACAATACAGATTGTCCATTCTTTAATGCTCTCAATTGAATTTTGTGCAGTAATATAATCTGTTATAACTTGATTATTAATAGAAGGTATATTTATACAATATCCATTTATAAATTGTACTAGCGGCTCTATATCTACATTTTTAAACATCAAATATCTTAATTGATCACTTCTTTTAGTCGTAATTTTAATTGGATTACTTAGCCTTTTTGTTAGTAACTGTAATTGATTAAAATTAATTTGAATTGAATTTAAGTCTTTATTTAATAGATAAGTTTGTTTATTTGAACCAGAAAATGATATTTCAATATTAGTAGAGCGATATAGTTTTGAAACACTTGTTACAGCCAATAGACCATGATGGTTTCTAACTTTTAATCTAAAATCAGTAGGCTTTAAATTTTGAGAACTCATAATATCAAAATCATTTCTCATTTCTTCAGTAGCCATTGTAATATGATTAAACCATTCAAAGATTCTTTCATTAGTAAATAATCTACACAAGTCAACATAACCTGGGCGATAACCAAACCATCTTCCCATTTGCATTAACGAATCATACATTTTAGTAGTCCTTAAATAGTAACTCACAGAAAGACCTTCAAGTGTTATTCCTCTAGATAGTTTTCCTCCACCAATAGCAATTACTGACAATCCATTTTCGTGCCTATCATAATCAATATTAGAAATATTATGATAATCAAGTTTTGACACTGACGTTGTTCCGTGAACTGATCTTACATCAATTTTTTTGATAGCTGCTCTAATCTCTTTTTTTACGTCACCCCACTGATGTGGTACAATTCTATTGTCTTTATAGTCTAAACTATCTAGTACATTATTAGTCGTTGGTACAAAATCAGATTCAAATATATGTTTTAAGCTTTCCAGAAACTCATCATCGTTTGCTTCAATTTTATTTGTAAATTCTTTTACCAATTTATTTACCAACAAAGCAACCCTATCAATCCACTTTACATATAAAGCAACATGTATTAGCATTGAATTATGTTTTCTTTTATGACCACGCAATCTTCTAATAGCACAAGTTAGGATATAAGACTTAATTGCAGTCTGTAAACTTTCAGGTAGATACTCTGGTAAATCATCCTTATTATGCTTGTTAATCTTCTCATAAAGAGGAGGATTGTATTCTTCACTGTAGATCGGTCTAAAAATATCTAAAGGTTCATTACTTTCTCCTGTTACTTGGTCTTCAAGGCCGAATAATTTTGAAGCTCCAATATAATTTTTTGCGGATTTTATATTTAAAATAAAATGCTCTGGGAATAGGTCATTACCAACATAATACTCCTTGTTTTTTACAATTGCCTTGTAATTATCATCATATTCTTGAGATATAAACAAATTTGCATAGGGTGTTGCTGTGTAACCAATAAATGTATTTTGATCAAAAAGATTAAGAAGAATTCTTATTAACCTATTAATTGTTTTTGCTTCATCTTTTTCTTTTGCTGTATTAACAGATGCGTAGTCTGATTCATCATCAATAATAAGAGCAGGCACATTCATTAATTTTTTCCGGCCTTCAATTGTCTTTATATTCTCATTTTGAGCTAACCAATCTATTAAGTTTTCAAGAATAGTCTTGTTCTTTTTTATAACCAACACAATAGGGTTCTTTCCGATTGGTATATTGGAGTTGTGTAATTGTCTAGTATTGAAATCACCTTCATCTCCTTTAAGATAATGAGCTGATGTTAATGGATATATATCAGTCTTTACCTTATATTTTCCAACACCTTTTATTCTGTTTTCACCTTTATTTCTAAGGTATGCTGAACTGTTTCTTCCTATATAGTCAGAGTCAATTCTATTTTGGGTTTGTCTTCTTAAAGAGCTTATAGTCCCTGCAATAACAATTATTAATTTATATCCTGCGTCTGTAGCCTTATTAATTAAACCTATATAGTTTGATGTTTTCCCTGATTGTACATGTCCTACAACCATTCCTCTTCTGTCCCAAGATCCTTTTTGTTTTGGGTTTACACATTTATCTAAAATTTTATCTGTAAAATCATCTAAAGATGATACTGGAAACGATGGGTCTTTTTCTTGTAAATAAAGTTTATACCTATTCCATAATTCAAAGTCGATATTAACTTTTTCATTATTTAGCCATGGTTCAATATCATCAGTCATTGACGTAATTGAGCCTTTTCCTATGCTTAAATCTGACATTAAGATATCAAAAAGATCTTGTTTGTTTATTTTTTCACCAGGAATTATATCAATTGTAAATACCCTTTCAATAACAGACTGTATTATTTCCTCAGTTATTTCGCCATTCTTTTTTTCATGAACCAATAAAGAATGTGAAATCATTCTAGCTGTATCGTTTATATTACTCATTTTAAATAGACATTTATAAGTGGGAAAAGATTAAATGGTACAGAATTCATAATCTGTTGTTTAGCTAAAGAATCTGGAATACCATTTGAGATATTTATTTTGTATAAATCAATAGCTAATTGAATTAAATCGTCATTTGGTATTTCAGAAATTTTTTCTAATTCATGATTAGAAGGGTCTTCATTTTGATTGTATAAGATTAACTCTAATGGGATATTATTTTCAATTAATTTTAAAGTTTTAGAAATAATTTTATTTGAATTTTCTAATTCTAAAGCCTGTTTAATTATTGGATGTTTTCTGTTGATTTTATATTTTTTAATTCCTTCTCTATTGGTTTTATCATTCCAAAGCATCTCAACCCCTATGCTTTCTTGATGGTCTGAGATAGACTTCTGACCTCTCCAATTGTAAACTTTTGCGGATTTTTTTATAGCAGCTCTTGCAATTCTAGATAGTTCTCGCCTTATTTTAATTGGTGGTGTTGCAGTTGATTTTTTTATATCTAAATTCCAAGCAAAATCACCTGTGTTCGGGAAGTTTACAGCTATTCGTGCTAATTTTGAATAATCTCTTTTTTTTTCTAAACCTAGCCAATCTCCAGAAACTAAAAGTCTATCGCCACGATATATATAAAACCCTTGCTGATTAAACCAACCTAAAGGTCCTCCTGATTTCTCATATTCTTCCGGGCTAATTCTAGACATATGCGGCAATATGTAATAGGTTACATTTACATTATCACCTATTTTAGCGGGTAAACCCATTTCTGGTTTTGTTGTTAAATTATATAAGAATGGGTTCCAAGGTTCTATTAAATGAGTGTTTGAAGAGAGTTGGATTTTATTATTTTCTAAAAATCTATGAAAGACAAGGCTTAGATGTTCTTTTACGCGAGACATCTCTTCATAAAAAGCATTCTTGACAGTCTCATTATTTTTTTGAGCACGTCCTACAATTCTATCAAGATTTTCCCAAAGAACAACAGTTCCTGAGTCATACTTGTCTAACAGATCAAGAAATGAAGAATCTGAAATGTAATCTAATAAAACCCATTCCTCAACTTCATTTATAAAATCAATATCCCAACATCTTTTTATAGTTTTATAACCTAACTTTTTTGTTATAACTGTTAGTCTTTTACATTGTGAAAATGAAGCTGTTTTTAAACCCATTCCAAACCTACCCAAATCATTTTCATTTCTTACCTCATCTGGGTCTTTGCTTCCCGGTGTCATCGCTATAACGAGCTCTTCCAGATTCATGCCATTTCCATTATCAATAATTGATATAAAAGAATCCTTACCATTCCATTTATAATCAATATCAATTTTTTTTGCATTTGCAGAAATGCTATTATCTACAATATCAGCTATTGCTGTAGATAGATTATAACCAAAACTTCTATAAGAGTTAATTGTAGATTTAGGATTGGGCTGAGCATTTTCTGCTTTGTATTGATGCATTCTAATTGGTTCTGTTTTTTTTTAAAATAATATGAATATAAAACTTTTTGTTGAATTGTACAATTTGCCTGAAAAAGATACTGTAAATCGTATTTCATTCTTATTTGTTGTACTTGCATTCAGTATATCCAAATTTAAGAAGAAACATAAGAATAAGATTACTGAAAACCGCACTTTAAAGTGCGGTTTTCGGCAAAACTAGTTTGCAGTTTTATTGGTACAGCTAGTATCAGTTGCATACAAACGTCTCCTATATGGTATCTCAGCATCCCAAAAGGGCTGATGCAAACATAGGAACGAAGATTGACATATGCTTAAGTATGTATTAGCTAATTCTTTACTTTTGCTTTCATAAGCTCTGTCATTGTTACAGAAAATGGTAATGCAGAACCTCTTCCTTGCTTGTGTTTATCTAATTTGGTTATGTCCCACTTTTGATTTTGCAACTCAACATCTGAAATCTCTTCAACTTTGTAAACTAAATAATAATCTTGAGAAGGTTCAGAAGGATATCCTTTATCAATTAATGTTTTCTTTGAAAATACTCGAGGACCTGTTTCAGTAATTTTAAGCAATCGACTTGTTTTTGTTTCACCACTAGAATGTAATAGCAAATATTTTGCCCCAGCTTCACCTGGACCTAACCTTAGAGAGCCCCTTTTGCTATCAGCTCTGGTATTATACAATCCACTTTTTATTATCCAATCCAAATTCTCTGTTTTGTAAAAACCCACAAGAACAAATGTGTCGTCAGGTATCAAATTACGGTTTTCACCATACGTTTCAGGTAATGCTTCATTTACTTCATTTTCCTTATTTGGCTCATTCTTGTATACATCATAAGTTCTGAATGCAATTCTTTCACGTTGCGAAGCTCTATTAACAAAGTGTTCAATAATTTCTAAAATGAAAGCCTTTAGTTCTCCAATACCACTATCATTTTTTGAAGGTCGAACAGGGAATGCACCTAATCCAGGTATAATCTCGTGAAACCCTTTTCGGTTTAGTGAAGTGTCTCCTGGATATAAAACGTAGGCACCACCAGTTCTCCTAATGGCATCTTTATAAGCATGCATTTTTATTAAATCAGCATTTTTATAAATTCCTTTCCTATTATCAGTTTTTTCTTCATCTAAATCTTTTGAAGTATTCTGCTCTATAAAATCAGTTAGATTGGCTATTTTATATTTTGCATCAAAATGAACATGCACTATTAACTCTTGTCTTTCAGCTTCTTTTTCGGAAATTCCAAAAGGCCAAAAAGACAGTGTGTAGTCAGGTCTTAATGTTGTAGTCCAACTACCTGAGTCAGGATAATTTTTCTTACCACTAAATGATCGATTATAGTTGAATTGAATGTTTAATTTTCTAGTGTCTGTTTCGAATACACCTTTTAACGCGGTAAACTTTCCTTGTTTTATTTGAAGATTTAAACCATCCTTTGACGGCTTAATTAGTTCTGAAATATCCTTGGGGTCTATTGCGAATAGTTCCTGAAATAGATCTAATAGTTTAAAGAAGAGCCAATATTCATAAAGCGTAGCAATATCTTTTTTTCCTGCACCATACACATCTTCGCCTCCTTGCCAAATCAATTTGGCAGCCAATTCAAACATTAGCCATGTTCTTAAAACCTCTCTATAACCTTCCTTTCTCTGGAGGATAGGGCTATTAAGTTTTAAAGTCGTTGGTCTAGAAACATTTTTAAAAACAGAATGGTGTAATTGAGACTCTAACGCGCTAATTAATATTTTTGATTCAGAATCAAGTTTTGAATCTTTAGGAGCAGCTTTATTGATGTCAGAACAAAACTTTAAGAATGTTTCTAAAGCATGTTTAATAAAACGATTTTCTGGTGTATCAACTGAATCTGTTTTACGGACGCTCGTAATTCTCTCAGGAAGTGTTTTTAAACCATAGTTTTCTAAATAATGACCACTAGGTAACTTCGTTCTTTTCCCACCTTTAACCAACTCTTTTACGTTGTTATTAGAAAACCTTCTTACACTTCTAATATCTTTTTCCTCATGTGTTTCAGACCATTTGGTCACTGGTGCGGTTACGATTCTATGAATAGCATCCTCAAACTCAGCTGAACTAATTATAGACTTAATGAAGGCAAACTTTTGGTATCGCGTTTTATTATCTTTGGAATAGTCTACATCAAAATGATGAGAAACGGGTGAATTAGATTGTAACAGTAAATCAGTACATTTCTCAGTGATGAGTTCAAGCATGTCTCTGTAATCATCTCGATAGCCAGACTTAACGGATTGGACTTCTAAATCAATTGATTTGCACTTTTCTAGATTCTCCGTTTTTAGTAAAGGAATCTCTAATGTTCCAACGAATATATTTGGTGAGATTGTACCTATGTTCGATTTACGTTTATGCTGTTGAATGATATTTTCACCAATATCACCTAGCATATATTTATCATTACTAATTTCTGTACCCGTTTCAGGATGTGTTAATGTTATCTCGTAGTCATAATAACAGCCCTCAATTAACTGAAAACGAGCTTCATTGTTTTCAGGAGCTGTATCTATCGCATCAAAACAAGTTCCACTTCTTCTGGAATTGATCCAAAGCTTCAAGCCTTCTTGAACAGAATCTAGGTTTATTTCTATTTCAGATAATTCTTTCATTTACTAAGCCTCAGCATAACTTGCGAATCCATTATCTATTGCTCCTTTGTACATTCTTGCAATTTTTTCCAAAGACAGAGGATATAGCACTTTATCATTTGAATAATCAAAATCATTTTTATCGAAAACATCTTTAACCACCTTTAAGTCTTCTGTTAAACAAAAACTACCTAAAGTCTCTAGGATAGGAGATAGCTTTCTTCTTGAACCATGAAGTTTTGGAAGTAACTTTTGCATTATGGCAAAATCTATCTTTTCGGAAGTTGTAATCTCATTGTTTAGAGTGTCTAATTGATTAATCAATCTCAGAATTTCAGTGGCACTTCTGTAACCAAACTCAGCCCCTGTTTTTTGTAATTCACCAAAGAAATTAAGAAGAGTTTTATTGATTTCATCTCGGTCTTTGTTGGTAAATGATTTGTTGCTCGAAAGATCAATAAAATTTTGAGCCATATTTGCTCCTTTACCTAGTAAAGCTTTCATGTTTAGATCGCTTGCTGTGCCAAGGAAACCTTTCATTTCATTATTATTAATACGAAACTCTATAGTGTTTGCTCTATCTAAAACTTTTGGACTAAACATATTGGTTGTTTCGTCAATATTTACTGTACCTATAATAAATAAGTTTGCTGGTACTTTTAGTTTTGATGGAACGCCATTATCCACAGTGCCTTCAGCATAAAGTGGGATTTCCTCATTCGATTCCATTACACTTAGGAAATCTGCAAAATATCTTTCTACATGACTCAAATTCATTTCGTCTAATATTAGGAAATGTGGAAGTTCAGGATTGGAGTTTGCTTGTATTATTAAGTCTATTACACCGCTATCAGGCTTTACATACTCTTCAGGTTTTAACGCATTTGGATAACCAAGTAATGGTTCTCGATTTGTCCAATCTGCACCTACAGGTATAATGCGATACTGACTTTCTTCTTGACATATCCATTGCACATATGCTTGAGCTAACTTAGTTTTCCCTGAACCTGAAAGCCCTGTTAATATTATAAATGGTTTTGTTAAAAGGGAACTGACAAATCGAGTTATAAGTTTGTCTGTGTAGACTAAACCTGCATTTTTACAAGAATTTTGGAAATCCGAAATATCAAAATCTTTTTGATTGCCTATAGGTTTAATTCTGATTGGTTCTTGATTAGCAGTTTGATTGTTGTCTATCTTATCTTTTAAAAACTTTAGATAATTACTCTTGCCTAAGATTGCTCTTGGCATGTGAGTGGATTTTTTTTGACTGAACTCATAGAATTTGCCACTCTCTTCATATAAATTTTTCTCTAATGTATTTAGATACTCTTTTGTATTATCTGCTGGCAAGCTAAAGACTAGAGAGCTAAACTCTTCATTATATATATCTTCATATTCAGACAGGCCTTCAATAAGCTTATCTCTATTGGAATTAAAGGAATCTTTGAAATAGTTGTGTTTAGAGCCATCAAGTTTGATAAACCAATCTGCAAAATCTTCTTTCAAATTTTCAAAATGGGTAACGGTATCTTCATCTGAAGCAGGTGTTTCACTAATATCATTTAGTACAACTTCATGATTGTTGTTTTTCAAGATTTCCTTGTAGCCATTATATGAATTTGAAGACTGAGGAATAAAATCAAACTCAAACAAATCATCTTTTTTGTATTTAAAAACAATTATGTCTCCAATAGCCGCATTTAGATCATTTCTCAGAAAATGTTTTAATTCTCCATCAATTCGTGATTCACTACCAGCTGCATATAAACGAGTAGTTATAGTTTTACCACTTTTGCTTCCAAATGGAGAATTAGGATCTTGTACTTTATATTTGAAAACGATTTGTCTATCAGGGTCTGGTGTACTGTAATTGAACTTGAAGAATACATTTGAAGTTTCTTTTGGAAAGGCAATTTGTTTACCATCTCTTAAATCTTGTTTGAAAATATTTCTGATATAAATCATGTTCTCAATTGTTTTAATTTGTTAATCCACTATAGACACTTTCTGCGATTGCTTTTGCCATTATAGGAGGGACCGCATTACCCACTTGCATATAAGTTTCTTGCTGATTACCCACAAAAATGAAATCATCCGGGAAAGATTGAATTCTTGCAGCCTCTCTCACAGAAAGAGTGCGCAATTCAGTTGGATGTATATACATATAGCCATCCATACCAATGTGCGCTAAAATCGTCCAAGAAGGATTTTTCAGCACCAATCGTTTTAATCTATCCTTGAAAATATCTTCACGGAAAGGCAAGATTTGACGTACTTCTTTGGGTAAATCCATATAAATATCCCCTTGTTTCATATGACCAAACACTTTTTTTGCTCTTTCATTGGACATTCTGCAGATATTATTAGCGACTAATCCATTTGTGTTTTGACGCATAAGTTTTTGATATGTATCAAGATTCGCATGTTTGGAATATTCACACTCATTAATTCGCCAATTATCTGTGATTTTGGGTAAATCAGAAATGGCGCTTTTTACATTAACATGAGGTTTTAGTTTAGTAGAATCAATATTTTCTTCATTAGGATCAATATTGTAATTAGAGCCTTCAAACCAATGAGTTATTTTTGGATAATTGAAACTGTGATTTTTTAGATGTCCAACTAATATCATCCTTCTTCTATTTTGAGGGACTCCATAATTAACGCTATTTAGGACTTTAACCTCTTCAACAATATGATATTCTGGTAAATCTCTTTCAATAATTCTTTTAACCTCTTTATATGTTGCTCCTTTGTATTTTGTAAGAAATTGAGGGACATTTTCCATTACAAACATTTTGGGTTTGAAATAATTTACATATTCAAGGTAATCCATGAACAAAATATTTCTGGGGTCTTCCGTAATACAATCGCCTTTATCTTTATTAACGGATTGTATTTTTGCATGACCAATAGTGCTAAAGGTTGGACAGGGAGGGCCACCTATTATAACATCAACTTGCTGCTTATTGATTAATTCATGAAATTTTTGAGGTGGTAGCTCTCGTATATCAGCATGCACTGACACTGAATTTTTAAAATTTAATTTGTGAGTTTCAACTGCTGCTTTTTTGTTGTCAATCCCACCAATACAATTGAATTTATTTGACATTTCAAAGCCTTTTGCAAAACCTCCAGCCCCACAGAATAGATCGATAAAATTGTATTTTTTGTTTGCCATCTTTATTTTAAAAATTGTTTAATTGCTTTTGCAATTTGTTTTGCCATTAATGGTGGTACCGCGTTTCCTACCTGTTTATATTGATTTGTTCTTGACCCAACAAATTTGAAATCATCAGGAAAGGATTGTACTCTTGCCGCTTCTCTTACTGTAAATGTTCTCTTTTGCTTATGGTCTGGATGAATAAATAGGTTTCCATCTTTATATAAGTGAGCCACAACAGTTCTACCTGGTTTCTCTGCTACTTGAACAGTGTATCTGTTTCCGAAATGTTTTGGATCATGATGAATTAAATCAGGTCTTGTTTTAGCCAGATCTTTTAATTGCCATTTGTTTTTACTCAAGAGTTCATACCGCTGCTGGTCCATGTTGTTGTGTTTTCGGGCAACATGGTTATAAAGTTTTGAAAAACCATTAGGTCTAACTATCTCTGTAAACGAATTCTTAATAGCAATTTCATGTTCAACTTCTTCTTGCCCTTCACCTGGTAACAATTTTGGTAAGTCCGAAATCGCATCCTCAACTGTCAAATATTTTTGAAGACCTAAAGTTTCATTATTAGCTTCCATATCTGGGCTGTAATGAGTTTTTTCAATAGCCTTGTAAATATCTAATGGATTTATTTTAAGGTCTTTTCTAACACCAATTAAGATTACTCTTTTTCTTATTTGAGGAACTCCATAATGCACCGAATTCAAAAGTATTGTATCCCTATCATCACATAAAGAATAGTACTCTGACATATTTTCAACTATTTCAGGAAATATGTAGTTGCCATTAGGTTTTGCGGAAAGCAACCCTGAGACATTCTCAAACACAAATATCTTAGGCTTATGTTTCTCTAAAATTTCAAGATATGAACGGAAAAGATAATTTCTAGGATCATTCCTCATTGAATTTTTATCTTGTGCTCTTCCAACGGATGAGAATGTTTGACATGGTGGACCACCTACTAAAACATCTATTTGTCTATTTCCGATAACACTATCAATCTGGTTATGCACATCTTCAGAAGTGAGGTCTCCACATATAACTGCACTTTCAATCGCCTTCTCCGAGTAATTGTAATAGCGCATCCTTTCCTTAACGGTTTCACAAGCTGGCGCATCAAAGTCAACATGAACTACAGACTCAAATTTTTCTTGATAAAACCCTTCACTAAATCCACCACAGCCGGCAAATAGGTCTATAAATGTATATTTCTTACTCATGTTCTACTAAAAGTTCTTTTGCGCTTACTTTTAATATTTCAGCAATTTCATATAGGCATTCAATACTAGGTTGTCTTCTGTTCTGCACATATGAGTTTACCATATTGTAGCTCTTGCCAAGTTGTTCAGCTAACCACTTTTGCTTAATTCCCTTTTCTTCTAAAACCTCTTTTATTCGGTTCATTTTTTGAACTGTTTAATTCAGTCTGCAAAATAAGAATAATTATTTAATATCTCATCAAATGAGTATTAAAACAATCATTCGGTTTGGGTGGCGGTGGGAAGTGAAAGCTCTTTTGGCGCTGAGGCACGAAGCGCCAAATGTGCTTGAACGTGTGGTTGGCTTTTCTTTTTTCCAATGGCATACAACGTTCCATGTATGGTGTCGCAGCATCCCGAAGGGTGCTATGCACTATACATATTGTTAGCACATTTTATTATTGGCTGATAATGATTTTTTCAGCATTCATTTGCATTGTTTCTTTATCGTAAACCCTTAAAATATAATTGCCAGAAGCTGTACCAGAAGGTATATTCAGTTTTAGTTCGGTTCCTTTAATTTCCTCTTCAAGAATTACAATACCGTTTAAGTTTAAAATTGAAACCAAATATAAATGATCCTCATTAACGTTAACATTTATTGTTTCCTTGGCAGGATTCGGATAAATTTCATTAATTATTTCTGGTGCGAATTCAGAGTATTCCACATAAGATTCTGCTTTGAAAGGGGTAACTAATACTGGAAATAAATTTGCTTCAACACCTTCTCTATTGCACAATTGTATAAGAGTTTCTCTAGAATAGTCCGCTAATGAATCTTCCAACGAAGGAGCATCTCCTATAACTAGCATCATATTTTTTGCATTTTCTCTCCAAGTACTCTCAGTAATAACTTTAGCAATTCCATCATAAACAGACTCAGGATAATCTCCACCGTCCGATACTTTTAAAGAATTTATATAATCCCTAATTATTTGATAATTTGTCGTTAAATCAGTTTCTGACCACCAATTTGTACCGTCAACATTTTTATCTCCATAAACCGCAACGCCAATTTGGGTATCATCTAGCCTTTCTAACTGGTCGATTATTAAATTAAGATTTATCCTTACACTGTCAATATCATTTTGCATACTTCCAGTTTTGTCAATCAGTAAGACTAAATCTGTTCCTACTTCTGTATGGTTTTCTAATATTTTGATAATAGTCTCATGGACGGATTCAATCCCAGATTTAAAATAAAATTCACCACCAGTTGAATGTCCTAGGTGAAAAAAACAATCCAAAGCCAGTTTGTTGAACATTAATGTGTCCAAAGGAGGGGGGATGGTATCTATTCTGATTTTGGCTTGGACAGGTGTTTCATTCTGAACAACTGAAGTGTCAGTATTTTCTGAACTACAGGAAACAATAAACAGTATTCCAATAAAATATATTAATCTATTCATTTTTCTAATTTGTGCTAACGGTTAGTATATGAAAAGTAGGCGATTACGAAGCACGAAACTTTCGGTTAAGCACAGGGTTTCATACGAGCAAAAAACCTTAATTTTATTACTATTTCGCCTATTTTTTATATACATTGTTGTAGAGCGTTTTTATCTTAATCCATCAATTAGAGCTACTTGCCAATAATGCTTATTCAGGAAGCTTTATGGTAGTGATCCAGTCTAATAGTTTTTGTGCTTTTTTAACACTTAACGAGGTATGTCCACTAATACTTTCTGTGTCACTTATGTAAATCGCATTTGAAAAGTCATATACATAAATTTTGTATTTTGAGTTACTATCCCAATAAACAGTTTTCTTAAGTTTAGCTCTTGAAATTGCATCTTTTAGATCCTTTGCAAATTGATTCAGATCAACATGTTTCGTTAACATAATAGAATGTATGTCCGTAATACTGCTGTATTCAACATTTTGAAAGCCTATATAGACATATTCTCTATTTTCAATTTGTGTGTGATCCGCACTAACATAAGGGGCACTTATTTTGAAGCTAGATAATTCTTTTTGTTCTTTTTGGCTGTAACTAGATAATGCCATCGTCAAGGCAATAATAATCAATGTGATTTTTTTCATGATTGTTTAATTTTAAAAGTGAATTGTTTAATAATTATTATGTTTTACCGCTTTTTCAATCCTGTTATTTAATGCTCTACAACGTTCCGGGTATGGTGTCGTAGCATCCCGCAGGGTGCTATGCACTATACCCATTGTTGGCATTTCGTTATTTT
>ENA-OQVM01001787-OQVM01001787.1-marine-metagenome-genome-assembly--contig:-NODE-1787-length-27164-cov-4.098350_pt1 | contig 27164 bp, 30 predicted proteins | sample MGYA00237776_ERZ505498 | MGnify/ENA primary metagenome ERZ505498 (study PRJEB26159, sample SAMN06265151) | marine metagenome | isolation source: Helgoland LTER site | place: Germany:Helgoland, sampling...
AAGCCCTGACTCCGCGTATCCGCGCGCTCAAGGTTGCGCCTTACACTGACCCCAGTTCAGAGCTTGGGCCTGTTATCTCCAAGCAAAGCTACGACAAAATCCATGACTACATCGACCAAGGCATTGCCAAGGGCGCTGATCTGGTAGTGGACGGACGTGGTATCGAATTGCAGGGCTACGAGAACGGCTATTTCATCGGCGGCTGTCTGTTCGACAATGTAACAACGGATATGTCGATCTACCGCGAAGAGATTTTCGGCCCTGTCCTGTCGGTCGTTCGTGCTGAAAGCTATGATGAGGCCGTCGATATGATCAACGATCATGAATACGGAAATGGCACTGCGATCTTCACCCGCGATGGGGATGCCGCGCGCGATTTCTGGTCACGGGTCAAGATCGGGATGGTGGGTGTGAATGTGCCTATTCCGGTGCCTGTGGCCTACCACAGCTTTGGTGGCTGGAAACGGTCGTTGTTTGGCGACCACCATCTGCATGGCATGGAAGGCGTGCGATTCTGCACGCGGCTTAAGACCATGACGACACGCTGGCCATCGGGCGTCCGCACTGGAGCCGAATTTAACTTCACGGCCGGCAAAGACGCATAGAAACTTCACGCTTGCAGGTCTGGCCCTATTTTGCCGACAACTCTTGTTGATTTTGAGTGTTGTCAAAACAGCGGAGCTATGAAGTTCCTGAAAACAGAAGGAGATGCATCTTGTGCGTCTCCTTCACCCATTTCTCGAAATAGACCCCCAAGATCGTAACACGCCACACTGCGCGACATCCTACGCGTGCGACCGAGGAGATTGCGCCCGATGGCTTCCCGACTGACCTTTTCCAGTAACTTTACGCGCCGCATCCCTGAGTTCATGTCCATGAACGGCCCTGGCTTTGCCGTTTCGGTTGTCGTCGCGGTCGCGGCCAAGTTCCTGTCGGAACATTACGGCGCGCCGGCGATGTTGATGGCGCTGTTGCTCGGAATCGCGTTTCACTTTCTGGCGGAAGAAGGGCGTTGTGGCCCCGGTATCGCGCTAACCTCGAAGACTGTGCTGCGCATTGGCGTTGCCTTGCTTGGCGCGCGTATAAGTATCGAACTTTTGATCGGTCTCGGACCGAAGTTGATTGTACTGGTGGTGACAGGTGTTATCTTGACGACCCTTGTTGGATTGCTCGGTGCGAAACTGTTGGGCCGCGGCTGGCGCTTTGCACTGCTTACTGGTGGATCAGTTGCCATTTGCGGGGCGTCTGCGGCAATGGCCATTGCCGCCATTTTGCCGAAAAACGAACATTCCGAACGCAACCTGATCTTTACGGTCCTCGCCGTTACCGTGCTTAGCACGGTCGCGATGATTGCCTATCCGATCCTCGCGCAAGTTCTGGATCTGGATGATCTGGCAACGGGCGTCTTTCTTGGCGGTACGATCCACGATGTGGCGCAGGTCGTTGGTGCAGGTTTTTCAGTTAGTGACGAATCCGGTGAAACCGCAACGCTTGTGAAACTGATCCGGGTGACCATGCTTGCCCCCTTGGTTTTAATTTTTTCATTGGTGATACGCACCTACGCCGAGACCGACCCCGAACAGGCGAAAGACAGCAAAACGCCACCGCTCATTCCATCCTTTGTCGTCATATTCCTGGTATTGGGGGCGATCAATTCGCTGGGCCTGATCCCTGCGTTCCTGCAATCCCTCCTGACCGACCTGTCCCGATGGGCGCTGTTGGTTTCGATCGCCGCAGTTGGCATGAGGACATCTCTCAGAACAATCCTTGATGTTGGCGGGCAGGCCATTGTTCTAATCGTCTTTGAAACTGTCTTTATCGCTGGCTTCATCCTGTTCGGCATCACCTACTTCGCTGGCTAGGCGGCCTAACTGACCCAAAGCAAGAGCATCGGTTGACCAACTAGACGCTTTGGCGTGAGCTTTACTGCCAAAATCAAAGGGTGGCTGTTTGATCCTCTAAAAGCTTTCCCCAAGTGAAAATCTCGAACGTCCGATGCGCGGGAAAGTAGAATGGATCGTTGGCAACCAATTCTTCGACTTCCGATTTTTCTGCCGCTTCAACAACCCAAAGAGCACCAAAAAACTCTGCGTCGGGATTGGGCTTCAAACCACCACCTATCAACAATTCAGGGTGTTTCTTCGCATACGCCGCATTTCTCACGCCGCGAGCGCGCGCAGCAGAAAATCCGGATTCACAAAATGGGCTCTTGTTCCTGTTTCGCTGCATTGTGCACGAAGGTCCGGTTTCAGTTTTGGGTGAGTTAATTACGCCCTTGCTGACTACCGCGCGAGGCTAGGCCAGCCTGTTTGCCCTAAAGGTCGAATGCAGATGGCCCTTGAACCACTTGCTCCGTCCACAGAAGACAACTACGCTTCAAAACAGCCGGAGGATTGGTCCACTGGCTTTTGGTTTCAAGTCCAGTTTCAACAACAAATGGAGGATTATCGCTATGGATAATCGGTTCGCTTACATGCGCAAATACCTTGGGTTTTCCCAAAAGGATGCATCCAACATTTTTTCCACTCGGCTCGATACGATCAAGAAATGGGACAGCGGCAAACTGCTAGTGCCGGGTCCGGTTTTGGAAGAACTTTATGATTATATACGGTTCTCAAATGATATGGTTGTCGAGTTTTGCGACGAGCGCCAAGCGGAAGATGAAGACGAGGGGATCGACGAAATCTACCTGCGCACCTTCACAGTTGAAGGTCTTGCCGAGCAAGGCTTGCCGCCCTCCCTTGGTTGGCAAGATCAAGTCATTGGTGCAATTATCGGTCGCCTTGCTTCCATCCATGTCTACGGCGCGGATACGCTGCCAGAGCATCATGACCCCGACTATCATTGGTATGAGTATTGGGGCTTTGAGCCAGTAAAGAAGCCAACAGAATTTTTCACCATCCAGGACGAAGCATTGTTCGCGAATGAACTTGCAAAAGCTGTTGAAGGTAACTTTTGGCAAGTGGATTTTGACCCAGACGAAAACTACTATTTGATTGGATTCCGAACAAAGTCAGTGTCCAAAGTTACACGTCATATTTGGATCAGAGCAGTTCGCGCTGGTCGAGGTTCGGAACTTGTAGAACGTTTCGCTGACGAACCGCTACGATATTGCGATTCATTCGGCGAAGATGCCCCATACATCGAAGGACCAAACAAAACCAAAATCCCTGTCGGTTTTGCGTCCGGCCATGACGATGACACTGTTGATCCGCATACATTGGCGGAGTCACTTTTTGCGGCCCTCGCAGCATCATATCCAACCGAAGGTGCTATGCGTGCCGCGTGCCGTGACAGATATGCGGCACTGGTAGGTGCTGACGAGGGCTACACAGCCGATTTTATGAACGATTGGGACGTGAAAGACACTCGCTTTGTTTCTCACAATTTCATCGCCGCCCTGTTTTTTGAGACCCAAAAACAGACCGGCTTGACGTTGCACCCCGAAGCTATGGTTGAACTATGCTCGATACTCGCCAAGTCGGAACCGTCGATACGCAGCATGGATCACGAAGTTGTTGTGATCGACATGGGCGAAATGGTGTTCACCATCACGCTTGATCTACGCGACGTTCTTTCCCAATCGGGTGATGGCAGAGACTTTCACACCGAAGCAAGCAAAGCCCTTGATGTTATCCAAGCGTCAATCGGAAACGATGGTCTGACCCGCATAGAGCCGTTCAGCACCATCGAAATCGAATTTACTTCGGACGACGCAGAAGGATAGGACACCTACCTTTATCTTCCCCGAAATAATCCTCGGGGGAGCGCCACTGGCGCGGGGGCCGATAGCCCCCTTCGTAGCTTGTCTTAGGGATCGGTGTTGGTACAATAAAGCATTATTGACCGATTGAGAGTGGATTGAATCTTGCCGTTGAACCCGCCAGAAACACCCAATGTATTAACAGAGGTCGCATTGAAACAGCGCCTTGAGACGGGTTCGAAACTCATCATTACATGCAACGTATCGCCAACGCGCAAAGCATCATCATGGTTTGGAGTTTGGACGATGCACGCAGAACATTCCGATGGGACTACGCAAATGTTGGTCACGGCGCGCTCCAGGATGGCAGGTGAAATTTCCATTCGTGAGTTCAAAACCGTGACGGGAATCGTGTCTTTTCTGACCGACTGCGGTTTCACCAAAATTTCCTTCCCCGTGATTGAGGGCGACACCGTGAGACTACCGCTGGATACTTAAACCCAGGCAGACATAGCGCCATTTTGCTGCGGCTGCCCCACTGACCGCGAGGGGGGCATCGTGGCATCACCGATCAACATCGAGGGCGGAAAGTTCCTATTGCATCGTAGATACAGTAGAGCACTTTTTCTCCTAGATAATAAGCTGCACCATTCCAGCAACGCTTGCAGCGACCACTCCGTCCTGAATGATCTTTTGTTTCGCTTCTGTTGAAAGAGCGTCACCCTTCAACATGGACTTAGCATTGGTCGCAAGTGCCACCATCGCAGCGACGCCCATACTGTGAACAATGTCCACGTCTGCCTCGTGCCCGAGCTTCTGCAACGCCGAGGACGTATCAGCTGTAAGGTCAGCATTGCTGAATTCAGACGAAGACCAATCTGGCGACGATCCAGCTACCTCACTGGTCACAAGCACGTCGATGTTTTCGTATTTTTCGTTGTGTTCACGTACATAAGACGCGTAATTCGTCGCCTTGAGTTGAACCTCGGAAACGTCGCCGGTCTCGACATTAATAATCCGGACATCTGCGCCGGCATGGTTCGTGTCGCCGAAAAGCTCGACGATGTACTCGTCGCCATCCAGGTTCTCTTGCCGCTGAAACGCGAGTTCGTGGTAGATTCCCTTTACGTTGTTTTTGAGCCCGGAAATTTGCTCAACGGATAGAGATTGCACGTATTCAGACAGCTCAAGTTCACTGGCATCAGCAAGACTGTTATTCGATCGACGTAGCGCTTGAAGGACCAACTCCTCATCTTCCGTAAACGAAGGCGAGGTGTCAGACATCAATTTCAATATCGTGGCGGATACGACACCTGTAACAACAGGGGCAGCAGCTGTGGATTTTCTTCTGATCGACGGGTTTTGAACGTGAGCCATTGGTAAGGCATCGAGTAACTCGACCAGATCTACTTTACGATCTTCAAGCCGCATCAACGGAAGATCCGGCCAGTCGCTGACTTTGGCGATGCAGACATCCAACTGTTCGAGGAGGTCATGTTTTAAGTTCTGCTGCAAGGTTTCAGCAGTGAGAGGGTCCAAAACGGCATTTTGATTGGCCCGTTCACGAAAAGCCGTTGCCAACATCAAACACGTTTCGACAAAGCGCATTTCTTGCGGGTCCAAGGACTTTTTCTTGCGTCTTACACCGGTCCATTTCCCGACAAGCTTGCGAGACCCGAAATATGCGGCCGCCCCTCCAGCGGCCGCTACGCCCAAGACAATCCACCCGCCAGTTACAACGCTTCCACCAATCCACGCCAACGCGGCACTGTTGAAAGCCGCGCCTGAAAGTGAAGATATGGCCGTTCCCGTACTGGCCGTGCCAAGAATGGATGCGATGGAAAATAGACTTGCTGTCGTACCTGCCGCAGCCAACTTCCCAGAAAGTGCTGTAACGATCCTTGCCGACGTGCCGCGCTTCTCAATTAATAGCGCATCGACGAGGTCTTCCAAAGAGATCGCTCCTTTTTCAAAGAAGTTCTCCGGCGTATATTTGGTATGCCTCAGTTCAAATTCCGCGAACTTAACAGCCGCGTGATCTTTGACCGCTTTACCCCCTTTTGCGGCGAGTTTGCCTGTCTGCCGCCCGACAGGCTTGGCAATTGCCCAACCAGCTTTCCCAGCGACCTTAGCCAAAAACAGCGCCGAACGACCGGTCGCGCTTGCCGCCCGCGCTGATAGCGGAGGCCTTTTCTGGTTTCCATTATCCAATTTTACGCGCTCCAAGTGGTCTTTTAAATCGGGTACGGGATAGCCTATCGCTTATGGTTAGCCCGGTGAAACCGCATCGCGACGCCCGACACTTTCGCAGGGGTACGCAAAAGCCCCCCTATAATGATAAAAAGCAGCAAGGTGCGCTTGTCACCTGCCTACTCCGCCGCGCGACCTAGAACTTCTTCGGCCCATTGGTTCAGGCTTTTGCCAGATAGCTCTGCCGCGAGTGCCGCCTTGCGGTGCACCTCGGGATCGACCCGGAACATCACTTGACCAGAGAACGCCTTTTGCGGTTCCTTACCGACCTTTGCGCAGGTCTCAACGTAGTCTTCAACTGCCTCCTGAAAGGCATCCCGCAACGCTTCAACCGTGTCAGCATGAAATCCGACACCATCGCTGATACCGGCAAGGCGGCCAGTGAAAATGCCATCTTCATCATCATACTCGATGCGGGCTGAGTAGCCTTTGTAGGTCATGGTATTGGTCATGGCGTTACTCCGATCCGTTCCAAGAATGCGCGGGCGGCGCGCACCTGATAGCGTTTGGCTTCCTTGGCGGGATGCGGACGATGAAACGTCTCGACCTCGCCGTCCTTTTCGAACCGCACTCGTGAACCGCGTCCTTCGATGACCTGCGCACCAGCTGCGACAAGTAATCTCTCAACAGCGGACCATTCGACTGTTCCCGACACTGGGTCGGCAAAGACAACGGCCAGAGTCTTGCGGTGTTTGCTATTCATGGGTCTATATAGGTCATGCTTGCATATATTGCAAGCAAGTTGCTCACTAGGGTGTGTGCCGGTTTCTCATGATGCGCCGCACCAAACGTCAAAACAACAGAATCTGTAGTATACTCCGTCGCACTATCAGCCAAAATCAAGCCATTGATCTCGCATGGATTTACGAGATCGCGTTGGTGCAAATTTAAGAAAACTAAGGCGGCTTCAATCCCTTAGCCAAGAAGCCCTGTCACTTAAGGCAGGACTTGAACGAGGCTATGTTGGCCGACTGGAACGTTCACAATATTATACCTCAATGGCGACCGTGCAAAAGCTTGCTTTTGCTCTCGAAGTTGACCCCATCGAGTTAATCGAGCCAGTTCTGATAACCCGCGGTAAAAAGTCAGGAACCGCCGATCATGAAACCTCAGATGATCAAAAGGTGTCTGGAGGCTCACAGCTGCTTGCTGTGCCGTTTCAAGAGGGATTTGAGAAGCGGCAAGACGATCTTACCCTCGTATTGATCGACTATAGATGGAACGACGGATCAACTGTTCGCCGCTGGCTTGTCGATCCGAAGAAGGTCAAACAATCGGCCATTGTCGTGAAACCTTGCATACTGCTTTGACAAAGGCAGATACCTGCTCAGTAGGAAAACCAGTCTGAATGACCCATATTGCCTCCGTAGTCGCCATATTCGACCATGATATCGCGCGAGTAGAAGTTTCCAAAACCACGCCCAACGGGCAACAAAATAGTTTGCCCGCTTTCGGAGACAAATGAGCTCGGCCAACGCGTGTGCGAGCCGTAGACACGTGCGATATATCGGCAGGTTCGGTTTTCACGGTCACAAGACCGAATACTCCAGTCCCACTGCCTTGGATCGTCACGCGGCGTGTAAGAGCGGCCTGTGAACCAGATCACATGTGTGCGGTTGAGCCATTCGTATTCTGGAAGGTCCGTATCAACCTCGCCCTCACCGCCGGGGCCACCCAATTCAATCGGTACTGCGGCGAAGGTGCAAATCCCGAACGGAGGCCTACTCGGCCACGGCGTGATGCGGCGGATCATTGTGCGATAGGCCCGCGCGCAGACCGCGCTCGGAGGAAATCCACCCGCCATACAGAGCATAATCGCGCAATCTATATCGTAGGCCTGCGCCTTTTTAGGTGCGCCAAATGTCATCAAAACACCAAAGATTGCTGACAAAATAAGCCGTTTCATCGGAGACTCCTTTGTTTGGTTTCGTCCTATGGTTTAGCATTTTGTTAAATTCTGCAATATATCATATTGACTCAATGTGTCTTTCCGCTTGTACTAGGTCGGACTAGAAGGGCTCTCAGGGGGAGAGTCCAAATGCCGATAGCGCGCAATCAAATCTTGATCACACTCGATGGGGTCAAAGACCTTCAAAAGAGGGAAGTTGCGTTCCGCTGCCGGTATGAACTCGTGGGGTTCACGGACGATGGCAAGCCGCGCTACCAGTGCATCTACCTGCGTGAGGGCGAACCCGAAGCCATTCTTGTGTCCACGCGGATCACGCCTCTCGGGCCAGAAGCGCGATACTTCAATATCTGGCCGGGGCTTTTCAAACACCATCTCGAGTTTGGCGACGGGCGCGATTTGCGCTTTGGTGCTGACTACAACATTACCCTCGAGGGCAACGGCTGACGTTCTAGCCTTTCGCGCTGACGGAACGGCTACGGCGTCTGGGTGGACGTTTCACAGAACACGCCCGAGCTGGGCCACGTCCGACGATGCTGTGGAAGCGCAACCTGTTGCCGTTGCACCAATTGCGCCTGCGGCGGGAGCCTCTGCCCAAGTTCTCTCACTCATTCGTCAGACGGCCAGCCGGCACCAAAACAACAGGGCCATCGCGCAAGCAGGCCTTTCGACGCGAGACTGGCACGTTCTGTTTCAAGCGATGATTGAAGCGGAGAGCAGTTACAATCCGACTGCCATCAGCCCCAAGGGTGCCTATGGCTTAGGGCAATTGATGCCTGCTACGGCACGCGAGCTTGGTGTGGATCCCCGCGATATCTCTCAGAACCTCGACGGCGCAGCACGCTACCTGCTAACCCAACTGGCAGAATTCCGAAGCGTCGAACTTGCCTTAGCCGCCTATAACGCTGGGCCCCATCGCGTTGAGCAATACTCAGGCGTACCGCCGTTTTCTGAAACACGCGCCTACATTGCACGCATCCACGACATTCGTGAACGGCTGTCCGGTGGAACGTCGCAGCCAGCACCAATCCGCGTCGCCAATACAGCACCCACACGCGCTCCCGTCATTATTGAACTGAACTGATCAAGGACATTTTCATGCCAAGACACCACTCACGATACTTGCCACTCATGGTCGCAACCTTAGCGCTCCTTGCCTCCCCTGCCTTCGCGCAAGACTTGTCGCCCATTCAAACAATGTTGGAGACGGTCGAAGCCGCACTCACAGGACCAATTGGCATTGCCGTGGCTACTCTAGCGGTCATTGGCACAGGCTTCATGTGCATGATGGGGCGGCTGAACTGGGGATGGTTCGCCTCCGTGATCATCGGGATCGTGTTGATTTTCTCGGCGGGCACCATCGTCGACGGCTTCACCTAAGAGCAGGCAGAGCAGATGGCAGAACGTTCCCCACTTTTCCTCGGCCTCGCACGCCCACCCAAGTATCTGGGTCTCCCTGTCGGATATCTGGTGGTCTTGGCCATGGGGGTCGTTCTGCCATTTATCTGGACGAAATCTCTGATCTTTTTCCTGATCGGGATCATTGCCTATCCAGTCCTTTGGTTCGTTGCGGACAAAGAGCCTCATTTCTTTGAAGTGCTGCGCATCTCCTTTGGCACCGTGCGCCCGACCAAAAACCGCGCACATCATGGGGGTGACAGCTTTGGCGCTTGATGGTGGAACTTTGAGCGGCATCGGCCCTGCGGTGCGTGAAGCTGGGGGAACAGGATTTGCCCGTGAAAGCTACCTTGCGGAGCACCTGCCCTATTTTGCTTTGGCAACGGACGATGTGATGGTGCTGCGCGAAGGCGATCTTCTGGCAACCCTACGCCTTGATGGTCTGAACCCGATGACTACCGAGGACGATCGCCTTGATGCGCTCAAGCGCGCGGTTGCCGCAATCGTGGCCCAAACCGGGAATACGTTCGGTTTTTACATCCACCGCGTCTCTGTTCCACAAAACTTAGACCTTAAGCCCGTCGAGGGTGATACCTTCGCGTCCCAAGTCGATGCCCGTTGGGCAGCTCACATCAAAGGCCTGCGACCTTCCAAGCGGCAGATGTATCTCAGCGTCATTCGCCGCCCCAATCTCGCAGCCCGCATCCCATTTTTGCGCGCACTCGCCCGCAAAGCTTGGGTCAAAGACCGCGCAGCGCGTGTTCAAGAGCTCAACGAGGTTATGGGCTTCTTTGCGGTGGCCCTCTCTTCGGCAAACCCTGTTCGCTTAACAAAGACGGGCGGTGAATGGTTGGGGTATTTGAACACACTCAATGCGGGCAGCTTTTCACCTATCGCATTTGGTCAAAGCCCCCTGCCCCTTTCCCATACTATCAGTGATTGCCGCGCGACGTTTGATGGCGATGTCGTGACAATTACTTGCGCTACAACGGGTGCCGTCAAATATGGGGCGCTCTTTAGCATAAAGACCTATCCCGCGCTGACCGACGTGACCTTGCTCGATGCGTTGGACCTGCCCCTCGATATCGTGCTGACAAATTCCTTTAGTCCGATCCCGAACAACATCATGGCCGAGCGCATCCAGCGCATCATCAGGCAGATGCATGCCTCTGATGATGCCGCCGTATCTCTACGCGACCAACTGGCCTTGGCAGCAGACGATCAAGAGGCCGGGCGCATCGCCTTTGGTGACCATCATCTTTCAATCGCAGTCTATGCACCTGACCGTGAAACGCTGGAACGCGCCGCCGCACAGATCAAACGGGTCGGCCAAGAAATCATGGCTGTGATCGTGCGCGAAAACATGGCCCTGAAAGCCACCTATTTTGCACAGAGCCCGGGTAACTTTGGCTACCGCGCCCGCAAAACACCAATCTCGTCTACCAACTTTGCCGATTTTGCGGCGCTTCACGGCAGTGTCGAAGGCCGACGCAATGATCAAAGCCCGTGGGGCCAAAGCATTGCGGTTCTGCCAACGGTTGGCACATCAGGCTATCGCTTCAATTTCCACGAAGCGGGCGCTGCAGGCAAAGAACCGACGGTCGGCCACACGCTTGTTTTAGGCCGGACAGGAACTGGCAAAACTCTGACCACAGCCTTCCTCACCGCCCAAGCGCAACGTGTCGGAGCAAGGCTATTCTTCTTTGACAAAGATCGCGGGTTGGAAATGGCGGTTAGGGCGCTTGGCGGCCGCTACAATGAGATCCGCGCAGGCGTCCCCACTGGTCTGAACCCGCTCGCCTCTGAAACCGATGAACGCGGGCGCGCTTGGTTGTCTGATTGGTTGGCGACCTTGCTGACGCGCAGTGGTGCATTATCCGGAGAACAATCGCGTCACATCCAAGGTGCGGTAACACAGAATGCAGATGCTGGTGCCGCCCTCCAGCGGTTTGCCAGCTTTGAAACCTTGTTCCAGTCCTTGGATGATGATGGCGAGCTGCAGTCCCGCGTTGCAGAATGGGCCCCCGGCGGTCGGTTTGGCTGGGTGTTTGATGAACCTGACCGAGGGCAAAGCCTCGATCTTTCAGGCGATATCGTTGGGTTTGACATGACAGAGATCCTCGACATGACGACTGAGCGCATGGCAGTTCTCTCTTACATATTCCGCCAAATCGAGCGCGTGGTTGAGGACCGCCGCCCCACGATCATCGTCTTGGACGAGGCATGGAAGCTGCTTGATGATCCGTATTTCGGCGCGCGCTTGGAAAACTGGCTTGTGACCCTGCGCAAGATGAACTGCGTCGTGATCATGATGACGCAGTATCCCAGCCAGTTGCGCGACAGCCGCGTTGGCAAAACCATTGTCGAAACCGTCCCGACGCAGATCCTGTTTCCCAACGACCGTGCCACAGTTGCCGATTACGATTTCCTGCGTGTTAACGCCAAGGAAGCTGCATTGCTCGTCCAACCGACAATTGGCCAACGCATCGCGCTGGTGCGTTCCGCAGGCGACAGCGTCTTTGTTGATGCTGATCTTTCAGCCCTTGGCAACTTGCTGCCAATTTTGGGCGGTGGTGCTACGGGCGAGGCCCGCGTGCCAGCCGACTGGCGCTCAAACCCCAATTTTTGGAGACCCCAATGAGACATTTCCCAGCCCTCCTCATGGTATCGGCGGTGCCGCTGCTATCGGCATGCGAGCAATACACCGAGAAAACGTCGCCCTGCCTCGGTCGCAATGGCGAGCCTCTAGTGACACAGGCAACGGTATCCTTCGCGGCGACAGCAATCGTTTCAGACCAGAGCAGCAAAGACTGCACTTTCGAAGCCCTGCCGCGCCCAGAATGATCCGCCCTGTCATCATATCTGCCGGGCTTTGGCTTTGCATGCCCGTCGCCGCAGGCTTCGCCCAAGGTGTGCCAACGCAAGACAATGCGGCAATCGGGCAAACCATTGCGCGCGTGACCGCATTGGTTCAGGACTTGGGCACCCAAGGCGACAAAGAAGCCGAGCGTTCTTCCATCGCTGAGGTGCAGGCAGATCAGCTGCGCACGCTTGAGGCAATTTCTGCCGCCATGACCGGGCCGGGCTTTGATATCAGCGCCCTTGAAGGCAACGCTGATTTTGGCGTCGCCTCAGTCTATCCCAACACCGATACAAGCCCGATGAACAGCCGTCTCTTTGGCGAGGGGCGTGAAACAGTCGAAATGATGATTGTGCGGGTGGCAGGTGAATATGCCAGTGCACCGGGCGTTGCACGGGCTGGGCTTTCCACCACGCAATGGCGCTGCCTTTTTCAGGCTCTGATCAAGCAGGAAAGCCGGTTTAACATCACCGCCGAAAGCCATGTTGGTGCTTACGGATTGACCCAACTCATGCCCGGCACGGCGTCAGACATGGGCGTCAATCCATATGACCCGATGGATAACCTTCGTGGTGGCGCGCGCTATATCACGACCCAGCTGAACCGCTTTGGGAACATCCCGCATGCGCTCGCGGCCTATAACGCAGGACCCGGACGTGTGATTGAATATGGCGGCGTTCCGCCTTTCACCGAGACCCAAGGTTACGTGCGCAATATTTCTAAGTTCTACAACGAATACCTTGCCGTTGTCGGTGGTGCAGACGCGCTCGGTACATTGTCCTCCTCGGACTTTGCCCTCGCTGAATACGCCAATATCTCGGATGCAGGCGTCTACTACGCGGCAAGCAGCCACGCCACGACGATGCAGGTCATCAACCGCCTGCGCGCGATCATTTTGCAGATCGATGCCCAGCCAAATGCCAAAGCCGCGTGGGAACTCAACACCTATGCGAAAGCTGAAATCGCTCGCATCCTAAATCTGCGCGTCAGGTTGATGGCAGCCAACCAACAGCGCGAAGCGGCTCATGCCCAACATCTAGTGGCGGACCGCTTATCCGAGCGTGAATTCATGCAAATGGGAGTGCCAAATTGAAACAGCTTCTTCTTTCGGTCGCGGCGATAACCGCCCTTGGCCTTTCGACGCCAGCGCAAGCACAAGGCGTGCCGACGTTTGACGGCTCACAACTTGGCCAACTCGTTGCGCAGCTTGAGCACATGGCGGAAGACTTGAATGTACAGCTGCAACAGCTGGCCACCATGCGGCTAGAACTTGAGACGCAGCTTTCCCAGCTTCTTAACTTGGACGCCCAATTGGCATCTCTTATCGAAGGCAGCGGGCTGAGCGGTCTCTTTGCATCGGTTGAAGAATTCCGTGCCTTGCGAGGCAAACTTGTGGGGCCGTTAAATACAGCGCGCTCACTGGCGAGCGGAGACTTTCTGAGTGGCTTTAATCCAGGCGCGGAACTGGAAGCTTCGGTTGAACGTGTGCTGTCTGGCAGTGGGTTCACACCTGAAACCTTGAGCACCCTTTCGTCATCGCCACAACCTGCTGACAACCGCATTGCGACGTCCGCAGGCGCCAGCGCCATGTTGTCGGTAGCCGCGCAAGAAAGCCATGCAGAAGCAGGCCAAAGTCTAGAACGTCTTGAAACAATGGTAGGCTTGATCGACGACCAAGACGGATTGAAAGCGGCCGTTGATTTGAACACGCGAGTAACTGTCGAACTTGGGATCATCCTGACCCAAATCTGGCGCTTGGAAGCGGCACAGGGTGTCAGCGCAGGACAGCTTGGTGTTGTTGACGCGGCAACATTGGCTGACGAGCGGCGGTTCAGATCCATGGCAGTAGACCCATGATGATAAATGCCACAAATGCGCTCCGTTCGACCTTTGCAATGCTTGCCGTTGCGCTGCCGATGTCTGCTGTTGGTGAAGCGCCGGGCTCAACATCCGGTGGGCCAAAGCCATTCAGGTCGATGGCCATTACCCCTGATGTTGAGGAGGTCTGTCGCGTTCCACGTCCTCCAGCAGATCTCGCGGAGACGGCTTACTTACGCAACGGGTATCGCGCAATTTTGCGTATCCTTGTCGCTGAACGGCATCTTGAAACCGAGACCTGTGACTGCCTTTTAGGTGAATTCACATGGGATATGGCACTCGCGGAACTGCCGCGTTTTCAAACGTCTGACAATCCGCGCCTGCCATTCAAAGTCCTCGATCTTTATGCCATGGCCGATGCGCTTGAGGCTGAGCACGCCGAGGGTTGTTTCAACTAGATGGGGATCATTAGCGATATCCTCGACCAGGTCGATGCAGCTGTCGATAGTGTCGCACAAGATGGCTTCATCTCGTCGGCTGCGGCAGTAGGCAATGTCATCACAGCAGGTGCAGTCCTGTTGCTGATATTGCTGGGCATCAATGTTGTGATGCAACTCAGACCCATGACCTTTGGCAGCGCATTTGCATTTGGGATCAAAATCTCACTGGTCGCTATCTTTGCTCAGAGTTGGGATAATTTTAGCATCATCTACGGCATTGTAACGCAAGTGCCGGACTCCGTCGGCGCATCCATTCTCGCCCTCACGGGATCTGGCGACGAGGCTGGCGTCTATGAGAGCCTCGACAACATGGTTGCCCGCATCACGGCCTACGGCGACACCATCGGTGATCAAGCAGGCTGGGTCTTTGGAGCCGTGCTTGGCGCAATCTTCTTTGTTCTCTCAGCACTTTTCGCAGCCGTCACCGCTGGGATCATTGCCTTCGCCAAAATCGTCTTTGCGCTGATGATCGTGATTGCCCCATTCATGATCATCACGTCGCTCTTCAAACCAACCCAATCCCTCTTTGAGGCTTGGAGCCGTGCAACCATCGGCTACGCCTTAATGCCCGTCGCTGCTGCAGGGGCTGCTGGCATCATCGTGGCAATCGCTGAGGCCATTGGCGATGCCTCCGCCGATCCCGTCGACGTCGAAACGGTTAGCCTCATCTTGCCATTCTTGGTCATTCTGCTGCTCAGCGCCGGGATTATGGCATCCGTCCCTTACATCGCGTCCAACCTTACCGGCGTGATGGGCATCGCGTCGAACGCAGTCGGCCTGACCGGGCTGGCGCGTCGCGGTATCGTCAACACAAGCGATTACGGCACGGGCAGTGCCACGCGCCTCGCAACGGGCAAATCACCGCAAGAGCTCCAACAAGCCGTGAACAGCGGCGTTGTCAAAACCGGCGAAGCAATCCGCAGAACACCAGCAATAGCCCTGAACACCGTCAAATCCTTCCGCGCCTCTTGATGAAAGACCAGCACCGAAAATGAAAAGCCAAACAAGCCAAGACCAAAGCGACGCCTTTGCAGTGGATTTTATCTACGGCCCGCGCAGGCGCGAGCGCTTTGCATATTTTGTTGCGGCAGCTGGAGTTCTGGTTGGGCTGGCAGGAATTGTCGCTGGTGCCAGTTTATTTCCTCTGAAATCAATCGAGACATTCGTGATCGTTGTCGACAAAGAAACCGGCCAAATGGACCGCGTCGCAGCTGTCCAAGCTCTCTCCCTCTCTGAGAGTGACGCCATCATTCAGGCCAACCTTGTGGCCTATGTAGATGATCGTGAGACCTATGATCTGACCGACGGTGAGCAACGGATAAACTCCGTTCTCGAACGCTCCGACGGCGATGCCGCACGCACCCTGCGTGATCTCTGGACCTCGTCCAACGAAGACTACCCGATAGCTGTTTATGGACGCGATGCCGTGATCGAAGTTGTGATCAAGTCTGTGAACCAGATTGGACCTGGCGTGGCGCAAGTGCGATTTACCCGCACCCTGCGCCGCGCCCGCGACACCCGCTCGGTGACCCGCAGCTACGTAGCCACTGTCGGCTATGCCTTTGAACCTGAAACCCGCCAACGCCTGCAAGACGTCTGGGCCAACCCCCTGGGCTTCGTGGTCACCTCATACCGCGTCGACGCCGAGACTTTGGAGAACTGATCCCTTGAACACCGCTGCCCGTCTGATTTGTGCTGCCGCATTGCTATCGGCCACCCCTGCCCTGTCCGAAGCCGTGCCACGCAGTGGCTCGCTCGACAATCGTGTGCGCACCGCGACTTATGTTGAGAACCAAGTCTTCGTGATTGAAACCGACTTGCGTCATTCAACGACCATCCACTTTGGGCAGGGCGAACGGTTTGACGCCGTCATCGTTGGCGACACCGAGAGTTTCCAAGTCGATCCCATTCCCGAGCTTGGCAACGTGTTGACCATCAAACCGCACGTGCAAGGTGCCTCAACCAACATGACAGTGATCACCAACCGCAGGACCTATTCCTTCCATCTCCGCGAAGGGGCCATTCCGGGTCGCTCAGGCATGTTTTTCGAGGTGCGGTTTCGCTATCCAGAAGATGAGCGTCGCGCGGCAGCTGCTAATACCGAACCCAAAGGCTTTGAAGCACCGCGCAACTATAGCTACCGCGTCGCTGGCGAAGGAGATTTCCGTCCAACCCATATCTACGACGACGGGCGATACACATACTTCGCCTTTCCTGAAAACGGACGCCAACCCGCAGTCTTCAAAGCAGACGATCAAGGCCGGGAACGCACCGTGAACTGGACCCAGCAAGGCAACACAGTTCGAGTGCTTGGCGTGAACCAGTTCTGGACTCTGCGGATTGGCAACGAGGCCATCTGCGCCTTGCGCGATGACAGCGCAATTTATGTGAGCAACTGATCATGGCTGATGAGAACACACCCGACCTGCAGGACCGCCTCAGCACATTCAGCCAGAAGGGCAAAGCCAAACGCCGTGGCGGCAACATCGGGGTCGGGGCATTGGCCATCGCCTTGGCGCTTGGCGGAGGTGGTGCCGCTTATTTCTTGGCATCTAATCTGCAAGAAGGAACAGACGGCCTAGAAACGTCTGACGTTGAGACCTTTCAAGACCAACGCACCGGCAATGGTGGCAGATTAGAATTTCCGCCGGATGAAGCGGATCAGCGGGTCAATGACGCGTTGATCGCGGTTGAAGAGGCGCTCGACGTGCCGGCCCCTGCCCCCGCGCCTGCAGAACCAAGTGCAGCGGTGTTGGAAGAAATTGCAAAGCTGAGGGAAGCCCTTGTTGCCAGCCAATCTGCGCGCAATGCCGAAATTCAGGAAGCCGTGTCTGATCTGCGTGAGGCATTCCAAGTCCAGACCGACGCGCTTGAAACGTCGATTGCGGCCAAAGACACCGAGCTGCAAAACGCGCAGCGGCAGAACGAGGCACGGTTGTCTGGCCTGCAAGCGATGTTGGATGCCGAACGCGCACAACGCGAAGGACTTGAATCCGAAATGGCGCGCGAGGGATTGATAGCAGATCAACGGCTGCTTGAAGAACGCCAGCAGCAGGAGGAAGAACAACGGCTGCGTGAAGCGGAACGGGTGGCTCAAGAATTACTTACCGCGCAGATTGTCTCGCCTTCTGTCGTTTATGCAGACGGCCCGCGTTCCGCATCCGCTGGCGGAACAAGTCCAAATGCTGCTGTGGCAGGAGCAGATGGACCAGTCTTGAATGAAAACGAGCAATACTTGCGCCAAGGCGCAAGGCCACTGGAAATTCAAGAAGCGTCCCAGATAGCCTTCCCGGAGAGAACGCTTTCACAAGGCTCTGTCATTCAAGCCGCCTTGCAGACGGCTATCAACAGCGACTTGCCGGGCTCTGTTGTGGCGGTTGTGTCTGAACCGGTGCCTGCATTTTCTGGCGATCAAATCCTGATCCCGCGTGGCTCGCGCCTTTTTGGCCAATATCGTTCTGGGATTGAACTGAACCAAAAACGCATCCTGATCCTTTGGACACGCGTTCTGACCCCTGATGGGACGTCGATCGAGATTGCCTCCGTTGGCGGCGACCAACTCGGACGCTCCGGGTTAACTGGGATCGTCGACACAAAGTTCGCTGAACGCTTTGGCGGCGCGGCGCTGATCTCACTCATAGGCGCAGCACCTGCTGTCGCCGCGAATAGTACTGACAATGAGACTGCTAGCGAAGTGCTGGAAGGGGTTTCCGGAGATCTGGAAGACGCAGTTGGATCGGTAATTGCCGAGCAGGTCTCGATCTCACCCACTATCTATATTGATCAAGGTGCATCGGTAACGGTTCTCGTCGACCGTGATGTGGTAATCTATTGAGCCAGCACCCAAAACCTGCGTCATACTTGGAGCGATATCTTGAGCCGTTTCGCGATTTGCTGCTGCGGGACGACGTCGTTGAAATTGCTATCAATCCTGATGGCAAAGTTTGGATCGAAGCCGCGGGTGACGCGACGATGCGGCACGAAGGTCAAACCGTTGACCGCAACACGGCATTCAATATGGCGCAATCAATCGTCGGTGATGCCAATGCCCGCGTGTCAGAGAAGAACCCGCTGGTGTCTGGCAAAGTTGAATATGCAGGCCGACCGCTGCGCGTTCAGGTCGCGGTTCCTCCTTCCATTGAACAGGGCGCTTCGATCACGATCCGTCTGTTCGCCACGGCGGGCGTGAAGGGGTACACACCATCCTATCTTTTTGGCAAAGCTGTCTCGCTCGACCAACTGCGGGCTGAAAAGATGAAAGACATTGCCAGCCAAGCTGAAGAAAACCTCGATGCCGCATTGGAGGCCTTAGTACATCAAAGGCTCAATATATTGATCAGTGGTGGCACGTCGACAGGCAAAACCACCTTTGCCCGACATCTCCTTACCCATGTCAACAATCGCGAACGGTTGATCACGATTGAAGATGCGTTTGAACTGTTCCCTAGCCAACCCAATACGGTGGCCCTACTGGCAAGTCGCAGCACTGGATCACAGAGAAGCTCTCACGCGCTTTTGCAAGCGTCTTTGCGGATGCGCCCTGACCGGATCATCGTTGGGGAACTGCGCGGGGATGAATCCTTGACCTACCTCGAAGCGATCAACACCGGACATGGTGGGTCAGTCTCAACCATCCATGCGGAAACAGCTGAGCTCGCAATCGATCGGTTAGCAATAATGGTCTTGCAAGCGGGCACGCCGCTGACCTTCGCTGAAGTGCGGCAGTACATTCAGAAGTCGATCGATGTTATCGTCCAATTGGGGCGGATAGATGGTAGACGCGGAATCGCTGAATTTTATTTGCCCAATTAGACTCAATAAAGCGCGACGATTGCGGCCATTCGCTGCGCGCAGTATCAACTTACACAGTGCGGACAAACCGTCAATTCGCTGCGGCTGCTCCAATGTCCGGTTTCTGACCAGTCCACACTCGCTAGATGACGGCGAATGGGACAAAATGCCAATCACCCGCGATCAAATCATAGCATGTAAGCCGAAGGCGCTTGGCTTGTCAGACCTTGAATGGGTGCAAACGGTTGGCCAGCACGTTGTTTTCAGGCACTCTGGTGTGTGGCGTTTAATCCCGCGCAGCCCATTGGGCCGATTTACAAGAAGAACCGCTCTGAACGATCAGCAAAATCGTGCAAATGAACCGTGACCTGATCGTCGCTGAGCGTAACCACACCGTAGGCCGGAGGCTCGAAATTTGCCGCAATACGATCGACGTCCCCTTTCAACTCCAAGGCGACCTGATGGTTCAGGCCCCGCATGCACGAATAGCTGATGCCCCGCCAATTGCCAAAAATGGCGCGATGCACATGGCCAAAGAACAGGTGTCTGATGCGCGTCTTGTGGGGGGCAATGACATCATGGAACGCCTCCGAGTCCTGCAACATAATCCGGTCCATAGAAGCGATGCCTGTCTTGAACGGCGGATGGTGCATGAACAGGACGATTGGGCCGTCGGTTTGGTCCAGTTCGCGACCCAACCAAGCTTGGCGCGCGGGGCAATAAGCGCCCGCGTGAGTTTCTGTGTCCTTCGTGTCCAGCAATAAAAACCGCCCGAAGGGAGTGTCAAAGCCGCTTTGGACAAAACCGTTTTCGTCGCGGGGTGTTTCTGGGAAAGCCTCGGCAAAAGCTGCTGTATCGTCGTGATTGCCCACCATCAGATGCACGGGCATGTTAAGCTTTTCTATTTCGCGCAGAAACAGCGCATAGGCCGCGGCGTCGCCCCAATGGGTCATGTCACCAGTCAGGACGACAAAACCAGCGTCGCCATGCTCGGCATTGATGGAGGCCACAGCGGCACGCAGCCGCGCGGCGGGATCTTGTCCGTAAAGCAACCCATCGCCAATGACATGCGTGTCGGTGAGATGGATGAACTTCATTCTGTGGCAACCGGTTTGGCCCAATCATCCCAAGACGTGCCGGAGCTAAACACTGGTCCATCCCACATAAAGGGCATGTCATGGATGATTGTGCCACTGTCACTTGTAAGGATCACTGCATAGGACGGAGCCATGGGAGCACCTTGCAACAGCTCCTGCTCGGTCAGGTCAGGCAGGGATTGATTGCCGGTGGAGCGAACGCTGGCAAAGGGAATGCCGCACCACGTCCCGTGCACGGGTGCATGGACATGGCCAAAATGGATATATTCGATGCGGTCGCGATAGGTGCTCAAGAGCTCTGCCAGCGGTGCGCGGTCTTCGGTGACAAGAGCGATTTTGTCTTCGGCAGGCTGTCCAAGCGACATGGCATTGTGATGCATGAACAGGCGCGCGCGGGTGCACTCGTTCAACTCTCTTTCAAGCCAATCCCGGCGGAGGCTACAGAAATGACCAGCATGGGTGCGCGGAGCGGTTGTGTCGAGGTAGATCAGACGCGTGCCGTCGACTGTTTCTGCGTGGTTGATGAATCCGGATGGGTCTTTGGGATGGTCTGGAAAAGCGCTGAGAAACGCAGCGCGGTCATCGTGGTTTCCAATCAACAGGCGCACCGGGCAAGGCACATCGGTCAGCGCATCGACAAGGGTCGCGTAGGCCGCAGGTTCGCCCCAGTGGGTCAAATCGCCTGTGATGATAATCCGCGCGGCATCGCCGTGTTGCGCACGCACATGGTCGAGCGCTTGGGCGAAACGTCTGTGGGGGTTTAAACCGCCCATGCGTTCACCGGGAACCGTTAAATGAATGTCAGAGATATGCACAAGTTTCATGGACCTGAGCCTTTCTTGAAAAGAAATCCGGCCGCCCCCCGAAAGGGCGACCGGATGTTTGTTTAGCCGTTCGGCAGAAGGTCGGCGATTTCTTCGACCAATTCTTCCTGCAGCTCTTTCATATCGGTGGCGTCGCCGGTGACGATGCGTTCGATGCCGTCATAGATCACCTGCGTGATCGCCAAGCCATTGTCGCCGGGATAGGCCAGCCAGTCGCGCAGCAGCGGAAGCTGGTCCACAGCCGTCTGTTTGTTTGGGTTCTGCTCGTAGAAATCGGCGAGGATGATCTCGTTTGCCGCCTTGTTGGGTGGCATATAACCGGTTGTCATGGCCACCTGTGCAGCGCCTTCACCGGAGGTGATGAACTTCAACCATGTCCAAGCCGCTTCACGCACGGCGGGGTCATCGGAGGTAGAAGTCAGCATCGCCGCGTTGCCGCCTGCGGGCAGCCCCATCGGCGCGCCGTCAAGGCCCGGGAACGGGCCGGTCACGAGTTCAAAATCACCTTGGCTGCGCTCAACTGCGCCGAGGGCCGACGTTGACCAGAACATCATGCCAATATCGCCTGCAGAGAAGGACGCAAGCGCCGCCTGCCAGTCGAGGTTCTGCATCTCACAACCCTCGAAAATCTCTTGCATTTGTTCAAGGGCGACCAGCGCCTCAGGGCTGTCCATGGTCACGCGGCCGTCTTCGACAATCGCGCTGCCCTGGCTCCACAACAGGGCCTGCACGAACCAGTTGCCGGTGATGTTCCAACCCCAGAAGATCGGGTTGTCGATGCCGTTGTCTTTCATGGTCTGACAGGCGGCAATGACCTCGTCCCACGTCGTTGGCAGTTCGGTGATGCCGCCGCTCCGCAGGATGTCCATGTTGTAATAACCAACCGGTAGGGAGATCGAAAACGGCAGGCCGTAGACTTCGTCGTCAAACGTCGACAGGGATAGCATGGCTTCGTGGTAGCCCTCTGTTTCGAAATCGGCCTCAGCGGCAATGAACGGGGCCAGCGACTGTGCGATGCCTTTGTCGACCAGCGGCGCTTGGCGGTTCAGGCCCTGCATGGAAACGTCCGGCAGGTTGCCAGCAACAGCTTCGCGCAGAACGGTGTTTGTAGCGTCCTCATAGGATTCGTACGTGGCGCGGAAGACGACCTCGATGTTGGGGTGGGCTTCGTTAAAGGCGGGCATCATCGCTTCATAGGTCACGTCAAACAGGTGGCTATAGGGATAGGCGAACTCGATCGTCACCTTGTCCTCGGCGAAAACGGCGGTGGCGGACAGTGCCAGAGCCATTGCAGTTACGGTATTTTTCATTATCTCTACTCCAGTTGTTGGGATCGTCCGGTTTGGCGATTGGTAGACCCCAATGATGTTCCCCGTGCGGGGAGGCGGCTATCCCCATGCGGGGCTATGGGTAGGGCGGGCCAAGGCGCGCCCTACTTCATTCCAGACAGCGTGATCCCTTCGATAAAGCGGCGTTGAGCCAGCAAAAATGCGACGATCAGTGGTGTAACGATTACGGTGGCGGTGGCCATCATCGGGCCAAAGAACGACCCGTCCCCATCGCCCTTGAATTCGCGCAGACCCAGTGGTGGCGTGAACAGGTCACGGTTTCCGGTCACGACGATGCGCGGCCAGAAATAGTCGTTCCAATGGGCGACGACAGAAAAGATAGCAAAGGCCAAAAGCGCGGGGATTGCGGTGGGCAGCATCACACGCCAGACGATCGCCAGTTCGGACATCCCGTCCATCCGCGCCGCGTCAATCAGATCGTCAGGCACAGTCATAAAGAACTGGCGCATCAGGAAAATTCCAAAGACCGATATCGTCCAAGGCACGACAAGGGCGGCGTATGTGTTGGTCAGCCCAAGCTTTGCCAGCCCAATATAAAGCGGCAAGGCAATTGCATGGACGGGTATTAGCAGGCAGAACAGGACCAACCCGAAAACAGCATCGCGCCCCCAGAATTTTAGCTTTGACAGCGCGTAGGCAGCAGGCAGGGCCACAACGATCTGAATTAGAAAGATCGACACGGTGACGATGACGCCATTCAGCAGATAGCGAACCAGCGGCGCTTCGGTGAAAGCCTTGGAATAGTTGAACACAACGGGCCGCATGGAACAGTCTGCTTCAGTCTCGGCCAAAAGAGAGGCCTGCACGCTGGCGTCGTCTTGGCCCACAAACCGCGCGCGGGCGGCTTCGATGTCGGCTCGATCGGGCTGGCGCAGGGCAACGCAGCGCGGGTCGATCATCAACTCTTGGCGGCCAAAGAACCCACCTTCGCCTCGATCGATTTCGCCCGGACTTTTGAACGAATAGCTGACCATCATATAGAACGGCGCCAGCACGATAATCGTGCCGAGGATCAGCACCATATGTTTCCACCAATCGCGGGTCATCAGTAGTGCACCTTGCGTTCGACCAGCCAGCGCTGGATCAGGGTTAGAAACATGACGAATAACAGGAACAACATGGTGATGGCCGAGCCAATGCCAATTAGGTTCTGCTGAATGCCTTTCTCGAAGATCGCGAACATCATCACATAGGCGGATTTGTTCGGCCCACCGCCTTGGGGCCAGATGGCCTCGATGGTGTCAAAGACTTGAAAGGCGCGGATGCAAGAAATGGTCACAACAAAGACCGTGGTTGGCCCAAGGGCGGGCCATGTGACCAGTCGGAAACGTTCCCAGCCTGAGCGGGCCCCATCCATTTCGGCTGCATGGTAGAGTTCGCGGTGCACCGACGTCAGACCGGCCAAAAACAGCACCATGTTGAAACCAAACCCTTGCCAGATGCCGATGAAACAAACCACCCAGATCGCGTAGTCGCGATCGCCCAGCCAAAGAGGGAACCCCTCGGCGCACCCATTGCCAAAGAAAGGCACCGCCTCAAACCACGTCCCGCAGGTCAATTCCAGCGTACGGTTTACCATGCCAATGGTCGGGTGCAGCATGAATTCCCAAGCAATTGCCATGGCCAACAACGTCGCCATCACCGGCAGGAAATAGATCGTCTTGTAGATGTCCCCAATCCGGCCCAGCGAATGGACCAGCAAGGCCGCCCCAAGGCCAAGACCCACGGAAATGGGCACCACGGTGACCACATAAGTAAAAGTCGCGATAAACATCTTTTCGTAAGTTGAACGGGTGAACAGGCGCTCGTAGTTTTGTACTCCGACCCAATCGAAACTGGGATTGCCCAATGAATAATTGGTGAAAGACAGGACAGCAGCGACGATGATCGGGACCAGCAGGATCAAAGCCATCAGCGTCAAGGCAGGCGCGACCAATCCCCAGCCCGCGCGGGCTTGCCGGTTGTCCGGTTTGGCTTTGGCGATGTGCGCGACGCTGTGCTCCACAACAGCCATATCAGGCCACCTCTAGTGCGCGGTTGGCGGCAAGTTCGATACCGCGCAACCGCGCGCCCTCTGTGTCGAATATCATGGCCGCGCTCAGATCATAGGTCAGGCCGACCTGCGCACCCAGCCCCAAACTCTGACGCTGTGCCGGCACAGCCCGCAGGGTCACGCGCGATCCATCGCTGTCCAAGGCAACTTGGGCAAAGACCTCGGACCCGAGGTTTTCGAAGTGCACAACCCGCCCGGTCAGACGTGGCGCAGATTGAGTCAATCGCAGGGCTTCGGGGCGCAGGCCCAATCGCATAACTTTTGGGCTGTCGATGGAGAAACGAGAGGTCAAAACCTGATCAAAAACGGTCAGCTCCGTGCCGTTGCGCTCGACCGGCAAGATATTGATCTTGGGCGAACCGATGAATTCGGCCACGCGAATGTCGTCAGGGTCTTCATAGATCGCATCGGGGGCTGCACATTGCAGGATCTCACCGCCCATCATCACCGCAATACGGTCGGACATGGTCATGGCTTCGACCTGATCATGGGTGACATAAATGAATGTCGCCTTCAGGCTGCGGTGCAGTTCAGCGATTTCGGCGCGGGTCTGAACGCGTAGCTTGGCATCCAGATTGGACAACGGCTCATCCAGCAAAAACGCTGCCGGATCGCGCACCAAGGCGCGGCCCAAGGCGACTCGCTGCCGCTGTCCGCCCGACAATTGCCCGGGCTTTCGATCTAGAAGGGCGCCGATTTCCAGCATCTCGGCCGCATGCCGGACCGCTTCCGTGATTTCTGTTTTCTGCGTCCGCGCTCCGGGCATCACAGCGCCCAGCACCGGCAACCGCTGCAGCGCCGTCATTTGGCGCATCTGCAAAGGCACGGCGATATTCTCGGCCACAGTCAAATGGGGGTAAAGCGCGTAGGATTGAAACACCATCGACAGATTACGATCCGCCGCACGGAGCTGTGTCACATCTTTTCCGCCGATCGAGATGTTGCCACTGGTTGGCGCTTCCAGTCCGGCGATGATCCGCAGCAAGGTCGATTTTCCGCAGCCCGAAGGCCCCACCAATGAAATGAACTCACCGTCCTTCACATCTAGGGTCACCCCTTTCAAAACGGACGTCTCGCCGAAGTCCTTGGTGACAGATGCGATCTGCAGATCTGACATGTGATTCTCCCTTGGTACAGCCAAGCAATAGGCGGTGAGCACAACAGTTTTGTGTCGTCATATTAGTGAAACCGATGGGTTGTATGTGGGGGGCAAAAGGAAAGATCATGCGCCCCAATCACCATCAGTTCGAAGCCTTTGCCTATGTTGTCCGTGAAGGAAGCTTTTCTGCAGCTGCCACACGGCTGGGCGTCACCCAGTCCACGATCACGCAACATATCGCGAACCTTGAAAAAGGTATCGGGACGCCTCTTTTGCTGCGCGGTCGGGATGGGGTAGAACTGACCCCAACTGGACAGGACTTTTATGATTTGGCAGACCGCATGGTCGCCCTGAGCGCAGAGGTCACTGAGCGGCTCGAAGGTTTTAATGCCATGAAAGAGGGCCGCCTCAAAATCATAGGAAATGCGCCGCAACCCGCTCTGAAGATCATCGCACGGTTTCAACGTCGGTTTCCCAATATCCGCGTCGATTTCGGGCTGTACGATTGGACAACGGCCAAATCGATGATCAGCAACCGCCTTGCGGATGTCGGCTTGATCACGGATGCGCCCGAACATGAGCATTGGGATAAGATTCACATAGAATGCGCGCGTTATGTGGTCTATTGCCGCCGCGATCACCCATTCGCAAAGCGGGTCAAGATTTCGCTGGCCGAGCTTGAACATGAGACGGTCATTGTGCCAGAGAAAGGGTCGCTCACACGCCGCTTGCTGGAACAAGCCTGCAACCGCTACACCATATCGCTGAATCGCATGGCCACGATGACGACCTTCCCTTTGATGTGCGAAGCGGTGTTGCAGGGAATTGGCGTTGCGTTGTTCTTGCAAAACAGCAGCCTGATCAAAGACAATCTTTGCGAAATTGACATCGAAGAAATGCCTGAAGCCCGGAACACGTCCCTTATCGCTACGAAAGACCGTACGCGGTTGAAGCTCGTTTCAGAATTCATCAACGCCGCTATGGAATGAGAACCCACTGAGTGTGAGATTTCTAAGGACACCAAGAGCAGCCGCTCGTGTGTTGAGCAGCATCGGTCAGCTGGGCTCTATCAGGCCGATTAATGCAGGATGTAAGATGGCATGGTCTGGATTGGCGAACGGCAACAACCGTCCGCCAACTTCGTTCAGATATCGATGCGTTCAGAAATACTAAGGGCATCTTCCAGTTCAACGCCCAAGTATCGCACAGTGCTATCGACCTTCGTGTGCCCTAACAAAAGTTTGACGGCGCGAAGGTTGCCTGTCTTGCGGTAAATCTCCGCAGCTTTGGTGCGACGCATCGAGTGCGTTCCGTATCTGCTGGGTTCTAGACCAATCGCTGTCACCCAGTCTCGCACAAGTCGGCCATACTGCCTCGTTGAGATATGCGGGCGGTCATGGAAACGGCTTGGGAACATAAAGCGGCATCCGATCATCTCAGGTGAGAACGGCAATGCAAAAGTTGGCCACGGAAGTGGCGTGATAATCTCGCTGCGGGCAGCGTAAAATGTTGCCAC
>ENA-OQVM01001792-OQVM01001792.1-marine-metagenome-genome-assembly--contig:-NODE-1792-length-27062-cov-8.275375_pt1 | contig 27062 bp, 24 predicted proteins | sample MGYA00237776_ERZ505498 | MGnify/ENA primary metagenome ERZ505498 (study PRJEB26159, sample SAMN06265151) | marine metagenome | isolation source: Helgoland LTER site | place: Germany:Helgoland, sampling...
TGTTTACTCCGGGCCTGCGATAACGTCCTTGCGTTGCTGACCTAGGCCTGCGATACCCAGTTCAACAATATAACCGGGACGCAGGTATTGTTGCGGTTTCTGTCCCATGCCGATGCCGGGTGGTGTGCCTGTCAAGATGACATCGCTGGGGTTCAGGCTCATAAATTGACTGAGATAAGACACAATATGGGCTAATCCATAAGCCATGGTGCTGGTCGATCCGTCTTGCATCTTTTTACCGTTGACCGTTAGCTACATAAGCAAATTCTGCGGGTCTGCAACGTCGTCATGGGTCACCTTGATAACGTCAATATCAAAGCCATTTCTCGTAATCACTTACCAATAGATGGCGCGGAGGTTCGTCTTCTTCGATTTGTGAAAAACGGCCAATTGGCTCACGGAAGACATTGTCGGTATTATCGTCATTCACCGTTGATACCTCACCGATCAAAACGTCACCACCTTCACCCCAAAAGGCGTGCCAGTCTCCAGGCAGGAGGGTCACACTTTCTCCCGGGTTGAGACGGAGTTTTTCCCCTGGGGCGAAATCTCGGCGAATACCGTCACAGAACACTATTCCACCTGTATCGCTCGCAAACCCACCATCGGCATTAGATCCAAACAATTCCACCACTAAAGTCGCGCCACCACGATTAATGATATCTTCAGCTTTGATTACATGAGTATGCATCGGCGAGAGCTGGTCTTGCTTGGAAAGCAGCAGCTTTTCGGCATAGCACATGCCACCACCACTTTGTAGATCAGCCAATCGACCATTACGCAGGGTGAACAAAAACAGCCCCATAGAGTCAAAATCTCCTGCCCCGAAGTCAGTGATGTCCCAACCACATTGGGCACTGACAATATGATCGGCCATGCTCCGATTGGCGTGGAATTCTTTGGGGCTCCAGTAGGCGAAGGGCGGCAAGCGGAAGCCAAAGCTGCGGATTACATCATCCGCATGAGCCATAATGTCATTCACTCTTGAGCGTTTCATGCTGTGTCCATACTCACGTTCTCTTGCAAATTGCAGACGGTCAAATACTGCGCCTGCGTTGTTTCATTTTTTCATGTGCTTCGGGTGTACCGTCATGGAAGGATCCGAACCATTTATCCAACGGCACCATGCCGTCAGCATAATTCACTTCGAAATATTTGTGATGGAGATAATGAGCGTAATAAGACGCATCAACAGATGTTTCCTCGCCGGTCACAAGACGGTCGAACCCAGTGTGCCCCTGCGCTGGAGCAACCCCAAGCCGAGATATGAGATTGATCATATGCACGGGATGCGCAGCTACCACAAAGAAGACCAGGGTAGGGGCAAAATAGATCACATGCTCAATCGGGTGCATCGACAGTCCTGACCAGGGTCCTGGATTGGTATTACGATGATGAAGCTTGTGCGCAATTCGATAGAGTGGTGGCCAGTGTAGAAAGCGGTGTGCAAAATAAAACCCTACCTCATGAACGAACGGCACAATCAAGAAAATTGCAGTAAATACCAACGGGTTCTCGACTGGGCTGATCATCGTCGCATAGCCATTGGCATAAGCCCAAAGCAATAGCACCTCGTAACATGTCCAAATAGGCACTCCGCTTGCCAGGGTCCAGAACATGTTGTCATAAGTCTGATTATTGAAGGTAAAGCGTTTTGAGTTTTCGTCAGGCCATTTCCGGTTATATTTAAAGGCTGTCCCCTGTTTTCGAAATGCATAAAGCCATAAATGCCAGCCACCATAGACAATCAGTGCTAGAACAAGATTGCGCAACAAAAGCACCCCGAACCATAGTAGCGAAAGTGTTTGGAAATGATCCAGTGACGGGGTCAAAAAGAACCAGATGCAAACGGCAGCGATAGCGTAGGGAACGTTCCACGGAAACAGGTAACCAGGAAGACCAAAAAACCAGGTCAAAAGTGCCCTAGGCTTTGGAGGCCAAGTAAAGACTGGGCCGTAGCTAATCGGCTTATTTGGCGACCATTCGCCTCGGGAGCCCTCGCGGCCAAAATTAGATTCTTCCATAAAAATCCCCCTTGCAACAAAACCTGCCAACCAGTGCTTTCTATAAAAATCCTGAGCACTAGCCTGTCAAGGGCAAACAAACTCCGCGTTATTTCAAACCCGCCTAGTGTCAATGCAGATTGCAGTAGCGCTTGATGCTGGTGTGCTGTTCTTTGATATCGATTGCCATCGATGGCGCGCCCCATAATTCGCTATCTCCGCCAAGTGCGCAAACTGCCAGCTCATTTTGAGGGCTGGCGCTTGACACCTCCTTGCTTGCAGCCGCTGGGCGCGTAGTGCAAGTGATAGTCACCCTAGAAATTACATGAAGCTGTCCGGACGCCGCAGTAAAGCTATTCAGCAACAAGCAGTTACAAGTAAGGGTGGGATATTTACTATATTTTTAAAGTTAAATTTTCTATAAAAAGCTTTCTTTGTCTGTGGTTGTTCAGTAGAAAGGGATAGTAAAGGAAGGACAAGATTGGCTTACATAAATCAATTCCCCAATGCATTTATTAAAATCCTACTAGTTGTTAGAAAACTTTATGGTGCTGGGTCGAAGTTTGGCGAAATTACAGTAAATTTAAACAACTTTTTAAAAACTCATATAGAAAGTTACGTGCGCCATTATTTTGAAGCTGCGCGTTTTACCCTGTCGTGAAACATGGCGACAATTTGTCACCGATGGTCGAACCTAAAATTCTCGCCATGACGGATCTGGTTAGCTCTATTTTAAATGCCCCGAAACAAGGTCTGCGTCGTGTAATTGCGATTGCAGGCCCACCTGGCAGTGGTAAATCAACACTTGCAAAGGATTTAGTCCCACTAATCACCCAAGCTGGAGCTATAGCGCAAGTCGTGCCAATGGATGGCTTCCACCTGGATAACCGTATCTTAATTGAACGCAATTTGATTCAGTTCAAAGGCTCACCCAGCACCTTTGATGTGCGTGGGTTTATAGAGTTAATTTCGCGGCTTAGCAACGAACCCGAAATTATATTTCCTAAATTTGATAGAGACAAAGACCTTGCTGTTGCAGGTGCGGGCTTTGTATCGGAAACATGTGATTTGGTTCTGGTAGAAGGCAATTATCTTTTATTGGATGCCCCCCTTTGGCGGGATCTTTGGAAATACTGGGACTTTTCAGTGTTTTTAGATGTCGAAAAATCAATATTACGAGAAAGATTAATGCAAAGATGGCTAAACCAAAGATTGTCCCTGGATCAAGCCAAAAAACGTTTGAAAGATAACGACTTTGTAAACCTTGAGACTGTAGTTCGCGACTCAAGCGTTGCCGATCTCACATTTGTTAATTCCGGTTTGGCCTAAGTACAAAACAATAATACATTTACATGCTCAATTTCTACATCCTTAACCTGCTTAAACTATCTAAAAAGTAACAACTCATAAGTTAGTAATTGTGGTGACGAGGCCATAGATTTTGCGACAGCATCTATAGAAAAACTAATAAAACTAAATATTTGGTTTCACTATTATAATATTTGCTGTGTTACACGTCTGTCACTACATTTAGAGTTTGAGGGACGATTTTCGGAATTCATCGTTGAATTTTACTTTAAGTGCTATCCACTGAGCCCATCGGGCGCTGTCATAGTCGGCAATATGGGCCGATGGCAGAACGCTCTTTTAATAGTCAGATATACTGATATCTAGATAAATCTATGAATGTCATAAAAACTGTTTTACCTTTGTAAAACGCGACTACAAATGGGATTTTAGTATGGAATTTGATTCAAAGCGCTTCATTCGAGAAACAAAATACGAACTTTTACGCAGGTCCGATGTAACCAAATCATTTGTTAAAAGTCGCGATATGATACTCCGCGAAGTTGAAGCCGTAAGAGCCAATCATGATTCTGGGATTCCCGTCATTCCACAAGTTGAATATGATAAAATTGCTGAAGGCGCCGTTGAAGAGCCGTTTCGCGAGTTGGTTCGTCGCCGCGGATGCGTGATTGTAAAAGGCGTTTTTGACCCTATCCAAGTTAGTGAGTGGAATCATGAGATTGGCGAATATATCGACCGCAATGACTATCTTACCGCCGCTAAAGAAAAAAAAGATCTAGACAAGTATTTCAGTGCGCTTGAAAACGCACAACCACAGATTTTTAGTCTTTACTGGTCGCGCCCACAAGTGTTGGCAAGGCAGGCAGAAAGTATGGCAACTACAAAGCGTTTCCTCAACCGACTTTATGATATTTCTGCCCCAATGGGGCCTGAATTCAATCCTGACAAAGATTTTGCTTATGCTGATCGTATACGTCGCCGTCAACCAGGAGACAAAACGCTTGGCCTCTCACCACACATGGACAGCGGTTCTTACGAAAGGTGGTGCGATCCAGCTTACCAAGCTATCTACCGTTGCATTTACGACGGAGATATCCAAAGCTTTGATCCATGGAAAGCCGCGTTTCGTACCCAAACACGCGAATATGCATCGCCTTCCGTCTGCTCGATGTTTCGTACGTTTCAAGGGTGGACTGCATTGACACCACAGGGTCCCGGCGATGGAACCCTCAGCCTATTGCCAATCGCAAATTCGATCGCCTATTTCTTACTACGGGCCTTGCAAAAAGATGTTGCTGAGGATGACCTTTGCGGCGCGTTACCCGGACGGGCACTGGGTGCAAGCCAAGAATGGCACAGTGAAATTTTGGATGGCTTAATCAGTATTCCAACAGTAGAGCCGGGTGACACAGTTTGGTGGCATCCAGACCTGATACATTCTGTGGCAAACGAGCATCATGGCCACGATTATGCAAATGTGATCTATATCGGTGCGTCACCAGTTTGTGCAAAAAATGAAGCCTATGCCCGCAGACAATCTGATGCCTTCCACGCGGGACGAAGCGCACCAGATTTTGCTTCAGAGGATTATGAGGTCAATTTCGAAGGGCGAGCAACAATTACCGACCTCACAGAACTTGGCCGTCGACAATTACACATCACCTAATTTCACCAAAGCTGAGTAGGTAGTAGGATCCTGTTTTTGAATTAATAACATTCCTTGCAGTAAAAATATACTTACGTAAAATGCTAGGCTAATGTGACGCGGCGAGTTAATCTTTGGTTTAATACGTTAGCTTGTAAACGAAGGGGGTTTAACATGGATAAAAGAACCGTAGGCCAAACGAAGCTTTCGATAGACAGCCTTGGACTTGGTGGCGCGCCACTTGGCGGCAATTTTGTCAACCTTGGGTACACACAAGCCGAAGAGTTGATTCAAACCGCAAAAAAGTTGGGCATTGGCTATTTTGATACAGCGCCTTGGTACGGCTTTGGTCGCTCACAACGTGTGATGGGAGACGTCCTGCGGGGTAGTAAATACGTCCTATCAGATAAAGTTGGGCGCTTACTTGCGCCTGGCCCAGTCGAAAATCCAGTTGATTTTGGCATGATTGACCCGCTGCCGTTCCATGTTGTTTATGACTACAGTTATGACGGGATCATGCGAGCATATGAAGATAACCTTCAAAGGCTTGGCTTGGATCGGATCGATATTTTGCTAGCGCATGATATTGGAAAATATCAGCATGGCGAGGAGCATGTGCGCCATTTTAAAAATTTAGAAAGTGGCGGTTACCGCGCGATGGACGAGTTGCGCACTGCAGGTTTGATAAAAGCTATTGGAATAGGGGTCAACGAAAACCAGGTATGTATGGATGCTTTGGGCATAGGGGATTGGGACGTGTTTTTGCTTGCGGGCCGGTATACACTTCTTGAACAGACGGCACTAGACACATTATTTCCAGCATGTCGCGAGGCTGGGACGTCAATCATCTGTGGTGGCCCATTCAATTCGGGTGTTCTCGTTGGGCGCCATACTTGGAATTATGCAGAGGCCCCCAAGGACGTGATAGACAAAGCTCGTGCATTGTGTGTTGTTGCAGATGAATTTGGCATTCCCTTGGCTGCGGCTGCGCTACAATTCCCCTTAGGCGATGAGATCGTCTGCTCTGTCATCCCCGGCCCCAGAGACAAGGGGGAATTGGAGCAGATCGTAACTTGGTTCAAAACGCCTATACCAACAGAATTTTGGTCCACTCTGAAAGCAAAAAATTTAATAGAACCGTCGGCTGTCGTTCCTGGCTAAACGGCAGTAAAGCCGCCATCAATCGGAAGACATACGCCTGAAATCATCGCCGCTGAATCCGATAGAAGGAAGATAATAGGTGCTGCGCAATCTTCTTCAGTCGCCCAACGGTTAAGTGGCATAGCCTCCAGAAGTGGACCACCAATGTCCTCTCGTCCCCAGTACCATTCCGACATAGGTGTCATCACGACAGTTGGGTTTATGGCATTAACACGTATGTTGTACTTCCCCAGCTCTAACGCGGAAACGCGTGTCATGGCATCGACTGCACCCTTTGACGATGCATATGAAATATGCCCGGCTAGCCCAACAAGTGAGGCCTGACTTGAAACATTTACAATCGAGCCGCCCACTCCACCTTTTATCATTCCCTGAGAGGCATACTTCGTCACCAGAAGTGTGCCGCGCGCGTTCACACTAGTGACCTTATCGAAAACCTCTAAATCGGTTTGCATTGGAGATGCAATCTCACCGCCCCAGCCGCCGCAGTTTACAATACCAAATACCTCAATGTCTGATAGTGCGGCTTTTACAGAAAGCTCTGATTCCAGATCAAAAGGCAGCACATCACATCCTGTATCCATCGCAAGCTTTGCCAGCTTACCTTCGTTCCGACCTGAAGCGATGACCCGTGCTTCTTCTTTAACTAACATCCGTACTGTCGCAGCACCGATACCACCAGATGCACCGGTGACAAGGATGACACGATCTTTTAAACCAGTATCCACGGTATTTCCCTAAATAGCGTTATTGTTTTAGTTTAACCGACATTCGGGAGTTGTCCAGATAGGTTAAAGCTGAATAAATGGCAAACATCATACTTACCTAATGAACTCAAACTGGTATTCAGACCATTGAGCCTAGAGCATGGCAGACGACGGATTATTGTTGATGATTGGAAATTTTTTTTGGTACAATGTACATTATGCCCTTCACGGAAATAATAGCCATTTTTAAAATGACGTTACTGGTGGCAGTATCTATCAAGGCTCCCTTGCAGGTTACAGAATTGGAAAAAAATTAAATGTTATGTTTCAAAAGCTCTAAACTTTCTACTTATCGATGTTTAAACACGATATGCATAAATTTTGTTATTGTAGGATGACAAGTTGCAACTTAAGCTGGCTGGATTCGGGCTCCTTAGGGCCCGGCAAAAACTAACATTTGGGAGAGAATTTGATGTTTTTAAAAAAATTGACGGCGCTGACTGTGAGCGTCGCTGCTATGGGGGTGACCGCTATTCCAGCAGTTGCTCAAGACTTTAGCGGCATAACAGTCGATATACTAACAAGGCCGGGCTATGTGATTGCCGGTCGGCTGGCTGAACGTGGATTAGAATTCGAAGAAATGACTGGAGCCAAAGTTGTAGTAACGGAAGTCCCGTTCGCTGAGATATTTCCAAAGATTCAAAATGACTGGTCAACCGGCACTAATTCGATCGATATTGGCGTTTTCGCTGCTGGTTGGGGCGTAGAGCTTGATGCCGCCGGTCTGTTAGAGGACCTCGATCCATATGTCGCAGCAGACAGTAAGATTGATCTCGATGACATCGCGCCCTACTTTCGTGAGTTCGGTCAAAAAGTTGGTGGTAAGACAAAACTTCTGATGGTCGATGGCGACTTCCAGATGGTGTACTACCGCACCGATGTTCTAGGCAGTGCTGGATTAGAGCCACCCAGAACTTGGGAAGAATATTTGGAAGTGGCGTCCAAAATCCACGGTCAAGACATGAACGGAGATGGTGAAGCCGACTATGGTTCTTGCATCTTCAAGAAGAGGAACGCACAGTCGTATTTCGCTATTCAGACGTTTGCTGCTCCGATCGTTCAGACCCAAGGCACTGCCCAAGGCTTCCATTTCGATAATGCAACAATGAAGCCGATGGTCCAAAATGCTGGTTGGAAAAAAGCGTTTGAGCTTTATAAAGCTACGGGTGAATTTGGCCCACCAGAAGAGTTGAATCTGGATATTGGAGATACACGGGCTTTGTTCAAGGCAGGTCGGTGTGGCTTAATTGTAGAATGGGGTGATCCGGGTACTCTGCAACTTGACGATGATGCAACGGCTATCAGAGGCAAGATGTATGCTATTTCGGCAATTGGTTCAACAGAAGTTCTAGATCGAGCAACTGGAAAGTTAGTCCCCGTTTCTGCTGAGACGGCTCCATACGCTATCGATGGTATCAACTATTCACCTTTTGCTGCATTTGGCGGATGGGCAGGAGCAATTAATAAAAAGGCAGATCAGGCAACGAAAGATGCTTCTTATGCATTTTTGTCTTATATGAACCAATCGGCACAGTCTGGTGTTGATGTGACGATTGGAGCAACTGGTTATAATCCATATCGCACCTCGCAGTTGGCGAGTACTGATCTTTGGGTGAAAGCGGGTATGCCCCAAGAATTGGCTGATAACTACCTCGGTGCAATAAACGGTGCTATCGATAACCTAAACATGTCATCCGATATGAAAATCCCAGGCGCTCAGCAATACACTGGTGTCGTTCTCGATACCCAGCTTGCGCGCTATCTAGCAGGCGAAATTACGGTTGATGAGGCTCTGGACAATATCGCCGAAGGTTGGGACGAGATCACTGAAGACTTTGGGCGCAGCGATCAGGTCGCAGCTCAGGGCTTGGCACTTGGCAACTAACTAGGTCAATTAATGACTTTATATACAACTTCGCGCCAGCCGACTGTCATTTCGGCTGGCGTCACCCTACGAAATCGGTTGGGGGAATGGGTGGACCGGCATTCTGGTACATTTTTCATCGCACCTTGTGCGACCTTAATTTTAATTTTCGCAATTTTTCCGACAATTTATTCGATTTTTTTCGCGGTTAGCCGTGTACGTTTCACGGGAGACGGGCTTAAGTTTCGATATGTTGGTTTACGGAATTTCTCTAAACAGTTCTTTGGCAGTAGTGAGGTACACTTTCTAGGTCGAACCGATCCCGTCAGCATTTTTGGATATACGATATTTGTGATAATCGTTGTCGCACTCTTGGTGTGGCTCTGGCGGTCTCAAAAATATACAACTTGGGTGGGCATGATAGGGCGGACGATTTCTGCAGCTATGGCGATTTTCCTGTCCTGGATTCTGTGTGCATCGTTTTTGTCTGGAAATGCGATAGGCACCCTATATACAACTCTTTTCTATGTTATAATAGGATGTACTTTTCAATTTGTGATCGGTACTGGATTAGCCTTTCTATGCTCACAACCGATTTCTGGCAAAAACTTTTTTCGTGTGGTTTTCTTTATTCCACTTATGATAACTCCTTTGGGCGTTGGGTATGCAATGCGGATGGTGGCCGACGTTACTAAGGGTCCGTTCGAGCCGCTTTTGGGATTTCTTGGGTTATCAGATTGGATCTGGTCTGTCGACGCATGGTCAGCACGGTTTGTAATGATGGTTGGCGACTCTTGGCAGTGGATACCTTTTATTTTTATCTGTATGCTGGCAGCATTAGAGAATGTTCCTGGCGACCATGTCGAAGCGGCACAAGTCGACGGTGCATCAAGCCCTCAGATTTTTCGAGAGATTATTTGGCCACAGGTCCTGCCTGTCGCCGCGACTGTATTATTGATAAGAATGATAGAAGCGTTCAAGATCGTTGATCTTCCTAACATCATGACAGGCGGTGGACCTGGCACGGCAACAGAATCTATGACTTTGCAGTCAATGTATATCTGGCGCGCCAATGACATGGGTTCCTCAGCGGCGATTGCCTATCTCCTCTTAATTCTGACCGTTGTCGTCTGCGCATCGTTTTTTAACTACGTGGTTCTTGGTCAGGTCAAAAAGGCAGGCGCATGAGTAAAACTTCCTATAGATTTCAAAAATCCCAACGTACCTTGATGCAGCAGATGTTTGAGGCACCTGCGATTGGGAAGATGTCGCCAATGGCCAAGATCCTTGCCTACACTCTGCTGGGTGTTTGGTCTTTTTTCGTCCTGTTCCCGATATACTGGGTCGTCATTACCTCATTCAAGGATATGACCACTGTAAATCAGGGTCCTTTTTATATCCCTTTCATAGATTTTCAACCCACGCTCGAGGCTTGGCGCAGTCAATTCAATGAAGATCCATTCTGCACTGTGAGTGCAATCGGAAGGCAGCTGTGGTTGCTGGTTTACAATTCTGCGGTTTTCGTAGTCTCGCCAGTGGTTGCGTTAAATCCAATGGAACCGCAAATCTGCAAAATTTATCTAGCGTTTACGAATTCATTCGTTATCAGCATCTTTTCAACAGGTTTATGCGTCCTGGTCGGATCAATGGCCGCTTACGCTTTAGCACGTATCAAGTATGCTCCGCGTTTTGGCAACATAATGGTTTTTGTGTTGTTGCTAATTATTGTTATTTTTGCGACTACGTATGTGGGCGCGCCTTGGTGGGCCTCATCAAGCGTTGGGTTGGCACTTTTCTTTTTCTTACTTCGTGCTCTTCGTGGATACTTCAAGATGTCGCTTAAGAATGGTGACATTTTGTTTTGGATTATATCACAGAGAATTTTACCACCTATCGTTGTCGTAATCCCAATCTATGTAATGTTTCAGGCCGTTGGAATGCTGGACACACACTTTGCACTAATTCTGCTCTATGCTGTGGCTAATATGCCAATTGTGGTCTGGCTCATGTATGACTTTTTTACAAACCTGCCAATCGAACTTGAAGAATCTGCCCAACTTGACGGTGCCACGCGCCTGCGCATTTTCTGGGAAATTGTCCTGCCCTTAACCCGTCCGGGTCTTGCAGCAACAACACTGTTAACGCTTGTGTTATGCTGGAACGAATACCTATTTGCTGTGTTCTTGGCTACCGTCAAGGTTCAGACAATGCCAATCATGGTTGCAGCCAAAAATACAGGCGAGAAGGGTATTCTGTGGTGGGAGATGTGTGCGATAATCGTCGTCATGATCATACCCGTAATCATTATGGCAATTTTGTTGACAAGGTTCATATCGAAAGGCGTTCTTATGGGCGCAGTGAAAGGCTAAAAACATGCAAGGTTTTGATCGTCAAGCGGCCGTCCGGTTTGAGAATGTGGAAAAAAGTTTTGGCGACGTTAAGGTGCTTAGAAACTTTGATTTGGAAGTACAACCAGGCGAGTTTGTCGTGCTGTTGGGTGCTTCTGGTTCGGGAAAAACTACAGCTCTGCGCATCCTGTCAGGTTTAGAAAAGCCATCCGGTGGTCAGGTCTACATAGACGAAGAAAATGTGACCGATGTTCTGCCAAAGTACCGCGATATATCAATGGTTTTTCAGTCTTATGCGCTCTATCCACACAAAACGGTTGCAGATAACATTAGTTTTCCACTGAAAGTGCGTGGAATGGTCAAGTCTGATATGGATGCAGCAACTCTGAGTGCCGCAAAACAAGTACAGATAGAAGATCTTTTAGCTCGCTATCCGCGAGAGCTCTCAGGTGGTCAGCGCCAGCGCGTGGCACTTGCCCGCGCCATTATTCGGCAACCATCTGTGTTCCTAATGGACGAACCGCTGTCGAATCTTGACGCTAAACTTCGCGGGCACATGCGTGCGCAGCTTAAACACATGCAAAAATCCATGGGGATCACAACGATTTATGTCACCCATGACCAGATCGAAGCAATGACATTAGCACACCGAGTTGCCATACTTGAAAAAGGCGTTTTGCAACAACTTGCGACACCGGCAGAGATTTACAACAATCCTGCAAATTTATTTGTGGCCCAGTTCATTGGCTCACCGCCAATGAACGTAGTGCATGGAAGTCTTAACGAAGGTCAATTCATAACCAATGGTGTTGCAATCCAAACTTCGGTTACGGGGCAGGCGGAAAAAGCTATTATGGGCGTCCGACCAGAGGATTGTTCTATTGCAGCATCCGCCGAGGGAACTTTATCCGGAGAAATTTTCACCAACGAATTAATCGGGGATCATGCTCTCGTAACAGTAGATTGGGGTGACGATCAAATTTCAGTGAAAGCCCCAAAAGACTTTGCCGGTGAACAGGGCGACACGGTTGGTATTATAATTCATCGTGATAGTCTCTTCGTTTTTGACGAAAGCAACGGTCAGCGTATGCGGTAAGGCAGCATGCGAATAGACCTCTACGATTCAATGTTTAAAGAAAAAGAGCGTCCACTCTGCAAATTTGACGCGTTTTCCGTCACGACTTTCCGATACGATAGCGGCGTGGCTGCTTTGCGCATAGTAAACGCCCGGGGAGAGATTATTGTTTTGCCGTTTCAAGGCCAGCAGATATGGCGCGCAGGTTTCGATGGGCGCGAACTGACAATGCGATCAATGTTTGATGAACCTGTTTCCACACGTGATTATTTGGAAAACTATGGCGCCTTCATGATCCACTGTGGCATAACTGGACTCGGAGCGCCTGGTCCCAAAGACAACCATCGATTGCATGGCGAACTACCAAATGCGCCATTTAATTCTGCTTGGCTGGAACTTGATCCAGATGAACGCAGCATAAAAGTTGCTGGAACCTATCAGCACATAGTAGCATTTTCAACAAATTATCTGGCGACAGTTGGGACTGTAATGACGGCAGAATCTGCCCTGCTCGATGTCTTAGTAAGTGTTAAGAATCTGAAGCAGACGCCCATGGACTTAATGTATCTAGGACATGCAAATTTCCGTCCAGTTGATGGAGGAGAGCTACACTATACTGCCTGTTACAACGCAAAATCTGTACGGGTCCGGCAATCGATCCCGTCGCATGTAAATCCAAAGCCTGGATACAAAGAGTTTTTGGCTAGGTTGGCCGACACTCCACAAATACATCACACTCTTCATTGCGGATTAGCCTTCGACCCAGAAGTGGTTTTTGAGATTGATATGAATAATGATACAGATGGGTTTGCCCATGCATTGCAGAAACATCCCAACGGTACAGCGGACTATGTTCGATGTCGTCCCGATCAAGCGCCGATCTGTACCCGTTGGATTTGTCGGACCCCAGATCAAGATGGTCTGGGAATTGCCTTTCCCTCTACATCGGGAGTTGAAGGATATACGCAGGAAAAAGCAAAAGGCAGAGTTAAAACAGTCCAGAGTGGCGATACATGGCGCATTGAGATTAAGCTGGGTTTGCTTACTACCAGCGAGACAGAGCAGGCGATTGAGATGATCACAGACCTGAAGGTGCTATAATGCGGGCTACAAAACTTTATTCAACTGGGGACATCCGCACCGTAAATGTGGACATACCGAGCCCAGCCAAAAACGAAATTTTGATCAAGGTTGAAGCAGCTGGAATCTGTGGCACCGATCGTCATCTTTATCATGGAGAGTTCCCCTCAGTTCCAGATAAAATTTTAGGCCATGAATTTTCAGGTATCGTGGTGGATAGCGGTGAGACAGACTTTGCTGAGGGCGCGCGGGTCACATGCGACCCAAATACTTGGTGTGGCACCTGTAATCAGTGCCAGCGTGGTCGGGTTAATCTGTGCCCTAACAATCTTGCCACAGGAATTCACCGTGACGGTGGATTTGCCGAGTTCTGTGTTTTTCCGGCGTCAAAGGCGGTTGTGCTGCCCAACGAAATAAATCCGCTATACGGTGCATTTTGCGAACCACTGGCCTGTACTTTGCATGGTATGGATATCGGTGCTGCACGCGAGGGTGAAACTGTGCTAGTAATCGGTGGCGGTGTTATTGGCCTGATGGCTGTACAACTTGCCAAACTTGCAGGCGCTGAGGTTCTATTATTGACCAGAAGCGCAGAAAAGCAAGCATTGGGCCTCAATATTGGTGCAGATTATGCCGTTAGTACTGGGGATGCGGTAAGAAATATTTGGCCAGAAGGGGCCGATCTGGTTGTCGAATGCGCAGGCGTTAGTGCTACCGTGACCCTATCACCCAGACTTGCGCGTAGCGGTGGGCGGGTAGTCATTCTAGGCGTTGTATCGCAAGGAGAAATGGTGCCAATCGAGCCATTTGACCTGCTGTTCAGAGAGATCCAGATGCATTTCAGTTTCCTTAATCCGTTTACCCATGGGCGGGCTGCCAAAATGATTGCAGATGGTACAATAAAGATTTCTCCCCTCATAAGCAGGACTATCTCGCTAGAGGAGGCCGCAAAGGTAATTGCGTCTCCCCCACCAAAAGGTGAAGTACGCGCAATTGTTGTTCCTAACCATGACTGAGGGTCAGTAAAGAACAGTTAAAACTTCAAGAGAATGTACAACGACATTTTGGCTCAAAGAGTGGCTAAATCTGATAAAATTGCCGCGCCGTATCTGAAAAAATGCACTGTTTATTTTGTTCAGAAAGCGCTGAAGTCAGCTCCGCGCACATTGCAAACCAATCTCCATATTCTAGCCGCAACCGCGAAACGGGCCAGTCGCTGCCCCACATTACGCGATTTGCTCCAAACACCTTGATCACGTGATCCGTATAAGGTTGAAGCTTTTCAACAGACCAGTCAGTGTCTGCTTCGGTTATAATGCCCGAAAGTTTGCAATATGCCCGAGTATCCTCAGCAAGACGCGTAAGTCCATCTGCCCACATTTGAAAATGTGTGTCCGATTCATCCCTGATCTGCGGTTTCATGCAGTGATCCACGACAGCGCGCATTTCAGGATAGCGGTTCAGAAGTTCGTGGAAATTGGTAAGATGCCTCGGAAACCCAAGACAATCAAAAGTCAAATCAAGATCGATGAGCGCCGAATATGCCCACTGTACATCTGGGCGCAACATCCAATTATCATCTGGTATATCCTGAATCATAGGGCGAACACCTACAAACTTTGGGTGTTGCGCCAGACGTTTTAGGACGTCTAATTGGTTTTCATCTTCAAAGTTGATCCAGCCAACAACCTTTGCAACCATTTCAGATGCATCTGCGATTTCCAGCAAATACTCTGTTTCTTGAATGGTTGGAGCAGCCTGCACTAGCACAGTCTGTGTTACCTGCATGGGCCCCAAAACCTTTTCCAAATCTGTTGGCGTGTAGGCTCTCGACAAAATTGGATCATCCAGCGGCATCCAGCCATAGTCTCCACGCGCTGGGTTCCAAAAATGATGATGGGCGTCTATGTGTGCCATTTGTTTAAAACCCGCAAAATAAGCAGATAGCCTCTGTTCAAGTTGAAACAACGGTTTACTGTTTTTAGCAAGGAGGCAAGTTAAATTTGCAGGAAGATAAGTATTTTGTAAATTGTCTATATAATAACAGATATGACTAACAGATTTATCTTTCAGCCGGAGCGGCCATGTGCTTTAATTTAGGGTAGTAAATAAGGAGTATTTCAAATGAAGTCAGCACGCATGAAACGGCTATTTGGCACATCAGGAAATTGCTTTGATGTAGCAATAGACCATGGCATGTTCAACGAATTGAGCTTTCTTAATGGGATAGAAGATATGCACAATGCTATCGGTATCGTCGCTGCTGCCGGACCGGATGCAATTCAACTTACACCGGGTACAGCGGCAATCCTACAAGCAATCCCAGGTAAAGAACGACCCGCCTTGGTGTTGCGTACAGATATTGCAAACATCTACGGCAACCTTTTACCACAGAAGCTTTTTTCAGTCATCATTGAGGATGCGGTGGAACAAGCTATCATGCTTGATGCGGCTTGTGTTGTAGTCAACCTCTTGATGTTGCCTGGACAGCCTGAGTTGCATGAGGCTTGCATCAAAAATATTAATATCTTAAAGCGGGCTTGCGAGAAATCTGGCCTGCCGCTTATGGTTGAACCGCTTGTTATGCAAGACAACGCAAAAGCGGGGGGCGGTTATATGGTTGATGGTGATATCGCCAAAATACTATCTTTGGTGCGTCAAGCCGTAGAACTTGGAGCTGATATCATTAAGGCTGATCCTTGTGATGAAGTTCAAGATTATCACAAAGTCATTGAGATTGCTCAAGGCATCCCTGTGCTGGTCAGGGGTGGTGGCAAAGTTTCTGATGAAGAGATTTTAGCTAGAACATCTACACTGATGGGGCAAGGAGCAAAGGGCATCGTATACGGGCGCAACGTGATCCATCACGCGAACCCAGCTGGTATGACGAAGGCACTCATGGCCGTCGTCCACGACGGTTTATCAGGACCCAGCGCATTTAGTTTGATTTCGTGACTCGCATTATCAAATTTGGTGTGATCGGTTGCGGTCTGATGGGCAGAGAGTTTGCCTCATCCGCCGCTCGGTGGTTTCATCTGACAGACACTAAAGCGCGTCCTGAAATCGTTGCTGTTTGTGACCTGAACCCCCTGCTTACCAATTGGTTTTCCACCAATGTTCCGTCAGTCTCGCAGGTCACCAAAGATTACCGTGAACTTTTGGCTAATAAAAATGTTGAAGCTGTATATTGTGCTGTACCCCACAATCTCCACCATAGCATCTATCGAGACATCTTGGCTGCTGGAAAACACCTGCTCGGTGAGAAGCCATTCGGCATTGACGCGGACGCTAACAGCCAAATTCAGGATTCAATATTGGCGAATCCTAATTGCTTGGTTCGGTGCTCTTCAGAAATGCCATTTTTTCCTGGAGCGCAGAAGCTAATTAATTTCGTACGCGAAGGCGATTTTGGTGATATTATCGAAGTCGAAGCGGCTTTCCTTCATTCTTCTGACCTGAACCCTGATAAACCGATCAACTGGAAAAGAATAGTTGATACGAATGGTGCATACGGCTGTATGGGGGATTTGGGGATGCACGTGCTTCATGTGCCCTTGCGTTTGGGCTGGAAGCCGAGCAGGGTTTCAGCAGCGCTCGTCAACCGTTTCGCAACCCGTCCTGATGGCCGAGGCAAAACAGTGCCTTGCGAAACATGGGATAACGCAACGATTTTAGCGCATGTGGACGATGATGGGGGCGGGTTTCCAATGGTTTTAAAAACCTGGAGGATTGCACCTGGCCATTCGAATACTTGGAGTGTCCGTGTTTTGGGTACAAAGAAAAGTGCCTACTTTTCGACCAAGAACCCGCGACAATGGCAGTTTATGACCTATGCGGGCGGTGCTGGAGTTTGGAGCGTAGAGGACTTAGGCTTCGAAAGCCTCTTCCCAGCAATTACGGGTGGAATTTTTGAATTTGGCTTTACAGATGCAATTCAACAAATGTGGGCAGCATTTGTGGACGAGTTGGCAGGTGGCAACGCCAATGGCTTTGGATGCGTGACCCCTCAGGAGGCTGCCGATCATCACGCCATTCTTAATGCAGCACTCACAGCGGGAACCACAAACTCAGTTCAAGACGTATTGTATGTTAAATGAAATACTGTTGGTTAAATTATGCAGGTGGACAAGGCGGTTCTAAATACGTAAATTTCAAATGCTAAATCGTTCGGGCATAATTTGCGCGGGTAACTGGATTGTTGATTTAGTCCATGATGTGGATCGTTGGCCAAACGAAAGCGAATTGGTGCGTATTGGAGCTCAGACACGCGGTGTAGGAGGTGGCGCCGCCAACGTTATTACAGCGCTTGCAAAACTGGAAACTGGTTTACCCCTATATCCCATGGGTGCTATTGGAGAAGATGAATATGGTGCATTCATTATAAACGAGTGCAGTAGTCTTGGTGTTCCAACTTCTGGACTAATATCTAAAACTAATTTTGCAACAGCTCATACTCACGTCATGTCAGTAGGAGGACAAAGCAGAACATTTTTTTATCAAGGTGGTGCCAACGACACGCTAACTATTAACGATTTTCCTGAAGGAACATTCAAAAGTACGTCTGCCCGCATTTTCTATCTCGGCTATCTTACATTATTACGCGATCTTGACCAACTCATAGAGGATAATTTGACAAATGCCGCCAAGGTTCTAAAGCGAGCTCAAAATGCAGGCTTAGTGACTTGCGTAGACCTAGTCTCAATCCACCATCCAGAGTTTTCACGAATTGTTGGAAGAGCTGCTCCATTCGTAGACTTTCTGATATCAAATGAAATTGAAGCTGCCCAGGCGACGGATACTAAGGTGGGCCCAGAATCCTTGACCAGCGTCAAGACGCTAGTCCAAATGGCGCACAGAATACTAGACTTGGGCGTCAGAAATGCTGTTATCATTCATTGTGTCGAACGTGTTGTATGGGTGGGGTCCGACAGGAATGTGTTTACCATCGAGATAGAAGCGCTTCGAGCAGACGAAATCGCCAGTAATCTTGGTGCGGGCGACGCGTTCTGCGCGGGCTTACTTTATGGGATACATGAAAGTCGGGGGCCAGAACGTGCAGTCCAACTGGGAAATGCTGTAGCTCAAGCATCTCTCAAAGGGCTTACAGCAACTTCTGCAATTTCGGCAGCTGCAATCAAATCGCTTCGCTAGTCACAATAGTTACTGGTCACCAATGACCGACCTCAATCCACATGAAATGAAGGGGTGTACATGAGGATTAAACGCAATGCCACGCAAATCTGGTCCGTTTTATGGCTTATGTCAACTCTTCCCTCATAGAGAATCTCCTCCACATTTCGAAGCGATAAGGAAAATTAAAATACTGCATCACTGCAAGTCAGATGACCTCAGGGTCGATTTCAAGTAGTGAGATATAGAACTTTTGTAATTTGAGGAAGCTAAAGATTAGCCGTACTAACTTCAAACAAGTTTCACCTGACAGAATCCCAGCTGACGTTTTCAAAACGCCCAGCATACTAGATTTTCTGTCGTAGAAGACGTATTAAACGTATAAATTCAGGTAATGCGAACACGACTTTGAGTGACAATCATAATAAAAACTAACACGCAGAAGAGAGCAGGGTTTTATCGAGATACCTGTACTTTACCGGCGACTAGAATGAAAACTGATGGAGACAAAAATGACAAATGTATTGGACGGTAAGATTGCTGTCATCACGGGGGCTGCATCTGGGATTGGTCTAGCATCGGCAGAAACTATGATGCGGGCGGGTGCTACCGTGGTTATGGTCGACCGCGACGCGAAGGCACTTGCCATACTAACCAAAAAATGGGGTAACAAAGCCATAGCACAGGTGACAGACCTACTGAATACTGAGAGCTGCGCTGCAATGATTCCTGAAATCCTGGAAAAGATTGGGCGCATTGACATATTGTATTGCAACGCAGGCACTTACATTGGCGGCGAGCTGGTGGATACTGATGCAGAGAGTATCGACCAAATGCTTAACTTGAACGTTAATGCAGTTATAAAGAACGTCCATGGTGTTCTTCCACATATGATCAAACAAGGCGGAGGCGACATCATTGTTACATCGTCTCTTGCCGGGCGGTCCGCAATCAAGCATGAACCTGTCTACTCAGCGTCAAAGTTTGCTATCACCTGTTTCACGCAGACGACGCGTAGGCAGGTTAACAAGCACGGTATCCGCGTGTCTCAGGTTTCGCCTGGCCCAGTGATTTCTGCCCTTTTAGCTGACTGGCCAGCTGAAAAACTGGCGGCTGCGGAACAAGCTGGTGCCTTGATTGATCCCTCTGAGGTGGCTGAGGCTGTACTTTTTATCCTAAGCCGTCCTCGGAACGTGACTATCCATGATATTGTGGTTCTACCTACCAATATTGATGCCTGAGATATTAAATATGCGTATCTGAATTCTGTATAGTCATGAGAACTAACTTAAACGGAGAACACTGTATAAATGCGCCTTAACAACGTAAATTTGGGACGCTTTCCGGATGCTGTCCGTGTCCCCACCTATGATCGCAATAGCCTGACCCCAGGTATCCTACATCTGAGCGTTGGCAATTTCCATCGTGGTCATATGGCGGTGTATCTCGATGAGCTTTTTGAACAAGGGGAAGATCTGGACTGGGCCGTCGTTGGTGCTGGCCTCCGCCCAAGTGCAGTAGACATGCGAGAAACTCTAAAAGCACAGGACTACCTGACAACAGTAGTTGAGCTCGCACCCACATCTATCTCAGCGCATATTGTTTCCTGTATGGTTGATTTTCTGCCAAGTAACCCAAATGCAATACATGACGCTTTGTCTGACGGACAAATACGTATAGTCTCAATGACGATCACAGAGAGCGGCTACTACATCGATGCGGCAACTGGTGAATTTGCGGCGGACCACCCAGAAATGGTTAGGGATGCAAAATCACCCGATACCCCAGCGTCACTTTTTGGAGTTATAGTTAAAGCGCTAAGGGCACGCCGAGATGCAGGTATCGAGCCGTTCACTGTCCTGTCCTGTGACAATCTACCTGGAAACGGTAATCTTACCCGCCAGACCGTGCTTGGTCTCGCCCGCCTTGGCGACCCAAAACTGGCTGACTGGATTGCAGCCAGCGTAGCCTTTCCAAACAGTATGGTCGACCGGATTGTCCCAGCTACGACAGATCGGGAACGTCGGCTGGTAAAAGATCACTTCGGTATAATCGATGAGCTACCTGTCGTATGTGAGCCTTTTCGCCAATGGGTGGTTGAGGACCACTTCCCATCTGGGCGACCACATTTAGAAAAGGTCGGGGTCGAATTTGTCACGGATGTAAGTGGATATGAATTGATGAAACTTCGTATTCTTAACGCTGCCCATGCCTCTATGTGTTATCCCGCGCTCCTATTAGGGCATCACTTTGTCCACGACGCGATGGCAGATCCAGATATTGTGCAGTGGTTAAAAGCCCTTCTTACTGACGAGGCTATACCAACTCTTAAGCCTTTACCGCGCGTGAACTATCATCATTATCTAGATAAGGTATTAGAACGATTTTCTAACACAGAAATAGGTGATACAATTTCGCGGATTGCGGAGGAAGGGTCTGAGCGTCAGCCAAAATTTATTTTGCCTGCGGTAATAGATGCTTTGGATTCTGGAAAATCCGTTAACGGGTTTGCATTGGAGATTGCTCTATGGTGTCGCTACTGTCTTGCTGAAGATGAACAGGGCAAACTGATCACTGTGAAAGATTTAAAGGCTGCTGAACTTTTTCAATTTGCTGAAGCGTCAAAAACTCGATCTGATGCTTTCCTTGATAATATAGATGTCTTTGGTTCAATTGCAAAAAATGCTCTATTTTCTGAGCCATTTTGCTACTGGCTAAGATATATTCACCAGCTAGGTGTTCGCGCTGCTATCAAAAAATATGTGGCCAAGGAGAAGTAAAATGGCCTAGATTTTATTTTCGTTGAAATATCCTACCTTAATTTACAAATTTTTTTATAGGTGTTTTTATTTTGATCTTTCAGCTTTTGTAATGTTGAAAAAAGCTGTCGCAATTGTATTACAGAGAAGCGGCTCAAAGCGGTGTTTCAGCAGAATTTGAAAACAGATGGGAAAAGTCTCAATTTACAATTTAAAACATATTTTATTGACTTAACTTTTGATATTATTTGGTGCCTAGGGCAGATGATAGCTTTAATGCTGGTCTCCTTGGCAGCCTTGCCGCCGCGGGACTTCTAAATAAAGCTGTTATTCGGTCGATCTCGGAAAGTGATACCATTATGGCAATGGAATTTGGCGCTCATGTTGGTGCAATAACGGTTGGTGGAGCAGGATCAAACCCGCGTTGGAAGCACGAACCCTGATACTAGGGTTATTTGTTAATTCAAGAATGTTAAGCCTGTGTCTGACGTCTTTGATTTGATTATTGTTAATTACATTGCTTAGATTGGTAATATGTGAAGTCCAATGGGTTAGTTGATTTTAGCTCCTTCTACTGAAATATTTAGTTTTACCAGGCCCTAAGCTCGGATGTGTATCTTATCGCCTCATGAATACACGCTTTGTGTGGGGTTGTTTGAGGTTACCCTTACAGCAAATGACTTGGCCTCATTACTTGGAACGCCCTACAGTCCGCTGCTCTAACCAATCTTTTTACCTCTCCGACACCAGCGGCCTTTTACAAGATCTCATAACAGAGGCTATTGAAGATGTAGTATTGGCACTAAAAGACAGCTTTTCGGCAGAACTTGGCATTGGCCTATCAAAGAAAAGTTCAATGGCACGAAGAAAAGACCCAATCGCATTAGAGATGATGTCGGCCATTAAAACAGCGTTCGATCCCAAAAACTTAATGAACCTGGGCAAAGTCTACCCAGACTAGAGCCAGGTAAAAAACTTTGGACCTGCTTGCGAATGCAAGTCTTGAGCTAAATCACGGCCCATTTCGGTAGTGTCCTCAATGGCCTAATGAAGTCTGTATTCGTGCTGCTTGGTCAATGGGCCATTTTTCAGTTTACTCCGGGTCTGCAATAACGTCCTGGCGTTGCTGACCTAGGCCTGCGATACTAAGTTCAACAACGTCACCGGGGCGCAGGTATTGTTGCGGTTTCTGTCCCATGCCGACGCCGGGTGGTGTGCCCGTCGAGATGACATCGCCGGGGTTCAGGCTCATAAATTGACTGAGATAAGACACAATGTGGGCTACCCCATAAACCATGGTGCTGGTCGATCCGTCTTGCATCTTTTTACCGTTGACCGTTAGCCACATAAGCAAATTCTGTGGGTCTGCAACGTCGTCACGGGTCACCAGCCATGGGCCTATTTGACCAAAATTATCGCAGCTTTTACCTTTGGTCCATTGACCAGCACGCTCGATCTGAAAAGCGCGCTCGGACACATCATTGGTGACTGCATAGCCTGCGACATAATCCATCGCGTCTTCCTCGGACACATACTTGGCGCGTTTGCCTATGATCACCGCCAGCTCAACTTCCCAGTCGGTTTTTTTAGACCCACGAGGGATGACAATCGGGTCGTTTGGCCCGCAAATTGCACTGGTGGCTTTCATAAAAATTACTGGTTCGGGTGGTACCTCCAATCCGGATTCTGCCGCATGGTCGGCATAGTTTAGGCCGATGCAGATGAATTTGCCCGTGTCTGCCACGCATGGCCCAAGACGGATTTCGGAATGCACGGCGGGCAGGGTGCTGGGGTCAGTGTTGCGAATTTCCTGCAGGCCAGCGTCAGACAGCACCGCCCCCGCGATGTCAGGCACGACGCTAGACAGATCGCGGATCGTACCAGAGGCGTCGACCATCCCGGGCTTTTCGGCTCCGATTTCACCAAATCGTAAAAGTTTCATGATGTTATCCCTCTATGAATTTGCCCAGCCGCCGTCAATGACATGCGCGTGTCCTGTAGTGTAGGCAGACTCGTCTGATGCGAGATATACCACCAGTGCGGCAATTTCGCTGGCGTGGCCAATCCGACCCATGGGTTGACGCGCGACAAATGCTGCCCGAGCGGCTTCATAATCGCCTGTATCCGCTAGCCGCTGCTCAAGCGAAGGGCTTTCAACCGTACCTGGGCAGATCGCATTGCAACGAACACCATCAGTCACAAAGTCTGCTGCAATGGATTTGGTCATGCCAATAACCGCCGCCTTGGTTGTTCCATAGACAAAGCGCCCAGGCGCTGCAATGATTGATGACGCGACTGATGACATGTTTATGATCGACCCACCGCCTTGCGCAATCATTCCTGGCAAATAAGCTCGGTTCATCCTGTACATTGCTGTGACATTTAGATCATTCGAGAACGTCCATTGCGCTTCATCACAGTCCAGGATCGTGCCGCTGGCGACAAAGCCTGCACAGTTGAACAGGATGTTTACGGCCCCAGTGCGTGCTACGGCCTGCGCGATTGAAGCCGGATCCATAACGTCAAGTTTAAAAGTATCCAGTCCTTCAGCTGCCAATTCTTCCAAAGCAGCGTCGTTCACATCCGTCGCGTAAACCTTCGCACCTTCGGCCAGCATAGACAACGCCGAGGCGCGGCCAATACCTTGACCGGCTGCCGTCACAAGGCAGGTTTTTCCGTTCAGTCGTCCCATTTTTTTTCCTTTTCACGCTGGCAGACACTTTGGGGCAATCGGCTCAAAGTATTTGTAGACGAAGATAAATTCGTGGTAGCGGAAGTCAAGGCAGGTCAAGGCTTTGACTGATCAAGAAATAGAGCGTATGGAGTCGCTGCGAAAGTTCAGCAAAACACGACAAGGAATGTACCATGACCAAGATCACCGGTTTGACTACGCATGACCTGAGGTTTCCAACATCTGATAGCCTTGATGGTTCCGATGCGATGAATCCTGATCCAGACTATTCAGCCGCCTATGTCGTGTTGGAAACCGATGGGGATCATGAAGGCCATGGTCTGACATTTACAATTGGGCGTGGCAACGAGATATGTGTCGCCGCGATCCATGCTCTGCGCGAGCGCGTTGTGGGGTTGGAATTGAACTGGATTAAGGAAGACATGGGACGGTTCTGGCGGCATATGACGTCAGACAGTCAATTGCGCTGGATCGGCCCAGATAAAGGTGCGATCCATCTTGCAACCGGTGCGTTAGTGAATGCCGCGTGGGACCTCTGGGCTAAGGATGCTGGCAAACCGGTTTGGGAACTTGTCAGCGATATGAGTCCTGAAGACATCGTTCGCCTAGTGGATTTCAGATACCTTACTGACGCGATCACCCCGAAAGAGGCGCTCACGCTGCTCCAAAATGTCGAAGCAGGCAAGGCTTTGCGCTTTAAGGCATTGAGGGCAGATGGATATCCTTGTTATACGACTTCGGCAGGTTGGCTGGGCTATCCGGACGAGAAGCTGCGACGACTTTGCCTTGAAGCTAAAGAGGCTGGATTTACTCATATTAAATTTAAAGTTGGCCGGGATCTAAATGACGATATTCGGCGGCTCACCATCGCCCGCGAAGTGCTTGGCGAAGACATCGACATCATGATTGATGCCAATCAGGTTTGGGAAGTAGGTGAGGCGATTGACTGGGTCAAAAAACTTGCTTTTGCTCGTCCATTATTTATTGAAGAACCAACAAGTCCAGACGATGTGACTGGTCACAAGGCTATCCGAGAAGGTGTTGCACCAATCAAAGTTGCCACAGGCGAAATGTGCCAGAACCGGATTATGTTCAAACAGTTCATCAAAGATGGCGCAATCGACATCGTACAAATTGACAGTTGCCGGATGGGTGGGTTGAACGAAGTTCTGGCCGTTATGTTAATGGCTGCAAAATATGACCTCCCCGTTTGGCCGCATGCTGGTGGCGTTGGACTGTGTGAATATGTCCAACACATATCAATGATCGATTATATGGTGATTTCGGCCGAAAAGAATAGTAAAAGGATTGAGTTTGTTGACCACCTGCACGAGCATTTCGTTGATCCATGTATCGTGAGGAATGGAGCCTACATGGTTCCGACCAAGCCAGGCTTTTCAATTGAGATGAAGCCAGAGAGCATCTCCCAATACACATTCGAACCCGAAACTATAAGCTGAACTGATTAACATATAAAGGTATGCGGAGGTAAAACGGACCTGAGCATCACAAGTTTTTGCCAAAGGCTGCAATGTTTGGGCTGTTATGTAACGAACGGCATCCCAAGCCTACAAACGTATGAGTCTTGTAAATTGGGTCTTTCTGGCAACACCGATTAATGGAATACTATGTTGAGAATATAAGCAATTCGTAACGCTACACAGATCCTATTGGACATTGAAGGCTGAATTTTATGCTTCAATTGAGAGGGACAGTATGGAAAAGAGAAGAGTGGGCAGGACCGAGCTAAAAATTGATGTTATTGGTCTAGGTGGCGCCCCCCTTGATGGTAACTTTGCTGATCTTAATTATGCTCAAGGAGTTGAAATCGTTTCAAGTGCCCTTGAGGCTGGAATGTCCTATTTTGACACGGCGCCATGGTATGGATTTGGGCGCTCAGAACGTGTAATTGGGGATCAATTGCGTGGGAAAAATTATATCTTATCAAGCAAAGTGGGGCGGCGGCTTGTTCCTGGCCCAGTTATTAATCCGATGAATTTTGGTATGATTGATCCACTGCCGTTCCATCCTGTTTATGATTATACTTATGACGGCGTGATGCGAGCTTTTGAGGATGGATTACAAAGGCTTGGTTTGGACCGGATTGATATTTTGTTGGCTCATGACATTGGAGCTTTTCAGCATGGCGATAGTAATTTCAAGCATTTCAAGGATTTAAAGGACAGTGGCTACAAGGCTATGGCTGAACTGCGTGCTGAGGGCCGTGTGAAAGCAATTGGGCTTGGCGTAAACGAAAATGAAGTGTGCTTAGACGCTTTGGAGATAGGCCAGTGGGATGTGTTTCTACTTGCAGGACGGTACACGCTTCTGGAACAGACACCGCTTGATGCGCTTTTCCCTGCTTGTGAGCGCGCTGGGACCACTATTATATGTGGTGGCCCATTTAATTCTGGTATTTTGGTTGGCCGTGAGATGTGGAACTATGATGCAGCCCCAAAATCAGTCATAAAAAAGGTCAGGGCGCTGGCTGAGGTGGCAAAAGAATTTGGTATACCTCTTCCCGCTGCGGCACTTCAATTTCCGCTCGCTCATAAAATTGTTACCTCAGTCATCCCTGGCCCGCGTTCAAAAAATGAACTTCAAGAAATTCTAACTTGGCAATCCCTTGAGGTCCCAGTCGATTTTTGGACTGCACTAAAATCCAAGGCTCTTATTCATGAAGATGCTCCTACCCCATGAAATTCCTGATGGGTCCATTTTGGGTTTTTATTGGAGATCTTCGCCAGAACCTCCAGCGTGAACTGATCTGCAATCATCCGCGCCACCGTAGTTGAGCAACTTACTGAGGTTCCAATTTCGATGTAATTACGTGTGCCAATTCTGCCTTTTTTATGGCGAAACCTAATAAAGTTATCTTTCTTTGCAACCAGGCCACCGGGCTCAAATCTGTTGAAAATTCATATTCTATGGTAGTATTTTGAAAAATTAAGTGTTAACTAGCCCAAGGCTTAATTATTTCTTCAAAATGTTTATTATTTTTAATAAATTCTTAGTCTCTAACTAAAAAATTTGATACGAAAAGTTTTCTAGAAGGCATAGAATAAAAACTATATGCTTACTGTGGATCCAGTTGATCAACACAAATCGACTGGACCGCGTACATGGCTTTTGATCTATAGGGTATTGGAAATAGAACCTAACAAAATAAATCTCTATTTAATAAAAATTATTAAATACTTTAAATGCCTTAAAATAACCCCTTATTCTAC
>ENA-OQVM01001795-OQVM01001795.1-marine-metagenome-genome-assembly--contig:-NODE-1795-length-27016-cov-14.612569_pt1 | contig 27016 bp, 19 predicted proteins | sample MGYA00237776_ERZ505498 | MGnify/ENA primary metagenome ERZ505498 (study PRJEB26159, sample SAMN06265151) | marine metagenome | isolation source: Helgoland LTER site | place: Germany:Helgoland, sampling...
TGTATCCAAAAACTTGCTCACGAAACGGAACGCTTTGAACGCCTACGTTTTCGCACCGATCGGAAGCCGCTGACTGGATGCGATGATCGTGCTAATTGCGGCAGAGACCGTGGATCTATACGCGCCGTTCAAAGCCCCAAAAGAGGCGGTCAGACCGTAAGATTTGCTGATGTAACCACCGCACGCAGGCCCATTTCGGTCCCCAAAACCTTCGATAACAGCGTAAACTGCCGCATCCAAGCCTTTTTAAAAGCTGAGCGTCCCTGTTATCGCATATATGCCCTGTTAGTCTCAAAAACAATGTGTTTCGGAAGGCCAACCGTTAGCATTTTCAGTGCAGAAATGTCCGGAAACGGCTGATCAAATCATAAATGCGCTTCTGAAGAGCGCAGCTCGACCTAGGGGGTTCAACACAATGGTATTTAAACGCAAACTACTTTCTAGCAGCGTGGCCTTGGCAATCGCTGGTTATGCTGCCCCACTCATGGCCGAAGAAGAAATGGGCGCCCAAAACGCGACCATGGAAGAGGTCGTCGTTAAAGGTATCCGAGGTAGTCTGCAACGTTCGATGGATATCAAACGCGATGCCAGCGGCGTGGTTGACGCCATATCAGCAGAAGAAATGGGTAAATTCCCCGATGCGAACCTCGCGGAATCACTTCAGCGTATCACCGGCGTCTCGATTTCCCGCTCCAGGGGCGAAGGCAGCCAGGTCACTGTTCGCGGCTTTGGTCCAGAATACAACTTGGTAACCTTAAATGGTCGCCAAATGCCAACCCACAACGGCGCGAGTCGATCCTTTGACTTTGGCGACCTAGCCTCAGAAGGTGTCGCAGGGGTTCAGGTTTACAAAACAGGCCGAGCCGATATTCCAACCGGCGGCGTCGGATCCACCATCAACATATCAATGCCAGAGCCACTCAAAACGGACAGCACCGCCAGCATTTCAGCCAAGATGGTCCAAGACACGTCGACCCGTACGGGCGATGACATTACGCCTGAATTTTCCGGCATCTATATTGGTAAGTTTGCAGACGACACGGTCGGCATCGCGATTACCGCGTCCAATCAGAACCGAAACAATGGCGTGAATGCGGCCTCGACCGGCGGCTGGTTTACGCGGACAGGCGATGATGCCTCGATCGTGGTTAATGATGCCAACCAAGTGAATCGGCCACAAACTGCGGGCGAGTTTTACTCCATCCCACAATCGATGGCCTACAATATTGCTGAGTTCGAATCCGAGCGAACCAATGGTCAGGTCGTCCTGCAGTGGGCGCCCACAGATAACATCATCGCAACGGTTGACTATATCCACTCCAACTTCACGCTGGAGCGCTCTTACAGCGACATGTCTGCTTGGTTCTCAAACACCAATGCGGTGTCACAAACCAGCGAATGGGATAATTCCGGTATTCATTACACCCCTACGATTTACAGCGAAGTTGTTAATAACGCTGACTTTGCGATGGGCACGGGCGAAGATGGGCGGGAAAATACCAATGACTCTGTTGGCCTAAACATTGAGTGGAATCTTAATGACCGACTGATGTTGGCGCTTGACTATCACGACTCTAGCGCTGAAACCGGCGCGATCGGTGGCAATGGCACCAGCTCTCTCGTCACGATGGCGTCTTTTAACAAAGTTGGGCAGAGCCTCATCACGGGCTTTGACATGCCCGTTATGGTACTGAACCTCAACTCAGGCGGCGAGACCAATCGCCCGCTATACGCCAACGACATGATCATTACCGGTAGTACCTTTGGCAATGACGCGGCCTTCATGGATATTGAACAAGCTAAGGTGAGCGGCACCTTCGACTTCACCGACTCGTCTAGCATTGATTTTGGGGTGCAATTAACCGAAGTCAGCAATCGCTCTGTTTCAAGCAACGTTCAGCTTGATAACTGGGGCGGCTTGACCAGGCCCGGCGATCTTGCAGACGTTGTTGTCCGATCCAGCATCGACGGTCAGTTCGATGAACTTTCTGGCAGCGATCACCCTGATTTGCAGACCGAATTCTTCTCCGCCAGCCTTGCAGACCTGCAGGCCGTCGGTGAGGCGCATTACGCCGCAGAAGGGTTAGATTATGCCACCACAGGTGACTGCGGCACCGGTTATTGCGCAAGCACCGACTGGGGTAACGACATCCGAACCACGGAAGAATCCTTTGCCGCCTACATCCAGCTTAACTGGTCTGGCGACGTGAGCGGCATGCCAGCCAACATGCGCATGGGGGTTCGTTACGAAGAAACGGATGTCACCTCCGCGGCTAAGAGCGTTTTGTACGATCGAACCATGTGGCTTGCACCTGGCGAAGAAGTCTTGGTCTTACCGGCTGAAGATGCGGATGGCAACTTAGTACAAGGCTTTGAGGACATCACAGCCTCCTACGACGTGTTGCTGCCTAATATCGATTTTGATATCGAGTTCATAGAAAACGTTGTGGCACGAGCCTCTTACAGTGAGACGATTACTCGACCCAGCTACAACGACATCAAAGGTGGACTGAGCGTATCGGGCCGAGTTCAGTACCGAACCAATACCGCGCCGGGCGCTTTTGCGGGTAACCCAGGCCTCGTGCCGATCCAGTCTGAGAACATCGATTTGTCACTCGAGTGGTACTACGCCGATGACAGCTACTTCTCCGTTGGCTACTTCGAAAAAGATGTTAAGAACTTTATCGGTACTGGCATCGAAGACACGGCTATTTTCGATATCCCCAACGTCATCGGCGGACAGCTTTGGGAAGATGCTAAAGCCGCTGCCGGCCTAGATGACACTGACTATGGCGAAATTGGTAGCTACATTATCGACAACTATGCGGATAACGCCGCGGTCAATGCCAATGTTTCGCCTGCAGAGATTTTTGGCCAAGACGGCGACCCTGCATTGGTTTGGACGCTGACGCGCCCTGTAAACCAACGAGAGGCCTCGGTTGATGGTATCGAGATCAACTTACAGCACACCTTTGGTGACACAGGTTACGGCTTCGTTGCCAATGCCACCTTCGCCAATGCCAATATTGGTTACGATATCTCAACCCCTCAAGAAGGACAGTTTGTCCTAAACGGTTTGAGTGACTCCGCCAACCTGATCGCGTTTTATGACAAAGATGACCTTCAGGTTCGCCTTGCTTACAACTGGCGAGACGACTTTTTGGCAGGAGCAGGCCAGGGCCAGGGCACTAATACCAACCCGACCAACGTGGAAGCGTATGGGCAGTTGGACTTAGGCATCACCTACCGCGCTACTGAAAAGCTGACCGTTTATTTCAGCGGTCTGAATCTGACGGAAGAAACCGTTCACGTCTACGGCTTAACCAAAGATCAGGTTCTGCAGGCGGTGCAGGGCGGACCTCGCTATGACATTGGTCTGCGCTACCAAATCAACTAGTCAGCTTGATAACGCAAAAAAGCCGCTCTCAATGAGCGGCTTTTTTTTAACCAACGTATAGACTAGGGTTGGGCTAATTTACGTTCGCTTGCCTTGGAGTTTCGATCTCAATCATGTCTTCGGCCATTCGCAATATTGTCATCATCGGCGGCGGTTCCGCAGGCTGGCTCGCGGCCGGTATTATTGCATCGACCTACGCGCCAAACAGCCAGGACAAGGGCTTACGCGTCACGTTAATCGAGTCACCCGACATTAAGACCATCGGGGTCGGCGAAGGCACTTGGCCCTCCATGCGTCGAACGCTTAAACGCATTGGTTTATCCGAAACCGACTTCATCCGCTTTTGCGACGCCAGCTTCAAACAAGGCACCGCGTTTTACGGCTGGATGAGTGACCCCAGCGCCTGTTATACCCATCCCTTCATGCCACCCAACAACTTCGACGCCTTAAACCCAGTCGACGGCTACCTGGCAGCGCACGCCAGTGCACGGTTCGATGATACGGTCTGCCCTCAGGTCGCCTTGTTTGCAAACCACTTAGCACCAAAGCAAATCACAACACCGGAATATGCCGGGCAAGCCAACTACGGTTATCATCTGGACGCCGGAAAATTCGCGACAATGTTGCAGCGGCACTGCACCGAGCAGCTCGGCGTGCAGCAGATTGTCGCCAACGTCACGGAGGTTCTGTGCCGGCCCAACGGCGACATCGACCGACTTAAAACCGACCGGACTGACGACCTTGAGGGCGACCTTTTTATTGACTGTAGCGGATCCCAAGGCCTTCTCATCAACGGTCTGTACGAGGTTGGCTTTATTGGCCGTGACGACGTTTTATTTAACAATCGAGCCATCGCCGCGCAAACACCGTACCTTGATGAAACCGCCCCCATTGCCTCTTGCACCCGCTCAACGGCGCAAAGCGCCGGTTGGATCTGGGACATCGGGCTGCCAACCCGGCGCGGCACGGGCTACGTTTATTCAGCACAGCATCAATCAGATGATGCAGCGGAGCAGACGCTCCGGCAGTACATCGAGCGCACGAGTACGTCCGAGATCGCCGAATCCGTTCAAACGCGAACCATTGTCTTTGAGCCCGGTCATCGAGAACGCTTCTGGCATCGCAATTGCGTTGCCCTTGGTATGGCCGCAGGTTTTATCGAGCCGCTCGAGGCATCGGCTTTGGTTTTGGTTGAACTCGGCGCCACGATGATCGCCGATGAACTCCCCGCCGACCGCAGCGATATGGATTCAGTTGGCAAGCGATACAATGATCGCTTTCGGTATCGCTGGGATCAAATCATCGATTTTTTAAAGCTACACTATGTGTTGTCCACGCGGACAGAAGCCTATTGGGCCGACCATAGAAACCCGTCGAGCATACCGGAATCACTGCAGTCGCTCCTGACGACTTGGGCCTATCGAGCGCCATGGCACCACGAAGGCTACCATAAGGATGAGATGTTTCCCTCGGCAAGCTATCAGTACGTTTTGTACGGGATGGGCTTTCGTCCGAGCCGAGCCTTACCAAAACATCGACACGTCGAGCAAGATCTGGCGGCCGCACATCACACCTTTGCTCAGGTGACGAAACAAGCGAACCAGTTCAGAAATCAGATGCCGAGCAATCGAGACCTATTAGAGACGCTCAAACAACATCGGTTTCAGACCGTCTAACCCGAACTGAAAAGGATTACGCGCGTATGTCCAATTTTGAAGTCCTTGATCCAAAGCAGCATCAAACCCTGCGCGTTAACACTCAGCCGGGCGCGGCCTTCGGGGACGATGTCATGTCGGCCATGGTGTTCCCATTTGAATTTAGAACACTGCAAGCTGAATATCCGATTCTATTTCGAAAAGATGGCCAGACCGGGCAGTTTTATGCCCTAGCTCTATTGGGTCTGGAACCAAAAGAGAACCTGTATCTCGACGGCGCCCAATGGATTGCCAGATACCTGCCGCTCTCCGCCAGACGCGCACCGTTTTTGATCACAGAACGAAAATCCCTTGACGATCAAAAACCCGCTGAACTGCTAGTATCAATTGATCTCGATCATCCGCGAACCCAGCATCCAGACGGCGAGCTTGTCTTCAACGAAGATGGATCCAACAGCGCGCTGCTCGACAGCACCATTGAATGCCTGGGCAATATCCATGCAGGCCATGAACAAACCCGGCACTATTTTGACGCTTTGAGCGCGTTGAGCCTCATTACGCCGATGAGCCTTGAAGTACCGCTGGAGGCGCCATTAGAGCTCACCGGCTTTTATGGTATCGATGAAGACCAACTAGCAGCCTTAAGCGACGCCGATCTCAAACAGCTTCAAACGGCGGGCGGCCTTGAACCCACCTATATGGTACTTGCCTCACTTAGCCAACTCTCTGGCTTGATCCAAAAGAAACAGCACCGTATTTTAAAAGCCCTGGATCACTGACCCGATGCAATCCTTGCCCGAACTCACATGTGATGCCTTCAACCAGAATATCAATCATCACATTAAGACGGCCGCGCCCCTTGTCGTTCGCGGCCTGGTTAATCATTGGCCCGCTGTGCTGCAGGCAAAGACGAGCCAGAAGGGTTATGCGGACCTCATAGCGCGTCAAGCGACCAGCAAACCGCTGACCGCCTTTTCGATTTCGGCCGAACACGAGGGCCGGATATTTTATAACGACCGATTTGACGGATTTAATTTTTCACGTGTGCAACTGACCCTGCAAGCGGCTTTGGTGCAGTTTGACGCGCTGGCGCAACAACCGCGCCCTGATACCCTCTATATTGGCTCGACGAATGTTGATCACTGGCTGCCCGAATTCGGCAAAGCCAATGTTCTCAATATTGACCTACCCAATCCCACGGTTAGCCTTTGGATGAGCAATCATAGTGTCGTTGCGCCCCATTTTGACTTTCCCAGCAATCTTGCCTGCGTGATCTCGGGCACCCGGCAGTTCACCCTGTTCCCGCCCGATCAGCTATCGAATTTGTATGTTGGGCCCTTAGATCTCACGCCAGCAGGTCAACCGATCAGTTTGGTCAATCTTAGCCGCCCGGACCTTAAACGATTCCCACGGTTCGAAATTGCCGAAGCGCATGGTTTTACCGCACGACTCGGACCAGGTGACGCTATCTTGATTCCCAGCATGTGGTGGCATCAAGTCGAGGCCATTGGCGATCTCAACACGCTCATCAATTATTGGTTTCGGGATCCTGCCGGTGCCGAACATCACGGCCCACCGCTCGCCGCATTGCAACACGCGATGCTGGCCTTTAAGGATCTCGAACCCAACCAAAAAAAGACTTGGCAGGCCTTGCTTGACTACTATGTTTTCAATCAGGACCCAGCGCAATTTGATCACATTCCAAAGGCCGCCAGAGGTATCCTGAATCCGATCGATCAGAGCCTTGGTCAAACAATCCGATCGACGATCCGACGACTTCTACGGTGACGAGAAAGCCATGACAAACCCGAATCCCCAATCCAATGTGGTTATCGTCGGCGGCGGCACCGCCGGCTGGATGGCCGCTGCAGCCCTGTCAAAGCTGTTGGGCAAGACCCTCAATGTTCGCCTGGTTGAATCCGAAGAAATCGGCACCGTTGGCGTTGGTGAAGCCACGATCCCGACCCTCATGACTCTGCACCGATTGTTGAAGATCGATGAAGCTGCCTTTTTAAAAGCGACCCAGGGCACCATCAAGCTCGGCATTCAATTTGAGAACTGGCAAAAAGAGGGCCACCAATACTTCCACTCCTTCGGCTACACGGGTGAAGGTTGTTGGGCGGCAGGCTTTCAGCACTTCTGGCTCAAAGGACAACAGTTGGGCTTTGGCGATCCAGACTACGGCCAGTATGCCCCTGAGCTCGTCGCTGCGCAGGCGGAAAAATTTGGGTTTCTAAAACCGGCAGCCCTTAACTATGCTTATCACATGGATGCATCGGGTTATGCACGGTTTCTTCGTGAAATCGCTGAAGCCAATGGTGCCAGGCGTATCGAAGGCAGAATCGTTGACGTCTTACAAAAAGACAACGGAGAGATTGCATCCGTCGTACTCGCCAATGGCGACACGATCTCGGGCGATCTCTTTATTGATTGTAGCGGCTTTTATGGTTTGCTCATCGACAAAACCCTCGGTGTGGGCTTTGACGATTACGGCGATTGGCTCCCCTGCGACCGGGCCATCGCCGTTCAAACGCAAAGTACCCGGCCGCCCAGGCCGTATACGCGTTCGATCGCGCATTCGGCTGGCTGGCAGTGGCAGATCCCACTTCAACACCGAGTTGGCAATGGCCTCGTGTTCAGCAGCCAACACTACTCAGAGGACGAGGCCCTTCACAGGTTACGTCAGAATATTACGGGTGATGAACGCACCGATCCAAGACTGATCAAATTTCAGACGGGTCAAAGGCAAGCGCATTGGGTTAAGAATTGCGTCGCAATCGGGTTATCCGCAAGCTTTATTGAGCCACTGGAATCCACCAGCATTCACCTCATTATGCGCGCCATTATAAGGTTGATGCAGATGTACCCCCATCAGCAAACGAGCGCGTCCGACATCCAAGAGTTCAACAACCAGATGCGGGCAGAAGTGGAGTTTGTGAGAGACTTTATTATCTTGCACTACCATCGCAATGACCGAACCCGTGATCCTTTCTGGCGTGATATGGCCAACCTGCGAATTCCCGACACACTGCGTCATCGCTTAGATCTGTTTCAAGAAACCGGGCGCGTTTTCCAAGCTCAAGGTGATGTCTTTGGCGAGAACAGTTGGACGCAGGTCATGCTCGGTCAAGGATTACGGCCTAAGCGATATCATCACATTGTCGACATGATGCCGGAGGCTGAACTGAAAGCGTTTTTAAACACCCAGCGCAGCCGGGTTGAGGCGATGGTCAAGGTGCTGCCGAGCCATCAAGACTTTTTATCCGCTTACTTATCGCCTTAACCAAGATCAAGGGCTAGCCCGCTTGTTCACCTTGGCCACTTGCACAACTTCGCTTGCGCAGCTTGCCCGCTGGGCATCTCACGGGCACTTAACCGCTTCCGCATAAGCACTAAACTGCAGGCAATAAAAAAGCGGCTTAGAGCCGCTTTTTTATTGCCGTATTAAACCCTACTTCACCAAATCGAAGGTCCAAAACACACCGCTTCCTGATTCGACATAAACCGTAATCGCAGAACCGTCACTCGGTAAAGCTTCCACAACGTAGGTCACTTCATCTGGAATCGCCGCGCCATTGCTGATCTCGCCCGTGTTGACAGCCTTGGGCAACCCTACGTGCGCGCCTTTACCACTGATCGTCAACGTACCCGCCTCTGCATTGTAAACATAGGTCGCGTCCGCGCTACCGTCATGGGGTGCTGCAGGTGTGCCACACACTTCCGCATCAACGCCCTGCCAGGTTTCAAGCCAGGTTGAGCCGCCCTGCACGTTGTCAAACGTGCCATCGGCGCCGAAATAAAACACATCGTCCATCAAGCAGGCCCGAGTAGCGATGGTTTCCGAATCAGGACTGTACCAGCCGCCATCAAGCGCCACAGGCCCTACCCTAAAGGATCCTTCACCCGCCAGTTTCCAGCTACCCACAATCGGCGCGTCAGCCACTTTGGTTAAATCAAACGTCCAGAATACGCCCGCGCCGGACTCGATATAAACCGTCATAGACAAACCATCGCTGGTTAAGGTGTCGACCGTATAGATGAGGGAATCCGGTACTGGCGCACCGTTGTTGATTTCGCCCGTGTTAACTGATTTTGGCAGACCAATATGGCCGCCTTTACCGACGATGGTTAACGTCCCTGCAGCCGCATCATAACTATAGGTTGCGGCACCACTGCCGTCATGCGGCGCAACTGGCGCGCCACATACTTCCGCATCAACCCCTTGCCAGGTTTCCAGCCAAGTCGAGCCACCCTGCACGTTCGCAAAGGTGCCATCAGCGCCGAAGTAGAAAACGTCATCCATTAAACAAGCTCGTTCCGCAACAACGGCCGCATCCGGGCTAAACCAACCGCCGTCAAGGGGCGTTGGACCGACCCTAAACGAGCCTTCACCCGCCAACTTCCAGCTGCCAATGATCGGCGCATCGCTGACTTTTACAAAATCAAAGGTCCAAAATACGCCTTCGCCAGATTCGATATAAACCGTCATTGCCGAGCCGTTCGCGCCGAGCACGTCAATCGTATAAGTCAGTCGATCCGGAATCGCCGCACCATTATTCACTTCACCCGTATTGACGGCCTTTGGTAGACCAAGATGCGCGCCTTTGCCCTCTAAGGTTAAGGTGCCAGCCGCTTCGTCTAACATGTAGTACCCTTTCATGCTGCCATCATGAGGCGCAACAGGCGCGCCGCAAGCTTCATCAGCCCCGCCATTTTGCCAGCCTTCCAGCCAAGTTGAGCCGCCTTGAAGATTGGAAAAAGAACCATCTTCACCGAAGTAAAAGACATCATCCATCAGGCAATCTCTTGCTGCGATTACAGCTGCATCTGGACTGAACCAACCACCATCGAGCGCTGTCGGGCCAACTCTGAACGAGCCTTCCCCTGCCAACTTCCAACTTCCTACAATCGGCGGTCTAGATTGGGCTTTTCTAAAATCAAAGGTCCAAAACACGCCGGCGCCGGCTTCAATCACAACCGTCAAATCGGTGCCACTGGCTGAAAGCGTCTCAACGGTGTAAGTCACCGACTCTGGCGCACCCACGTTCGGCAATTCACCCTCATTCACGGCCTTAGCCAAGCCCAAATGTGCGCCCATACCTTGGAGTGTTAACGTTCCTGCAACGTCATCAAAGTCCCATAACGCTGCCGTTGAGCCATCGTGCGGCGCAACAGGTAAGCCACAGCTACCTTCATCGCCACCACCTTGCCAATTCTCGAGCCAAGTATCGTCCTGTTGGACGTTTTCAAAAGAGCCGTCCGCATTAAATCGGAAAATATCATCAAACTGACACGCGCGGGTTACAACGTCGGAAGCACTGACGCTGTACCAGCCACCATCTAATGGGGCTGGGCCCACTCTGAGCGATCCGGCACCAGCCAGCCGCCAGTCACCCACCAAGGGGTTGTCGTTCGGATCGGCGCACCCTTCGACACAGTACTCAACGGCACTCGCATCCGTTGTCGCAGAAACAGGCGCGCCCGTTTCGCCACTTACATCTTGGTACTGGATTTCAAAGGTGACCATGCCATCCACATCAGCATCATTCATTTCACGTTTTGCTGACCAATTTTGAATACTGCCCTGAACCGCTGCCGCTTGGCCATTAATCATGACCACAGGCGTCATCAGCCCTTCGCTTGCGGTAAAGCTCAGTGAGACGCTTTGACCCAACTTAGCAATGCCAGTCTTAGACCCGACCTTCTCTTTTGCTTGTTTAATGGACACGGCTGTGAGGGTTGGCGCAACGCCATCCATCCCCGGATCAGGAAGATCGTTATTGGTAATCTGACTTGAACTCCCACCACAGGCTGACAGCAACAGAACGCCAGCCAGCGCAAGCGCTGAGGCAACACCATTTTTCTTGCCTAAGTGAGCAACCCGACCCCACGAATTGACTTTAGTTTGCTGTTGCATGTCTTCCCCTAGCTAAGTTGTATACGATCGAACGAGACGATCTATAGATTTTTAACCCTTACATTCTCTGCGCGGCACCGCACCACCTCCAGCCTAAAACGGTGAATAGGGAGATATATGCGGTGAGACGGAATGGCTAGCTCAGAAATACAAAATTCGCCCCCAAGACCCCGAAAACAGCCGCCTGTATCGAAAAACCCTAAGCATCCTTGGCCTCGGGCGCGCCGTTTTAGGGCGGAATTTCTTAATCTAAGCCGGCGCTAATCTGCTGCGCAGCGGGCCAGGTTAAGCCGGGCAATTTGCGCCCAGTCAGACCGGGCTCATTCGGGCGCCAAAGACTTCGAACCATCCGGCTCGGATGCATAAACCCGCACATAATCCACTTCCATTCGAGCCGGCAACGCGCGATTGTCGATTGGCCCACCGGCGCGCCCCCAGTTTCCACCCATAGCCAGATTTAAAATCAAATGAAAAGGCTCTGAAAAAGGCCACGCCGCCCAATCCTGCGATTCACGGACATAGCTAAAGTAGGGGATATCATCAACCAACCAGGTGATTTGATCCGCCGTCCAAATCAACTGATAGCGGTGAAATTGATCAAAATCAGGCAAAACAATACTACCTTTGTGCTGATTCCAATTTGCCCAATAGTAGGCCTTGGTATGGACTGTGCCGTGAACGACACCCGGATCAAACCCGACATGTTCCATGATGTCGATTTCGCCGCTATTGGGCCAAGCATCGCAGTCAGCATTGCCCTGCCATTCGGGCACCGAGGCATCACAGGTGGTGGCAAACTTAAACGGATTAGACGGCAACATCCAAATCGCGGGCCACGTGCCCTGACCTCGGGGCAACTTAGCCCGCACCTCAATCTGCCCGTACTGCAGATCCAATAAGCCTTTGGTATGAACCCGTGCGGAGGTGTACTGCGCGTCCTGGTAAGCCTCCTGATGCGCCTCAAGAATCAAAACACCCGATTCGACTCGGACATTTTGGTGCCGGGCAGTGTAGGCCTGGTCTTCATCATTGACTTTCCGAGCAGGCCAAATATCGATGGCCCAGCGGTCTGAACGCGGTGCCTGGCGGCCATCTTTGGATGCATCGTCAAACTCATCCGACCAAATTAGCCGGGCTGCCGTATCGGGCCCGGAAACCCGTTGGAAGGCTTCAATCGCGCTGAGAATCGGCGCTCCCTGCACCGCTTTAAGCGCAACCTCAAGCCGACCGTCACTGACCGCAATTTGATCAACAGTTCGAGATAATGCTGCCTGATGATGTCCATCTCGATTTGCGCGCACATCGAGCTGCTGAAAGATAGGCTGGCCTTGGACCAGCACATCAAAAACGCGCGACCCAACGGCTTGGTCAAAGGGCTCGGCAAAGTGCAACGTCACCGCATAGTCGCCGTTTGGCACCTCAAAATCATAGGCTTGCTCGCCAAGACGGTAAGATTGATAGAGCGGGATATGCTGAGTGCCCTTGATCGATGCCATGTTTGCGCACGGGCTGCCTGACTGCTCAACCGCGCAATCATCACCGCTAAAATGCCGACCATCGCTGGCAACATAAGCTTTGCCGCCAACGTTCAGCGAGACGACCCCTTGCAGGGCCGAGGGCGGGGGCCGGGATCCGTCAACCGCTGCCATCGCTGCGCCGGAGAACCCGAGCAACGTGACAACTTGGGCGCTCAATCCAATAAGGCCCGCTATAACCCATCGCTTTAAACCCATCGCTTTAAACCCATTGTTTCAAACCCATTGATTCGATTTCCTATTCTTAAATTGTGTACTGCGCCCTCAGGATCAGGCCGCAACCACGAGGGCTTCTGCCTGTCCCATTATCAGCGCTTGATCGAGCATCCGATTCGAAAAGCCCCACTCGTTATCATACCAAGCAAGCACCTTGACCAGACGCCCCATGACTCGCGTGTGGTTGCCATCGAAGTTGCACGAAAACGGTGAATGATTGAAGTCAACCGAAACCAAGGGTTGATCGTTATACGCCAAAACCCCTTTTTGATCATTCGCTGCGGCTTGTCGCATCAGATCGTTGACCTGCTGCGCCGTTACCGCCTGCTGAGCCGTAAAGGTTAAGTCAACAAGCGACACATTCAGCGTTGGCACTCTTACCGCCAGTCCATCCAGCCGACCCCGCAATTGCGGCAGCACTTCCCCAATGGCAACTGCGGCCCCTGTTTTGGTTGGAATCATAGATTGTGCTGCAGCTCGAGCCCGATACAGATCATCATGCAACGCATCATTCAAACGCTGATCCGAGGTATAGGCATGGATCGTCGTCATTAACCCGCTCTCAATGCCAAAGGCTGCGTCGAGGGTTTGGCACAGGGGCGCAAGACAATTGGTTGTACACGACGCATTGGAGATTAACCGGTGCTCGGGTTTGAGCATCTGCTCATTCACACCATAAACCAGCGTCGCGTCCAGATCCTTGCCTGGCGCCGAGACCAGCACCCGACCCGCACCGGCCTGCAGATGCTGCTCAGCTTGAGCGCGGGCTAATAAGGCGCCACTACACTCGAGCACCACATCAACCGCAAGAGCGCGCCAAGGCAGTGCCGTCGGATCTGGAATCGACAACAATTGGATTTGATCCTCTTTGATACAAAGCTTATCGCCTTGCAGAATAACCTCGCGGTCAAACCGCCCGTGCGTCGAGTCAAACTGTGTCAAGTGCGCCATCGCCTCGAAGCTTGCCAAATCGTTGATGGCAACAATCTCAATACTGCGTTCATAGCGGGGATTTTCGTACAGCGCTCGAACAATATTGCGGCCAATTCGGCCATAACCATTAATCGCGATTCTTAACGTCATTGACTGACTCCTAAAACTGATCGACCCACCTTCCGGTGTCGCGGACGCCCATCGACCGCCAACTCGTACTGCAACTCCATGTCATACGACAATAATGTAATAAAAATACATTTATAAGGAATTATTACAATAAATTAGTGAAAATTACCTAATTAAATTACATAAATGCGATTTAAGGACCATAAACACCGCTCAATGGGTATTAATTGGCTTATTATGTTGCGGGGTTACATGATTTTATCTGTTTAACCATGACCTCAGCCCAGTGCCTTCGGAGCCCAGCCATGACAACACCCCAAACCCTGTTATCCAATCTGGCCAAACCCGCACAAGCCTTCAGCAAGGCCGAGCAAAAGGTTGCCGATGCGATTCTTGCCAATCCAGAGCTGACAACTCGATCATCGATTGCGCGCTTGGCACAGTCCGCCGAGGTAAGCGAGCCCACCGTCAATCGGTTTTGTAAACGCCTCGGCGCGACCGGGTTTCCAGATTTTAAATTAAAGCTCGCCTTGTCCTTGGCATCCGGCGCGCGGTTCATCAACAGCGCGGTTGCCGAAGACGATACCGCCCCAACCTTCACCCCTAAAATTTTCAACGCCAGCATCCATGCCCTTGAAAAAACCCGAGATAGCATCGACCCGAAACTCATCCATCACGTGATTGATGAAGTGGTGGCCTCGAAGCGCATTTATTTTTTTGGTCAAGGCAATTCAGGGCCGGTGGCCCAAGATGCTGAGTTCAAGTTTTTCAGATTCAACACCCCCGTCTCAGCACATCAAGACCCGCTAATGCAACGCATGCTGGCTGCCGCTTCAAAACCAGGCGATTTATTGTTCATCATCTCTTACACCGGTCGCACCATTGGGCTTGTTGAAACGGCGCGCCTTGCGCGCGACTCGCTTGCCACCGTAATCAGCATTACGGCACCCGCATCGCCTCTCGCCCGTGCAAGCGACCTTGCGATCACGCTCGATGTCGGCGAGGACACCGATGAATACCTGCCCATGACATCCCGACTGGCGCAGCTAACCCTTTTGGATGTCATCGCGACCGGCGTCACGCTAAGGCAGGGCCAGGCTCACCTGCCGCATCTCGCGCGCATTAAGGCAAGCTTGGCCTCGACGCGATTCGACAGCGTCGAGCAAGATGTCTGAACCCCCATTCATCACGGCAACCGCTTGCACCTAGCAGGCGAGCGCCTAGACAGCCTGTATCTCGGATGATGGGATACCCGGGCATCCCTTGGTGCAGCCAGGATTTGTCCAGATCATCAGGGTGACAGCGCAAGACTTGATCTACAGACTCATGACAACACCAACACCGCGAAGCACCGCACCCCAAACCAAGCGGCCATAACGCGGATCCGCGCAAGACTGGTGCCTGCGTGAGCACCGCTATCAGCCAACAGCAATACCAAGTTTTAACGTCGCGCCACTTCTTATCAACGCCATGCCAGAGGGCGCGCATCAATCACCGGACGTCAACCCAAAAAAACACCGCGTGGATTCCGCGCCGCGCCCTAGCCAGACCCAATCATGGCGCCCAAAACACCTCGGTTGAAGGCGCGTTCTGCGTCAAGAACAACCCCACCGGGTATTGCATCACATCAACCCCGCCGCTGACCGTATTGAGCAGACTCAACTTCTCCTCGCCGGTCACATGCAATATTAAGGCACGCGTCTTGAGCAATCGCGCCGCGGTGAGACTCATGCGAGCATGCGGCGCGGTTAAGGGCTGCATCATGGTCACAGCCCGATCGCTGCTGAGATCCATTGCAGCTGATAAGCCGGTGGCACCTGGAAATAAAGAGGCGGTATGACCATCCAAACCCATTCCCAAAACTACGGCATCGAAGGTGGGTAAACCATTAAACTGAACATTCAAAGTCTGACGCTGCGCTGCTAAGTCCAATGCCGCGTCATACAGCGGGATGAAACGCGCCTGCTTGGCCTTGCCCTGCAACAATAGGCGCTGAACCATTTGAGCATTACTATCCGGATGATCGATTGGGACACAACGCTCATCCGTTAGCGTGATCATCACCTTGGAAAAATCCAGCGGCGCGTCGCTTAAACACTTGAACAGGCCAGCGGGCGTGCGACCACCCGATACCGCGAGGATTGCCTCGCCACGCGCATCAATTGCGGCAGCCAAGCCATCAATCAACCGCTCGCTCAGCGCCACATCGAGGGCGTCGGCGCACTCAAACTCGTGCAGCAATAGACTCATTCGCCGAACCAACTTCGATCGTCTCGCTCAATCAGCATTTCAGCTTTTGCTGGCCCGGAAGACCCGGCACTGTAGCGATGCACTTTGAGTTCTTCCGCGGTCCAGGCCGCAATGAGGCTATCGCACCAATGCCAAGAGGCCTCAATTTCTTCCCGGCTAACAAACAGCCATTGATCCCCTTTAAACACCTCTAATAACAATCGCTCGTACGCATCCGGAATCCGCACTTCGCCAGCCGCATCAAAGAAGTCTAAGTTTAGGATTCGTTTTTCAAGGCTCAACCGATCCTTCAAACTTTGCTTTTTAGACGCCATTTCCAGCTGAATGCCTTCATTGGGCTGCAGTCGAATCACCAACCGATTCATACCCGCATCCTGACGGTCCGGAAAAATGGCGTGGGGATGATGCTTGTAGGCAATCACAACTTGCGTGACCTTTTCGCTCAGGCCTTTGCCAGTGCGAAGATAAAAAGGCACCCCGGACCAACGCCAGTTATCGATATGGGCCTTAATCGCAACAAATGTCTCGGTCTTGGACTGCGGGTTCGTGCAGCCCGCCTCCTCGGTGTAACCCACCACCGGCTCGCCCGCAATCCAACCCGCCGAATATTGGCCACGCACCGCATGATCTTCGACCTTGCCGCCATCAATAATGGTGAGCGCCCGCAAGATCTTGACTTTTTCCGCTCGAATTTCATCGGCGGCAAACGAATTTGGCGGCTCCATCGCAACCATACACAGCAGCTGCAACAAGTGATTCTGAACCATATCTCGGAGCTGACCGACCTGATCGTAATAACCCCAACGACCTTCGATCCCCACCGTTTCAGCAACGGTAATCTGGACATGATCAATACAAGTATTGTCCCATTGCGAGTTGATGAGTCGATTCGCAAACCGCAACGCCAACAAGTTCTGGACGGTCTCTTTGCCTAGGTAGTGATCGATCCGATAGATGTTACGCTCTGGAAAATAGCGCCCCACGGTATCATTGACGACTCGAGAACTTTCAAGATCATGGCCAATCGGCTTTTCCAAAACAATCCGAGCTGAGGCATCAATGCACCCCGTATCGTTGAGGTGCTGACTGATGGGTCCAAACAAACTCGGCGGCGTTGCCAGGTAATACACCAATACGCGTTCCGGCGTGACCCAAGCTTTTAACCGCTCGTAATGCTTTTTGTTCGAAAAATCCAAACTTAAATAGGAAAAGCGTCGCGCAAGCTTTCGCCACGCAGCATCTGACCAGTCAGCCGGCGCCAACGTTTGCTTGAGTCTGGCTTCGGCATAGTCTAAAAACCCCTGCGTCTCAATATCATCGCGGGCAACCACTGCCAATCGAATACTGTCTGCCAGCAGGCCGCTGCGTTCAATCTGGTAAAGCGCGGGCAGTAATTTTCGACCGGCTAGGTCCCCCAAGCCGCCGAAAATCACGAGATCAATATTTTGCTCATTCATGCGACAGGCTCCCATTTGATTGCGCTGTCTTATCAGGACCAGAGCCGATTGCGCCGGCTGCCAAACGGCAAGCCGTCTTGGCTAAGCGCGTAATTTCATCCCAATTCCCCGCACGAATCAGACCGGCGGGTACCATCCACGAGCCGCCGATGGCCAACACAGATGGCAGCGCCAAATACTCCGCCAAGTTTCCCGCGTGAATCCCACCGGTTGCACAAAACTGAAGCTGCGGCAGCGGCGCCGACACCGACTTCAGAAAACGCGTCCCACCCAAAGCTTCGGCTGGAAAAAACTTTTGAATCCGAAACCCGGCGTCAAACGCGCGCATCATCTCGCTTAGGGTTGCGACCCCAGGTAAAAACGTGCTCGGGTCTGCCGCCGATAACAACGCATTCGTTGCCCCAGGGGACACAAAAAACGCGGCCCCAGCGGCATCAGCTGCCTGCAAAATCGCAGGGGTCGTTACCGTGCCGGCGCCAACGGTCACCGCCGGCACTTGATCAACAATCGTTTGGATCGCCCCGGCAGCCGCTTCTGTGCGAAAGGTCACTTCAAGCACATTTAGGCCACCGCCTGATAACGCCTCCGCCAAGGGCACAGCATCTTCAACCCGATCGAGCGTAATCACGGGGATAATCTTTTGATGCGCGAGCATTGCCTCAAGCATGGTTTGTGTGCTCCAAATTCAGAAACTGTGCGGCGCCAAACAGCCCTAGGTCGGGCTGGGTCACCAAAAAACACGGGATTTCGCTTAAGTAATCTCGGAATCGCCCCTTATCCTCAAAGGCCGACCGAAAGCCGCTCTTTACCAATATCGAGGTAAACCGGGGAATCACACCGCCAGCAATATAGACCCCACCCTTGGCACCAAACGTCAATGCCAGGTTGCCCGCAACGGCGCCAGCGACTTCGCAGAAAAAATCTAACGTTTCAAGGGCAACCTCATCTTGATCTTCCAGCGCGGCCGCAACAATTTCGGCCGGCGTTGAAAACCGCGGCGCGCGATGTTTGAGCGCGCACAGCGCGCTGGCAATATTGACCAGCCCTGGACCGGACACCACCCGCTCGACGCAGACACGGTTAAATTGCGATCGCAGTTTTCGTTTAACTTCGATCTGCAGATCCCCAATCGGCGCATAATCGGCATGCCCGCCCTCGCTCTCAACAACGACATAGCCATCCCCCGCTGGAATCAGCGCAGCAACCCCGAGTCCAGTGCCAGCGCCTAGCACCACGCGAGGACGATCAAGCTGCACCCGACCGCCGCCAATCTGGTGCACGGCTTCATCCTTCATTGCGGCCACGCCATGTGCCACGGCGACGAAGTCATTCATCACCGAGACCCGGCTGCCACCCAATGCGGTGACCAACTCCGAGCGTGTGAAGTTCCAATGACTGTTGGTGAACACCATTCGATCCAGATCAGTAGGACACGCAACCGCAAAACACGCCCGTTCAGGCCAGTGGCTCAGCGCTTGATCCACTTTGAGATCAATCAGCACCTGATCCAGTACATCGGAAAAATTCGGATACTCACCAACCAAATAATGTCCCTGCCATAAGGGCGCGACGGTTTGAGGCGACACCGCCCAAAACCGGGCATTGGTGCCGCCAATATCGGCAATCATCCACCAGGGCTGAGTCATTTAAACCGCCTCAAACAAATAGGTGGCGCCGGCTTCAGCGCAATTGAGCTGCGCGCGATTTAAAGTGAACAATTGACGACCACAAGTACTCGCTAAATTTTTACCGGGGTGCCAGTCCGCTCGATTGGCGCACTCGCCCGCGTCGACCTGCAACGTGAGCTCCCCTGCATCCGAATCCAGACAAATCATATCGCCGGTCTGAATCCGACCAATTAAACCGCCATCGAGGGCTTCTGGCGTCAGATGAATCGCCGCCGGCACCTTGCCCGACGCCCCACTCATACGCCCATCGGTGACGAGCGCAACACGATAACCCTGATCCTGTAAGGCACCCAAAAAAGGCGTTAGTTTGTGCAGCTCGGGCATCCCATTGGCCTTGGGACCTTGGCCGCGAACCACCACCACGCAATCGTGGTTCAATTCACCTGCCGCAAACAGCGCATCCAGTTCGTCCTGGTGCTCGATCACCACCGCGGGTGCTGTGATGACGCGGCGATCGGGTGCAACCGCTGAGGTTTTAATAACGCTTCGACCTAGATTGCCCGTCAACAGCTTCAGCCCGCCCTCGACCGAGAACGGCTTATCGCCGCCTCGCAAAACCGTCTCATCCAGCGAAGTGCTTGGCGCTTGCTGCCAACTGAGTGCGCCCTCGCGCTCGCATGGCTCCTGGGTGTAATCGGCAAAGGACGCGCCCCAAACCACTTGGGCGTCCGCGTGCATCAAGCCTTGATTCAGCAACGCGCGAAACAAACAACCCGTGCCGCCGGCCGCATGGAAGTGATTCACATCCGCCTCGCCATTGGGGTAGATGTTACATAAGAGCGGTGCAACAGCGGACAATTCAGCAAAATCCGACCAATTCAGGATCAAGCCGGCAGCGCGCGCAATGGCAATCAAATGAATCGTGTGATTCGTTGAGCCACCCGAGGCAAGCAGTGCCACCACTGCGTTCACGATCGAGCGCTCATCCACTACGCTGCCAATCGGACGGTAGTCCGAACCCAGGGCCGTAATACGAGTGACCTGTTCCGCCGCCGCACGGGTCAATTTCTCACGCAGAGGGTCTTCTGGATTAATAAAAGAGCTGCCTGGCAGCTGTAACCCCATGGCTTCCAACATCACCTGATTACTGTTCGCCGTCCCATAAAAAGTGCACGTGCCGGCACTGTGATAGGACGCTGACTCTGCTTCGAGTAGCGCCTCCCGCGAGATTTCACCGCGCGCGAACTGCTGACGGATCCGCTGTTTTTCCTTATTGGGTAATCCAGAGGGCATGGGTCCCGCGGGCACAAAAATCGTTGGCAGATGACCAAAGCTCAGCGCGCCCATCAAGAGCCCCGGCACGATTTTGTCGCAAACCCCCAAGGCCAACACCCCATCGAACATTTCATGCGAGAGGCCAATCGCTGTGCACTGTGCAATGAGATCGCGGCTCATCAAACTCAGCTCCATCCCCGCTCGGCCCTGGGTCACCCCGTCACACATTGCCGGCACACCCGCTGCGATTTGCCCGGTACAGCCAATCTCAGCAAGCGCCTGCTTAATTTGGTTTGGATAGGTTTCGTACGGCTGATGGGCTGACAACATGTCGTTGTAAGCCGTCACCATCGCGATATTACTGCTTTGCATGAGCTTCAAACGCTGCTTATCTTCTGTGCCACAGGCCGCAAAACCATGGGCGAGATTACCGCAACTCAGTTGCTCACGGCGAGGCTGATCTCGCTTGGCATCACTAATCTGCTGCAGGTACAGATCCCGCAACGGTTGACTCCGGTCTCTAATCGCTTGAGTGACGGCAAGAACGGTTGCATTGAGATCGGTCATTTTTAGACTCTCTGTGTCGGGAAAAGGCAGTGCGTTAGATGATCGTTTTTGGGACGCTTTATTGTAATAAAACTACAATTTTAGATCTTTTAAGGTTTTATTAGCAATTATTAAGTAATTTAATTACATAATTACCGCTTTCTGGCCATATTCCCATGTCAACACCAACTTAGGCAACCTTTAACCCGCGAGTCCACACGCATTCACGATAAGCGGTTACCCCGAGCCGTCAAAGCGGAAGCTTCGGATGTCAAAGGCGAAAGTCACCGACAACGTCGCCTGACTTTCAATCAATTGTTGCTGCGCCTTGGTCGCCGACCAATAATACGGCGTCATGCAGAACAGATCGGTAATGGCCGGAGGCACAAGGCGCGCCGCTTGCCGCACCGTCAGCGCGCCAATTTCCTGCCAAGCGCCTGATGTGAGCGCTGCGTCAAAATTGCCGGCATGGGGCTCGACCCGATCATAGATGATCTGCTTCAGCGCCTGCAGGTGATCGATCGCAGGACCAATTAAATGAAATATTCCGCCCTGGGTGAGTACCCGCTCAATCTCCGTGAGATCAAAGGGCGCGAAAATTGACACCACCTGATGAACACTTTTTGGAAAAAATGGCAGTGCGCGACTGGCCGCGACACACAGGTGCGCGCCTGTCTTGCGCTGCGCCGCTAACTTGACGGCGGTTTTCGAGATATCCAGGCCCCAAAGCGCATCCGGGTTTAAATCTGGCACATCCTTTAGGTAGTGCTCGAGGTAGTACCCCTCACCACAACCCACGTCGAGCAGGTTAGCCCCCGCGGTATGATGTCTTGCGATCTGCTCGGAGACTGCGGCTGCCAGAAAGTCGTAGGCTTTGGTTGAGAAAAATCGAGATCGACTCGCTAACATCGAAGGCGCGTCGCCCGGGACTCGACTCCGACTTTGATGCGCCAACAAGAGATTCACATAACCCTGCTTTGCGACATCAAAACTATGCCCGGCAGAGCAGCGTAGCGCTTGCTCGGCGGCCGCGTGAAGCGCCTCATGGCAAACTGGACATTGGTAGTTCACAGCCTTCCCCTGCCCCCTGACCTGCGCAAGGCCGGCCTTGATGCAAACTGAGATATCGCGGCAGAACCCACCGGTTCTGTCGCGATCAGCGTGACGGCAATGCTACCAGTCGTGGCTTTCACCATTCCACTTCCAGAAACCACCGGTGTTATCGATCGATAAGCCGTCCGACACGGCCGCGACCCCATCGGCGCTTTCCCGCGGTGTTAGATCCGCCCGGGGCCCGCCCATATCGGTTTGAACCCATCCAGGGTGGACCAAGCCGACGGCGATTCCTTCCTTCTTTAAGTCGACGCTTGCCATGCGCATAAACTTATTCACGGCCGCTTTCGAGGCGCAATACGCATGCGCCGCAATCATTTCAAAGGACAAAGCACCCATCTGTGAGGTTACCGTCATCACCTTGCCCGCCTCAGCAAGCCGGAGGTTGGGTATGAGCGCCTGCAGGACCCGCACAGGCCCAATACTGTTCACATTGAAGGTTTCCGCCCAGCCGTCGTAATCCATGGCGTAGGTATTCTGTTGATCAAAGGCCGGCCCGGCCATCCCGGCATTGTTGATCACCATATCAATGGCAACGCCTGCCAGTTTTTCAGCCATCTGCGTCACCGAGGCAGTATCGCCCACCACCACTTCAATCAGGTGAACATCCCCCTCAACGGCCTTTAATTCGGTTGCAGATTCTGGATCCCGACAAGCCGCATAGACCCGGTCTCCCCGGCCTGCGTAAATTTTCGTCAGCTCAAGGCCCACACCTTTATTTGTTCCTGTTATCAATACCGTCGCCATAATCTGTTTCTTCCTTAATCTTTTGTTTCTGAATTTAAAACTTCGTAGACCCGGCGTTTGAAGTACCAGCGGCCATCCTGCTTGATATAATCATCCTGGTAGCGCCCGGTTACACTGCGCTGACCGCCATCTTTACCATGCAGAAACTCTTGCTGATACCAAGTTCCGGTTGCTGTATCACCATCGACATGAATGGGGCCCGCCGAGGCAAAAAAACCAACATATCCAAAGGCACTCATTGCGCCCTGCCAAACCGTTAAGATCGTCGCCCGACCCTGAACATCACCGGCACCCGGCAAATGCCAAACCGCATCTTCGGTCCAATTACTTGCCCACGCCTCGCCATCAAACCGCATCACCGCATCGTTATATGACTCAACTAATTCTCGAATTAACCAACGATCTTCCATCGACCCTGAACTCAACATTACCTTCTCCTTCTTACGGTCGCGCACAAACCGATCTAAACCGGTAGACGCTTAAAACTGAAAACCACCAACTCGATGGTCACATTTGTCTTCAACACCTCACGTCGCCATTGATGTTGAACTCGACCCCCATTCAAGCGCGATCGGCTATGACTTGGCAAGCTTCCCAGCCCCTTAAAGGCCAATGTTACGGCGGTGAATTTTGAATTGGATGACGAAGTCAAGGCGGCGTGCACCGCCCCCTGGTGGCCATTACCCCGCCGCCCCGTCGCTGAGGGCAACCGACAAGGCAAAGATGCGACAGATCGCGACCGCCCCCAGGTTGAAGCCTTGATTCAAGACCCATTTTTTTCGACGCCGCAAAGCGCGCGCCCAGCGGCCGACGCAAATACAGCGGTGAAGATCGATTTTTTAAAACCGATGACCCGGCCGCCGCGCGATGCGTCATGGACGGCCTTCCAAGAAGCCATTAACGGCCCGGCCGACAGCAAACCGCCTAGACGTCAAAACCTTAAGCACGACCCTCGCGCGACAACCCGCCAGACATCGGGAACGACACCTCATGACCTTGCACCGGGTGCCTTGGAATCAATTGCGCGGCAATCAATGACAGCAGCGCAAAACCGGCGCCAAAGAAAAATACCATTGAGGGCGAAAACATCCAGACCATGCCCAGCGCAGCAGGCACCACAACCGCTGCAATATGATTGATCGTAAAGGAAACGCCGGCGGAGCTAGCCATATCTTTGGGATCGGCAATTTTTTGGAAATACGTACTGATTGCAATCGCAAGGGCAAAGAACATGTGGTCAATAACGTACAGGCTAGCCGCAAGCAGCGCATGATCCACCAAAGCATAGGCCACAAAAACAAGGATCAGCCCCACATACTCAAAGGAGAGCGCCCAGCGCTCCCCCCAGCGCGCGATCATGGCGCCAATCCGTTCCGCAAAGAGCCAGTTAAAGGCATAATTAATCAGGAATAGAACGGTTATTTCTGACGCGCTATACCCAAATTTCTCGACCATCAAGAAGGCCGCAAACACCACAAAAATCTGCCGGCGAGCGCCGGATAAAAACGTCAGCAAATAATACAGCCAATACCGCTGCCGCAGAATCAACGTTTTATGTTGAACCGTCTTCGAGGGGAAATGCGGAAACGCAAGCCACATCACAACCGAGAGCACCATGCAGACGCCGCCAGCCAAGGCGAAATTGGTTTGGTAAGACAGCGCAAACCATTCAAGGCAGACCCACAAAACCCCATAAACCACCAGGGAGGTTATCGATCCCACAGCGATCAATCGGCCCAACACCTGGGGCGCTTCTGCTTTTGATAACCATTGCAAACTCAGAGACTGCTTAACCGCTTCGAAGTAATGAAAGCCAATACTCATGAGCACCGTTGTAAAATACAGACCATATTCGGTCGGGAAGAACCCAGTCAGCGCAACGCCCAACCCCAGCAGCGCCAGCGACAAAACCGCAAAGGTTTGTTCTTTGACAATCAGCAGCACGAACACCGCGGTGAACGCAAGAAACCCCGGGACCTCCCGCAAGCTTTGCAATATGCCGATTTCAATCCCGGTAAACGCGGCCTGCTCGACGACAAAATTGTTCAGCAGCGCAGACCAAATATGAAAGGCAACGGGCATTGCAATGGTCATCAGCGTCAGCAGCATGATGGGTTTTTGGCGCCAGCTTATTACATCATCCATTGCGTACTCCTTAATAATCGCCGAGATCCCATCGCAGACGGCACCCACGCGCCCCGATCTTAGGCGGTTCTTTCGGGGTTAAAAAGCGGCATGACCTGACAATCTTAGACGAAAATAATGTCGGCACTGTCAACAAGCGGCTTTTTATTTTGGCGCACCCTGCGCCGCCCTCACACTTCGAGCCCAAGGGCCTCGATTGAGCGCGCTCGCATCTCGACCTTGCGAATTTTGCCCGTCACGGTCATGGGAAACGTCTCCACGAACTGCACATAATGCGGCACTTTGTAATGTGCAATCTTGCCGGCGCAAAAGGCTTTGAGATCGTCATGACTAACAAGCTGAGGGCTGGCCAAATCCGGTTTACGCTTTATCCACGCCATCAACTGCTCGCCATACACCTTATCCGGCACCCCAATCACCTGAACCTCTTCAATTTCCGGATGGGTATACAAAAACTCCTCGATCTCTCGCGGGTAGATGTTTTCGCCGCCGCGAATCACCATATCCTTTATACGGCCGACAATCTGAACAGTGCCATCCAGGCCCATCACCGCGAGGTCTCCGGTGTGCATCCAACCGGCCTCGTCAATCGCCTCGGTGGTTTTAACCGGGTCCTCCCAGTAACCGGACATCACCGAATACCCCCGAGTGCAAAATTCGCCCGTTTCACCCCGCGGCAGCGTCTCACCAGTTTCCGGGTGCGCAATGCGAATATCCACGTGGGGGTGCGCCCGTCCAACCGTTTCCGTGCGATGGACCAAGGAATCTTCCGGCAGCGTTTGGGTCGATACCGGCGACGTTTCGGTCATGCCGTAACAGATGGTCACTTCCCTAAGATGCATCCGCTCAATGCATTGCTTCATCACCGCAACCGGACAGGGCGCGCCGGCCATCACCCCGGTGCGCAGGGAGGATAAATCAAACTTGGTAAAATCTTCAAACGCCAATTCAGCAATGAACATGGTGGGCACGCCATACAGCGCGGTGCAGCGCTCTTGGCTGACGGCCTCAAGGGTTCGCGCCGCATCAAAACCATCGCTGGGAATCACCATGGTCGCGCCATGGCTGGTGCAGGCAAGATTGCCCATCACCATGCCAAAACAGTGATAAAACGGCACCGGAATGCACATTCGATCCTGCTCCGTTAAACGCTGCAACTCACCGACGAAATAGCCGTTGTTCAGAATGTTACGGTGGGTGAGCGTCGCGCCTTTTGGGAAGCCCGTCGTGCCAGACGTATACTGAATATTAATCGGGTCATCCGGGTTGAGCTGTCCGCGCAAATCTTCGACGCTCGCTTGGTACTGCGCATCGCCCGCAATTAAGGCCTCCCATTCCGGAGACCAAAAGAAAACCGTCCGCTCAAGCTCCGGCGTTTGATCTTGCACGGACGCAACCATCGCCTGGTAGTTCGAGGTTAAGTAAGAAGGCGCGGCTATCAGGAACCGACACCCCGATTGATTGAGCGCATAGGCCAGCTCGTGGGTTCGATAGGCTGGATTAATATTGACCAACACCACGCCAATTTCCGCCGTGGCGTATTGCACCAGAATCCATTCGGCATAATTCGGACTCCACAGACCCAGACGATCAAGGGGTTTCAATCCCGCGGCCAAGAGCCCACTGGCAAGACGTTGTACCCGAGTATAAAAATCCTGGTAGGTCCAGCGCAGATCTTGATGCAAGGACACGATGGCATCGTTGTTGGGAACCCGCGCCACGGTTTGCCTCAAGTTGTCGCCAATGGTTTGCGCCAAGAGCGGTTGATCTCGAGCACCCATTTCAATTGCTAGGCTGGGCATGATTGATCCTATGATTGAACGATGAGGCTATAGGTAACCTGTTTAACGGCAACTTTCAATCGGCACAGGCACTGCATCATGACACTGTCCGCACGAAACAGGCTATCTAAAACACCCCCGGCCTTAAACACGGCTCAAGAACCCGCAAAGGATGTCCTTCGCTTGACGCCGTACCCGTTCAGCCGCACACATCCGTATCTGGCGATGCGGATCCGGCCCGAGGGTGCTGCTCGAGGTGAGCCTCACTTAAGCCATTGATCGGCAGCGCCCA
>ENA-OQVM01001801-OQVM01001801.1-marine-metagenome-genome-assembly--contig:-NODE-1801-length-26989-cov-5.240488_pt1 | contig 26989 bp, 26 predicted proteins | sample MGYA00237776_ERZ505498 | MGnify/ENA primary metagenome ERZ505498 (study PRJEB26159, sample SAMN06265151) | marine metagenome | isolation source: Helgoland LTER site | place: Germany:Helgoland, sampling...
CTGCAGATACAACAAGGTTTTTCTCTTCCGCTGCCTTTGCCAGACTTTGATGTTTAGATGCACATAGGAATAAATCTAAGGTTATTAAATTGTATCTCATAGCTCCAAATCTTTAATGTTTAAAATTAATTAACTATATCACATTTTTATATTTAAAAATAATGACATAAACCTGACGAACATTAATCACTCTATGTAAATAAATACCTAAAATACAAAAAAATCTAATAAATCACATTATTGAGGTAAACTTGTTTTCTTTTATTTCTTACTAAATTTTTATTTTTTGTACTTTGAAAATTAAATGTTAACATTTAATTATTATAATTTATTTAAATTTATAGCGATTAACTGTTCCCAAATGACACAAAGCACCCATAAATCTTCGAGGTTTGAACAAGTTTTTTATAATACTGGCGTTGGTATTATGGTTGTGGATAAAGACCGTATATTAATAGAGGTTAACCCCAAATTTTGTGAAATGCTTGGCTTCACTAATGAAGAGTTATTAGGCAAAAACGCAAAAAAACCCCAAAAACCGAAGTTCTTGAGGTGCGTGTAAGTCATTGATTTTATTGAATAAGTTGGTTGCGGGGGGGGGGTAGGATTTGAACCTACGACCTTCAGGTTATGAGCCTGACGATCATTTATCACTTTATTTATCACTTTTTTTTAAATAAATTAACTTATCACTTTATGTCAATTATAATTTAGTCAAAATATGAAGGGGGGATACGTTCATAAAGACGACGATCTTAAAATTAATTATGATACAGGTTAATAGCTTATTTTTAAAAAATTTAACTAGTTAAAAAAATAATGCTAAATATTATAAAGTTTTTAATTAAATAATTTGAAGGGTTTTATAGATGGATATTAAAGAAGTTAAGATTACAGAAGTAGGCCCAAGAGATGGGTTTCAATCAGAAAAAACTATTCTAAAAACTGAAGATAAAATTGATGTAATAAATAATCTTATTGAAGCAGGTTTTCCTAGAATTGAAGTTTCCTCTTTTGTGTCACCTAAAGCAATTCCTCAATTAGCTGATGCAGCAATAATTTTAGATAATGTTAAAAGAAACTCTAATACTACTTTAGCTGCATTAGTTCCTAATGCTAAAGGAGCATTGAGGGCTGTTGCTGCAAAACTTGACGAAATTGTTGTTTTTCTCTCCGCTTCAGAAAGCCATAATAAAAAGAATGTAAATAGAAGTGTACAAGATTCGTTAACTGGATTTAAAGAAATTGCAGACATTGCTGGAAAAAATAATATACCTGTTCAAGGAGATATTGCGACTGCATTTGGTTGCCCATTTGAAGGTAATATTTCGGCAAATAAACTAGCAGATATATCTAAAGAATATAAACTAATGGGTTTTAAAGGTGTTACTTTAGGAGACACTACTGGAATGGCAACGCCTCCAGTTGTTATAGATGCTATTCACGCAATAAGGGACAAAGTTCCTGATTTAGAAATTACTCTTCACTTCCACAATACAAGAGGTGTAGGCCTTGCAAACGTTATGACTGGTTTGAACGAAGGAATTACAGATTACGAAAGTTGTTTTGGTGGAATGGGTGGGTGTCCTTTTGCACCTAATGCAACGGGTAATATTTGTTCTGAAGACCTTATTTATTTATTACATGAAATGGGGATAAAGACAGGAATTGATCTAGATAAAATAATTTCCATTGCTAAAAAAGTAGAAAATTTAGTGGGGCATAAACTTCCTGGCCAAGTTATGAGGGCAGGGCATAGATTATTATCCTACTCCATGGACGAAGTACCTACAGCTGTTGGTGCCTAAATGAACCAAAATAAAAATAATGGAGCTCTCTCAGATATAAAAGTGATTGATCTGACAAGAGTACTATCTGGACCTTTTTGTACAATGTTACTAGCTGATATGGGTGCCGAGGTTATTAAAATTGAACCTCCAAAAGGGGATAATGTTAGAAATCAAGGTGACATGATTGATGGGTATAGTTCATATTTTGCGCAATTTAATAGAAATAAGAAATCTGTAATATTAGACCTATATAAAGAAACTGACAAAGAAATTCTTAAATCGTTATTAAGTGACGCAGATGTAGTTGTAGAAAATTTCAAAGCTGGGGTTTTCGCTAAAATGGGTTTTGATGACCAAGTTTTACAATCTATAAACCCAAGACTAATCAGAGCTTGCGTTAATGGTTTTGGTAGTGAGGGAGAAATGAGTGAAAGGCCTGCATTTGATTTTATCGCTCAGGCTTTAAGTGGATTTATGTCTTTAAACGGAACAGAAGACAGTGGACCAATGCGTGCTGCTATGCCTATTTCAGATTTAGTTGCAGGACTATATTGTTCTTTTGGTATTGTGTGTGCTCTTCAATCAAGGATTAAAAGCAATAGGGGTCAAAGAGTTGAATCAAGTTTAACGTCTGGATTAATTTCGATGATGGCTTATTTATCATCAGAAAGTTTTGTAAAAGGCACAGCTCCAAAAAAATCAGGTAATAATCATCCTATTTTAGCACCCTATGGCTTGTTTAAATCGTCAGATGGAGAGGTAGCTGTGGCTCCGGCAAGTGATAAATTTTGTGTGATCTTTTTGGAATGTATAGAATTAAAAGATTTGTTAAATCAAGAGATTTATAAAGATAACGAAAATAGAATGAAAAATAGACAAAGTTTAAATGATATAATTAATGATAAAATGAAACAGAAAACGTCTGATTTTTGGATTGAAAAACTAAATGATGCAGGGTGCCCGGCCGCCAAGGTTGCATCACTTCCTGAAGCTCTTGATAGTCAATTAATAAAAGATACAGAGATGGTGATAACCTCATCAGGCCCAGAAGGAAGAAAGATAAAAATGACAGGGTTTCCAGTTAAGTTGTCTGAAACACCAGCGCAACTATATAGATCACCGCCACTGTTAGGAGAGCATACAGAAGAAGTTTTAAAAAATATTAAATAATAACATTGAAGGAATTTAATATGGACCTAGAAACTATTAATTTTAAAATTGAGAATAATATTGCATTTATTGAACTAAACAGACCAAAACATTATAATTCTTTAAATCAAACTATGGCAGAGGACTTATTTCAAGTCTCATTAGAATGCGACGATAATCCTAATATTAGGTCTGTTTTGATGAGTGGAACAGGAGAAGATGCCTTTTGTGCCGGCGGAGATGTAAATTCTTTTTATAAATATGGTGAGAAAACCTCTAGTCATCTAAAAGAAGTTACAACAATCCTTCATGGGGCAATATCTAGGCTTTCAAGAATGAATGCACCTTTAATTGTAGCTGTAAATGGAGTTGCAGCTGGTGCTGGTTTTTCTTTTGTTGGTTTTGCAGATATGGCAATTGCGTCCTCAAATGCTACATTTGTCTCAGCTTATTCAAAAATAGGATTAACTCCAGATGGATCCTCTACTTACTTTCTTCCAAGAATTATTGGAGCAAGAAGATATACAGAACTTGTATTAACAAATAGGGTTTTAAGTGCAAATGAGGCACTTGAATGGGGTCTCATTAACAAAGTTGTTGATTTTAAAGATCTAAAACATGAAGCATATAATTTAGCTAAAAAATTGTCAGAAGGTCCGTCTCTAGCATTTGGTAAATTAAAAAACTTGGTTCACAACAGTTTCTTAGACTCATTAGAAGGACAAATGGAGTATGAAGCTAGGATGATTGCAGAGTCTGCCAAAACGAAAGATGGAATGAATGGTATTGAAGCTTTTGTTAATAAACAACCTGTCTCATTCAAAGGCCAATAAGAAAGTAAATTCATGACAATCAATTTAATAGCTTTTGACGGTGATGGTATTGGTCCAGAAATAATGACTTCCACCCTAGAGGTGATTGACCTTTTGAGCACTAAATTAAGTTTGGACGTCAATGTTGAAAAAGAGCTTATAGGTGTAAAATCTTTAAAAGCTTTTGGAACAACGTTACCAGAAAAAGCTTTATTAAAATCTAAGGAAGCGGATGGCATTATTTTAGGTCCAGTAGATCATAATAATTATCCTGCTAAATCAGAAGGCGGTTTGAATCCATCAGGTGTCCTTCGTATTGAATTAGATTTATTCGCGAATATTAGGCCAGCTAAAAATTATAATAATGTTCAATCTCTCTCTAAAAACATGGATTTAATAATTGTAAGAGAAAATACTGAGGGGTTCTATGCAGACAGAAATATGGTTGATGGTAACGGTGAATTTAGTCCTGTTGAAGGTGTAGGCCTTGCATTTAGAAAAATTACAAAAAAAGCTTCATTACGAATTGCTGAAGAAGCCTTTAACATTGCTAAGAACATATCTCTATCAAGAGATAAAAAAATAAAAGTACATGCTATACATAAAGCAAACGTAATGAGATTAACGGATGGAATTTTTTTAGACGCATGTCGTCAAATTTCCTCAAAATATAGTGATGTACAGTATGAAGAGATGTTGGTTGATGCTTGCGCTGCGCACATTGTAAGGGATTCAAGTCAATTTGATATTATTGTAACTACTAATATGTTTGGTGATATATTATCAGATTTAGCCACAGAATTGTCTGGTTCTTTGGGTTTGGCAGGCTCATTAAATGCTAGTCAAAATCAAGCCATGGCTCAAGCACAACATGGTTCTGCTAACGACATTGCGGGGAAAAACATTGCTAACCCAATATCACTAATTTTATCTGCGAGCATGTTATTAAATTGGCTAGGAGAAAAAAGAAAGTTGGAGAACTTTATTTTAGCATCGAGTTTAATAAATAACTCTGTTATAAAACTTTTAGAAAATGATAGTAACTTAACTCAAGATCTTGGTGGAACTGCTTCAACTCAAGAAATAACAAAAAAATTAATTAATATTTTAAATCACTATATTTAATAAAATTATGTCAGATCAAATATCAATACCTACAGTATATATGAGGGGAGGAACTTCTAAAGGCCTGCTATTCAATAAAAAAGACTTGCCTGTAAATCAGGCTAAGTTAACAAACTATCTACTTGCAGCCATGGGATCTCCAGATACAAGGCAAATTAATGGAATGGGTGGAGCCACCTCAGTCACTAGTAAAGTTTGTATTATCTCCAAAAGTGAAGTTGCTAATGTTGATATTGACTATTTTTTTGCTCAAGTTTTAGTTGATGAAGCTAAAGTTGATTATGGACCCACATGTGGAAATATGCTCTCTGCTGTTGGTCCTTTTGCCATAGAACAAGGCCTAATTGAAGCTAAAGAAGCTTATACAAAAATTGTAATTAGATCGGTAAATACAGGCTCTATAATTGATGCAACCATTCCTACTCCAAGTAAATCAGTCACTTACTCAGGAGATTATAAGATTGCAGGTGTTCCAGGGGTTGGATCTCCAATTTTATTAAAATTTAAGAATATTGTTGGAGGAGCAACAGGAAAGCTGTTGCCTACTGGAGATAGAACGACAATTATAAAAGGTATTGAAGTAACTTGCCTAGATGTCTCAATGCCAATTGTTATGGCTAATGCTAATGATTTTGATATTGAAGGTAATGAGACAGCATCAGCTTTAAATGCTAATAAAAATTTATTAAAAAAAATTGAAGAAATACGATTGCTTGCAGCCCTAGAAATGGGCATGGGTAATGTGAATGGTAAAGTTTTACCAAAATTTGCATTATTATCTAAGGCTTTGCATGGAGGGACAATTACATCAAGATATTTTACTCCTAAGACATGTCATGAGACCCATGCTGCAACTGGTACTAACTGTATTGCATCTGCATGTTTAATCTCAGGGACTGTAGCCTCAAAAATATCCAATATTAAAGTTACAGGTGAAGATAAAATTATAATTGAGCATCCGTTGGGCTCAATAGATTGCATAGTTGAAACTTCAACAACGATTGAGGAAACAGATAGTAATTATATAAAGTCATGTGGAGTATATAGAACTTCAAGAAAAATTATGGACGGAAATATTTATATCTCAAAAGACATTGAAAATGATTAAAACAAATCTTTCTTACTTTGATTTTCTTTTTGATTGGTGGCCACAGAAATGGAGATATATATCAAGTTTGATTTTAGCTATAATGAGTAGTTTTGTAGCTTATTATCTTGGTTTGCCTCTGCCTTGGATGCTTGGACCCTTACTAGGATGCGGGTTTTTTTCAGCGATTGGTAAACCTGTTACAATAGCAAAAAAACCAAGACCATTCTGTAGAGCTCTTTTAGGATGCACAATTGGAGCAAATTTTGGTCCAGAAATTCTTGATCGAGTATCTGAGATTGGAGTGTCTCTATTATTTATCCCTGGTTTTGTAATAATAATGGGATTGACTACGTATTTATATTTATCAAAAATTATGAAATTTAATAAATCAACCTCAATTTATGGCTCAATACCTGGTGGTTTAAACGAAATGGTCATTCTTGGCCAAGAAATAGGAGCTGATCCGAGAACTCTTGTTTTGATTCACGCAACAAGAATAGTAGTAGTGGTATTTTTAGCCTCTTTGTTAATTTTATTTGTTCCACATTTAGGAATTAAAAATATTCCTCAACCTGATTTATTTTTTAATTGGCAGCAGTTACCATCTGTGATTTTGGTTTCAATTCTCGGTTGGTATTTAGCAGTTAAATTTAAAATTCCTGGTCCAACAATAATTGGGCCTATGATCTTGTCTGCTTTTGTTCATATTTTTGAAATAGTTGAAGCTATGCCAATATATTTATTAGTTATTTCCATACAGATTTTGTTAGGCTCAGCTCTAGGGTGCTTGTTTAAAAATATTACTTTAAAGGAAATGTCTGGACCAATTCTAGCAGGCTTTATTACAACTTTGATTTCAATAATTCCGTTGATAATTATTTATTTAATTTTAATGAGTTTTGGTTATGATCCATTATCAATTTTATTAGCATTTTCACCAGGAGGGCAGTCAGAAATGAACATATTGGCTCTTTCAATTGGTGCAGATATGTCGTTTATAAGTCCACATCATATGTTTAGGGTTTTTCTTGTAATAATATTCGCCGGAATTTTACATAAGATTTTAAAGAAATCATTTAATAAATAATTAGTCTTTAAAATTATCAATTACACTCATTTTAGTGTTATCTACAAAAGGTGCATTTTCAATCCAAGACATTTCAAAGCCTTCTATGCATCCAATATTGTATCCGTATTGATTTGGGTCCGACCTTCTTTTATGGTGAGTATTTATGCCACATACTTTACAAAAATAATGTTCGGCTATTTTTGTATTCCATTTATAAGTGTTCAAAAATTCTTTTCCTGAAGTTATAACTAACTCATCTATTAAAGCTGTTCCCATAACAAAGCCTTTTCTACAACACATGGAACAGTTGCATCTTCTTAAACCATGGATATTGGTTCTGATTTCAAATTTAACAGAGCCGCAATGACATTTGCCTTTAAGAGGTAATGATATATCCTTTATTTTCATAAATTCTCTTTTATTTTTTAGAATTTAAAACCAAATTGATCTCTTAATGTGTTAGCTAATTCAGTACTTTTTTCTTTGGATATTTGCTGAAATGGTGGTCTTAAATTATTCCATAAAGGATTGTTTGTTTGCATTGCTAATAAAGCTTTTTGTGCTGGAATTGGAGCATAATCTTGAAATAACAATCTTACAGACTTCACTTTCTTTTGAAGTGCTTCAGCTTCATCCCATCGTCCAGAATGACAAAATGCTATTACATCGGCAATGTCTTTACTATTTAGATTAGCAGTTGCTGATATACAACCTGGAGCTCCTAGCTTGATTGCTTCTATCACAGGCAATTCTGCTCCTGGATAAACTATCAAGTCTTTAATTTTTAGTAATGCTTCTGTATTTTCCCAAACACCTGAGCTATCTTTTATTCCTACTATAGTTTCTGGAAAAGACGATTTTAACTTTTGAACAAGGTCTATTGATAAGCCAACGCCGCAAACTTGTGGAATATGATATAGATATATTTTTAATTTATTATCATCTACGCCTTCGATTAATTTTTCAAAGTAATTGTAGAGGCCAGTGTCACTCATTCCCTTAAAGTAAAATGGAGGTAAGGTCATAACACCTTGGCATTTTAAGTCTATCGCGTGTTTGGTTATCTCAATTGTATCAGGAAGATTACATAAGCCAGTTCCAGGAATTAATTTATTAGGGTCAATACCACTTTTAACTAATCCTTCAATTGCATTCATTCTTTCTTTATTTCCTACTGAGAGTGCTTCACCAGTGGTCCCAAAAGGAGCTAAACCTGAACATCCATTATCCATTAGGCTCTTAGCTAAGTCATTATACATGCTTTGATCAACATTAAGATTGTTATCAAATGGTGTTAATATTGGTGCGATGAGTCCTTTGATCAATTTTATCTCCATAAACTAGATTTAGGCTTATATCCTACTTTATATTTTAAAATAATGAAATTTCATTTTGAGCTTTGTATTAAAAATTTTAATTTTGGATATATAAACTTTTGAGCTAATCCAAGTATTAAGACTACTATTAATAACCTAAATAAATGATGTGTTATAACAAAAGCTGGTTTTATACCAAGCGTTGCCGCTACTAAACCCATTTCGTTTATGCCACCCGGTGAGTAGGCTAAAATAACAGCTTCAGGTCTAGAGTTAATTAAATAAGTAACGCCTAGTATAAATGGTATCATACAAATACTCAAAGAGATAACTATAGCGATTGCGTGACCTACATAATTTCTTGCTGTTTTCCAAGTGAGTCCGTTCATATTACTACCAAAGAAACTTCCTGTAATAAGTTGGGCAAAAATAAAAATAATTATAGGAGCATTAAGGTCGATTATTTCTGTGACATGAAGCGCGGCACTTATAATTAAAGGTCCAAATAAACGCCTTCCTGGTATTTTAAATATTTTACCAAATAGAAGGCCAATAGGCAGAATAATTAAAATAATTAAACAATCTTTTAAAGATCCTGTAATACTTGGCCATAAGGGTTCTCTTTCAAAAGAACCAGGAAATATTATCAAAATTATTGTTGGAATTGTAAATACGGTTAAAAAAATACGTATCATATGTACTAATCCAACTAATTTAGAATTAGCCCCACATTCCTCAGCACCTAGAACCATCTCCAGTAATCCGCCTGGAGATGAAATAAAAAATGCTTCTACTTTTCCAAGTTTTCTAATTTTATGGAGAAATAAATAAGTCATAAAATATGAGAAAGGTACGTATAGCAATAGCAAAGCTATAGATATGAACCAATTATGTAATTCCATAAATACAGACGAAGAAAATGACTGACCTAACCAAATTCCAATAATACCTATAAAAGGATTTCTAAATTTTTGTGGAATATTTACTTCCGCTCCACATAAAGCAAAAATAGCAATAAAAAAGGCTGGTCCTAAAACCCATGGTAACGGAAATAATAGTATATTAAAAACCGATCCACCTAGCATTCCAATTAATATTGTTTTAAAAATTATTTTTGTATTTTTCATAAATTTTTTAAATAAGAAAATATTAACTAGTTTATATTTTTAGTAGCAGGATTTTTATTTTACTTAATATATTTATTAAATTATACATTTAATTTAACTTAATAAAAATAGGTGATGTAAGTGTCTAATAAAAATAACAATCCTGAAATTCGTGTTAAAGTTAAAGATGCAATAGAACTTATATCAGAAATATTTCAAGCAAAAGCATGTAGCGATTACGAAGCCAAGACAATAGCGGAAAGACTTTGTGGCTCTAACTTAAAGGGTCACGATAGTCATGGAATAGTTAGAGTGCCTAGGTATGTTGAGTGGATGGAAAGAGATTGGGTTTTTCCAAATATTGAATCAGAATTAGTCATTGATGCAGGTGCGTTAGCTTGCTTGGATGCCAAACAAGGTTTTGGTCAAGTTGCAGGAGAACGAGCTGTTGACGAAGGAATTGTTAGAGCTAGGAAACATGGCGTTTCTGTAGTGGGACTAAAAAATTCAGGACATCTTGGTAGAATTGGAGACTGGGCTGAAAGAGCAGCGGACGCTGGTTATGTCTCCTTTCATTTTGTAAACGTAAGAGGAAGTCTTTTAGTAGCTCCTTTTGGAGGAACTGATCGTCGTGGAAGTACTTCTCCTTTAGCTATTGGAATCCCATCAAAGGGTAAAGAGCATATTATACTTGATATGGCTACATCAACAGTTGCTGAAGGTAAGGTTATGGTTGCTCAAAAAGGAGGTAAGCCATTACCTCAAGGTGCCTTAATTGATAGCTCAGGAAACTTAACTATAAACCCAGAAGTAATGTATGGGAAAATAAGTGATGATGAAGTGCCTGATTCTGAAAATGGAAGTGGAGCTATAACAGCTTTTGGATTGCATAAAGGTTCAGGCATAAACTTTATGATGGAAATGCTTGGTGGAGCTTTAACTGGTTCAGGAGTATCTGCGGGAATAGATGATAAAGAAAAAAGGAAGTTTGCTAATGGAATGCTATCTATTTATATATCTGTAGAAAAGATGGTGGATCTTGATTATTTTTCAAAAGAAGTTCAGTCATATGCTGATTTTGTAAGAGCCTCACCTGCATCTGATAAAAACGGAAAAGTTTTAATTCCAGGGGACAAAGAGATTATTACAAATAACGATAGATTAGCAAATGGATTGCCTGTAGCACCTATAGTTTGGGAAAACATTAAACAAACAGCTCAAAAACTTGAAATCCCAAATATTGAGAGATTTGAAAAAGCTGTAGTTTAATTTTCTTTACTAGGTTTATTAGATATCATAACGTTTTATTTGGCTATTCTAGTTAGGTGAATGTTGATGCATCCTGAAAACACAAATTTCATTTACGTTAATCGAGAGATGCGAACTTTATCTAATATAGACTATGATATAACTTTGCTGGATTGGCTGAGAACAAACCTGAAATTAAAGGGAACCAAGGAAGGTTGCGCTGAAGGTGACTGTGGAGCATGCTCAGTTCTAGTTCATGATGGATCTAATTCTGAGGTAAGACCAATTAATTCTTGTTTAGTCAGAGTAGGTCAGGTTGTTGGAAAAGGGGTTATTACTGTTGAAGGTATAGGTAATGAAAAAAAACCTCATCCTCTGCAAACTGCTTTCATTAAAGAAAATGCATCACAATGTGGATATTGTACTCCTGGATTTATAATCTCTGGGATTTCATTATTAAATTCAAACAAAGATGTTGATGAAAATTCAATTAACGATGCTGTTTCAGGTAATTTATGTAGATGTACAGGTTATTCTCCAATAGTAAAGGCGCTAAAATCTGTTGGTAATAATCATGAAGAAATAAAGCCTATACAATTCGTAGAACAAAATAATGATGTCCAATTAGGCCTTGTTTCCTATCATAATCCTATCAATTTAGATGAATTATTAAATTTAACAAATAAACCTAACTTTAGATATTTAGCTGGTGGTACAGATTTAAATTTGCAAAGACCTATAATTAATGAAGACCAAAACACTATTATCAACTTAAGCAATATAAAAGAATTAAAAAACATAGAAGTTCAGAATAATAAACTTCTTTTAGGTAGTGCTGTAACTATAGAAAATTTCTTAGTTACAATTAAGGACAGAATACCAGAATTAATCGAACTTCTGCAAAGATTTGGTTCACCACAAATACGTAATCAAGGTACTATTGGAGGTAATTTATGTACATCTAGTCCAATTGGAGATATAGCTCCTGTCTTTTTAGCTTTGAATGCAAAGTTAAATATTTTTGGCAGTAACGGAAGAAAAAAAGTTAATTTAAGAGATTTTTATACGGGTTATAGAAAAAATATTTTAACTAAAGACGAGATTGTAAGTTCAATTGAAGTACCTTTTCCAAAAAAGGATTACAATCTCTTTTGTTGGAAGTTATCAAAAAGATATGACCAAGATATTTCTACAATTTCTCTTACTGTTTATATCAAAATTAGAGATCAAATTATCGATGACATCCATCTTGCAGCAGGAGGTATTGCTGAAACTCCAAAATATCTAGATAACCTTTGTAAAGATATGATAGGACAAAAACTAGATAAATCAATTTCGTTGGCTATCAATAATATTAAAAATTATATAAAGCCTATATCAGACATAAGAGGAACTGCAGATTATAGAATTGAGTCCTTTAGGGGGTTATTTAGAAGGCTAGAAAAATGTTTGGTTGATGGTGTAAAGACAATGTCAATTATGGATTATAATAATGAATAAAGTTGCTTTTCATGACTCTTCCATCAGGCATACTACTGGTCAGGCAATTTATATTGATGATATGCCAGACCAAGAAAATTTGTTACATGGCGGCCTTGTTCTTTCTAAGTGTGCTTATGGAAAAATCAAAACATTAGATTATTCTAAATTAGACAATTTACCTTATTCTACAAAAATTATTACAGCAAAAGATATTCCTGGTGAAAATGAAATAGGTCCCATTAAAAACGGAGAACCAATTTTGGCTGATGACGTAATAACATATTACGGTCAACCAATTGCAATAATCTTAGCCAAAACTCACCAAGAGGCAATATATGCGAGTAATTTAGTAGAAGTTGAAATAGAATTTATTGGAGAACCAATACTTACACTCGATGACGCTTATTCTAAAAGCTCATTTTTAGATGAACCAATTATTTTAGAAAAGGGTTTGCTAGACAAGGAAATGGACCGTTCTAAATTCAAAATATCTGATTGTTTTGAAATTGGTGGTCAAGACCATTTTTACCTTGAAACACATGTAGCGTTGACTTTCCCAAGTGAAAATAATGAGTATACAGTTTGGTCAAGTACACAACATCCAACAGAAGTACAACATGGGGTTGGAAAAGTTTTAAACATTCCATCTGCCAAAATTGATAGTAAAGTTAGAAGATTAGGTGGTGGTTTTGGAGGCAAAGAAAGTCAGGCTACAATATTTGCGGCAATGTCTGCCTTATGTGCGTTTGTTACTCAACAGCCAGTAAAAATCCGTCTTAATAGGCATCATGACATGACGGCATCTGGAAAAAGACATAACTTTAAAATATATTTTACAGCCGGTTTTTCTAGCAAGGGAAAGATAAATGCTCTGGATTTAAGGTTATTAAGTAATGGTGGAAATGTTTTGGATCTCTCGGGTCCTGTTATGACAAGAGCTTTAACCCATTTAGATAATTGTTATTTTATAAAATCAATAAAAGCTGTTGGTTATATCTGTAAGACTAATACAGTTTCAAATACTGCCTTCAGAGGATTTGGCGGTCCACAGGGTATGCTAGCAATTGAAAATATTATTTATTTTGTAGCTCAATTTTTAAAAAAGCCATTAGACGAAATTAGGGATATTAACTTTTATTCAAAATCAAACGGTCTTACTACACCTTATGGGCAGGTTGTATCAAAACCAAGAATTGAGAGAGTTATAAAAGAGATATATGAATTCAGTGATTATCATAAAAGATTACAAACAGTAAAAGTTTTTAATTTAGATCAAGAGAAAAATAAATTACCCTTTAGAAAAGGGCTTGCCCTAATGCCTGCAAAATTTGGAATATCATTTAATAAACCCTCATTTAATCAAGCAGGTGCTTTAGTACATGTATATTCAGACGGATCTGTTAGATTAAATCACGGAGGCACAGAAATGGGTCAGGGGTTATTTATTAAAGTAGCCCAAGTTGTCGCAGAATGTTTCAAAATTCCTTTAGAACAAATACATATTACTTCTACTAATACTGCAGAGGTTCCAAATACTTCTGCAACTGCAGCTTCATCTGGTTCAGATTTAAATGGAATGGCAGCTTGGGATGCTGCGTCTAAAATAAAAAATAGAATGATTAATCATGTCTCTCAATTATTTCAAAAACATAAGTCAGAAATTGCTTTTGAAAATGGTAGAATAATAGCAGGTAATAAAAGTCTGTTATTTTCAGAATTAGCTCACTCATGTTGGGAAAACAGAATATCACTATCATCTACAGGCTTTTACAAAACCCCAAAAATACATTGGGATCAAGGCAAATTAAAAGGTCATCCTTATTTTTATTTTACTTGGGGTGCTGCCGTATCAGAAGCTTTAATAGATGTTAATACAGGAGAAAGTAGAATACTTCAGGCAGATATTATTCAAGATTGTGGTAATTCTCTTAATGAAAATATTGATATAGGTCAAATTGAAGGTGGTTTTATTCAAGGACTAGGGTGGTTAACATGTGAGGAACTTCATTTCTCTAAAGATGGTAAGTTATTAACTACGGGGCCTTCAACATATAAGTTACCAGGTAGTAGAGATGCTCCACCAAAGTTTAAAGTTAAATTACTTGAAAATGCTGATAATGATGAGAAAACTATTTTTAGATCTAAAGCTGTTGGAGAGCCACCTCTATTGTTAGCTATTTCACATTTTTTGGCTATTAAGGATGCTATTAAAGCAGCTAATCCCTTATCAAAACCAGAATTATTGAATGCGCCTGCCACTCCATCAGAAATTTTAAAAGTTATTAGGGCTTAACATGTTAAGTAACTTTAATTTGTGTTTAACTATATATTGTGATTTTATTTTATGGTTTAACAACATATAGGGGAGGTAACTATGAGTACCTTAGAAAATGTCTCTAAAGAAGATCTTAAAAATCCTGATTATGTCCCACCTTTACAAGTTGGGTTAATTTTAGGTCTACAACATGTTTTGGCAATGTTTGTAAGTAACGTAACGCCATCTATTATAATTGCTGGTGTAGCTGGATTTGCATTTGGAAGTGCAGATACAGTCTTTTTAATACAGATGTCTATGCTATTTGCAGGTATAGCAACTTTAATGCAAACAATAGGTTTTGGTCCGGTAGGAGCTAGACTTCCAGTGATGCAAGGTACTAGTTTTGCCTTTGTGCCAGTCATGATTGGAGCTGCTAAAATGGGTATGGGAACGCTTTTTGGCGGAATAGTCATTGGAGGTTTGTTTCATGCTTTTATGGGATTATTTATAGGTAAAATTCGTCATTGGTTTCCTCCATTAGTTTCTGGAATCATTATTTTAGCAATTGGTATATATTTGATTCCTGTTGGAATTCAGTATGCTGCTGGTGGTGCTGGTGATTTTAATATGTCAAAGCCGACTTGGGGAGGTTTAGGCAATTGGAGCCTTGCAATAATTGTTATATTAGTATCTTTTGGATTAAAATTTTGGACCAAAGGTATTATTTCAAGCTCTTCAGTACTATTAGGAATGATTGTGGCTTATGTTATTGCTATTTTTATGGGAGACGTAAACTTTTCTGGTGTAAGTAAAGCTGCATGGTTTGCTTTACCAGAGCCATTTAAGTATGGTTTTGATATTAACTTAACTGTGATAATAGCTATGTGTCTTATGTCTATTGTTAGTGCAATTGAGACAGTTGGAGATATATCAGGTATAGCAAAAGGTGGAGCCAATCGAGAAGCTACAGATAAAGAACTTCAGGGTGGAACCTACGCAGATGGAATAGGTACTGCAGTTGCTGGAATTTTTGGTGGTTTACCAAATACGAGTTTTAGCCAAAACGTAGGTCTAATTTCTATGACTGGAGTAATGAGTAGATCTGTTGTTACTATAGCAGCTATTTTTTTAATACTTTGTGGTCTCGTTCCTAAAATAGGCGCACTAGTTTCTTCTATGCCGATAGCCGTGCTAGGAGGAGGAGTTATTGTCATGTTTGGTATGGTTGCATCTGCAGGTATAAACATGCTTAGTAGTGTAAATTGGAATAGAAGAAATATGATGATATTTGCTATTTCCTTATCTATAGGCTTTGGTTTACAAAAAGTTCCTGCCTCTGTTCAAGGATTAGGAGGAGATCTTCAAATGCTTATGACGTCGGGTTTATTGCCAGCTGCTTTCTTAGCTGTTTTATTAAATATTATTTTACCACAAGAAGATAAATAATAATTTTTAAATTAAAATAAATACTGTTACATTACACCGCTAAACTAAAAGCGGTGTAATTTTTTTTAATGTCTAATATTCTAATTAAAAATGCAAAAATTATTGCAACGATGGATGACAATCAAAATGAAATTGTTAACCAATCTATTTACTGTGAAAATGGAAAAATTATTGAAATTGGTCAATGTGAAAACTCCAATTATGATACCAGGAGCACAATAGATGCCTCTGAAATGGTTGTAATACCAGGGTTGATTAATACACATCATCATTTATTTCAAAATTTAACTCGTTGCTATACAAATGCTCAAAATGAATCATTATTTGGTTGGTTAACAAGTTTATATCCAATTTGGAATAAAATAATTCCGTCTGACATCTATATTTCATCACTAATTGGTTTATCTGAAATGGTAATGAGTGGATGTACAACTTCCAGTGATCATCTATATCTTTTTCCTAATGGTTCAAAACTTGAAGATCAAATTGAAGCAGCTAAACTTGTTGGTTGCAGGTTTCATGCAACCAGAGGTTCAATGAGTATAGGAGTTAGTAAAGGAGGTTTGCCACCTGACACTTTAGTAGAAGAAGAAAACTTTATATTAAAGGATTGTCAAAGAGTTATTGAAACGTTTCATGATGATGCTGATTTATCCATGTTAAAGATAGCTTTAGCACCATGCTCACCATTTAGTGTAAGTCAAAATTTAATGAAAGAAACAGCTATTTTAGCTAGAGAATTTTCTGTAGGTATGCATACCCATTTGGCAGAAAATAAAGAAGATATTATTTATACTGAGGAAAATTTTGGTATGCGGCCCGGTCAGTATATTGAAGAATTAGGATGGTTAGGTAATGATGTTTGGCATGCTCATTGTGTTCAATTAGATGAAAATGAAGTAAGTTTATTTGCAAAAACAGGTACAGGAATAGCTCATTGTCCTTGTTCAAATATGCGTTTAGCAAGTGGTATCGCTCCTTTAAGAAATTGGCTTGATGCAGGCGTTAATGTTGGATTAGGTGTTGATGGATCAAGTTCTAATGATAGCGGACATTTATTAAATGAAGCTCGTCAAGCTATGCTCTTACAAAGAGTTAATCTAGGAGCAGACAAATTTTCAGCTCGAGAAGCACTATATACTGCGACAAGAGGTGGAGCTAAAGTTCTTAACAGAAACGACATAGGACAAATTGCCGTTGGTAAGGCTGCAGATTTTGCCGTCTATGATCTTAATCAAATTTCATTGTCTGGAACTTGGAGTGATCCATTGGCTGGTTTAGTGTTTTGTTCACCTATGCATACAGCTTACACAATATGTAATGGTAGAGTGATTTCTGAGTCAGGTAATATGAGTAACTTTGATCTTGGTGTTTCACTTGATGAACACAAATCTGCGTCAAAGAGATTGCTAGATTTATAAATATTAAAAGATTAAATGTCTTACTTCATTTTCTTTGAAATGATATTCTATTAAATTAACAGAAGAATTTTCATTTTTTTTAATTCTATCAACAATCCAAAAATCTTGTTTTTTTCTAACTAACAAAGGGTGATGCCAAACATTCCTATTGTAAGTTATGCCAACGTCACCTTTTATGTGAAAACACCTTATAGTATCTAAATCTGGCATATTATTTTTGTCCTTGGACACAACTATTAACCAATCTATATTTTGAATAGGTAAGAAGCTTTGAGAAGCAATAGGGTGTTTTTCCATTATTTTGATTTCAATAGGTAAATTTCTTGGGGATCCTGAAAATATTGAAATTGCTGGAACTCCACCTTCATTGTTCAATTCTAAATCTGAAATATTATGATGACGAATTGTGGTACCTTGATTTATAGAAATTTTTTCAGAAGTTGTGTCTTTATTTATTACATGTCCAAATTCGCTGAAGTTACCTAAGTCTATATTTTCAATTTCAATTTTATTTATCATCTAACTTTTTTCCAAATATTCTAAGTCTAGAAACACCCCCATCTGGGTAAATATTTAATCTAATATGAGTGGCTTCAGCTTTTGAATTTGAATTAATTTCATACTTATGGATATTGTCGGCAGTTAACTTGGTTTCATCTAGTATAACATCCCAATTTTCTGAACTTTCAATAAGGTCTTTTGTTGTTATGTTCTTATCAATAGATATTGCTTGAATTGATGCTCGATCAGGATAGTTTCCTTTAAAATGAGCTGTATCAATTTCAATTTTTTCAATCTTACCTTTCTGTGCTAATTTAATAATGATCCAGTCATTACCTGGCTCACGTCGTCTTCTAGTTTCCCAGCCATCACCCATAGTCTGTCCTCTTCCTTCGGAAAGAAGTGCAGAGACATCTCCGTAATGAGCATTGTTATAAGCTAAAATAGAGCCACCTAGTTTTAATGAAGATAATTCTATTATTTCTTCATTATTAAACCTATCCCAGTTATATTTTACCTCTCCAAACAATCTAATGCGTGCAACGCCGCCGTCAGGAAATATTTGTAACCTAACGAAATTAAATTTTTCTTTTAAATTTAATTCAAAATTGTTCTTACAATCCCCAATTAGGTTAGTTTTAGCTATTAAAGATTTCCAATTAGAATCTTTATTCGGATCAGTCTCGCTATATATTCCTTCTAAAGAAAAAAAAGGAGGAAAGTTTCCAGTAAAATAGCTCGTATCTATCTCTATTTTAGATATAATACCTGCTGAACCAAGCTTTAAAATTGCCCAATCATTTCCACCATCTCTTCGTCTTTTGCTTTCCCATCCATCCATCCATTTACCATGATTATCATATTTATCTTCGATAAAAATTGGTTCTTTATCATTTAACATTCTTGTTACTTCACCAAAAAAATCATCAGAAAAAGCCAATATTTTGGTACCCATTTTAGGTGAAGCTAGATTAACTAAACCTTGAATTGAGTTATTTATAGTCATGATTATTAATCCTAATTATTTAGAGTAAACAAAAGTCTCTTGAAACATATCTACCAAGATTTTTTTGTGTAATAAATTTATTATGTTCATAAATTTTCTGACCTCTTAACCAAGTCTGTATTGGCCAGCCCTTAATTTCTAAGTTTTCATAAGGTGTATAATCAGATCCATGATGTAGGTCAGCTTGTTTTATTTTTTTTACCTTATTTGGATCCCAAATAGTTAAATCTGCATCACTTCCGATTTTAATAGAACCTTTTTGAGGGTATAATCCATACATTTTAGCAGGATTTGTAGAGGTTAATTCTACAAATCTCTCAATTGAAATTCTGTTTTTGCTTACTCCTTCTGAAAATAAGATTGGAAGTCTGGTTTCTACACCAGGTATCCCATTAGGAACCCATTTGAAGGAAGTCCTTGCTCCTGGTCGATCTTTTCCTTTTTTATCTTTAAACTTAAAAGGGCAGTGATCTGAGGAAAAAATATCAAACGTTCCGTCTATAATTCCTTCCCAAATTGCTTCTTGACTTTCTCTATCTCTTGGAGGAGGAGAGCATACATACTTAGCCCCCTCAAAATCCATATTAAGTCCTTTCATATCATCTTCAGTTAGGCAAATGTATTGAGGACATGTTTCTGAAAAAACCTTTATACCATTTTCTTTAGCCCATTTTATCTGCGACAAAGCTTCATTGCCTGATACATGAACTATTACAATGGGTATATCAACAATTTGTGCATGGCTAATGGCTCTATGAGTAGCTTCTCTTTCTACAATTTGAGGTCTTGATAATCCATGATAGTAAGGGGCTAGTTTACCTTCATCTTCTAATTTTTTTGTTAAATATCTTATCGCATCATAACCTTCTGCATGAACCATAACCAAGGTTTTTTCTTTTTTTGCAACTTCAAAAACTTTTAATAGTTCTTCATCATTAAGCACAAGATCATCGTATGTCATGAAAACTTTGAAAGAAGTATATCCGTCTCTAGCTAATGCAGGTAGCTCTTGGCCTAACACTTGCGCTGATGGGTCACTAATTATCAAGTGAAAAGAAGCGTCCACAAATAAATTATCCTTAGCTTTCGCATGATAATTTTTTACACATTCTCTCAATGATTGTCCTTTTTCTTGCATAGCAAAAGGTAATACTGTTGTAGATCCTCCAGCTGCTGCAGATTTAGTAGCGCTTTGAAAATTATCAGCCATTTCTACATCAGGTCCAGAAGGTTGATCAATGTGTACGTGTGCGTCTATTCCACCTGGTAGTATAATTAAATCGGTAGCATCTTCTATGATTTTGGCATTGCTATTCAATTGGCCTAATGCACAAATTTTCCCCTCAAATATGCCAATATCACAATTTTCTATACCTTTTTCAGTAACCACTCTACCATTAGTGAGAATAACATCCAGATTTTCCATATGTATCTTCCATTACTATTATTTGTTTTTTGTTAGATTTAATATTGTTAAATAAAGTTCTTCAATTTGAGCTCTTTCGTGATTTTCTAAAAATGAAACATTACCTGGTGGCATTGCAAATGAAGCAACTGATTGAGAATATATATTTTGAATATTCATCAGAATGTCTTCAGTGGTCTCAAGCATTACCTGCTTTGGAGCACTGTGCATATTGTCCCATAACGGTTCCTTTGCGTGACACATAGAACATTTTGAAATTATAATCTCTTGAGCATTTGTTAAAATAGGCTCTGGTATTATTTTAATTATATGAGCATTTTGATTAGTCTTTGTAAGTTTGGGTTTACCTAAATTAGAAATGAACATTGATAAGGATAACAAAATAATTATTGGAAAAATTATCCAATATGGTGGTTTGATACCAGTATGTTTAACATTAAAAAAATGTCTTATTAATGCACCAATTATTAAGATAATAGGAATGATTAACCAAGAGTACTTTGTTGCATAAATTATTGGGTAATGATTTGAAATCATAATAAAAATTACTGGTAGTGTTAAGTAATTATTATGAAGAGAACGTTGTTTTGCTACCATGCCATATTTTGCATCTGGAGTTTCATTTTTAATAAGGCTGGCTACTACTTTTTTTTGTCCAGGTATAATAACCATTAAAACATTAGCAACCATTATTGTTCCCAATACAGTTCCAATCTGCATAAAAGCTCCTCTGTAACTAAAAAGCTCAGAATAAATCCAGGACATGATTGTAATTAAAATAAAAATAGACAGTATTAACGTGTAAACATTAGTTTTTAATGAAATTCTGCATATCATATCATAAACTAACCAACCAAATATTATTCCTAAAATAGATATGATTACTGCCTCATATTTTTCAAAATCATATTTGATTATGTCTATCATATATAATTCTGCTCCTGCGTAATATATAAGCGCTAGTAAAGCAAAGCCGGAAACCCAAGTAGCGTAAGCTTCCCACTTAAACCAGGTAAGTTCTGATGGAAGCTTAGAAGGAGCAACTAAATACTTAACTAAATGATAAAACCCACCACCATGGACTTGCCAAGCTTCACCATGTGACTTGGGAGGTAAATTTTTATTTTGTTTTAAACTTAAATCAAGAGCTATGAAATAGAAACTAGATCCAATCCAGGCAATACCAGCAATTACATGAAACCATCTTAAAATAAGTTCTAGCCATTCATTCATTAGAAACATCATACCTTAACTGCCTCTATAAGTGCTGTAGCCAAAAGGAGATAAAAGTAATGGAACGTGAAAATGTTCAAGTTTATTAGTGATATTAAATCTAATGGGGATCTTATCTAAAAATAAACGTTTATCTAAATTAACATTAACATTTTTTAAATAATCTCCTACAAAAAATAATAACTCATACTCAATTTCTTCTAAATTCTCTTCAGTAATTAATGGTTTATCAACTCTTCCATCTTGGTTAGTTATAAAAGTTCCAACCAAGTTCTTTTCTAATTTGTTTATTTTAAATAACTCAATTTTTAGATTAAAAGCAGGTGCACCTTTACTGGTATCTAAAACGTGTGTCGTGAGGCCAGCCATAAATTTCTCTATCAAATGTTATATAAAGTATGCTTTAATAATATAAACACTTTAATATTAGGTGATAATATGTCCAACAAAACTTTTATATTTTTATCTAAAAAAATTTCGAAGACGAAAATCATAGAACTTTTAAAAAGTATATATGAACATTCTCCATGGGTACCTGAAAGGCTTTTTTCTAATGAAGTTAATGAAAATTTAAATAAAGAATATTTGCAACGAAAAATGAAATCAATAGTTGACAACGCAAGTAAAAAGGAAAAATTAGACTTAATAAAGTCCCATCCAGAGCTAGGAAACAAGCTGAAAAAGATAGATGAATTAACTGAATTCTCCAAGGAAGAACAAAAGTCTGCTGGGTTAGATCAATGTAATGAAGAAGAATTTGAAGTTTTAACTCAACTCAATAAGCAATACAGAAATCAATTTCAATTTCCATTTATCATTGCTGTTAAAGGTTTATCAAAAAATGATATAATAAATGAGATGAAAAAAAGAGTTCACAATAGTGAAGAAGAAGAATTTGAAACTGCAATGAAACAAATACATAAAATAGCAAGTTTAAGGATTAACGATTTGACTTTTTGACGAGCCAACTTAATTTTTTAAAGAATAATTATATTTGGAATGAAACATGTTAAAAACATTAAAAGATGAAAAAGGTGTTATAGCTATAGCAACAACTCCTTTTGATGAGAAAAACCAGATTGACTTTAATTCAGTTGATACGCTTGCTGATTATTACTTGGAAAGTGGTGTGTCAGGAGTGACAATCTTAGGTGTTATGGGTGAAGCTCATAAGCTTAATATAGATGAACAAAAATCACTTATAGAGCATTATATAAAAAGGCTACAAGATAAGGTGCCAGTTATTGTAGGAGTATCTAATCCTGGATTAGATAATTTGGAATTACTATCTAAATTTTCAATGCAAAAAGGGGCATCAGGTATTATGGTATCTGGAATGAATGGTTTGAAACATGATGATCAAATTGATTCATATTTTAATCAAGTTGTTGAACGTACTAGAGATATTCCGATTTGTCTTCAAGATTATCCGCCTACTACTAATGTCTATTTTTCTGAGAGCATAATAAATAAAATTTTAAAAGATCATCCTTCAATTGAAATGTTTAAACATGAAGAATGTCCAGGACATAACAAGTTAACAAGATTGATTCAATTTCGAGAAAAGAAGCTTAATAGAAAGTACAGTATATTTGTAGGCAATGGAGGTTTATATGTACCTCAGGAACTTCGAAGGGGTGCGGATGGTATAATGACTGGTTTCGCGTTTATAGAAATGTTAGTCAACGTCTACAATTTGTTTGTAAGTAACTCTAAGGAAAGTTCTGAAGATTTATTTGATATATTTTTACCTTTGATAAGGCATGAGCAGCAATTTGGCATAGGTTTAGCTTTAAGAAAATTTGTATTACAAAAAAGAGGTATTATAGAAACATCTAAAGTACGAGCACCTGGACCTCAACTTACAAATGAAGATATAATAGAAATGAATAACCTTCTAACAAGATTAGTGATAAGGCTTAAAAAGTCAGATTTTCCTTTACCAAGTGGAATTAATTAAATTATGAAAATACTTTTATATAACCCGAATACAAGTGAATCTATAACTAAAACCCTTTATGATACTGCTAAATTGGTGGTAAGTGAGGGAACATCATTAATTCCTATGACAGCTGAGAAGGGTTTCCCTTACATTTCCACTAAACCAGAAGCTCTTATTACCGGAACAACCGTTCTAGAGACTATAGCTAAATATAAATCTGAATATGACGCTGTAATTATAGCTGCTTTTGGAGATCCGGGGCTTATAGCTGCGCGGGAATTATTTAATATACCTATAATAGGACTTGGTGAAGCTGCAATGTTAAGTGCATGTTTGTTTGGAAAAAAATTCTCAATTATATCTTTTACTAATGCTATGTCTTCTTGGTACGAGGAAAGCGTTGAAGTCTTAGGTTTGCAACCCAGGTATGCTGGTTTTAGAGCCATTGAAGGTGTTGTGTTATCAATAGACCAAATTCAATCACTTCAAAAAGATGCCCTCATTAATTCTGCCAAAAAAGCGGTTGAAATTGATGGAGGGGATGTAATAATTTTTGCAGGAGCACCCCTTTCAGGGTTTAAAAAAATAGTTCAAGCAGAAATAAGTGTTCCAATTATTGATTGTGCTGAAGCTGCTGTAAAACAGGCAGAATTAGCAATTGCAATGAATAGTAAAATAAATAGTAGTAAAAAACTTCCTCCTAAAATTTCTACTGGTATCGAAAAAGAGTTATCCAACTACCTTTCTCATAAATCTTAAGAATGGGTAAAATATGAAAAGAAATTTTATTGGATATGGAGAAAATAAACCTAAGATTTCTTGGCCTAATAAAACTAATTTAGCTGTTTCTATTGTTGTTAACATAGAGGAAGGTGCAGAGCTTTCAGTTTCTTCAGGCGACAGTGAAAATGAATATGTTTATGAAAATAACAAAAAAAAAATTGAAAATGGTAATCAAGATTTATGCATGGAATCTCATTTTGAGTACGGCTTAAGATCCGGTATTTGGCGTATTTTTAATGTCCTAGATGAATATAAAATTAAAGCAACTTTTAGTTGTTGTTCTCAGGCGTTAGAAAAATCACCATGGTTAGTTAATGAAATCTTAAAAAGAGGACATGAGATTTCTGCTCATGGTGTTAAATGGATATCTCATGCAAACTTGAACGTAAATGAAGAAGAGAAAGTGATAGAAGAATGTTATTCCTCAATAAGCCGATTGTCAGGGAAACCTCCAATGGGGTGGCATACAAAATCTGCAACTTCTCCTAATACAAGAAATTTATTAATAAAGCATGGAGGTTTTTTATATGAATCTAATGCTTATAATGATGACATACCTTATGTTTTAGAAATAAAAAGTAAAAATATTGTAATTATCCCTTATTCCTTTGATACAAATGACATGAGGTTTGAGGGGAATGGAGGATTTGTTCATGGAGCAGATTTTTATAACTATTGCAAAGAAACATTTGATCAATTGCTTGAAGAAACCAAAGATGGTTCTATTAAAATGATGTCAATTGGGTTGCATCCAAGAATTATTGGAAGGCCTGGTAGAATTGGTGGTTTAGCTAGAATCCTAGAGTATATTTCAGATCAAAAAAAATGTTGGATTACTAGACGTATTGAAATAGCTAAATTCTGTTTACAAGAAGATGTATTTAAACAAAATTGATTAATTATTTATCACTAAAATGCGTATTTTTTTTTTTCAAATTGACTCTTTATTTTTAGACGTGCCTAATATTTCATATTATTAATGAAAGGAAAATATAATGTTAAAACATACTCTAAAGAAAATGTTTTTGGTTATAGTGATGTCTGTTTTTACCATCAATGTGCATGCCGCAGATTGGACTATGGCATCTGGTTATCCAAAAAGTAATTTTCATACGCAAAATATAATGAAGTTTATTGATGAAGTAAAAGCTAATACTTCAGTTAATATAAACCTTAATGAAAATGATACTTTAATAAAAATTGATGCAATTAAAACTGCGTTGCAAAGAGGTCAAATTCCCATTGGTGAAATTAGATTAGGCATTTATGGTAACGAAGATCCAATGTATATTCTTGCTGGACTTCCATTTATTGCACCTGACTACTCTAGTGCGTGGCTTCTAAAAGATGTACAAATGGGGTATCTCCAGGAAAAGTTTGGAAAAAAGGGTCTTATGATCTTATATACTTCACCTTGGCCAGGACAAGGTTTTTATACAAAAACTCCAGTGAATAGTGTAGCAGATTTTAAAGGTAAAAAACTGAGAATTTATTCTACTGCAACACAACAAATGGGTTCAATGTTAGGATTTAATGCTACAATTTTACCTTTTGCAGAAATACCTCAAGCTTTTTCAACAGGTTTGATTGAAGCATTGTTTACAAGCCCACAAACTGGCATAGATATTCAAGCTTGGGACAATACAAAACATTTTACCTATGCAGGCGCAATTTTTAGTAAAAATGCAGTTGTAGTATCTAAGAAGGCATTTAATGCTTTATCAAAAGATGACCAAATGAATATCCTAGCAGCTGCTAAAAAAGCAGAAATAAGAGGTTGGGAAATGAGTGCAGAAACTACTAAGAAGCAGATTGATATACTAAAGAAAAATGGAATGTCAGCAAAAAATGCTCCTGATGAAGTTATCAGCAAAATGAAAAGTATTGGTCTTGAAATGATGAAAAGTTGGAGATCAAAAGCGAGCCCTGAGGCTAATGCTGTTTTAGATCGTTACTTGTCAATGAGATAAAATTTATAATCTAAGATAAAAAGAGAGATAGTTATGAGAAAAAAATTAGATAAATTATATTTATATAGTGGCTATCTCTCTGCTTTTTTTATGATGCTAATTGCGTTAACTATTGTAGCTCAAATTTTAGGACGTTTTGTTAATATTACAATAGATTCAACTGAAACAGCTGGATTTAGTTTGGCAGCACTTACTTTTTTTGGGCTGTCTTATACTTTCCATAATGGAGAACATATAAGAGTTACATTATTCACAAGGTTATTAGGAAAAAAGATAAGGAGATATCAAGAGTTATTCTCTCTTTTATTTTGTATTGTAATCACTGCCTATCTTACTTATTGGTCTTGGGACTTCGTTTATTTTTCTTATATCTTTGAAGATATCAGCCCTGGTCTTCTAGCCATACCCTTTTGGATACCTAGAATATGTATGTCAATAGGAATAACAATCTTCCTAATTGCATTAATAGATGATTTTGTTACTGTTTTACAAAACAATCTTCCTTCATATGTTAAAAATGCAAACCCAATTTTAAAAGATAACACTTAAATATAGGAAAAAATATGGCTACTGGGTTATCAATATTACTATTTTTTCTACTGTTATTATTATTATCTCTTGGGATATGGGTTGCCCCAGCACTAATAACGTTGGGTTATATCTTATTAGAATTTTTTACGCCGGCCCCTGTTGGATCGTTGCTAGCAAGTACACTTTGGGATGCTAGTTGGAATTGGGCATTAACTGCCTTACCATTATTCATTTGGATGGGTGAAATTTTATTTAGAACACGCCTTTCTTCAGAAATGTTTAAAGG
>ENA-OQVM01001802-OQVM01001802.1-marine-metagenome-genome-assembly--contig:-NODE-1802-length-26981-cov-4.628828_pt1 | contig 26981 bp, 24 predicted proteins | sample MGYA00237776_ERZ505498 | MGnify/ENA primary metagenome ERZ505498 (study PRJEB26159, sample SAMN06265151) | marine metagenome | isolation source: Helgoland LTER site | place: Germany:Helgoland, sampling...
ATTGACTTTATAACGAGATGCCACCTTCCAACTGAAGTTAGATCCTACATCTGAAAAATTCTCGTAGCGACCTGCGGCAGACACCAAGAATTTTTCTGTAAAGTCAAAGTCTAAACCGCTATAAATGGCAAAATTATTTCTAGTCCATTCTCCTTCTTGATCTATTGAAATACCAGCAAATGAATCACTCCCTCCACCATAACGAGAAAAAGGATCACCTTTAAATGCTTCAAATTTTTCTGTTTTATATTCGAGTCCAGCTGAGAATGATACTAAATCACTAAAAGATTTTGTCAAGTCAGCATTTTCAATAATATTAGAAAAAGCATAGCCACCTGGTTTAAAGGTCGTTGGGCTCCACCCATTATCCGATAAATAATCCCGGTTGACAGATCGATTAACAGTATAGTCAATACTATTTTTCCCATGGGTAACAGAAAGATCAAGTCTCCAGTCATTTCCTAAGTCAAAGTCAAATCCAATCACATTAAAATGATCTTTAATTTCTCCCTCAAAAGTTGGATGATAGCCAATGAATTCGCTAGGATCAGTACTTAGGAAATTTGCGTCAGCAACATCTCGTCTCCATCCTGGGAAACGATAGTAGGCAAAAGAACGGTTCCAACGATCAGAAAAACTGTGTGTAGTGTAGAATTCTGAATTTTCACCCAAAGGATGGGTTATGTTTACCAAAATATCTTTTTGCTTTAGATCAGGTCGCCCAACAATCATACCTAAAGTCGGATTGTTTTTAGCAAAATCAATTTCATTTTGACGAGATCCAGAATCGATATCACCAGAATTCACTCCTGGAGATCCAGCCCGATTGGTTAATTTTTGGTCTGTATAGCCTAGGGTAAGGTTTATTCTACCTCCATTCCCGAAAGGAAGGGTAGTTTTGTAATCAAGATTAAACTGAAAACCATCTCCTTCTGAGGTTACACCAGTTCCAACATTTAAAGTAGAGAATGCTGAATCTTTTTTCAAAATAAAGTTGATTACACCAGCCATAGCATCGGATCCATACTGAGAAGATGCACCATCACGAAGTACTTCAATACGTTCAACAGCTGCAATAGGAATAGACTTTAGATTTACCCCAACTTCACCTTTTCCAGGTGTTCTGTTTAAATAGGCTTGTGCTTGTTGGTTTACTCTTTCCCCGTTGATTAAAACCATTGTTCGCGACGGGCCTAGACCTCTTAAATCTGCTGGACTAAAACCTGCAGTTGCATCTGAAATAGCTTGGTCTTGTGCATTAAAAGATGGGATTGCAAAGGTAAGTGCTCGTTCAATAGACGCCTCACCTGTGTTTAAAATCTCTGATGTTTTAATGTTGTCTATAGGGACAGCTGAGTCAATTGCAGTTCTTGGCTTTGAGCGGTTACCGGTTAATAGAACTTCATCTAAAGCTACACCCGATTGTAGAACAATTTGTGGCGATGAGCCATCATATGATTTTTCAAGTGTTTCAAAGCCTACGTAGGAGTAAATCAATGTTTCTCCTTCAGATGCATTGATCGAGAAATTCCCGTCAAAGTCAGTTGTAGCTCCCGATGTTGTTCCTTTGATCACAATACTTGCTCCGGGTAGCGGGTTTCCCTCACTGTCTTGAACAGTCCCCCTAATTTGAGCACTTAGGGAGAAAAACCCTAGTGTAATTAATAAAATGGAAAGTTTTGTTTTCATGTTGAAATTTGAATTGATTAGTTATCTAATTTCATTCAAATTCTTTTTTTTACTTACTTATTTCGATCGATACAAGAAAAACAAACGACCGATAGGGGGTATTTCCATAAAAAAAAAGTTAAAATTATTTATTATATTAATTTAGCGAAATGAGGAACAAAGTTACCTTATCAGTTATACTTTGTGTTGCTTATAGTTCACAATGTGCGCAAGTTGATGCTGTGCATGCCAAGCATAGAAACAAACAACTTCTGCCAAGGGGAAATGCGCTGTTCTTTCTGGATGAACATAAGCTTTATTAAATTCTTCGGGTTGGAGTAAGGAAAAAAAGTCAGTCCAGCGTTGGTGCACGCCTTCGATTATTTTTAAACTCCCCACTATATTGTTAGATAAGGCCTCTGGGCTTTTTTCTGCCCAATCTTGCTCTTGATAGTTCATGATGGTTGGTCGATCCTCTAAATAAGCAAATTTACAGCGTATGTAGGATTGCATATGTGAGTCGGCTATATGATGGACCAACTGACTTATTTTCCAACCACCTGGACGGTAAGGACTATTAAGATCTTCCTCATTGCAATGCGAGAGTATGGTGGAGAGTTTTGTTGGAAATGCTTTGAGCACCCCAATAGCAGTTTGAATTTCTTCCGCAGAAAACATTTCTTTAGCTAGATAGCGTCCAATGGGCTACTGCCATTGCTCTAGTGTTGGCTCCATATTAGACTTCTTTGGGTTGTTTCTTTGCATACATTACGATCAATCCTGCGATGACGAGTGGAATACTTAACCATTGACCGGTGGAGAGGGCAGGCAAGGCTGTTTCGAAACCACCTTGACTTTCTTTCACAAATTCTACCAAGAAACGCACACTAAATAAAACAGCCATAAAGACGCCTAAAATAAATCCATCTTGGCGTTTAACCCCTTTTTGGTAGAGGTAGCGTAAAAAGAAAAACAGAAGTATGTAGGCAATGGCCTCGTATAATTGTGCCGGATGACGAGGTAGCAGCTCTCCACGATTGACAAAGACTACACCGAAATTATTTCCGGTATAATTCCCCACAATTTCTGAGTTAAAGAAATTACCAATACGAACAAATCCTGCCCCAAGGGTTAGGGGAATAATCATGCGATCCAAAATCCAAAGCAAGGGTTTGTAGGGATCGTTACGTTGATATAAAATAACGCCTAATAAAATTCCAATGGCAGCGCCGTGACTTGCCAATCCTCTAAAGCCAACAAAGGAATATCCTCCATCGGTATTGCTTGCAATGGGCAATAGTATTTCCAGTAAATGGTTTTGATAATAGGCCCAATCATAAAAGAATACATGACCAAGCCGTGCACCAAGAAGGGTAGAAATTACAACGTAAAACAATAGACTTTCTAGAGTGTCAGTAGGGACCTTTTCTTTTTCATATATTTTCTTCAAAATAGATAAACCAAGTAGGAAGGCAAGGACAAACATTAGGCTGTAATAATGAACACCAAAGCTCCCTAGTTTAAAAAGAGTAGTACTTGGTTCCCATTGAATTTTGAGTAAGAACATGCGGTTAGGTTTTGTATAAAAGTATCGAAATTTTTTTAGAATAGGAAGTACTTAGGGTACTGGATCATATCCACCTTTGGTCCATGGATTACAACGTAAAATTCTAGAAATCGTTAACCAACTACCTTTGAAAACGCCGTGTTTCTTTAAGGCCTCTACTCCATAATGGGAACAGCTGGGTGAATAACGACAAGTAGGTGGAAGTAAAGGCGAAATAAAACGCTGGTATCCTCTAATCAGGAGTATAAAAATGGCTTGTAAAGGGTTTTTCATGGACTAAACTGAAAAGGTTGTCCCGTCTTTTCCATCTTTGAGCTGAACTCCTAACGCAAGTAATTGATCGCGTATAGCGTCAGAAGTTGCAAAATCTTTATTGTCTCTAGCTTTTTTTCGGATGTCGATCAAAAGATTTACACTTCCTTCTAGAGCAGTGTTGATTTTGTTGTCGGTCTCTTCTTGATGTAAAATAAGACCTAGTACATCATTTATGAATACAGTCATTTTTGCTTGCAACTGACTGAGATCTGCTGTTGAGATTGTTTCAGTTTGGTTGTTCACTGCATTGATGAATTTGACAGCATCGAACAATTGCGCAATCAGAAGAGGGCTGTTGAAGTCGTCATTCATTGCGGCATAACATTTTTTCTCCCAAGCTGTGATGTCAAAGTCTGAAGTGGCGGCTGTGCCCTCAAGTTTATGGAGTACCTCCATTCCGTCAGTCAAACGCTGGAAACCTTTTTCTGAGGCAAGTAATGCATCTTCACTCAAATCGACAATGCTACGATAATGGGCTTGCAGCAAGAAAAAGCGTGTAACGGCCGGAGAAAACGGTTTGGAGAATATCTCATTCTTTCCACTAAACATTTCATCGGGTAAAATATTATTGCCAGTGGACTTGGCCATTTTTTTTCCATTCAATGTAAGCATATTCGCATGCAGCCAGTAGTTTACAGGAGACTTTTTATTGATGGCTTCCGCTTGGGCAATTTCACACTCATGATGCGGGAATTTTAAGTCCATTCCTCCCCCGTGTATGTCAAATTGTTCGCCTAGGTATTTAGTGCTCATGGCAGTACATTCGAGGTGCCATCCGGGAAAACCATCACTCCATGGAGATGGCCAGCGCATGATGTGCTGTGGTTCTGCTTTTTTCCAAAGAGCAAAATCTTGCGGGTTTTTCTTGTCACTTTGCCCATCCAAGGAGCGTGTGTTATGAATTAAATCTTCAATTTTTCGTCCACTTAACTTTCCATAAGTTTGGACTTCGTTGAATTTGATGACATCAAAATAAACAGAACCATTGACTTCATAGGCGAAGCCAGCTTCCAAAATTCCTTTGATGATTTCAATCTGTTCAATAATATGACCAGTAGCTGTAGGCTCTATACTTGGCGGGAGGTTATTGAATTTCTCTAGGGTTTGATGAAAGTCAACGGTATAACGCTGCACAACTTCCATGGGTTCCACTTTTTCAATTCGCGCTTTTTTGGCAATACGATCTTCCCCTTCGTCTGCATCGTTTTCCAAATGGCCTGCATCGGTGATATTACGTACATAGCGTACTTTGTATCCCAAGTGTTTTAAGTATCGAAAAATTAAATCAAACGACATAAAGGTTCGGCAATTCCCCAGGTGGACATTACTGTACACTGTTGGACCGCAAACATACATCCCCACATAGTCTTTGGTGATGGGCGTAAAGATTTCTTTTTTACCGCTAAGCGAATTATATACCGAAAGAGAGGACATTAAAATTCAGTGTCTAGTTTTATATAATCAAGAAACTCACGTTTCTTTTCTAAGTCTTTAAATTGCCCGCCAAACTCTGCCGTGACAGTACTGCTCGAAATGTCGCTAATTCCGCGAGCATTTACACATAGGTGTTTTGCGTCAATTACACAAGCAACATCTTTTGTGTTGAGCACTTTTTGAAGCTCTTCAACAACTTGAAGTGTCAGTCTTTCTTGTACTTGAGGGCGCTGCGCGTAGTACTGAACGATGCGATTCATTTTTGATAAGCCAACCACAGTTCCATTGGAGATATAAGCAACATGTGCTTTTCCAACAATTGGGAGTAAATGGTGTTCGCAAGTAGAGTAGAGGGTAATGTTTTTCTCTACCAATATTTCGCCGTATTTGTATTTATTGTCAAAGGTAGACGCCTTTGGTTTGTTGTCGGGATGTAGGCCACTGAAGGTTTCTTGCACAAACATTTTGGCCACTCGTTTCGGGGTGCCTTTTAGACTGTCATCCGTAAGGTCCATACCTAGGGTTTGGAGAATCTCTCCAACCTTTTCTTCAATGATATCAATCTTCTCTTGATTCGACAATAGAAAAGCATCTTCGCGCAAAGGAGTTTGGGCACTTCCGCCAATATGGTCTTCACCGTACTGGTCTTCTTCTGTTATAGTTGTTTTTTCGATTTTCATAGACAAAAATGTCCTGCAAAGATAGAGAAAACATCATGAATTAGGAAGGAGAAAAGCGGGATTATAGTTTAACGCGGTAGGTAATTCTGAGGTTGCGATTTTCGCGGTCCAAAAGAACTGTGTCGGTTAACCCTTGAGAAAACAGGGGGCGCTCGTTCGCAAAGCTTTGCATTTGCAAACTTAAGTCTAGGGTACTCGCACCAAAGCTATAGCCAAATCCAGCGCTTACCACAGTTCTGCTATTGTCGAAACCTGCTTGTGAAGCGTCTTCAGACACATAACCCGCACGTAAACTTAGGAAAGGAGTTATGCGATATTCTCCGCCAATTTGTAGGGTTTTAGTAGGTGCAAATTCGTTTTCGATTAGCTTGTTTAGTGCGTCAAAGGAGTCAATTAGATCAAAATCAATAGAACGGAAAGTCGCATTGGATAAATTTTTCTGTGAATAGTCTACACTTATGAGTCCTTTGTCTCCTATGATATAGCAGAAACTTCCGCGAACACTTCCTGGACTGTTGAATCGATATTCTGGAAAGATTATATCGATTCCTGGATCTAGACGAACAGTAATATTTCCCTCTTGGGTTGATGCTTCACTGTTTAAAAATTGATAAGCTCTGTCGGTTAATCGGTAATAGGTTGGACTGTTTAGGCTAAGCCCCAGACGTACTTTTGGGTTGAGTTTATAAATCATTCCAAGCTGGAAGGAACCACCAGATCCGTTGGTATCCAGCGCATTGTTGAAGCGTAAGGATTGTAGGCCAGATGAGCTACTGTAGCCACTTTCTCTAAAATCTGCAATCTCACTGTAGCTAACCGCATAAGAATTAATATTCAATCCAATATAAAAGCGATCTTGAAAAGAGCTACTCAGGTTGAAGGTGTATTTTCGTGTATGCCCTGAGGCTGTATGGTTGTATTTTTGAGTATACCCATTTGTTCCTGGTCGTGCATTGGAGACATAACGATTAATATCTGGGTTTAACGAATCATCAGATCCTTCTAAAGGAATGGGATTCAATACATAACCTTCGTAGCCAAAAAGTGCTTGTTGGGCAGAATAGCCAAGTTCTGGTGCCTCTCCTATGTCTAAATAGGCGTCATTAAATTCTTCATCATCAAGCTGAGAAATTTGATCTAAATACCTTCCTTGTGCATGGAACAAAAAATACTGGTCTATTCCATTTTGTGGATTGGTTCCTTGAACGGCAAAAGAACTGTCAAAATCATTTATTTTGTTGTAAGAAAAACCAAACGCTACTTTCGACCAACCACTGCCAGTTGTTTCATTCAAGAGTAAAACAATACCCAGTTGACCAGTATTCAAACTAATGTTGGTGTCTTTTCCTCTTCCTTCAAAATAGCTAGAGTTATTGGTGAGTTGACGAGAATCCAATGTAATTCCAGCCTCAGAAAAGGCAAAAATCGAAGAGCCTGCAGGATTGATTTCCATGGCACTAAAGTCTCCTCCAACAGCACCAAAAGCACCTCCCATGGCGGTAAAGCGAGCGCTTCCATTCAAAGAAGTTTGGCTGTAGCGGAGAACGTCCGAAAGGTTTTGTGCGTTCATTTGAGTGCATATTACGAGCGCTAAAGAGAGAAGTGTCTTCTTCATGTATATCAAATAATTAATGTGATAAAATTATTGTCTTCTACTGGATGAACTTCGTCCAGATGAACTTCTGCCGGAAGAACTTCTAACAGAAGATGAGCTTCGCGAGGAAGATGATCGAGGGCTAGAACTTCTACTCGAAGAACTTGTGTTGGTTCTTTTGGGAGCGGTGTACGTATTGTTTGATTCATTGCTTCGTCTCGAACTTGGAGATGACTTTCCTTGAACAGAAGAAGTAGTGGAATAGTTTTGATTGTTTTGTCGAGAAATAGCGCGCCTTGCTTGCGCAGGATCCCGGATAACGTCAACATTATAGCCCCGTGTTTGATAGCTGCGAATAACTCGATCTATATAGGCTGAGTTGGTTTCATTGTTGGACTTCAGTTGGGAACTTCTTCTTGCTTGGGTCGCCCTTCTTCCTGTTTGCACAAGGTTGGGAACAGAAGTAGTTGCTTGTCGGCCGTTAATGGTTTGGGCGGAATTGTTTTGCGCAACGTTACTAGAACGCGAATTCCTGGAGGCGGTAGCTTGCGTTCCTTGGGCAGGAGCAGTATTCAAGCGACGTACCCCAGCTCGAGAGGAAGCTTGTCCTCGATAGGTTGAACTGTAGGCTCGACTGCGTTTACGATTGTTGTAGGCAATTCTATTGTTTCGATTATTTACCCTGTAGTATGGATGACGATAGAAAGAACCATATCCGCCATAAAAGGGATTGTTGTAAAAAGATCCGTAGCCCCCATAAAAACCAACATAGGGTGAATAATAGGGATTGTAAAATCCTCCACCAAAACGGTTGAAATAATAAGGATTGTTGAAGCGATAAGGCCAGTTCCAAGCGGCTGGGTAGGGATCGTAAAAGCCACCGTAGCCAAAATTATTACCGAAACCAAATCCACCAAATCCACCAAATCCAAAATTAGGACTGTTGTCTACAAATACAATTTGTGTAGTATTATTTCCGCCACCCCATTGAGGTTGTGATTGGTAGTTGGTGTCTTTTTGTTGAGTTAAAGAATCAATTTGCGTGAGGGCAACATTATCTTCTTGGGTATCCCATTGATATTCCTTTGCTTTTTCATCGAAGTACTGCGAGTAACTATTGGTGGTTGCTGTTGTTGAGGGCTGTTCTGCTTGTCTGCGAATAACTACTACATCACGATTTCCATAAATTCCGTCACTGTAATAGGATGAATTTTGATAACTGCCACAACCAATAAGCGAAAAGAATCCTAGAATGAATCCGCTAACTTGTAATAAATTGAATTTTGTATACCGCATAACTCTACATTTTTTGCTTGTAAGCGATTGAAATTAACTAATTTTACCCCACTTACTTATCTACATCGAAGATAGTCAAAATTTGTGCCAAACATATGTCAAAGAAATTAACAAAACGTTCAGAAGATTATTCAAAGTGGTATAACGAGCTTGTGGTTCGTGCCGATTTAGCCGAAAACTCTGCTGTTCGCGGTTGTATGATCATTAAGCCCTATGGTTTTGCCATTTGGGAAAAAATGAAAGAAGAACTCGATAAAAAATTTAAAGCCACGGGGCATCAAAATGCGTACTTCCCTTTATTTGTTCCAAAAAGCCTTTTTGAGGCTGAAGAGAAGAATGCAGAGGGTTTTGCTAAAGAGTGTGCCGTTGTAACGCATTACCGCCTAAAAAACAATCCTGATGAACCTGGCAAGCTCATGGTTGATCCCGAAGCCAAGCTCGAAGAAGAATTGGTTGTTCGTCCCACCAGCGAGGCGATTATTTGGAACACTTATAAGAACTGGATCCAGTCCTACCGCGACCTACCTATTTTGATCAATCAATGGGCCAATGTGGTACGATGGGAAATGCGTACGCGTTTGTTTTTACGTACGGCAGAGTTTTTATGGCAAGAAGGGCATACAGCCCATGCCACTAAGCAAGAAGCGCTAGACGAAACTTCATTGATCAATAACTTGTACGCTGATTTTGCTGAAAACTTCATGGCAATTCCTGTGATTAAAGGAGTAAAATCGGAAAGCGAACGCTTTGCTGGTGCGGTAGACACCCACTGTATTGAAACCTTAATGCAAGATGGAAAAGCGCTTCAGGCCGGAACATCTCACTTTTTAGGGCAGAACTTCGCCAAAGCTTTTGATGTAAAATACGCTACTTCTGAAGGTGGTTTAGAGCATGTTTGGGCCACCTCATGGGGGGTGTCTACGCGTTTAATGGGGGCACTAATCATGACCCATAGCGACGACAACGGTTTGGTGTTACCCCCCAATTTAGCACCCATTCAAGTTGTGATTGTACCTATTTACAAAGGGGCCGAACAGCTGGCAGAGATTGCAGCAGTTGCCACATCCATTAAACAGAATCTTGAAGGCAAAGGAGTATCAGTTAAATTTGATGATCGTGATAATATAAAACCAGGATTTAAATTCAATGATTACGAATTAAAAGGAGTGCCCTTACGGATTGCCATTGGACCAAAAGATTTGGAGAAAAACCAAGTAGAATTAGCGAGAAGAGACACTCTAGAGAAAACCTATGTTCCTCAGACAGAATTAGCCGATCTAATTCCTGGCCTTTTGGAAGTAATGCAAGATGAATTGTACCAAAAAGCAAAATCATACCGAGATACTCATATTACAGAAGTTGACTCTTTTGATGAATTCAAAGAGGTCTTGACAAACAAAGGAGGCTTCATATCTGCCCACTGGGATGGCACAGCTGCCTCAGAGGAAGCGATTAAGAAAGCAACTAAGGCAACCATTCGTTGTATTCCTTATGCTGTAAAAGAAGAGCAGGGGAAGTGTGTTTTCTCAGGAAACAACTCGCCTAACCGAGTGCTTTTTGCCAAGGCTTATTAAGGTTTTTTTATCCAAAAGAGAAGTGCAAGAAAAAAAAGCATTTTTTATTGCAAATGCGTTGCAAGTTTAAGGAAGATGTTTTAGATTTGCAACCATAAAATTTTGGCCCGTTCGTCTATCGGTTAGGACGCCAGGTTTTCATCCTGGTAAGAGGGGTTCGATTCCCCTACGGGCTACTAATATATATTTAGATGGCAAATCATAAATCGGCATTAAAAAGAATTCGTTCAAACGACAAAAAACGTTTACGCAATCGTTTTCAACACAAAACAACTCGTAACGCAGTTCGACGTTTACGAGAATTGACAGATAAGAAGGAAGCTACTGCGGCCTTACCGTCTGTAATTTCTATGTTAGACAAACTAGCAAAGAAAAACATCATTCATGCAAACAAAGCAGCCAACTTAAAATCTAAGTTGACCAAGCAAATTGCTGGCCTATAATTGCAAGATTAGACTTTTTAAAAAAGCTTTCCTTTTGGAGAGCTTTTTTTTTGACCGATCGTGAATGCTAGACTTTCAATACAATGAGCCATTCCTTGTGTCTCAATTAAGTATTTAAGACTGAAGAGCCGCCTCTTTTTTGTCTGTTCAAGCTTAGCCACTCTTTTTATGGTTTAATGAGATCTATAAAAGTATACCAAAAAAAAAGCCCTCCTTTTGGAGGGCTTTTTTTTTTGCTTAAAAGCAAGGTTTCTAGGTGTTCATAGAAATTAAAAATTCTTCGTTATTAGCCGTTTTCTTGAAACGGTCATTGATAAATTCCATAGCTTCTACTGGATTCATGTCGGCAAGGTACTTACGCATGATCCACATGCGATGTACGGTGTTTTCATCCAATAAGATATCATCACGTCGTGTGCTGGAAGAAATCAAGTCTATGGCCGGGAAAATGCGTCTGTTGGAGATCTTGCGATCTAGTTGTAATTCCATATTACCTGTACCTTTAAACTCTTCAAAGATTACTTCATCCATTTTAGAGCCTGTTTCTGTCAGTGCAGTAGCAATGATGGATAAAGATCCTCCATTTTCAATGTTTCGTGCTGCTCCAAAGAAGCGCTTGGGTTTGTGTAAGGCGTTGGCATCTACACCACCACTTAAAATTTTACCAGAAGCGGGCTGGACAGTATTGTAGGCACGAGCTAAGCGCGTAATAGAATCGAGTAGAATAACCACATCGTGTCCACATTCAACCATTCGCTTGGCTTTTTCCAAGACAATGTTGGCTACCTTAACGTGTCTGTCGGCCGGTTCGTCAAAAGTAGAGGCAACAACTTCTCCGCGAACATTACGTTGCATGTCTGTAACTTCTTCAGGACGTTCATCAATCAATAAAATGATTTGATAAACCTCAGGGTGATTTGCTGCGATGGCATTGGCAATGTCTTTTAACAGCATTGTCTTCCCTGTCTTTGGCTGTGAAACAATCATTCCACGTTGTCCTTTCCCAATGGGGGAGAACAGGTCGATGATACGTGTGGAGATAGTACTCTGTTTTTCTGCGAGATTAAATTTCTCTTGCGGAAAGAGAGGCGTTAAGTGTTCAAAGGCAACACGATCTCGAACCACTTTTGGGTCTTGACCATTGATGCGATTCACCTTAATTAAGGGGAAATATTTCTCTCCTTCTTTTGGTGGGCGTACGGTTCCAAGAACGGTATCTCCAGTTTTTAAACCAAAGAGACGTATTTGAGACTGCGATACATAAACATCATCTGGAGACGATAGGTAATGGTAGTCAGAAGAACGCAAGAATCCATAACCCTCTGGCATGATTTCCAAAACACCTTCAGAGTCAATAATACCATCAAATTCATAATCGGGTTCACGGTAACGATTGCGGTTGTCCTTGTTGTGGTTCACCTCGTTTTTATTGCCGTTGTGGCGATTGTGCTTATCTTTATTTTGATTCTGTTGGTTGTTGTTCTTTTGATTGTTTTTATGATGGGGCTGACGCTCCTTCGTATTGGCTTGTTCAGTTTTATTCTCCTCTTTCTTTTGAGCAGGCTTTTTGAATTCGCGTTTTTGTTGCGGTTTACTTTCCTCTTTATTCGCGTTTTGAGAAGTGTTCTGACGGGCTTGTTTGGGCGCTGCTGCTTTTTTCACAGGACGCGGTGCTCGTTTTACTTCTTTTTTTTCTTCTACATCAGCAGTTTTTTCTGCTTCAGGAGGATTGGCTGAAACAAAGTCAATGATTTGATAAATCAGTTCTTGCTTTTTTAAGGCTGAAGTACGTTTTAATCCAAGTTTTTTAGCGATTTCTTGTAAATCGGGTAATTTTTTTTCCTTTAGCGTTGAAATGTCGTACATATGTAATGATCTCAGAAAGAGGTTGAATAAAATGGTTTTTTTGAATAGGTATTTTGCACGGTATGAAGTGTCGCGCTCCACAATATTACGAAAAAAACAAATAGAGCTTGCTGAAAACACTTATTTTTGACAAAAAAAGATGCTACAGCGTATACAATCTATCTATCTTTTCTTCTATGCCATTCTAGCGGCATTATGTTTTTGGACGTTTCCAAGTATAAATGAGGGTATGAATGCGATAAATGAAGTGCGTTATACTCCTCTTGGATTGAGCCTTTTAGTATTCCTCAGTATATTTTTATTTACCAAACGAAAAATTCAACTGCGACTCATACAGCTTGTATTTGTTGCCCACAGTATTTTTGCCGTATGCTATGTATATGGTATTGGTTTTATCAAGATGATCGAAAAAAATCACCTTTCCTCAGGAATATTTTTTGTTTTGGGTCTTCTGTTCTTAGGTTTAGCCCATAGAGCGATCAAGAAAGATGAAGCCTTAATTCGCTCCCTCGACCGCCTGCGCTAATCCCTTACCACGTAAACCGAGTTCGATTACTTCCATGTTTTGAAGCTTTCCTTTCTCGATCTCAAAACGAAGCATGGTTCTTATTTGATGAAATCCGTGTATGCCTGCTGCACCGGGGTTCAAATGCATCATTTGCCGATTTTTAATGTACATCACCTTAAGAATGTGAGAGTGTCCGCATATGAAGACGCTCGGTTTTTGCCTGTCTAAAAGTGTGCGTACCCGTGGGGTGTACTTCCCGGCTGGACCGCCTATATGGGTCATGACAATATGCGCACCTTCGCAAATAAAACTGTTATTTTCGGGGAAAGTTACCCTGGCTTCATTTCCATCGATATTACCATAGACAGCTCGCAGGGGTTTTATCTTTGCTAAACGGTCTGTAACAGTGAGCTGGCCAATGTCTCCTGCATGCCAAACCTCGTCAACAGTTTTTGCATAACTGAGAATACGGTCATCTACATATCCATGGGTATCCGAGAGGAGGAGTATTTTTTTCAATTGTTGTATCTTTAAAGATCCCTAAATCTAACGCCATGCAATATACTGCAAATAAACCCTTCAGTGCTGTGCTGATTGTACAAGACGATGGAATTCGATATCGTTTTCAGGAAGATCATATTTTTAAGGACATTCGTTTCGCACAGGTTACAGCCATCAAGCTAAGACCGGAGTACAGTTTTTATAATCAATTTATCTTGATTCCCATCAGCATACTATCCTATTCGGCGATTTTGTACTTGGATGGTTATTCAAACATTATCATGCTGATTTTACTCTTTTGGGGTGTTTTGGGAGGCATTTCCTTTTTTCAAAAACAAAATTACATCGTTGAGGTTCACAAAGGGCCATTGGTTGCGGAGGTTTTTATCACCAGGAATAAAAAAGAAGCCAAGCAAATAAAAAAAGAAATTGAATCTAGGCGATAAACTTTGGTTTCACTTATTAAGATTCTAATATCTTTGCAGTGTGCGATATTTTCTCTCCTTAGCGTATAATGGAACTCCCTTTCATGGCTGGCAACGCCAACCCAATGCGAGTAGTGTACAAGAAACCTTGGAGGAGGCTTTGTCTACTTTGTTAGGACAACCTATTGCCATTATGGGAGCGGGCCGCACCGACACAGGCGTGCATGCCAAACAGATGGTGATGCATTTCGATGTAGATATTGACACTGAAACTGAAAAGAACCTCGTGCATATGCTCAATCGCTATTTGAATGAAAATATTGTCATACACTCCCTCCGTCCAGTGAAAGAGGAGGCTCATGCGCGCTTTGATGCAACGCATCGCACATATGAATACCATATCGCTTTCCAAAAGAATCCTTTTAAGCACAACGCCCACCACATTCTTCATACTCCACCCGATATTGCTCTGATGAATGAGGCAGCAAATTACTTATTGCAGCACAGTGATTTTGAAGCCTTTTCCAAAACCCACACGGATGTGAAAACATTTTTATGCGATATATCCTTTGCACATTGGGTATCAACAGAAGATGGCGCTATCTTTACCATCACCGCCAATCGGTTTTTGCGTAACATGGTTCGTGCTATTGTGGGAACTTTGTTGGACGTGGGAACTAAAAAAATAGCCGTGGACGAAATCAATCGTATTATAGAAAGCAGGGATAGAGGGCAAGCAGGATTTTCTGTTCCCGCCTGTGGTTTGTATTTAACTGAAATTAACTACCCATCCGAGGTTTATATATAAATGAAGAAAGAAAAAGCAAGCTTATTTGATCGTGCTCTTTTTGGCAAAATAATGGCGTTTTCAAAACCTTACAAACGTTATTACTACCTCGTTATGGCAGCAGCCATATTATTGTCTGCATTTTCTACGCTTACGCCGTATTTGCTCAAAATTGCTGTTGATGACTATATCACACCGCGTTTGTACGAAGGCTTATTGCTGTTCATCTGTATTATGCTTGGAACACTGCTGTTGGAAGTTTTTTTTCAATATATTTTCGTTTATTATGCCAACTGGCTGGGGCAAATGATCGTTAAAGATTTGCGTACAACTCTCTTTAAAAAGCTCATACACTTTAAAATGGCCTATTTTGACACCTCTGCTGTAGGCCGTTTGGTCACCAGGTCTGTAAATGATATCGAAACCATTGCCAGTATTTTTAGCCAAGGTCTGTTCATGATCATTGCTGATTTCCTCAAAATGGGATTGGTCATCGTCATCATGTTGTCGATCAATTGGGAATTGTCTCTCATTGTGTTTTCTGTTCTTCCAATCATTGTCTATGCAACCCGCGTTTTTCAACGCTCTATGAAGAAAGCATTCGAAGATGTTCGCAAGGAAATTGCCAACCTCAATACCTTTGTGCAAGAACGAATTAGCGGAATGAAAATAGTGCAGTTGTTTGGACGCGAAGCAATAGAGCAAAACACCTTTGAAGCCATCAATGCACGTCATAAAAACGCATGGTTGAAAACGGTTTGGTTCAACTCGATCTTTTTTCCAGTGGCAGAAATCTCTACTTCAGTCACCATCGGTCTGTTGGTGTGGTATGGAGGTTTTCGTTCTTTGAGTGGGGTAACCATTTCGTTGGGAACCTTATTTTTATTTATTCAACTAGCACAAATGCTCTTTCGTCCACTACGTCAATTGGCCGATAAGTTCAACACGCTTCAAATGGGAATGGTAGCAGCAGAGCGTGTTTTCGCCATTTTAGCTACAGAAAGCGCCATCGAGAATACTGGAAAACACACACCCAAGTTAGTGAATGGGCAAATTTCGTTAGAGAACTTGCATTTTTCCTATCTACCCAACGAAGAGGTGTTGAAGGGGATATCGTTAGTAGTAGAGCCTGGAGAAACCGTTGCCATTGTTGGGGCTACTGGTGCAGGAAAATCTACTTTAATCAATTTGATTTCACGTTTTTATGAATTCGATAAAGGCGACATAAAAATTGATGGTATCTCTATTCGTGACTATGAACTGTCCAATTTACGGCGTCAGGTTGCGCTAGTCATGCAAGATGTTTTTTTGTTTGCGGATTCCATCATGAACAACATTACTCTTTTTGATCCCAATATTTCCAGAAAGGATGTCATTGATGCGGCAAAGAAAATAGGCGTGCATTCTTTCATTGAATCGCTGCCCAACGGTTATGATTATAATGTCCAAGAAAGAGGGGTAATGCTTTCTTCTGGTCAACGTCAGCTGATCGCATTTTTACGAGCTTATCTTTCTTCTCCTTCCATTTTGGTTTTAGACGAGGCGACATCTTCTGTAGACTCTTTTTCAGAAGAATTGATTCAACAGGCGACAGAACAAATAACCAAAGGGAAAACGTCAATCATTATTGCACACCGTTTGGCCACCATCAAGAAAGCCAATAGAATTGTGGTCATGGACCAAGGGAGAATTATTGAGGTTGGATCACACAAAGAATTAATTGAAAAAGAAGGGGGTGCCTACCAGAAGTTACATCAACTTCAATTTAATCAAGAGGAGGTCGTCTAGAGCGATAAATCCTCAGAGAGGCTTCGTTTTAATTTTTCACCAGAAGTAAAGGTTTCTAAACGACCATCTTTGATGTAAACGATTTCACCCCTTTGTTCTGAGATAACGACCACCAGAGCATCTGTCTTTTCGGAGATGCCCGCACCTGCCCGGTGTCGAAGCCCAAAATGATTTGGAATAGTTGTAGATTCAGAAACGGGAAGAACCACGCGTGTTGCTGTAATGGTGTTTTCTTTCATAATAATGGCCCCATCATGTAGTGGACTGTTTTTATAAAAAATACTTTCTAGTATTTGTGGACTCAATCTAATCGAGGTACTGTCTCCAGTGCTTTTGACAAAATCTAAGCTATTACTTCGTTCAAGAACAATGATTGCTCCGGTTTTTTCCTTGGCCATGTTTTCACAGGCACTAACAAATAGGGACAAGTCCAACTGAACGTTTTTTGCATCGTCTTGGTTCAAGAAGTTAAAATAACGAAACAAACTCTTCCTGCTGGTGTAATTGGTTGACCCCAGAAGAAGTAAAAACTTTCTAATTTCCTGTTGAAAAACCACAATCAATGCAAAGAATCCAACACTAATAAAGTTCCCCAATACGTTACTCAATACATTCATGTTTAGGGTAACGGTGAGTTGATACATAAAGTAAATAATCACAATTCCTAAGAATATATTGATGGCAACAGTACCACGAACAAGTTTGTATAAATAGAAAAGGAGTAGTGCGACCAAAACGATATCAATGGCATCGACAAAATTGAATTCAAGAAAACTAAAGTTTTTCACAGGGTTCCTTTTTTGTAAAATTAGAAAAAACTATTGGAGTTGCTCCAGTAGAGTCACACATTCTTTGGCTTCCTTAACATCATGTACGCGTAATAGTTGTGCTTTTTTAAGCAAGGCCACGGTGTGGAGTACGGTACTCCCGTTAAGGGCATCTGCGGCACTATTCGCCAAGGTTTTATAGATCATCGATTTTCTTGACACCCCAGCCAAAACGGGACAATTGAATTGTTGAAAGCGATCAAATTGTTTGAGTAGACTAAAGTTATGAGCTGTTGTTTTACCAAAACCAAATCCTGGATCAAGAATCACATCCTGTATTCCTGCGGCTTGGCAGTCGCTAATTTTTGATGAAAAAAAATGCATCATTTCAGTAAATAAGTCACTGTAAGTAGGGTTGTCCTGCATGGTTTTGGGTTTCCCTTGCATGTGCATGGCAATGTATGGAACATGAAATTGCCCAACTACCTTGAGCATTTCTTCGTCAAGATTGCCGGCTGAAATGTCGTTGATCATGGCTGCGCCTCGATCAAGGCATTCTTTAGCAACTTTTGAACGAAAGGTGTCGATGGAAAAGAGGGCATTAGGGAAGGTTTTTTTTAGTGTTTCTAAAACAGGGATGAGACGTTTGAGTTCTTCTTCTTCGCTAACTTCTTTTGCGCCAGGACGGGAACTATATGCCCCTAGGTCAATAAAATCGGCTCCCTCTTCCAAGAGTTTCTCACATTGTTTTTGTGCTTTTGTAGTTTCTTGAAAGTTTCCTCCATCATAAAACGAATCTGGTGTTAGGTTTAAAATCCCTAAAATTTTAGGGGAAGCTAAATCAATTAGACTTCCGTTGCAGTTTATGGTCATACGCGTTAACTTCTATGAATAACTTTTGTCATTCGAATTTGATGGACTTAAATAATTCCCCGAAATTTACGCAAATTTACAGCCAAGATGATTCCAACTGAAACCCATTATCAACAAATTACTGATGCATGTCGGACTTTATTTATTAAAAAGATGAAGGATTACGGGGTGGCATGGCGAATTTTGCGGTTACCCTCTTTAACCGATCAAATCTTTATTAAAGCGCAACGCATCCGCAGTATCCAGCAGTTGGAGGAACAAAAAGTGGCCGAAGGACAACAGAGTGAGTTTATTGGGATTGTTAATTACTGTATCATGGCCTTGATTCAGCTAGAAAAAGGAGTGTCAGAACAACCCGATCTGGACGATCAGGAAACAATTGCCTTGTATGACAAGCACCGTAAAATATCCCAAGATTTAATGTTGGCCAAGAACCATGACTATGGCGAGGCTTGGCGTGATATGCGGGTCAGCTCTTTAACTGATTTAATCCTGCAAAAACTTTTACGCGTAAAGCAAATCGAGGATAATCAAGGCAAAACATTGGTAAGTGAAGGCATTGATGCCAATTACCAAGACATGATCAATTATGCTGTTTTTGCGCTAATTCACTTGGATCAATAGAAATGATTCGACTCTTCCTAGAAAAAATATTGAGTGGCCTTTTGACCCTAGTTGGGGTAGCTACTTTGATCTTTTTCTTGTTCAATGTCATGGGCGATCCTACTCAAATGATGGTCGATCAAAACGCTACCCAAAGTCAAGTAAAAAAAATTCAACAGAAATATGGGTTTGACTTGCCTGGCTATCAACAGTTTTTGTACTATTTAAACGATCTCTCTCCGGTGTCGATCCACAGTTCAGAAAAACAAGATTTTTCTGGATATAGTCAAGACAAATACGGCGGATTTTCTGTGCAACTAGGCACAACTGTCCTTGCTTTAAAATGGCCTTATTTGCGCAGTTCTTATCAGCGCCAAGGCAAAAGAGTGACTACAATCATTCGTGAAACACTCCCCAATACTTTTCTGTTAGCGGTCACATCCATCGGACTTGCCATAGTATTAGGGATGATTTTGGGGGTGATTGCCGGCTATTACAAAGGTTCTGCTACCGATAAACTTCTGGTTTTATTGAGTACTTTTGGCATGAGTGTTCCTTCTTTCTTTAGTGCTATTTTATTTTCATGGATTTTTGGCCATGTATTGGCCGACTATACTGGCCTAAATATGACTGGGAGCCTCTATGAAATGGATGATTTTGGTGAAGGAAAGCAACTACAGCTACAGAATTTAATTTTGCCTGCCGTGGTATTGGGGATTCGCCCAATCGCTGTGATTGTGCAATTGGTACGTTCAGGAATTATAGATGTGATGACACAAGAGTACATCAAAACTGCTTTTGCTAAAGGCTTGAGTCCCTTTCAAGCTGTTTACCGTCATGCCATCAAAAACACCATGAATCCAGTCATAACAGCTATTTCTGGTTGGTTCGCTTCCATGTTGGCAGGGGCTGTTTTTGTAGAGTATATTTTTGGCTGGCGCGGACTTGGAAAAGAAATCGTCACTGCCTTAACCACGCTCGATATTCCTGTGGTTATGGGAGCAGTACTGGTCATAGCTAGTTTATTTACACTAATCAACATCTTAGTTGATTTTTTATATATGTATATTGATCCTAAAGCAAACCCTTTTAATTAAACAAAATGAGAAAAAAAATCGTAGCCGGTAACTGGAAACTAAACAACAATCAACAAGAGACAACTGCTTTTATTTCTGCCCTAAAGGCGAAGGGGAGTTTTAATGGTGTTGAGGTTAAAATAGCCCCAACCTCTATTCATTTAGCGCAGGCTGTGACTGAACTTAGTGATTCAGCTATTGAGGTAATTGGGCAAAACATGCATCAAGCGAACAACGGAGCATATACGGGTGAGATATCAGTAGGAATGCTGCAAAGTGTGGGGGTCAATTCTGTGATTCTTGGTCACTCAGAGCGACGTGCTTATTTCAATGAAACTGACGAAGCCTTGGCTGAAAAGGTGAAGACGGCAGTAGCCCACGATATGGAAGTTGTTTTTTGTTTTGGTGAAGAATTAGAAGATCGTAAAACCGGTAATCATTTTGCGGTGGTTGAAGGCCAATTGCGCAAAGCACTATTTGATCTTAATCCGTCCGATTGGAAATACATTGTGTTAGCCTACGAACCTGTGTGGGCAATTGGAACTGGTGAAACAGCTTCCCCTGAACAAGCTCAAGAGATGCATGCTTTCATACGAAATTTAGTTACAGAAGGTTTTGGTGCAGCCATTGCTGAAAATGTTGCTATCTTGTATGGCGGAAGTGTTAAGCCTGCCAATGCGCAAGAAATCTTTTCTAAGCCTGATGTAGACGGCGGATTGATTGGTGGTGCAGCGCTTAATGCCGATGATTTTTTTGCAATCGTTCAATCAATATAAATGGCAACAACCTATATTCAACTGAAGTTAACCATTTCTCCACTAGAGAGCGGACAAGAAATTGCTCTTGCTTTTTTGGGTGAAATGGGCTTTGAAAGTTTTGTGGAAACAACCGAAGGACTTGAAGCCTATATTAAAGAAGAAAGTTGGACTCCCGATTTATTGGATCAATTGTATCCATTGGTTGAAAATGGTTTGGATATAGGTTGGAGTTTAACAGCTATTCCTCCAGAAAATTGGAATGCGGTTTGGGAATCTGATTTTCAACCCATTTTGATAGAGGATATATGTGCCGTTAGAGCACATTTTCATGCACCCATTGATGTTCCGTTTGAATTGGTCATTACGCCCAAAATGAGCTTTGGGACGGGTCATCATCAAACTACCCATATGATGTTGAACACCCTATTGAACAACCCCCCCAAAGATGAAGTTGTTTTAGACATGGGCTGCGGTACGGGGGTGTTGGCTATTTTAGCTGAGAAGCTTGGCGCAGTATCCATCGATGCAATAGATGTTGAGTCCTGGTGTTTTGAAAATACAGTTGAAAATGCAGCCATGAATGACTGCAAAAAAGTTAATGCCATTGAAGGTGATCGACAACTGATTCCTGAAAAAGAGTACGGTACGATCATAGCCAATATCAATTTGAATGTATTGTTGTTGGATATACCCTTGTATGCAGAGCGTTTAAGCTCAAACGGAAAACTATTCTTGAGTGGTTTTTATACCCATGACATCCCCGCTATTGAATCTAAAGCCAACCAAAATGGATTGCAAATGGTAGACTACCAACAAAAAGATAACTGGGTGGCAGCCCATTTTTATAAAAAATAATGACTGATTTTCCCGCTACACAAGAACAAGAAGAAACGGCTGTCTTGACAGCAAGTGAACATCATATCATCTTGCACAATGACGATGTCAATACCTTTGATCACGTGATCAGTTGTTTGGTCCGTATATGTGATCAGACGGCCGAACAGGCCGAACAGTGTGCCTATATTGTTCATTACAATGGAAAATGTGAGGTTAAAACAGGATCATTGGAGGACTTGAAACCACGTTGTCTTCGTTTATTAGACGAAGGTTTATCGGCAGAATTGGTTTAAATTATTGGTATAGATTTGCCTAACTCTAGGGCATGATGTACTTTGCATTGCTGTTCTTTTTTAACAGTTATATCGCATGAAAAAGAATTGTTTACTCATGGTGGCATTAATGGTCACCACATTACACGTACAAACAACTATGGAAAACTCTTTACATCAATTTACGGTTGAAACCCTTGAAGGGGAAACATTTGACTTTTCGAGCTTGAAAGGCAAAAAGGTTATGGTGGTCAATACGGCTTCAAAATGTGGTTTAACTCCGCAATACAAAGATTTGCAAGCGCTCTACGAGCAGTATGGAGCAGAAAACTTTGTAATTGTTGGTTTTCCTGCCAACGATTTTTTAGCACAAGAACCTGGAACAAACGAAGAAATAGGCGCGTTTTGTGAACGCAACTACGGAGTGACCTTCCCTATGATGGCCAAGATTGGCGTTAAAGGAAGAGACATGCACCCTGTTTATGCTTTCTTAACCCAAAAAGAAAAGAATGGTATAATGGATTCTAAGGTGACTTGGAATTTTCAAAAATATTTGATCAATGAAGAAGGTGTGCTCGAAAAAGTGATTTCTCCACGCACCTCTCCCGTTGATCCAGAAGTTATAGAGTGGATCACAAAATAATTCCATGAAAAAGAAACAATTTGAAACCCAATGTGTCCATGAGGGGCAATTGAAAGACGAACAATACAAAGGAGCCATTTCTCCCCTGTATATGTCGACTGCCTATTCGTATGAAGAAACGGACCGCTATCCTCGCTATTTCAATACACCCAATCAAGCAGGTTTAGCCAAGAAAATCGCTGCCTTGGAAGGGGCAGAGGAAGGCTTGATTTTTGGCTCTGGAATGGCGGCCATTTCAACAGCTTTGCTTGCCTATTTACACAAAGGAGATCATGTGGTGTTGCAAAACGATTTATATGGTGGAACAACAAATCTTGTTGTGGAGCATTTTAATAAATACGGCATCGAGTATTCCTTTGCAGATGCCTTGGATGCAACCTCTTTTGAAGCGAAAATTCAATCCAACACTAAGGTTATTTATGTGGAAACGCCGAGTAATCCTTTGATGAAGATTGTTGATTTAGCCGCCATTGCTACGCTCGCCAGAAAGTACCAGTTGGTGTCGATGATCGATAATACTTTTGCTTCACCGGTAAATCAAAACCCCATTGCGTTTGGAATTGATATTGTCTTGCATTCTGCCACAAAATACTTGGGAGGACATAGTGACATTTTAGCTGGTGCAGTTGCCTGTTCAGCAGCCCACATGGAACGTATTTTTTCTATAGCAAAGAGCCTTGGGGGGAACCTAAGCGATATTTCTGCTTGGTTATTGGAACGCAGTATCAAAACCCTGGCCATTCGGGTGAAACAGCAAAATGAAAACGCACTTGCTTTGGCGCACTTTTTAGAAGAACATCCGCTAATTTCAAAAGTATACTATCCAGGTTTAGCCTCGCATCCAGACCATGCCTTGGCCAAAAAGCAAATGCATGGATTCACGGGAATGATGTCTTTTGAAATGACTGCAATTGTGGATCGTTCTGCTTTTGAAAAAAACCTCGAAATTATTCAGCCTGTTGTTAGTTTAGCAGGGGTGGAGAGTACCATTACCATTCCATCTATTACATCACATAAATTACTTTCTCCTGAAGGAAGGCTGAAGCAAGGAATTACCGATAATTTGGTGCGATTCTCCGTCGGAATTGAAACCTTGGAAGATTTGAAAAGAGATGTGGACAACGCTTTAAAAAACGCCGCAAATGAAGGTTGATATCCTCGCTTTTGGCGCACATCCAGACGATATTGAATTGGGTTGTGGAGGAAGCATTGCTCTTGCCATTGCACAAGGAAAAACAGTTGGCATGGTTGATCTTACTCGTGGAGAGCTAGGAACACGTGGGTCGGCAGAAATCCGCAAGCAAGAAGCGATGAATGCAGCTGAGCTACTACAGGTGTCTTTCCGAAAAAACCTCGCCTTTCGCGATGCTTTCTTTGTCAATGATGAAGAGCACCAGCGTGCAGTCATCCAACAGATTAGAACACACCAACCCAGCATAGTTTTATGCAATGCCATTGAAGACCGTCATATTGATCACGGAAAAGGAAGTCAGTTGGTTAGCGCTGCTTGCTTTTTAGCAGGCTTGCAGAAAATTGAGACCCAAGATGAGGAAGGAAAACCGCAGCAGCCTTGGCGCCCTCAGCATGTATACCACTATATTCAATGGAAAGAAATTACGCCAGATTTTGTAGTGGATATTTCGGCACATCTTGACGCTAAAATAGCGTCTATAGAAGCCTATTCTAGCCAATTTTTCGACCCAAGCAGTAAAGAGCCCTCAACACCAATAAGTAGTAAGAATTTCATTGAAAGTGTACGTTATAGAGCACAGAATTTAGGTCGTCTCAGTAATGTAGAAGCTGCCGAAGGTTTTACCGTGGAACGTACTCCATTAATCAATGATTTTAAAAACATTCAATAATTGTTAAACTTAGTTTTGACCAGCTAAAAAAATAATGTAAATTTGCCGCATAAACGGTGGTTGTAGCTCAGTTGGTTAGAGCGCCTGATTGTGGTTCAGGAGGTCGTCGGTTCGAAACCGATCTTCCACCCTTATAAGGGAGTCGAAAGACTCCCTTTTTTTGTGGACTCTACCCAGTTGTTCCTTCAAAAGTGGAACGTATTTCCTACAAAAAGTAGTTACTTAAATATACGGCTTTTTTTAGTATTTTCTTTCCACAAATATTCGACTTATCAGTCATAAGCCAATCCATGATTGGCAAAGAGCTACCTACTTTGCCTTTCCATTTTTTCGCCCCAAATAACAGCTTAGTCTGTATCTATGAATTGTTCTCCAACTGTCATTGATATTTCAAACATCATTTTAGGGTTCATAATTTTTACAAATGAAATACTCATCTTCCATGAAGGTTTCTTGAATAAATTGATTAGAGCATACACGATTTTAAACCACGTGTTAGGATAATTTGAATGTCTTTAAATTAAACTTTAAGCTTTTATGTTTTAATAAAATACTATATATTAATGAATTCAAAATAACCATAAGACTATATTATTTAATGAGAAAATTCATAACCCTTGTGTTTTTAGTTCTCCTAGCATGTTCTAAAGATGCTGTAAATATAATTGATACCGTAGAACAATTCAACCTTAATGTAACTAGTGGCCAAGGTGGATCTGTCAACAATGAAGGAGGTACTTTTAATAGTGGGACTAGTATAACTATTACAGCTACCCCTGATAGTGGATTTGAGTTTACAGGATGGTCAGAATCTTCTTATGGCGACACTAATCCTTTAACTATAAACCTCACATCAAACACTAATATTACTGCAAACTTTGTGCGCTCTAAGTACGCTTTAACTATTAATGTAGAAGGTGATGGTGAGGTTACCCAACAAGTAATAAATAATGGGAAATCTTCTACAGATTATGATTCTTTTAGTACAATAAGACTTTTGGGGCAACCGAATTCTAATTGGGTGTTTTATCAATGGTCTGGAGGAGTTACCTCTACTTTCCAGCAGACAGATATTGTTATGGATGAACCCAAAACAGTAACTGCTACCTTTGAGGAAATTCAACTTAATTTATTCAATAATATTGATAATGTCTTCTCAGGGGTTGGTAAATGGAAAATAAAAAAGAGGAATTCTTCTGGATCTAATAATAATAACAATGATAATTCTGAAGAAGTTTCAGGATTTAGTATTGATCAAAAAGGCGGAATGCTATCCATGGCTTGTGAGGTATATGAAGTAATTCTTCGTTCAGATAGTACCTACACTATAATTTATCCCGATGGTGTTGTTCATGGGACTTATGACGTTAGAGAAGTAGAATCTGAGGTATATGAGATTTTCTTATTTACTGAAGGAGAGGAAAATTACGGTAAAATAAAAAATATTCAAATAACGTATAATACAATATCGTTTACCCTTCTTTCTAATGATTGTTTTACAGAATCAAAAGCAGTTAGAGATGAATCCTATGTTGAAGCAGATGATCCGTATTCTGAGACAAATAGATGTAGTATAAGTGCAAGTATACTTAGTGGAGCACAATCTCAAATTGTGTCTGCTACTCAAGAGATAGACACAATAGTTTACGAAGTAAATACTGACTGTGTTGAGGTGTTAAATGTAACATCCAGTGGCTTACCTCCAGGTGTTACAGCAACCTTGGAAAACAACTTATTGATTATTGCAGGAACACCTAGTGAAGGTGTTTCGGGCACATTCCTATACGAAGTATACTTAGATAATGGAATTGCTGCAACTCCGACTACACCTGCTATTGATCCAATTGCTAAAATCTCTGTTTGGGGTAAAATTGTAGTAGGAACAGAATCCTTTGAGTGTACAGAGGTAAGTGTAATACTAAGAGATGGAGAAAAAGAACAAATAATCACCCTTGGGGAATCTATTGAGCCTATCATATTTGAGATAGAAACAAATTGTAGTATTGATGAACTGTTCATCAGAAGTTCTCTCCCCGAAGGTGTAATTGTTGAACAAATAGAAGGTACTACCCTATATCAAATAACAGGTACGCCTATTTCAGTGGGTTCAGATCTTGGAGGAATCCTAGTAACGAATAGATTAGATTCTTATTTTGGCAATGTATATAGTGATGATTTATTTTCAATCATGTACACTTTAATCACAACTTTACCACAAACAAACACTCCTATAATCACATTAAATGGTTCGTCAACTATACGGTTAAACATTGGCGATAACTGGATAGATCCAGGAGCTTCAGCCAATGATGATGTTGATGGCGATATAACCAGCTCTATAACAGTTGATGGAGCAGTAGATGCCTCAGCAGTGGGTACTTATACTTTAGTATATTCAGTTATCAATACTGCTTCAAATACAGCCTCAAAAACTAGAATAGTCATTGTCTCGGATTTGGTTGACACAACTCCACCGGTAATTACACTCAATGGTTCATCAACAATACAACTTACTGTTGGCGACTCATGGACAGACCCTGGAGCTACAGCAACAGATGAAACTGACGGGGATATAACTAGTTCTATTACTGTTAATGGAACAGTAGACACCTCAACAGTTGGTACATATACACTCATATACAATGTAGCAGACGCAGCAAGTAACACAGCTTCAGTAACGAGAACAGTTGTTGTAAATCCTGCTTCAACAACGTCAATATATTTTGAAAACGGAACTTGTAAGTGTCCTAATGCTAATTATGGAGAGACAAGAACAATAGATGGGATTGTATATACTGCTGTAACAAATAAAGCAGAATTAGAATATGAGATAAGTGCAGAGAA
>ENA-OQVM01001803-OQVM01001803.1-marine-metagenome-genome-assembly--contig:-NODE-1803-length-26956-cov-8.127609_pt1 | contig 26956 bp, 24 predicted proteins | sample MGYA00237776_ERZ505498 | MGnify/ENA primary metagenome ERZ505498 (study PRJEB26159, sample SAMN06265151) | marine metagenome | isolation source: Helgoland LTER site | place: Germany:Helgoland, sampling...
CGACTTGACCGGGTGGATACGCTCCTGACCGAAGCCGCCTTGGCCGATAGGCGCACCGCCGTGATAAACCTCAACGATTTACCTGTCGGCGAGCTCCCATTTGCTGCTCCTGCAGAATGGCAAAACCGTTTGCCGAACATCCAGCCTATGCCGTGGCAGCCAAGGGACGTGGTCACGTGGCTGGCTGACAAGACCGGGAATTTCGAAACCTATTGGATTTCAGACGGGCTTGAATGGGAGGACCGCGCAGACCTGCTTGTCGCGCTGGAAGAGCGCGGTGGGGTCACAGTTTTCCAAACCCCACGCCAAACAATCGGTCTCCGCCCGGCACGTTTTGAAGACGGTGAAGTCATCGTTTCTGCGACGCGGTCGCCGATAGGCAACCCGCTGGAAACAACGATCATCGCGATCGGTCTTGATCCGGCCGGAGTGGAACGACAGTTGGCCACAGTTCCTCTGAACTTTGCCCCTGGTGAACCCATCGCCGATACGGCGATGGTACTACCGCCAGAGCTCCGCAACCGGATCACGCGGTTTGAAGTTTCAGGCACCCGATCTGCGGGTGCGGTCAGCCTGACCGATGATGCGCTGAAACGGCGCGAAGTGGCCTTGATTGCCGGACGCGACGACCGCGAAGGGCTGGAGCTCTTGTCACCGCTTTACTATCTGCGTGAAGCGTTAGAGCCGACCGCCGACATCATCGATGGTACATTGGAAGATATCCTGCTCGCCAACCCTGATGTCATCATCCTTGCCGATGTCGCCAGCCTTGCCGGAACAGAGGCCGAGGCGGTTTTGGAATGGGTGGAAAAAGGCGGCATGCTCTTGCGCTTCGCAGGACCACGGCTAGCAGCCTCAGATCAGGGGCGCAACGATGTAGACCCACTTTTGCCAGTCCGTCTGCGCTCTGGCGGGCGATCAGTTGGTGGCGCTATGAGCTGGGGTGAGCCAAAAACACTGGCGCCGTTCGCACAATCCAGCCCGTTTTTCGGCCTTTCCGTACCAGAAGATGTGACTGTAACAAGCCAAGTCATGGCGCAGCCCGACCCCACACTGGCCAATCGCGTGATTGCCCAACTGACAGATGGGACGCCGCTTGTGACACGCAATCTGACAGGCGACGGACAGATTGTGCTAGTCCACGTGACCGCCAATGCCGAATGGTCCAGCCTGCCTTTGTCGGGCCTCTTTGTGCAGATGCTCGAGCGGCTGGCCGTCTCTACACGTCCATCAACGCCCGACGACGCAGAGCTGGTGGGAACAACGTGGCTTCCAAACAAGGTACTCGACGCCTACGGTCGTCTTGAAGATGGCAGCGCCTTGCCAGGTGTCGCAGGCGAGCATTTGGCAGAAGGTGTGCCCAGCCAGGACCTGTTGCCTGGCCTCTATGCAGGCGGCGACAGGCAGCTTGCGATCAACGTGATCGGAGAAGATACAGTGCTGAATGTCGCACAATGGCCCGCACGTATCGCGATAGAAGGCATGGCCGTCACCCGTGAAACCGCACTTAAAGGGTGGTTGCTAAGTGCCACTGTTTTGCTCCTGCTTATCGATGTCATCGCCTCTTTGGCTATCGGAGGTCGGCTGAAAGGCCCACGCGCCGATGTTGCCGCGGCCCTTGCACTCATGCTGCTGTGGACTCCCGAAGCGCAGGCACAGACCAGTGAAGACTTCGCAATTCGTGCGACGTCAGAGGTCGTTCTGGGCCACGTTCTGACGGGCGATGCCCAAATAGATGAGGTTTCCGAAGCAGGACTTCTGGGATTGTCACAAACCTTATTCCGTCGGACCTCCATTGAACCCGCAGCCCCGATTGGTGTGAATATTGAAACCGACGAATTGGCCTTCTTTCCGTTTCTTTATTGGCCCGTCACTGCCGACCAACCACTGCCCAGTCGCGAAGCTTATGCCAAATTGAACCGCTATCTGCGCACCGGCGGGATGATCATGTTCGACACCCGCGACGCTGATACTGCGCGCTTTGGATCAGGATCGCCCGAAGGCCAAAGACTGCAAGCCATTGCCCGATCTCTCGATATCCCAGAGATCGAGCCAATTCCGTCGGATCATGTACTGACGCGTACGTTTTATCTGCTGCAGGATTTCCCCGGACGATATGCCAGTCGCGATGTCTGGGTCGAGGCAGCACCGATCACGGCGGAACAAGTTGAAGGCATGCCTTTCCGCAACCTCAACGACGGCGTCACCCCCGTTATCATCGGTGGCAACGATTGGGCACGCGCATGGGCTGTTGATGGCAATGGGCGGCGGATGTTCCCTGTGGGGCGTGGCATGTCTGGCGAAAGACAACGCGAGATCGCGCTGCGCTTTGGTGTGAACGTGATCATGCACGTGCTCACGGGCAATTATAAGTCTGATCAGGTCCATGTGCCTGATCTGCTTGATCGGCTAGGGCAGTGACATGACAGGCACGCTCATCCTTGATCCGCTCCTTCCACTGGTGGCGCTTTACGGCATCGCTGGTGTGGCCCTTCTGGCATTCATTCTTGCAGTATGGCGCAGGTTGCCTGGCTGGTGGTTGCGCGGTTTGGCGGGGCTTGCCCTGCTGGCGGCTATCGCAAACCCCAGCATTCAGCAGGAAGATCGCGAACCGCTGACCGATATCGTAGTGATGGTGGTTGATGAAAGCGCCAGCCAACGCATTGGCGACCGCCCCGCGCAAAACGCAGCGGCCATAGCAAATATCGAAGCAGAAATTGCGCGCCAGCCCAATACGGAACTGCGCACCGTGACATTGGGAGACAGCGAAGGCGATCTTGGCACGACTTTAATGACCGCGCTTTCTGGCGCGCTGGCCGAGGAACCACGAGCGCGCATCGCTGGTATCATACTTATCACTGACGGACGACTGCACGATATCGAACGCGCACCCGATCTACCGGCCCCCATTCACACGCTTCTGACCGGGCAACCCGATGATTGGGACCGTCGGCTTGTTGTCGAGAATGCCCCTGCCTTTGCTATCCTTGGGGAGGAAGTGATCCTGACCTTGCGCATCGAAGAACAAGGTGCGGCACCCGGTGCCAGTTCTGTGCTTCTGTCAGTTTCCATTGACGGTGACTTGCCCCTCACAATTCCCGTACCCGTCGGCGAAGACATCAAACTGCCGCTGACGTTGCCGCACGGTGGCATGAACGTCCTGCAATTCACGATCCCCGAGGAAGAGGGCGAGCTGACCAATCGCAACAACGCGGCCGTTGTCCAAATTAACGGTGTGCGCGACCGCCTGCGTGTTCTGCTTGTATCGGGCGAGCCGCACCCCGGCGAACGGACATGGCGCAATTTGCTGAAATCGGACTCCTCGGTTGATTTGGTCCACTTCACTATTCTGCGGCCGCCCGAGAAACAGGACGGTGTGCCAGTCAACGAACTGTCCTTGATCGCCTTCCCGACGCGCGAGCTATTTCTTGAAAAGATCCACGACTTTGACCTGATCATCTTTGACCGCTATCGGCGGCGCGGCATCCTGCCCAGCGCCTACCTCGATAACATCCGGTCCTACGTCGAACAGGGCGGTGCAGTGCTGATCTCATCCGGTCCTGAATACGGGTCTGCCGAGAGTATCTATCGCTCGCCACTAGGGCAAATTCTGCCCGGCGCACCAACTGCGCGTGTTTTCGAAGAAGGCTTTGTGCCGCAGATAACGGACCTTGGTGCCCGCCATCCCGTGACAGAGGGCCTTGATACCCTGTCACCCAACCCTGACGGAGATGGCCCTGGTTGGGGTCGGTGGTTCCGCCTTGTAGACGTGCTGGTACCGCAAGATGCCATGACCGTAATGTCTGGCCTTGATGACCGCCCGTTGTTGACGTTGAACCGCGTCGGCGAGGGGCGTGTGGCGCTGATTGCATCGGACCATTCCTGGCTGTGGGATCGCGGCTATGAAGGTGGCGGCCCACAGCTGGAGCTGTTGCGCAGGCTGGCCCACTGGATGATGCGAGAGCCGGAGCTTGAGGAAGAAGCGCTTTGGGTTGAACCCAACGGGCAAACAATGCGGATTATCCGCCGCACGCTTGATCTGGAAACGGGGGATGTTGTTGTTACCCACCCCGATGGAACCGAGACAACGCTGTCGTTGGAAGAGGTTTCGCCGGGACGGTTTGAAACGCTGTGGGAAGCACCCGAGATTGGCCTATACCGTCTGGATGACGGAGAAGAGACAACAGTGATCGCGCTTGGGCCGTCCGCGCCACGCGAATTTGAACAGACGATTGCCGACGGTGAATTGCTGACCCCTCTTGTCGAGGCGACGCGCGGTGACATCGTGCCAATCTCAGCAGGCGATGTGAACATTCGCACCGTGCGCGAAGGACGCCCTGCCGCTGGGCGCGGTTGGATCGGGATTACCCCGCGCGAAGCATTCCGCACCGCCGAGATCAGCATTAACCCATTGTTGCCATCATGGGCGTTCCTGCTGTTGGCATCCCTCTTGATCATTGGGGCATGGCTGCGCGAAGGGCGTCGTTGACGCCATGATCATTACCAGTTTGAAAATTCTGGGCGTGATTTTGCTGGCATTGGGTACGCTGGTTGGCTGTCAGACGATCCGCCATTCGGGCAATCCCAAGCTTCCCTCCCCTACCCCAGAGACGATGCGCATTGCCACCTACAACGTGCATTACATCATCCTTGGTCGTGAGACCGGCGCTTGGTCTATTGGTGACTGGGAACGCCGCAAAACGCCGCTCGATATGGCCTTCAAAGCCAAGAATGCGGACGTCATCGGCTTTCAGGAAATGGAAAGCTTTGGCCGTGGCAGCGGTGGGCAGATTAACCTGACGCTTGATTGGTTGCTGGCCAATAACCCTGATTATGCGGCAGCAGCTGTGGGCGACCCAGCGGTCTTTCCTTCAACGCAACCGATCTTTTACCGCACCGATCGCCTCGCCTTGCTGGATCAAGGGTGGTTCTTTTTCTCTCAAACCCCTGATGTGATCTATTCGCGCACCTTCAACGGGTCCTATCCAGCCTTTACCTCATGGGCGCAATTCGAAGACATCGACAGCGGCGAAGTCTTCCGGGTTATCAACCTGCACACCGACTATGCCAGTAAATCAAATAGGGTGCAGTCGATTGAATTGGTGGCAGAGCGGATATCGCCTTGGATGGCTGCTGACGAAACACTTTTTGTTATTGGTGACTTCAACGCGCGTATTGGCGATCCTGTCGTCGATATTCTCGCCGATGAAGGGCTGGCGTTCGCACCAGTCAGGGGGGCCACAGTCCATTTCAACCGCGGGATAAACTTGTTCGGCGCAATTGACCACATAGCCACTTTTGGCGACACCCGACTGGCACGCGACCCTATTGTTCTACGTCAGAAGTTCGACGGTGAATGGCCGACAGACCATTACCCCGTGATTGCCGATTATCACCTTGGGTCTGGCGGTTCCCAGCCTTAGTTGTCCAGTCTGACCTCGAACAAGTCATCGGACCAACCATCCACGTTGCAGCGCGCGCGGACATAAACCACCTGCGCGCCCTCTGGTACAACGACACCCGATAGCGACCGGGTAAACGGTTGTTCGGCAACATGGGGGTGTAGCAACTCGCGGACACCAAGGCTGGTGCCATCAGCATCCAGAACTTCCCAACCATCGGCATAGTGATCCCAGCCTGTATCTGGATGGGAAAGAGTAACACTAAAACGGTCGCCGCTTACGGTGACGTTTTCGACGACAGGGCCGTCCGCAAAGGCAGGACCGGCCAGCACAGCAAGTATCAATGCATAGTTCATGGTTGGTCTTTTAGCAGAATACTGCGCGGCAGGGATGCAAATTCCCGTGACCAGACCACCCAGACAACGACACTTGTCGAAAGCATGAGCGCAACCGGGCCCAAAAGCCACCCCAAGGCACCCAGTGCGAAATACATCGCACGGAGACCACGGTTAAAGTTGATCGCGGCGCGGATATTCAATTCTGCCGCTTGCGCTGCGCGCGGATAGGCGATGGGGTCTTTGGGATCATTCGGAACAGCGGCCATCATGACGGCGCAATATCCAAAGACGCGGTTGGCCCAGACGAATTTCAGGAACGCGTTGGTCAGGAACAGGGCCACCAGCGCCAGCTTTAGTTGAAAAATAACAACGGGCACGGCCATCTCTGTGACCTCTACCGCAACGCCGCGCAAAGGCTCGGTGTTACCTGCAAGTGCCAACACACCACCCACGGCCAGCAGACAAGTGGATGCAAAAAACGATGTCCCCTGCCGCAAGCTCGCCAAAATCTGGCTGTCAAATATCCGCGGCTCGCGGGTTACGAAGACCCTCATCCAGTCGCGCCGCCGCTCTGACATCAGAACAGTGACCGAGGGGCGCTTAGCACCGGAATGCTCGATCATCCAACTGATGCCGAACCATGCGAAAAGTGTTGCGCCCACAGCGGCCCAGTCGAGCGGCCCCAAAAGCGCCATATGATCAAGTATTTGCATAACCGCTTGTCTAGCCTCTACAGTTGAGACTTGCTATATCACAAAATTGGTAATATATTTTTACCAATCATACGATCAGGGAGTCGCCACATGGAAATGCCAGTACCAGACGCCAGCGTTCTGTCACGTAAAGCACAGATCGTGGAGCGCTTGGCAGAAGTCCTGCCGCGCAACTCTGTAATTTCGGACGAACGTGAGACCCGCGCCTATGAATGCGATGCGCTGACGGCCTATAAATGCCCCCCACTTTGCGCGGTATTGCCCGCCAATACCAAGGAGGTCGCAGACGTCTTGCGGGTTTGCCACGAATTGGGCGTGCCTGTTGTCCCGCGTGGCTCCGGCACATCACTTGCGGGTGGCGCACTGCCAACTGCGGATTGCGTGATCCTTGGCGTGGCCAAGATGAATGACGTGATCGAAACCAACTATGACGACCGTTATATCAAAGTGCAGACCGGGCGGACAAACCTGTCTGTTACGGGTGCCGTTGAAACCAACGGTTTTTTCTACGCGCCTGATCCGTCCAGCCAGTTGGCTTGCGCGATTGCCGGAAATATCGCGATGAATTCCGGCGGGGCGCATTGCCTGAAATATGGTGTGACCACGAACAACCTGATGGGTGTCACGATGGTGATGATGGACGGGACGATCGTCGAGATCGGTGGCGCACATCTGGATGCAGGCGGCCTCGATATTCTTGGTGTGATCTGCGGGTCAGAGGGGCAGCTGGGCGTCGTAACCGAAGCAACGCTACGCATTCTGCACAAGCCAGAGGGAGCTCGGCCTGTGTTGATGGGCTATGACAGTTCGGAAGTAGCTGGTCAGGTTGTGACCGACATTATCAAGGCTGGCATCTTGCCCGTCGCTATCGAATTCATGGACCGCCCTTGCATCGAGGCGACAGAGGCTTTCGCCAAGGCGGGCTACCCTATGTGTGAGGCGCTGTTGATCGTCGAGGTCGAAGGATCGAACGACGAGATTGATGCGCAACTCAAACTGATCATGGAAATTGCGGCGTCTCATAATCCGGTCGAGCTGCGCGAAGCCAAGGACGCTGACGAAGCGGGCCGTATCTGGCTGGGCCGCAAATCCGCCTTTGGCGCGATGGGCCAGATCAATGATTACATGTGCCTTGATGGCACGATCCCTGTGTCGTCACTGCCTTTCGTTTTGAAGCGCATCGGTGAGATGTCCAAAGAATTCGGCCTTGATGTCGGCAACGTGTTTCACGCAGGCGACGGTAATATGCACCCGCTGATCCTGTTTGATGCCAACAAACCCGGTGATCTGGAATTGTGCGAAGACTTTGGCGCTGAAATTCTGAAGCTGTGTGTCGAGGTCGGCGGTTGTCTGACGGGCGAACATGGTGTGGGCATCGAGAAGCGCGATCTGATGAATGTGCAGTATGACCCTGCAGATCTGGAAGCGCAGATGGCGATTAAAGATATCTTTGATCCAGCATGGCTTCTGAACGCCGCCAAAGTGTTCCCGCTCTCCTCATCAGAGGCAAGACGCGCCGCTTAGAAGGGGCTTTGCCCCCGCGCCTTTCAGGCGCTCCCTCAAGGTATTTTTTGAACGTAAGAAGATCAGCATGACACCCAAAACCGAAGAAGAACTGGCCCAGATGATCGCCGGGGCCAATGGCCCGCTGCGGATCAAAGGTGGCGGCACGCGGCCCATCGGGCATTGCGATGGTGATGAATTAAGCACCTCTGCAATGAGCGGCATCAGCCTTTATGAACCCGGCGCGCTGACGATTGTTGCGGGTGCGGGGACGCCAATTGCCGAGGTTGAGAAAACACTGGCCGCCGAAAACCAGCGTCTGGCGTTTGAGCCAATGGATCACCGCGCCTTATTAGGTACCAAAGGAACACCAACGCTGGGCGGAATGGCCGCGGCGAACGTTTCTGGCCCACGCCGCATATCCGTCGGCGCGTGCCGCGATTTCATGCTGGGCGTGCGGTTCGTTGATGGAGCAGGCAACATAGTCAAGAACGGCGGCCGTGTGATGAAGAACGTTACAGGCTATGATTTGGTAAAGCTGCTGACAGGATCATACGGGACCTTGGGTGTTCTGACAGAGATATCCCTGAAAGTACTGCCCAACGTCGAAACCACAGGCACTTTGCGCCTGCATGGGCTGACAGACCGCCAGGCGGTTCAAGCGCTTTCCTCTGCCCTAGGATCTCCGTTCGAGGCAACAGCAGCGGCCCACATGCCCAAAGGGTCAACTGGCGACCCGGTGACAATGCTGCGGATCGAAGGATTTGAAACATCCGTGAAGTATCGGGCCGACAAGCTCAAAGACCTGCTGAAAGCCTATGGCGAGGTCGAAATCGCCGTCGGTGATGGTGCCGAGTGGACCGCTGTGCGCGATGTCAATGCGTTCGCCGACCAAGAAGGCGAAGTCTGGCGCATCTCAACCAAACCATCCGACGCACCAGAGCTTGCTGCAAGACTGGACGCCAAGGCGTTGCAATACGATTGGGGTGGTGGCCTGATTTGGGCGCTGACTGATACAGGCCGTGATCTGCGCGCCACTTTGGGCGATTTTGATGGTCACGCGACCTTGGTTCGTGGTTCCGCCGGAGTACCAACCTTCCAGCCCGAAGCCCCCGCATTGGCCGCAATCACCGCCGGCCTGCGCGCAAAATTCGATCCACGTGGCATCCTTAACTCCGGGATTATGAACTAATGCAAACAACCTTTACCCCCGAGCAGTTGACGGATCCCGCGATTGAACGATCAAACGAGATTCTGCGGTCTTGCGTGCATTGCGGGTTTTGCACCGCCACTTGCCCCACTTATCAGGTGCTGGGCGATGAACTCGACAGTCCACGTGGTCGCATTTACCTGATCAAGGACATGCTCGAGAATGAGCGTAAGCCGGATGCGAAGACCGTCAAACACATTGACCGCTGCCTGTCTTGCCTCGCCTGTATGACCACTTGCCCATCTGGCGTGCACTACATGCATTTGGTCGACCATGCCCGCGCCTACATTGAAAAGAACTACGATCGCCCCTTCTCTGACCGCGCATTGCGTTGGATCTTGGCGCGTATCCTGCCCTATCCAATGCGGTTTCGCGTGGCTCTGCTCGGCGCTAAGATTGGCCGTCCATTTGCGCGGCTGATGCCAGATGCACGCCTGCGCGCTATGCTGGAAATGGCCCCAAAAACGATCCCGCCTGTCAGCCGCAATGACGATCCGCAAACCTTCCCCGCGGAAAACAAAACGATGCGCGTCGCCTTGATGACGGGCTGCGCGCAAAAGGCGCTGAACACTGACATCAATGATGCGACGATCCGCCTGCTGACCCGACTGGGCGCAGAGGTTGTCGTGGCTGAGGGTGCAGGATGTTGCGGCGCGCTGACCCATCACATGGGGAAGGAAGACGAAAGCCATGCCACGGCTGCAAAGAACATCCGCGCTTGGGCCAAAGAGATGGACAACGGCGGGTTGGATGCGATCGTGATCAATACATCCGGTTGCGGCACTACGGTCAAAGACTATGGCCATATGTTCCGCAACGACGCACTGGCCGAAGACGCTGCACGTGTCTCTGCAATCGCGATGGATGTGTCTGAAATCCTGATGAAGCTGGACATGCCAGAAGGTGAAGAAAACGGGACCAAGGTCGCCTATCACGCCGCCTGTTCCTTACAGCATGGCCAACAGATCAAGACGTTTCCAAAGGATCTGCTGAAGAAGGCTGGCTTTACGGTGCTGGAACCTGCCGATAGCCACCTGTGCTGCGGTTCTGCGGGAACCTATAACCTGATGCAGCCTGAGATTTCCAAGCAACTGAAGGCCCGTAAGGTGCAGACACTTGAGGCATTGACGCCTGATATCATTTCAGCTGGCAACATCGGCTGCATGATGCAGATTGGTGGCGGAACCGATGTGCCAATCGTGCACACGGTCGAGCTGTTGGATTGGGCGACGGGCGGGCCGCAACCGCCTGCTTTGACCGCGCCAGGAAAACGCGAACCGCAAGTGCCAATTCTGCGATAATGTCATAATGCTGCCCCAACTCTCGGACAGGCTGGCAGGATGAAGCGGATACACACCATACAGCAATTCGCAATTGCAGCGATCCTCGCGATATGCGGGACCGTTGGTGTGCATGCGCAAGAGTCTGATTTAAAGACGCTCCAGACGAGGCAAGACAGTCAAGGTTGGGAAGCTGTCGGGCGCTTGGACATCCGCGGTAAAGGCTTTTGTACAGCCGCACTCATCCGGGACCGGCTTATTCTTACTGCAGCACACTGTCTCTATGATGTTGATGGGTCTGTTATCGCGGCTGACCGTTTTTCTTTTCTCGCAGGGTTGCGTGACGGGCAGGCGCAGGCTTCGCGTGCTGTAACGCGGGCTGTCGCCCATCCAGATTATGATCACAACAGGAACGCTGCCAACACATCAGAGGTTGCACTGGATATCGCTGTGCTCGAACTTGACCGCCCAATCCGAAATTCCCGCATTTTGCCTTATCAAATTGCGCAGCGGCCAATCACTGGCGACGAGGTTGGCGTAGTCTCTTACGGACGCGGCCGCGAAGATGCCGCAAGCCTGCAACAGGTTTGCAACGTGCTTGGACGACAGACCGGTGTCATAGTGATGACATGCGATGTTGAATACGGATCAAGCGGGTCACCGGTCTTTATGGTGAATGATGGCCAAACCCGCATTGCATCTGTCGTATCGGCCATGGCGCTGGTGAACGGCCAGAAAGTATCGCTTGGCACGTCGCTTGAAGGTCCGCTCAACGCGCTGTTGAGCCATTTTGCGACGCTGGGTCCGGCACGGCCCGGTGGGACGCAGCGCCTGATCAACCTGCAGGATCGCAATGATACTGGGGCGAAATTCGTCCGTCCCTAACCCCCCTTGAAAGCGGAAAAGACCGTTCCCACATAATGTTCATCGGGATGCCAATGATGGGTCCCGACGAACCGGCCTGTCCCGTTTGGGAAGGCTATACAATTGTTATCGCTTAAGAAAAGGATGACCCAAATGCGTGCATTTGACCTTACACCGCTCTACCGTGCCACCGTTGGCTTTGACCAAGTTGCTGATCTTATGGATCGCGCCCTTGCCAATGATGTCGGCCAAAATACCTACCCCCCTTACAACATCGAAAAGACCGATGACGACGCATGGCGTATCTCTATTGCTGTCGCCGGTTTTTCTGATGACGACCTCGCGATTGAGGTTAAAGACCGCTCCTTGTTGGTGACCGGTCGCAAAGCCACTGAAGAGGCTGAGCGCAAGTACCTGCACCGTGGCATCGCCACGCGTGCGTTTGAACGTCGTTTCCATCTGGCCGACCACGTCCGCGTGACAGGTGCCGCCCATGAAAACGGCATGCTGCACATCGACCTAATGCGCGAAGTGCCCGAAGCGCTGAAGCCACGCCGGATTGAGATTTCGGCAGGCAAAAAAACCGATGCAAACTTGGTTGAAGCAAAGTCTGTTAACTAAGCCAGAACATTTCAATATTGAGCGCGTCACCTCAATGGGTGGCGCGTTTTTTTGTGGATGAAGAGCCGAGAAAAAGTGAAAAATATTCTTGCCGGCTCCGAATCCTAGTTCCCGAATTGCTGGGTCGCAGCGGACGTCCGCTATCGCGAGATAGTCAAAGACATTCAACAAGGGCCTCGGTCTTGAACGGGGTTCTTGGTAGCATCAGAAGAGGTGAATTGCGCATGTGCCAAAAATGGAGGGCTTTTTGGAACAGTATACACGGCTAATTGCTCAGCGGTACATTACCTCATATGCCCCATCAACAAATCACCCAGCACTGCCGGACAGGATGACCCTACAATGCCAGCTCTTAATTACACTAAAGCTTCACTGAGGTTTCTTGGTGATGACCTAGTCCCTAGTGAAATTTCATTTCTTCTAGGACAGCTACCCACTCAAAGCGAAATCAAAAACAATATACGGGTAGGGAAGGCGACAGGGCAGAAACGGCCCGCCAAATCAGGTGGGTGGCGACTTAAAGCTCCAACACAAACAGATGGCGACTTGGATGCTCAAATATCCGCTTTACTTGGTCAGCTAACGAACGACCTGACAGTTTGGAGAGATCTGACTGCGCGATACAAAGCTGACGTCTTTTGTGGCCTATTCCTGAATACAGGCGCCGACGGGTTAACGATGCAGCCTTCGACGCTACAAATGCTCGGTGATCGAGGATTGAAATTGGAAATATGTATATACGAGCCTTCAGACGATTGAATATTTAGATCAATGCCAAAAACGACCGTTTGTTGAACTACGCACCGAAGCGGACATTGACGCACATTCAGCGAAGGTCTGAAAAGTCAGCACTGCCGACATTGGCGGCAGAAATGACGCTCGGAATTGCCTGAAGCAAGCCGGACGCAACACTAATGTGCCTCAGCCCAGTTCGCGCCCTGACCTGCATCCACCGCCAGTTTGACGTCCAGCTTCACAGCAGGATCACTGGCGTTTTCCATCACGTCGCGTGCCGCTGTGATCAGATCGTCAACCGCGCCCTCTTCGACCTCAAAAATCAATTCATCGTGGACCTGCAACAGCATTTTCGCGGGCAGTCCTTCAATCGCCACAGGCATCCGGATCATCGCGCGTCGGATCACATCGGCCGCCGTGCCTTGGATCGGTGCGTTGATCGCCGCACGTTTGGCAAAGCCCGCTTGCGGCCCCTTGGCTCCAATCTCTGGCGTGTTGATCTTGCGGCCAAAGAGCGTCTGGACGTAGCCATTCTCTTTGGCGAAAGCGACGGTGTCATCCATGTATTTGCGAATGCCGGGGAAGCGTTCGAAATAGCGGTCAATGAACCCCTGCGCCTCGCCGCGCGGAATACGTAGGTTACGCGCCAAACCAAAGCCGGAAATACCGTAAATCACACCAAAGTTGATCGCCTTTGCCTGACGGCGCACATCGGGTGTCATTTCGTCCAGAGGGACATCGAACATCTCGGACGCCGTCATCGCGTGAATGTCGATCCCATCCAGAAACGCCTGTTTTAGCGCATCAATCTCGGCGATATGCGCCAGAATGCGCAATTCGATCTGGGAATAGTCGAGGCTGACAATCACCTTGCCGGGCTCTGCAACAAAAGCTTCGCGAATACGGCGGCCTTCCTCTGATCGTACCGGAATGTTCTGCAAATTCGGATCGGTCGAGGCCAGACGCCCCGTGTTCGCGCCCGCGATGGAGTACGACGTATGCACCCGCCCTGTCTCGGCATTGATATGCTCTTGCAATGCGTCGGTATAAGTCGACTTCAGTTTTGAAAGCTGCCGCCAGTCCAAAATGCGCCGCGGCATATCGTGGATCGTGGCCAAGTCTTCGAGAACATCCGCTCCAGTTGAATAGGCTCCTGTCTTGCCGGTCGAGGGTTTCTTGCCATCGGGCATTTCCAGACCCATCTCATCAAACAGGATTTCGCCTAACTGCTTGGGCGATCCTACGTTGAAAGGCCGCCCTGCCATTTCCTGAATTTCGGCCTCCAACCCGGCCATCTTTTGGGCAAAGGCATTGGACATCCGGCTCAGCGTGTCGCGATCAACCTTGACACCGTTGCGCTCCATCTGTGCCAGCACGGGTACGAGGGGACGCTCCATTGTTTCGTAGACAGTCGTAACCTTATTCACATGCAGCTGGGGTTTGAACTGCTGCCATAGGCGCAGCGTAATGTCGGCGTCCTCGGCCGCGTATTTCACCGCGTCATCGACAGGTACGCGGTCGAAGGTAATCGCTGACTTTCCCGTGCCCAGAAGTGGTTTGATCGGAATGGGCGTATGCCCCAAATAGCGTTCTGAAAGCGTATCCATACCGTGGTTATGCTTACCCGCGTTCATCGCGTAGGACATCAGCATCGTGTCATCAATCGGGTCCACCGTGATATCCAAACGCGCAAATATCTTGGTATCGTACTTCATGTTCTGACCGATCTTGATGACCGCTGGGTCCTCAAGCACAGGTTTGAGCATTGCGAGACATTCGTCGAAATCCATCTGCCCTTCGGCCAGATCATCCGATCCAAACAGATCGTCCGAAGCGGCAGTCTTATGGGTCAGCGGGATGTAGCATGCTTGCCCAGCTTCAACGCAGAGCGAGATTCCAACCAAATCAGCAGTCATATCGTTCAGGCCCGTCGTTTCCGTATCTACGGCCACAAATCCACGCTCGCGGATACGATGAATCCAGATCTGCAAGGCCGCAGCATCACGGACGCATTCGTAGGCGTCTGGATCAAAGCCAACGGCCTCTGGCGTCGCGATATCCGTGGCAGCAGGCGCTGCGACTTCTACCACAGGCGGCTCTACTCCCAGTTTGTCCGCAATCCGTTTTGTGACAGTGCGGAATTCCATCTCCGCAAGGAAACCCAGAAGAACTTCAGGATCAGGGTCGCGAACCTCCAGATCGTCTAAACTGAAGTCCAGCGTCATGTCACAATCCAGCTGGACAAGTTTTTTCGACAACTCAATCTGTGCGCGGTTCTCGATCAAGGTCTCACGGCGCTTTGGTTGCTTAATCTCGCCTGCACGGTCTAGCAGGCTTTCTAGATCACCGTATTCATTGATCAAAAGCGCCGCGGTCTTAATCCCGATTCCCGGCGCACCGGGTACGTTATCAACGCTGTCGCCAGCGAGTGCCTGCACATCCACCACGCGTTCTGGCCCAACGCCAAACTTTTCAACCACACCATCACGATCGATCCGTTTGTTCTTCATCGGATCAAGCATATCAACGCCGTCACCAACCAATTGCATCAGGTCCTTGTCCGACGACACGATTGTGACACGCCCCCCCGCATCGCGGCCCTGATGTGCAAGGGTCGCGATAATATCATCAGCCTCAAAGCCTTCGACCTCTTCACAAGCAATGTTGAACGCCTTCGTCGCCACGCGAGTCAGCGGGATTTGGGGGCGCAAATCCTCTGGCATCGCCTCGCGGTTGGCCTTGTATTGGTCATACATGTCGTTGCGGAACGTGTGGCTACCCTTGTCAAAGATGACCGCCACGTGAGTTGCAGCATCTGCGCCATTGTTGCCTTCAACATAGCGCTGGAGCATGTTCACAAATCCACTAACCGCGCCGACAGGCAACCCATCAGACTTACGCGTCAGGGGCGGCAATGCGTGATAGGCGCGGAAAATAAACGCTGATCCATCGATCAGATGCAGGTGACAGCCTTTGCCAAACGCCATGTTGGGATCCCCTTTTGGTACGCCCCAACACCTAGCGCGGGGCTCCTCTAGGGTCTAGTGTACGGCCTGAACAAACGTCGCATTTTGCGAGCGCTGTAAAGCTGACCTAAACTTTGCCTTCGAATTCCTTGTGCACAAGCTTTGCATCACAATATGGGCATTCGACCCAGCCATGCTCATGGGGGATTTGCAGCCAAACGCGAGGATGTCCAAGCGCGCCTTCACCGCCGTCACAGGCCACGCGCCAATCATGTACAATTTTTGTCTCTGGTGCCGGTGTGGACATGATCACTCTCATCTGGTTGCCGCGGACCTCAGTCCGCCTTAAGTCTGCAGCTAGACATACCGCAGACGCGGGCGATGGGAAAGACAGCATGAGCGACAACGCAATAGAAATTGCAGGCCTGAGAAAGACCTACGCGGCCACCGGGCGCAGTCCGGCAAAAGAAGCGCTGAAGGGAATTGATCTGAACATTCCACGCGGATCAATCTTTGGGCTTCTGGGGCCAAATGGCGCTGGCAAGTCGACCTTAATCAATATCCTTGCCGGGCTTGTCGTGAAATCCGCAGGCAGCGTCAAAATCTGGGGGTTTGATCAAGACAAAAACCCGCGGCAATCACGCGCGGCCATCGGGATCATGCCGCAAGAACCGCACCTTGATCCGTTTTTCACGCCCGCCGGATCACTGGATGTGCAGGCAGGACTTTATGGCGTTCCCAAAAAGCAGCGCAAGACTGCAGAAATTCTTGAACTCATTGGGCTGACAGACAAGGCAGACGCCTATGCACGGTCTCTGTCCGGCGGCATGCGGCGCAGGCTGCTCTTGGGCAAAGCACTGGTGCATTCGCCACAGATCCTCGTATTGGATGAACCCACCGCAGGTGTGGATATCGAACTGCGCAATATGCTTTGGCAGAATGTGCGCAAATTGAACGAAGGCGGCATGACGATCATTTTGACAACACACTATCTCGAAGAAGCAGAAGAAATGTGCGACGACATCGCCATCATCAACCATGGCGAAGTTATTATCCGCGACAGCACAGCCAATCTTCTGGGGCGGCTCGACAGCAAAACGCTCGTAATCACCCCAGAAACCGAGGCCAATCTGCCGGCGCTGCCCGATACCATCACGGGGCACAAACACGCCAATGGCACACTGACCTTCACCTATCAAAGCGGCGTGACGCCTGCCGATCAAATCCTCTCGATCGTTCGCGATGCAGGGATCACGATCAAGGATGTCAAAACGGAAGAGGCGCATCTCGAAGATGTCTTCCTGTCGCTGACATCGTCGCGCTAAACTCGGTCTTTCTTCGTCCAATCAAACTTTCGCCGACGGCATCAAAATTTCTTCAATTTTGATCAATCCGAAATCATCCGCCCCAGCTGACGACCACCAAGGATATGCATGTGATAGTGCGACACATCCTGAACACCGTGAACCCGGGTGTTTGAGATACTGCGAAAGCCTTTTTCGACATCGGTGATCTGGCATACCTCGGCGACCGCCTGCATAAAACCAGACTGTTCTTCAGGCGTCGCATCGCGCGCGAAATGGTCCAGACTGACATATGCGCCCTTCGGGATGATCAGCACATGGACAGGGGCCTGCGGGGCGATATCTTCGAAGGCCAAGGCAAAGTCGTTTTCGAAAACCGTCTTATTCGGGATTTCTCCACGCAGGATTTTGGCAAAGATGTTCTGGTCGTCGTAGGCGTAGTTCATGGGTGTCCTCAATCAACAAAAAGATGTGGGGTATCGGCGAGTGTGCGGGCAACATCCGGTGACACGCTCAGAAACTGTGCAAGCGCATGGGCGTTTTCCTCGGATGTCCCCGTTTCTTTGATTTGTGCGGTATGCGCAAAATTGGCATCACGGATCGCGTCACGTTCATAAATCATATCATGGCGGATTGTCGGCAGCAGCCGTGCAAGCGTCGTCTCTTTTGTTTGCGGCCCAGCCAGACCAACGCGCATGGCGTGGCCGACAAGATAGTTATCGTCGAAACTGCACTCTATCTCTAGCAAGCGCACCGTTGCACGATCAGCAAAAAAGTCGGCCATCAAATCCAGACTTGATGTATCCAGACAGATCACAAGACGGTCACTGTCATAGTGATCAAACAGCATCCGCATCAGCGCACGCCGGTGCCGCCCGCGCTTTTGCAAAGAGCTTTCAATCCCGCCAAGGTCCGGCAAATCAGTTGCATCTTCATTGAACAGATACGCGATTGCAGGCACATTGGTATGGTGTTGGATAGCTGCGACCAAGCGTTTGGCAACATGCCATTTCTTGCAAACAATGATCATCAATTCGCGGCTGCGGCCCAGTGTCGTGTCGTTTTCCCAAAACCGTGGCGCAAAACGGCGGCCAATCCGGCCGCGCCCTGTCAGGAACTGAAACAGATTACGCCCCTCGTCCGATATCACGAAATCCATCTGCTCACTCGCATATAGATCGCCAAGCTGCGTACGTAATTCTGCCGCATCGGCGCTGATCTTGCGGGCAAACAAAGAGCCCTGCCCCAAGAGCAGATCATAATGGTCATTATAAAACGTGACCGGCATGCCGTAGTCCGTGAACATCAAGAATGTAAGGGTCCGGTTCTCAATCTCGCGGGCAGGTACAAGATGACGGACAAGCGTTTGGAAGAACGTCTCGTCGGGGATCCAGGTAGTTCGGAAGAAACGCATGACATCGCGGCGGGCATGGACAAATTCGAGGACAGTTTCAACCGTTTGGCGACGCAGGCACCACCATTGGCTGCCGATCATGATCTGCAAATCTTGTGGTATCTTGCGGGTCATCTTGAAACGCTTCTGCAGTTCCAAAGCCGCATAGAACCGCCGTTTCTGGGTGCGTTCATTGAAGAAATGACGAAAGATCAACCGTTCTTCGCGGAACCCTGTCTTGATCCAGTTACTATCAAAGAAATCATGGCTTTCAATATAATCTACGTCATTCCCATCCAGCAATTGGTGGGCGAATTTCGCCGATTTGATCGGCATGCAATCGCCCGAGACCATATAAAAGTGGGTCGCCCGCGGGAAAGCGCTCATGGCGGCTTCGATGGCATTCAAGGTGGCTTGCACAAGGCTCCATTCACCCCATCCACATTTAACACGGCGCTTGGCAAAGGTGACATTGGGATTGGATGCGAGGGCTGCGTGGATCGTGGCAAAGTCTTCGGGCGCGGCAGAGGCATCAAAATGGATTGCGATATAGTCGCCCGCGGCCGTCAACTGTTCCGCCTGCTGAATAATCACAGCCGGGTTTTTGTGACAAAGCAGAATAAAGGCGACACGTGCCATCTGTTTTTAGTGATCCTTATTACGTTCAAAGCTGTCATAACGCGAACAGACATTGAAGTGACAGGGTTTCTTTGCTTTGAAAGAGCATAAGAATTAATAGGAGAGCACGCGTGGCGCAGTTTCCCGGAACATGGATGACCCAAAGCGAAAGCGTGGTCTATCGTGTGGTGCCAAAATGTGCCTGCTCGACCATTGGTCAGATCATGTATTATTCCGACCACGGTACCTTCTTTGATGGCGATATCCATGATGCCAAGGTCGGTATTCACAAGTGGGCAATGGACGATAGTAAACCGCTGATCGCCGCCAATGTGACAGCTCATCAAAGCTATGCCTTTACCTGTGTACGCAACCCATACACGCGTATTTTGTCATCCTTTTTTGATAAGATATGTGGTGTGCAGCGGAACGGAAAATACTATCGGGGCAACCTTGTGCCGCTGCTGATCCAGAAATACGGGATCGAAGTGGGTGACCCCCAGAATGGCTTCGAGTTCGACCAGATCAAGAGCTTTCGGCGCTTTTTGCTGTTCGCGCGGGACACCGTCCGGTGGCGCCGTCCGATGGAACCCGACATTCATTGGTCAGCCATGTCCGGCCATATCTCGACCTTCATTGTGAATGGTGGGCGGTATGACAACATCTTTTGGACCGAGAGATTCAACGACGGGATGCAGGATGTGCTGAATGAAATTGAAACAGCCTATCCGGTCGATCTAGCCCAAATCCCGCGCTTTAATGAAAGCGAAGGTCACGGACCCAAGCGCACCCATCCGATTGAGGATTACTTCGACGATCTGTCGATGCACATTGTCTACGAGATCTATAAGAAAGACTTTCGCATTTTTAAGTATGACTTCGAAAACCCTGCCAATAAGATGCCCGTTGGTGAGATCGACCTTGATGAAGTCCATGCGAAACTAGGCTAGGCTTTGCGCCTTTGGCGCCGTGGTCAGGAGGCGGTCTGCCCCCTCGGCTTCGCCTCACCCTCGAAGGTATTTTCCAACATGAGAAGATGCGGGTCGACAGCCCTTTGGATTGGCCTAATTACTTGATGACAAAGAAGAAGGATATCTGGGCGTGTCTGTTGTACTGATCTTGGGAAGTGGGCCGAACGTCGTGACGTGCCGCGACTGGCCGCGCGCCCCATTTGACCGGATCGTGGCGATCAATAACGCCTGGGCTGTCCGTTCGGATTGGGATGATTTGATCCATCCAGATGATTTCCCGGCCACGCGCATGCCTGTCGATGTCGCCCCCCACCAGCAGGTTGTGCGCGCATCCGAGTATGTCCCCTTGCAGAACAATCTGGGTGGTTTTGTTTACGCTGGTGGGACGATGGCTTTCACGGCGTCCTACTGGGCTCTGGCGGCGTTAAAGCCGCGTGTGATTGCCGTTTTGGGCTGTGACATGGTCTATGCGGAGGCAAAGAATACGCATTTCTATGGAACCGGCACTGCCGATCCCCTGCGTGAGGATGTCACCCTGCGATCACTCGAGGCGAAGTCAGCGCGCCTGTTGGCAATCGCGGGACGGCAAGGCTGTGCGATGGTGAACTTATCCAGCGACCACAGTCGCCTCGTTTTTCCGCGAAGCACTCCGCAGACTGCGCCTGAATCCAAGCCTCTTAGCTTGGATCAAGACAACATTGATGCGGCCTTGGCCGAAGAAGCTCGCCTGAACTACTACGTGCCTTCCGGCAAGTATTGGAAAGAGGAGAGCCGCTTTGACACGGCCGCGATAGATGCGCTGGATGCTTTGTGGCTTAGAGCAATCCCTGCTGTTTGAAGAGCGTGTTGAGGTCCGCTTCCGGTCTTGCGCCGATATGGCTTATGACCTCGGAGGCTGCAATATTGCCCATCTTGGCGCACACTTCCAAAGCGTGTCCATTGGTGAGCCCCCACAAGAAGGCGCCCGCGAAGAGATCGCCCGCGCCCGTTGCGTCAACAATATCGGTTGGCACAGCAGGGACATGCCAGCGCTGGCCTTCGGCAAGGACATGAACTCCATTTTCGCTATCGGTACAGGCCACGATTTCAACCTCTGACGCAGCCTTTGCGAGGGCCGCATCGAAATCATCTGTCTGATACATAGATCCCATTTCGGCCCGATTGCAGAATAGCAAATCAACATGATCGCGGATCATAGCGCGGAATGCGTCACGGTGGCGATCAATGCAGAACGGGTCGGAAAGGGTCAAGGACACACGTCCCTCTGCGCCTTTGCAAGCCGCGACCGCCTTGGCAAAGGCGGCGTGGCTTTCAGGGCCATCAAAACGGTAGCCCTCAAGATATATCCATTCGGCGTCTGCCATTTGGGCTTCGTCAATATCGTCCGGTGACAGGAATTCCGTCACACCCAGATAGGTGTTCATTGACCGTTCCCCATCCGGCGTCACAATCACGATGCAGCGGCCGGTTTCGGCCTCCTCTGTCTTAGGCGCCATTGCGGTTTCATATCCCGCCCCTTGTGCGCGCAGGTCATGGGCAAAGATCGCGCCCAACTGGTCATCCTTGACTTTGCCCACATAGGCGGTGCGCCCACCCAAATGCGCGATACCCGCAATCGTATTGGCAGCCGATCCACCGCTGACCTCTTTCGCGGGGCCAACACGGGAATAAAGATCAACCGCGCGGTCCATGTCGATCAGTTGCATGATGCCTTTCTCGACGCCCGCCTCGGCCAAAAACGCATCCTCCGCGCGCGCCAAAACATCAACCATCGCATTGCCAATACCGACAACCTGATACTTTTTCATAAGTTCTTATCCTCAAACATACACAGATCGCGCACCAGACAGGCCGCGCATTTAGGTTTTCGCGCCACGCAAGTGTAGCGGCCATGCAGGATCATCCAGTGATGCGCATGGAGTTGGAAATCGGCAGGGATGTGGTCCTCAATCGCGCGCTCAACGGCATCGACATCCTTGCCCGGTGCTACACCACTACGGTTACCAAATCGGAAAATATGGGTATCGACCGCTTGGGCAGGCTGCCCCCACCACATGTTGAGCACCACATTCGCGGTTTTGCGGCCAACGCCCGGCAGTGATTGCAAGGCAGCACGTGAATTTGGGACTTCACCACCGTATTCGTCGACCAGCATCTGGCTCATCTTGATAACGTTCTTGGCCTTATTGCGGTAAAGGCCGATCGTTTTGATATGCTCGGTCACGCTTTCTAGCCCAAGGTCCAGCATCTTTTGGGGCGTATCGGCAATCTTGAACAACTCACGAGTCGCCTTGTTCACACCCGCGTCGGTTGCCTGCGCGGAAAGCGCGACAGCTACGACCAAGGTATAGACATTCACATGCTCCAACTCGCCTTTCGGCTCTGCCTCTGCGGCTTGGAAGCGCGTGAAAATTTCGCGAATGGTATGATAATCAAGCTGTTTTGCCATGCAAACCCGTATGCCTTGAAGCCCCAAAGGGGGCAAGCGTCAGATGCGCAATTTTCGGGTCGCTCTGGCGTTCGGATGCTCCTAATTTGATACACATGGAACAGAACGAAACATATCACTACCAAGTCATGCGCCGCGCGATTGAGGCGATTGATGCGGCAGGCGACGAACATCAAACGTTGGCTGACATGGCCGCAGACATGAACATGAGCCCCGCGCACTTTCAGCGGCTCTTTTCGTCATGGGTGGGCGTGTCGCCAAAGCGGTATCAGCAGTATCTGACTTTGGCACATGCCAAGACCCTGTTGCGTGATCGTTTTACGACATTGGAGACGGCGCATGCCGTTGGGCTTTCAGGCAGTGGCCGCCTGCATGATCTTTTTGTGCGATGGGAAGCGATGAGCCCCGGCGACTATGCCCGTGATGGCGCTGAACTGACGATCTTTTGGGGTTGGTTTGAAAGCCATTTTGGTCCGGCCCTCGTGATGGGGACCGACCGCGGTATCTGCGGGCTTGCCTTTGCGTCGGAAGCTGGCCCTGAACCTGCCATGGCAGACCTCAAGTCACGTTGGCCAAAAGCCACTTTCGTTGAAGACCCCGGCTTTCTGCGCCCTTGGGCGACAGCCGCATTGGGGATGACAGGCGAGACACAGTTGCACATGATCGGGGCACCGTTCCAGTTGAAGGTATGGGAAGCGTTGCTGACCATTCCTTCTGGGCATGTCACGACATATTCCGAAATCGCGCAATCAATTGGAAACCCCAAAGCGGTTCGCGCCGTTGGGACAGCCGTCGGGCGCAACCCTGTGAGCTGGTTGATCCCTTGCCATCGCGCCTTGCGCAAATCAGGGGCATTGGGCGGCTACCATTGGGGACTTCCGGTCAAGCGCGCCATGCTGGCATGGGAATCCGCGCGGGCCGATGCGCAGAGTGACCAGCTGTAAAGTAGGCAAAACCCTGCTGGTCGCGACGCCGTTATTGGATATCATGGGATAAATGGGCATAAGCTGACCCATCGAACAGGTGCAATTTCCGCACTCATATCAAATGGAACCATGACCATGAAAATTACGAAATTACCTCTTGTTGTCGCCGCGGCTTCGCTGACTTTTGTCGCAGCCTGTGACACGACTGGCCCGAACCAGATGCAAAACACGCAGCAAGGTGCCTTGATCGGCGCTGGCGCGGGTGCACTGCTGGGTGCTATCACAAACAACGACGGCTCAGTACGCGAGCGTAACCAGGCCGCTTTGATTGGTGCTGCTCTGGGTGCAGGCGTCGGGGCTGGCGTCGGCAACTCGCTTGACCGTCAGGCCGAAGAACTGCGCCGCGCATTGCGCAGTGATGTGGGCGTGTCGAACAACGGCAACAACCTTGTTGTTGTCTTGAGCCAGGACCTTTTGTTCGCAACCAACAGCACGCAAGTGTCTGGCACATCGCAGAACGAACTGCGGATCGTTGCCAACTCTCTTAACCAGTATCCAAACACGACTGTGAACGTGATCGGCCATACCGATAACGTGGGCGATGCCAGCTTTAACCAAGGCCTGTCAGAGCGTCGCGCACAAGCCGTGGCTTCGATCCTGCGCGGCGGTGGTGTATCGGGCAACCGGATCCGCTCGATTGGTGCAGGCGAGAACAATCCGATCGCGTCAAACCTGAACGCCGCTGGCCGCCAGATGAACCGCCGGGTCGAGATTGTGATTACGCCAAACTAAAGGCAAAGCACTGCCTGACAAACAAGGGGTTGCAGAAATGCGGCCCCTTTCTTGTTGTTAAGCGGCGGTTTTGGTCATATCATTTGACCAATACAAAGCGATTGAATTCATGCCATTTGAACCCGTGCAGCAAGAGAAGCTTTCCCAAAGTGTGATCCGCCAGATCGAAGGGCTGATCCTGCGCGGCATTTTGCGACCGGGTGAAAGGCTCCCTTCTGAGCGGGAACTGAGCGAACGCATGAGCGTCTCACGGCCATCCTTGCGCGAAGCTTTGGCCAATCTTCAGGAACGCGGGCTGCTTGCCTCTAAGGCGGGTGCTGGCGTTTATGTGGCCGATGTTCTTGGCTCTGCGTTCGCTCCGGCTCTGGTGACGCTCTTTGCCACTCATGACGAGGCAGTGTTTGACTACATCAGCTTTCGCCGCGACATGGAGGGGCTCGCCGCTGAACGGGCCGCCCGTCTGGCGAGCGATACTGACCTCAAGGTGATCAATACAATCTATGAGAAAATGGAGGCGGCCCACCAAAAGCGCAATCCGGCGGATGAAGCGCATCTGGACGCCGATTTTCACCTGTCGATCATCGAAGCCAGCCATAACATCATCATGCTGCATATGATGCGGTCGATGTATGAACTCTTGCGCGAGGGCGTATTTTACAATCGGACGATCATGTTCAAGCAACGCATGACCCGCGATACCCTGCTGGACCAACACCGCGTCATTAACGCGGCTTTGCAGAACCGTGATCCAAAGGCTGCGCGTCAGGCCGTAGAGGACCATCTCAGCTTTGTAGAGAGTGCTTTGTCTGACGAGCAGAAATCACAGCGGAACGAAGCTTTTGCCCAAAAGCGGTTGGACCACGAAATCGGACGCTAGCGTGCGCGCGGCGAGCGGATTATGGCAGCCCAAAGCCAGATCGAAACAACGGCCTGAACTGCGATCCCCGCCAGCGCCAACGGGTGTAACAGGCCACCTGCTTGCCCAAGGATCACGGCAATATTCCAAAACCAATGCCAAATGATAAGCGGCCACAGGTTCCTAACCCGCAGCGCAATTGGCGCTAGGAAGAACCCAACAACGATAGCAAAGAGTACTTGCTGGGACGTACCTGCTATATCTTGACCAGCCAAACCATTGACCAAGTGAAACAGGCCAAACACCAGCGCACTTAAGAACATGGCGACTGGCACGGACAATCGTGACATAGCACCGCGCAATAGAATGCCGCGAAACAGGACCTCTTCGCCAAAGGCGATCAGTAAAGTCGTTGCAAAGAGGACTACAAGGCTAATACCGCTGAAGGCGCGCAGGATTTCAGGCGTCATGGCATGCGCAATATCCCAGCCCATGACGGCCAAGACACCCCAGCCGGGAAGGAACCAGATCATGCCGGACCAGCTGAGTTCGCCAAACCCGGTCGGACGCCATCCGATCCTGCGAAACACAATAAACAAAAGGAAAATGACCGCGAGTATTTGCGCTGGGAGAAGGCCCTTCAACACAGCATATATATCTGATGGTCTGCTAGCCGCATCAAAGAGAAAGAGTGCGCCCATCGCTACAATGGCGGCGTAGGTCACGGTAGCCAGTATCCCAAGCCGAAGGCTAGGCATCGTCAACTCTCCTGCTTTCGCCCCGTGCGACAATGTCAAAGACCACACTGCCCCTGTCAACGAAAAAGCCCGACCGTGGATAACACAGTCGGGCTTTTGCAGTTCTGATGAGTGACAGGCTTAGTGCAGCTTGTCAGCAACTGTTGCGATAGAGTCGTCGATCAACGCGCCAGCAGACTTGGCGTCCATCTGCTTGGCAATCACGTCCTTGGCGGCACCTACGGCAACCGCAATCGCCTGATCGCGAACTTCTTTGATTGCCGAAGCCTCCGCACTTGCGATCTGATCTTCAGCCGCAGCCAAACGACGCGTGATCGAGCGTGCAATGTCTTCTTTGGCAGCGACAGCCGCATTGGTCGCCTCTTCTTTAGCCGCAGCAACAATCCGTGCGGACTGCTCCTGCACTTCCTTTTGCTTACGTTCATAGCTGGCAAGCAAAGACTGGGCTTCTTCGCGCAAGGCCTTCGCTTCATCCAGCTCGGCTTTGATGCTGTCTGCGCGCTTATCGAGCATGCCACCCACAAGGCCGGGGACCTTGAAGTAAAACAAAATGCCAATAAAGATCAGGAACGCGATGCTGACGACAAAGTCAGTGTTCGCAAGCGAGAAGAAGGGTTTGTCGCCCGCAGCAAGGGCAGGGCTTGCGGCAAATGCGATAAGGGCGGTGAGTGTCAGTCTCATGATCTACCCTTTCATCCGCGCAGTAACCGCTGCGGTAATTGTCTTTGCGTCAGCCGAACCGCCCAACGCAGCAACCAATTCCTTGGCCGTGTCTTTGGCGACCTGCGTTACGCTCTTCACAGCACCGGCGCGAATTTCGCCTATAGCGGCTTCGCTTTCGGCTGTCTTTGCAGCAATCTGCGCGTCAGCTTTCTGCAATTCGACGTCCAGCTCTGCCTGAATCTCTGCCTTTGCTTCGGCCACAATCTTGTTGGCTTCTGCGCGTGCATCCAAGAGCGCTTGATCGTACGCCGCTTCAGCTTCAGCCGCTTTGTTTTTCAATTCTTCTGCCGCGGCAATATCGTTTGTGATCGTGCCAGAGCGTTCCGCCAGTACCGCAGAAATGCGGGGCAGCGCGATGCGGGACATCACAAAGTAAAGTGCGATCAGCGTGACCAATAGCCAGAAAATCTGGTTTGGCATCCAATCTGCGCATAGCTGCGGCATGCCAAGGGCGGAACCCCCTGCATCAACGCAAACTCCTGCGACGTCTGTTGTTTCTGTTGCCATGATGGCCCCCGAATACCTTGAATGTTT
>ENA-OQVM01001805-OQVM01001805.1-marine-metagenome-genome-assembly--contig:-NODE-1805-length-26937-cov-4.330529_pt1 | contig 26937 bp, 23 predicted proteins | sample MGYA00237776_ERZ505498 | MGnify/ENA primary metagenome ERZ505498 (study PRJEB26159, sample SAMN06265151) | marine metagenome | isolation source: Helgoland LTER site | place: Germany:Helgoland, sampling...
AACATCGCCGCCTCCCTCAAGGTGGCAGAATTTGCGAAACAATAAATCACGATACAAGCATTGAGATAGTTCAACATCAGATAGGCGATACCACACGCCCAACAACAACCCTCGAAACAGGGTCAAAAGCGGGCAGCTTGGACGGCCCGTCTTGGAGGCATAAATCGAGGATAATATCGGTTCTATTTTAGACCAGTCCAAAACCGCTTCCGTGTCGTCAAGCGCATAAAGAGCGGGCTGTTCTAAATCACTGCTGGAGACAAAAAGATCCGCTTGGGTTACGAAAGGTTTCTGCATGAAACGACGAACCCAAATACTCGTGCTATTGGGAATCCTCCAGTTATGCTGAGGTCTCAAGTTAATATAAACAGACACATACAGCCAAAATGATATATGACTAACCTTTAACTGACACAAAGTCTCAATCCAAAAAAACTACTTTTGCGCCTTACCAGCCTCGATTTCACGCCATTTCCTGACATTAGCATTATGCTCTTTAAGGGTCTTGGCAAAGCTATGACCACCGGTTCCATCCGCAACAAAAAATATGAAATTAGTATCATCAGGGTCCAACACAGCCTCAATACTGGCCCGGCCAGGGTTGGCAATAGGCGTAGGTGGTAGCCCATTAATGCGGTAGGTGTTCCAAGGCGTTTTACGGTCTAGCTCGCTGCGTCGCAACCCACGCCCCAAGGTTTTTTCACCCTTGGTAATTCCGTAAATTACCGTAGGGTCGGTCTGCAACCTAATACCGCGGTTCAAACGGTTGATAAAAACGCTCGCAACCTGCCGGCGTTCATTTGAAAGCCCCGTTTCTTTCTCGACAATCGACGCCAGAATCAAGGCTTCCTGAGGCGATTTAAGTGGCAGGTCTTTCACCCGGTTTTTCCAAGCATTTTTTAGGATTATATCCTGTGCTGCCTGCATTCTTTCGATCACGGCTTGACGGGTTTCACCCAAGCGAATTTCGTAACTATCCGGTGCAAGAGCACCCTCTTTGGGAACCGCAGCAAGATCGCCCGTCAGTCGGTCAATGGCCATTAAAACTTCTCGGACCTGCCAGCTGGTTACGCCTTCTGCCATCAACACACGAAACCGTGTATCGTTCAGGGCCTTGGCCCGCTCAAAAATTTCTGGAGCTGTTTCATCTGCTGGGTTGAACTCAGCTTTCTTGTCGAAACGATTTGTCTTTGGATCAAGCTCACGCACCTGAACTGACGTGCGCGTCACACCAATCCGGTAAACGATCTCAGTACCGCACGTACTGGCGCCGCTGCGGGTGACGAGTTCGGCAATCTCGTCCATCGAAGCCGCAGCCGGGATCAAGAAACTTCCGGCTTTCAGCTTTTCAGATTTCTCCTTATAGTCCGCACCTAGGCGAAAAATAGTGTCGTTATCGATAGCCCTGACAGATAATAAATCGCGAGAAACACGCTTCATATCCGAACCTTTTTCGACCCTCAAACAAATTGCTTGATCCAGCGGTCCCGCAGTCGTGTATGTATTCTGCCCCCATAAGACCAACGCGCCTAACAAAAACAGCGCAACAAGTAGAAAGCTAAGTCCGTTGGAGGCAACGCTGCGCCACATTAGCTAATCTGGCCAAACAGTAGGGAAGCATTGGTCCCACCAAAGCCAAAGGAATTCGAAAGCGCAACTGTAATATCCCGGTCTTGTCTGACCTGAGGCGCCAAGTAGATATCAGTCCCGACCGCTGGGGTTTCGAGGTTTATAGTCGGTGGAGCCACTTGATCGCGGATTGCCAAAATCGAGAAAATCGCCTCAATCGCACCAGCAGCGCCAAGAAGATGACCCGTACATGACTTGGTCGAAGACATTGTCGCTGATCCGGCTGCTTTTCCCAAAAGCCGTTCTACAGCCGCCAGTTCAATAACATCCGCCATAGTCGAGGTGCCATGTGCATTGATGTAATCGATCGCGTCTGGTTGCAAACCTGCGTTATTCAAAGCCGCCCGCATCGAACGCTCGGCCCCTCTGCCATCCTCAGAGGGTGCCGTGATGTGATGCGCATCCCCAGACATCCCGTATCCGATAACTTCCGCGTAAATTTTCGCACCACGCGCCACAGCATGTTCGTATTCTTCCAGAACAACAACACCGCCGCCTTCGCCCATCACAAAACCATCGCGATCGGTATCATAAGGCCGCGAGGCCTTTGCAGGATCATCAGCTCTTTTGGTCGACAAAGCTTTGCAGGCATTGAACCCTGCAATACCAATTTCACAAATCGCGGCTTCAGCCCCGCCAGCAATCATCACATCAGCTTCGCCCAACTTGATGATTCGAGACGCATCCCCGATGGCATGCGCACCAGTTGAACAGGCTGTGACCACCGAGTGATTTGGCCCTTTGAATCCGTACCGGATGCTGACCTGACCCGAGATCAGGTTGATCAATGCGCCGGGAATAAAGAATGGCGACACGCGCCGCGGACCGCGATCCCTGAGCAAAAGCGCTGTCTCTGCAATCGATTGCAAGCCGCCGATTCCAGATCCGATCATAACACCTGTGCGTTCCTGCGCCTGTTCGTCCACCGGCATCCATCCAGAATCCATAACGGCTTGTTGGGCCGCCGCAATACCATACAAAATAAAATCATCCACCTTGCGGCGTTCTTTGGCAGGCATCCAGTCATCAGGATTGAAAGTTCCGTCTGACCCGTCACCATAAGGCACCTCACAGGCGTAATTCGTCGCAAGTCCACTGGCATCAAAACGACTGATCGTGGCTGCGCCCGAGGTCCCATTCAACAGGCGGCTCCAGCTCGCCTCAACTCCAGATGCAAGAGGCGTTACAAGCCCCAGTCCAGTTACAACGACGCGCCGCATATCACTGACCCTCTTTACTCGATTAGTTGAAGTTTTCTTTTAACGCGGCTTGCCCCGACGGAGCAAGGCCTTGTCGCACCGCTTGGCATTTTTAAGCAAAAATGGCAGCAAAATGCAGCCTTCTTACAAAAAAACCTCCGCTTAACCGCGGAGGTTTAAGTTTTTTCGTTTTCAGAAAGTTAAACAGCTTCGTTGATAAAGTTAACTGCATCACTAAATGTCTGGATTGCTTCCGCTGCATCATCAGGAATTTCAATGCCGAACTCTTCTTCGAACGCCATAACCAATTCCACTGTATCCAAACTATCTGCACCCAAATCATCAATGAACGATGCGTTATCTACAACTTTATCTTCTTCAACGCCGAGATGCTCTACAACGATTTTTCTAACGCGATCTGAAATGTCGCTCATCTTAAATTCCTCATTTTTATCGGAGCGTTTGCCCCTGTTTTCGCCCTTACCCGACTGGGATGGCTCTGGTTGCCCTATCGGGCCGCTCGCAAACCACATAATGCGGTTTTGACCGGTCTACTCATTGAGTTGCACGGTGAAACTGAGCCGCCTATAGCACATGATCTGCTATAGGCAAACGTTTTCCATGGTCATTTAAATCAAGAACACTCTCGCATGAGCAATAATTCTCACCGCAGTGTCCACATCATCCTGTCCAATACTCTTAATTGACATAAATAAACCTCAAAACAACCTTAAATCCTGCATGGCTCGCTGAAATTGTTTAATATTTGCACCTTTACCACCGTTTTAAAGCATCGCCATGCCACCATTTACATGTAGGGTCGTTCCTGTGACGTATCCTGCTTCTTCGCTCGCAAGATACACTACGGCAGCGGCTATTTCGTTCGGGGCTCCCATGCGTCCGCTGGGTATAGACGACAGAATCGCTTCTTTCTGCGAGTCTTTCAAACTTGCCGTCATCGCCGTCTCAATAAAACCGGGAGCGATAGCGTTGACAGTGATGCCTCGACTTGCAACTTCGTAAGCCAACGACTTTGACATACCGACCATGCCCGCTTTTGAAGCGGCATAATTGGCTTGTCCTGGATTTCCCGTCGCACCGACCACCGAACTGATATTGACAATGCGCCCCCAGCGCGCCTTCATCATACCGCGCAAAACACCCTTACACAGCAACATGGTCGCCGTCAGATTCACATCAAGTACGGACTGCCACTCGTCTTGGGACATCCGCATAAACAAATTATCGCGGGTTATACCGGCGTTATTGACCAAAATATCCACGCTGCCCATCGCCTCTGAGGCCTGTTTGGGCAACTCTGTAATAGCCGCTGTGTCGCTTAAATTGCAGGCTAGGACATGCGCGCGCTCACCAAGATCAGCGGCCAGAGCTTTCAACGGCTCAAGCCGGGTGCCACTCACCCCAACGCTTGCACCCGACGCGTGCAAGCGTCTGGCGATTTCGCCACCGATTCCCCCCGATGCACCTGTCACCAAAACGTTTTTGCCCGTTAAATCAAACATGATCACTCCTCAACTCAGCTTTCTTCAAGATTTTGTACCGCCAATATGACGTCTTCAGGGGTAGACACTGCCCGACAGGCGATGGATCGTTCGATGCGCCGCACCATTCCAGAGAGTGCTTTACCAGCGCCTATTTCCCAAACATCAGTCACCCCATGCGCTCCCAGCCAAGACACTGTTTCCCGCCAGCGTACGGCCCCGGTCACCTGTGCCACCAACAATTGACGGATCTCATTCGGGTCGCTGACTGGCTTTGCGCTAACGTTCGCAATCACAGGCACCGCAGGGGAAAGGATCGTCACATCCGCCAGTGCTTGGGCCATTATCTCGGCTGCTGGAGCCATCAATGCACAGTGAAACGGGGCGCTGACCGGCAATAGGATAGCCCGCTTTGCACCCTTTTCTTTTGCCAGCTCAACCGCCCGTTCAATCGCGGTCTTGTCGCCTGATACCACCACTTGGCCCGGATCGTTATCATTTGCGGCTTGACAGACCTGACCATCTGCAGCCTCTGCCGCCAATGAAACAACCGTATCAAAATCCAATCCCAAAAGCGCCGCCATTGCGCCCATACCAACCGGAACCGCCTCTTGCATTGCGGACCCACGGGTACGCAACAATCGCGCCGTATCAGGCACACTGATTGCACCAGAAGCCGCCAATGCGGAATATTCCCCCAAAGAATGGCCCGCGACATAGTCAACCGCAGCCATCCTAACGCCTTCGGCTTCAAGCGCCCGCATCCCGGCCAGCGATGTCGCCATCAAAGCCGGTTGAGCATTTTTTGTCAGTGTAAGCGCCTCAGGATCACCCGCCCAAATAAGGTCACTGAGCCGTTCGCCCAGCGCCTCATCGACCTCATCGAAGACCGCCTTAGCGGCAGGATAAGCGGCCGCCAACGCCTTGCCCATACCGATGATCTGGGCCCCCTGACCCGGAAATACAAATGCTCTGCTCATGGTAACCCCTTTACTGCATTAACAACAGATACAGGGCAGCGCAGACCGGTGCAACATTGTTCCAAAATAGATTTAGCGCGCACCAGAGACTGTCCGTCTCATGTGGACCTCCATCAGACACCGACAATCATAAAAAAATGAGCCTCACGATGATACTTTCATGAGGGACTTATATTCTTTACCTATCTATCAACCAGCTAATTAGCAGACACAAAACCCTAGCTGAAAGCGTCTAAGAGGCCTTCAAACACGGCCAAATTACTGGACATATCGAAACCCAACAATCTTACAGCTGGCGATACGATCGAATTTGGCCATTTGATCGTTGACAATTGCAGTCCACATCTCGTTTCCCAGTTTCTCCATCAACTTACTGTTCACAACCTGCAGAACTTTGTTGCATTCGCCAGTATCCCCCCCATTAAGCAATGTATCGTTATGGCGGCACGACGCATCAGTGTTACCCATTGATGCTCCTTGCAGGTCATACATCAGTGCAGACACCGTTTCGATTGGCCGCATCGTTGGGTTTTTGACCTGCATGCTGAGGGTATAAACGACGAGCGCGCCGCTTTGATCCGCTTCAAATTTCAGTTTGACGGAACACGGCACAGTGTCAGATGCCTCAGCCAATGACGCAAATGGCACAAAAGCCATCAAAACGAAAATTAAAAACCCACTAATATTTTTATGTATCCAAGTCCAAGCGGCCGTATTGAGGTCAAGCATCACATTTTCCATTAGACATCCATATATCTAACAAACGTCCCAGCGCTCTAACATTTAGGTCTGATAGGTTGCTATTGTGAAATACAGCTTGAGTTGCCCTAAATCATTACGCTGCTCCACCAACTGAAAACAAATCAAGGCAACCACACAACACACAAACTCAAAGGCAGACCTGATATGGGTTCAACCTGACACTGGCTCAATGCATAAAACACTCAACCGTTTTTTGCAGTTTACAAAACGAACGCGATAAAGCGTGTTAAATACAGCAGGCTAACAAGGCTTAGTGACCGATCAAATCTATTTTACAACCAGACCATATGAGATCGCCCATCCGCAAACGATCCTACAAAGTGCCGCGTTAAACGTGACACAAAACAAGCGCAGAAAACAACTTACCAATTAGCTCTTTGCGTGGACTGAGTTCGAAATCAATATAGGTATAAAACTATAGTATATAGATTCAGAAACATTATTTCAAAGATCAGTAAATTTTTTAATTTGACACTCGAAATAAAACCGTGATGATGGGCTTCCAATGGGGGATTAAGATGTATTTAGGACTGGATTTGGGCACGTCCGGGCTGCGCGGATTATTGGTGCAGGAAAATGGCAAAATCATCGGATCTGCCGAGGCAGCCTACGGTGTGCAGCATCCCCAAACCGGCTGGAGCGAGCAGAATCCAGCAGACTGGATCTCCGCTTGTAATACAGTAACCGCCACGTTGCGCTTGGCGCATCCAAAGTCTTTTTCAGCGCTGAAAGGTGTCGGTGTTGCGGGCCATATGCATGGGGCAACGCTTCTCGATGACGCCGGTCAGGTACTGCGCCCGTGCATGCTGTGGAACGACAGTCGCGCCTACAACGAAGCCGCAACACTGGATGCGATTCCGGGATTTCGAGAAGTTTCAGGTAACATTGTATTCCCGGGCTTCACCGCTCCAAAAGTCCTTTGGTTGGCTGAGCATGAGCCAGACGTTTTTTCTAAAATCGCCAAGGTCCTTCTACCAAAGGATTATTTAAACTACTGGCTGACCGGACAATATACGTCAGAAATGTCCGATAGTGCCGGCACGGCCTGGCTGGACACTGGCGCACGCGATTGGTCTGCGAATTTATTATCACACTCTGGTATGCGCCTGGACCTGATGCCAGACCTTGTGGAGGGCTCTAACGCTATAGGCCCCCTGCGGCCAGAAATAGCCGCCGAGTGGGGGGTCTCAACAGATGTAACCGTGGTGGGGGGCGGTGGCGACAACGCAGTTGCAGCTTGCGGCGTCGGAGCGTTGCGCGAAGGCGATGCCTTTGTATCTCTGGGCACGTCAGGGGTTTTACTGGCCGCAAAAGACACCTTTTCGCCAATGCCAGCCTCCGCAGTTCATACATTTTGCCACGCTGTGCCAAACCGGTGGTACCAAATGGGGGTTATCTTGGCAGCAACCGACAGCTTAAACTGGCTTGCGCGTAATCTCGACGTAGAGGCAGCAGCACTTTCTGACGCGCTTGGAAATCAGATCAGTGGACCCAACCAAATTCAGTTTTTACCCTATCTGTCGGGCGAACGCACCCCGCACAATGACAGTACCATCCGCGGTGCGCTACTAAACATTGATATCGCCTCAAACCGCACCGACCTTACGCAAGCGGTAATGGAGGGCGTGAGCTTTGCCCTACGCGACAATTTAGAGGCTTTGAAATCCACAGGCACCAACGTGAAACGCGCCTTGGCAATCGGTGGCGGGGCACAGTCGCCGTTTTGGGTCGAACTGGTGGCATCTGTTTTGAACATGCCAATTGATTTGCCTGAAAAAGGTGAATTCGGTGCGGCTCTTGGTGCGGCCCGCCTTGCTATGGTTGGGTGTTCCGGGGCAGAGCCCGACGGTGTCATGACCCAGCCCAAAGTGGCAAAAACCATTCATCCTCGAAGCACTTTAACCGCAGCTTATGACGCAGCTTACCAACGATATCGCGCCACCTATCCAGCATTAAAGGCAATCTCATGACGCAGTTTTTCCACGGCATTGATAAAGTTACCTTCGCCGGTGCAGACAGCACCGATCCCATGGCCTTTCATCATTATGATCCCGACGAGATCGTGATGGGCAAGCGCATGGAGGACCATCTGCGCTTTGCAGTCGCCTATTGGCACTCATTCGCGTGGGAGGGTGGCGACCCCTTTGGCGGGCAAACCTTCGAACGTCCTTGGCACCCGCAGGACAGCATGGAGCGGGCACGTTTAAAGGCCGATGCCGCGTTCGAGATGTTTGACCTTCTCAATGTGCCATATTTCTGTTGGCACGATGCTGATATCCGTCCCGAAACCGGCAGCTTTGAAACCAATCTCAGCACATTGAATGAAATCACCGATTATTTTGGTGAAAAAATGCAAACCACCGGCACCAAGCTGCTGTGGGGCACCGCTAATATGTTCACCCATCGGCGCTGGATGAGCGGGGCCTCAACCAATCCTGATCCGGATGTCTTTGCGTTTGCCGCAGCCACCGTCAAAAGCTGTCTTGATGCCACTCATAAACTGGGGGGTGAAAACTACGTGCTCTGGGGCGGCCGGGAAGGTTATGAGACCCTGCTCAACACCGAAATGGGCCTTGAACTAGATCATATGGGTCGGTTTTTAGCAATGGTCGTCGAGTATAAACATAAAATTGGCTTCAAAGGTCAGATTTTAGTCGAACCGAAGCCGCAAGAACCCTCAAAGCATCAATACGATTATGATGCGGCAACCTGCTTTGGTTTTTTGCAAAAATATGGCCTTGAGAATGAGGTTAAGCTCAACCTCGAGCAGGGGCATGCTATTTTGGCCGGCCACTCCTTTGAGCATGAAATTGCCACCGCCTCTGCTTTGGGCGTGCTTGGTTCTATCGACATGAACCGCAACGATTATCAATCCGGTTGGGACACCGACCAGTTCCCCAACAACGTGCCCGAAGTGGCCATGGCCTATTATCACATCCTTAAAAATGGGGGCCTTAAAGCTGGCGGAACCAATTTTGACGCCAAACTGCGCCGTCAATCTCTGGACGCAAAAGATCTCATTGCGGCGCATATCGGTGGCATGGATATTTGCGCGCGAGGATTAAAAGCCGCTGCGGCGATGATCGAAGACGGTGGACTGCAGACAGCGCTTAACGACCGCTATGCCGGCTGGAATACGCCAGAAGCACAGGCCATGCTGCAGAGCGACCTGGCCAGCATCACGCAGAGGGTGCTCGACGCCCAGCTTTCCCCAGTGCCAAAATCAGGCCAACAAGAAATTTTGGAAAACTACGTCAATCGCTTCGTTTAAATATCATGGACAACATTGCCCTCAAAGATCTAAATTCACACCGTTTGGACGCTGGCGACATGTCGGTGACCATACTATCGTTGGGGTGCATCACCCATGATTGGCGGGTGCCTTTAGGCGACGCTTTAGTACCAATAGTACTGAGTTACCGCGATCCTGCCGACCATCTGCGCCACCGCGGCTCGTTGGGAATCATTGCCGGCCGCGTAGCCAACCGAATTGCAAACGCCCAGTTCAGCCATGACGGCACCACTTACCATCTGGCAGCCAACGAGGGTAGAAACCAGTTGCATGGCGGCCCAAGGGGCCTTGCCAGCCGCAATTGGTCCCTCGAACCTGACGGAGCAACGGGCGTGCAGTTAAGCCACCGCTCACCAGACGGGGATCAGGGGTTTCCTGGTAATGTTGACTTCACAGTGACAATTCAACTGCAAAACAATCGGCTTATCTATGATATGATCGCAATGCCGGATCGGGCGACACCGATCAATCTCGCGCAGCATTCTTATTACAACCTGATGGGCAGTGGCACCATTTGGGATCACCAGTTGCAGATTGCCTCACTCGCCTACACTCCAACGGATGGCGCTTTGATCCCAACCGGAAAGATCGCACCACTCGACGGTCAGCCGTTTGATTACCGACAGCAAAAATTGATCCGGCAGGCCGACCCCAGCCAAAAGGGTGCAGACGTTAATCTGGTTCTGGACCAAACAGCAAAAAAGCCCGCCGCAACCCTGAGCGCCCCCAACGGCCTGTGTCTAAAGCTGTGGACGGACCAACCCGGCCTACAGCTATACACAGGGGCCAAACTTTCAGCCAAAGCCCCCCCTATGGAGGCGCAGACACACCAAGCATTTACCGGCCTCTGTCTGGAACCCCAACATTTTCCTGACGCCCCAAACCAGTCACAATTTCCCTCAATCATCTGCACCCCCGAGCGTCCTTATCACCAGCGCCTTACAATTGAAGTCTCTTCACTATGATACGTCCAATAGACATTATCCTCGCCATGGCACTACTAACGAACGGCGTTATGGCCAACCCCTTGCCCAAGGCAAATGCCACGTATGCCCCAGTTGATATGGCTCAGGTGCGTTTGGGCCAATTATTATTTTATGATCCGATCCTCAGCGGCAGTAAAACCGTCGCCTGTGCCACCTGCCACCATCCAAAACATGCCACCGCAGATGGGTTGTCGCTGGGTCTGGGCGACGGTGCGCATGGACTTGGGCCCAAACGGATGATTGACCCCAAAAACCTGCCCGAGCAAAGGGTGCCGCGCAATGCGCCAGCCTTGTTTAATCTAGGCGCGCATGAATTCACCACAATGTTCCATGATGGACGTCTCGAAGCTGACCCAACGCGCCCCTCAGGCATTCGCACACCACTTGGAACAGAGATGGTTCAGGGGTTTGCTTCGGTCTTATCGGCGCAATCAATGTTTCCGGTCCTCTCACCGGATGAAATGGCAGGTCACTACACTGAAAGCGATGTAGCGCGCGCCGTTCGGCAAGGGTTTTTAACGGGTGAAGATGGTGCTTGGTCGCTTATATCGGCACGGGTTGCTGATATAAAAGAATATCAAAGCGCTTTTGAGCAGATCAACGGGCCAGGGCATAGCGTGACGTTCACCGATATCTCGGACGTCATTGCAGAGTTTATCGCCTTTGAGTGGCGCGCCGATGATAGCCCATTTGATCAATATCTCAGAACTGGAGAACCCCTGCCAAAGGCGGCACATTCGGGTATGTCCCTGTTTTATGGCAAAGCGCAATGCAGCACCTGCCACGCCGGGCAATTTCAAACCGATCACGACTTTCATGCCATTGCCCTGCCGCAAGTCGGCCCCGGCAAGAGTGCCCGCTTCGAGACACACGCCCGCGACGAAGGTCGCCTCAGGGTCACCGGAAACCCGGCAGATTCATATAAGTTCCGCACGCCCAGCCTGCGCAATATCGCCCAGACCGCACCCTATGGCCATAACGGCGCCTATGCGACGCTGGAAGCAATGATCCGTCATCACCTTGATCCCGTTGCGTCTCTAAAAGCGTATAACGTCGCACAACTGGTTTTGCCCGACCTGCCAAATAGCCAGGACTTTAGAGCCACGCAGGACCCAGACGAACAAGCCGCGATTGCCGCAGCTAACGAATTATCGCCCAGCAATCTGAGCGAGACGGAGATCATCCAAATTGTGGCTTTCCTAAACGCCCTGTCAGACACCGCAAGCTTGGCAGGCAAACTTGGTGTGCCGCAAACGGTTCCCAGTGGTCTGCCGGTAGATCAATAAGCGCTCACCTTGATGCCAGTTGCATCACGGGTCAGAAAAACCATTTTACCAGCCCCAACTTGGCGCCAATCCGAAACGGTGTGATCTGGCCAGATCACCCGAATATGTGCAGATTGCGCCGACCCCAAGCCAAAATGCTCTGCCGTGATCTGTCCGCCAGCATGACCGCCCCCGACAGTCAATTCACGGGCGAACACGTGGTCTCCAAGCCTGACTTCGATCCATGCGCCAATAGCGTCCCGATTGGGGGGCGCTTGCCGCAGCTTTACCGCTAACCAGTTACCAGCACCCTGTGTGACATTCTGATAAAGTTCCAAAGGACCCTGACGGTTGACCACCGCCAGATCGAGCAACCCGTCAAGGTTAAGATCTGCCATCGCGCCGCCACGCCCCCGCAGCAATGACGCAATTCCTGCGTTCTCTCCCGCTTCGTAAAACGTCCCATCCGCCGCTTGTAGTAAAAGGTTATTGGGATCGTCCATCGCGCTACCTGGCATCTGCTGCACATTGCCTTTGGTAATGAAAATATCGTCAAGCCCATCGTTTTGAACATCGCCAAACCTGACATGCCACCCCGTTGACGGCCGACCGTCGCCCCCAGTATAGGGACGGTGCGCCGTGGTGCCACGGCCATAGGTGGCATCGCGATAAGACGGCCCACCTGTGTCCTTATTGAGCATTTGCAGCCTTTGATCCCCCATTGAGGTCAAATACACCTCTGGAAGCCCATCTCCTGTGATATCGCGGCTGGCAATACCCATGCCCCACAACTTGTGATGTTGCCAGCCATCTTCAGGCTGATATAGCCTTGGAACCTCGGCCATCTGCCACATCTGTTCTTCGCCATCGTTCAAGTAATAATGGCGGTCATTGCTGACACGCAAATCAGCCTGGCCACGACGCCCCCAATCGGTAAACAACATCGACAGCGGGCAATAGCCCGGTTCAAGCACGATCGGGGCGACATAGCGCGATCCCTCAGGGCGAAACAAAAAGTTTGTATCACAGGTACCGAAGGGACCCTCAGGATCAGTCCGATCTACATAATTGCCAAACGCGAGCGTCGGCAGGACATTCCCCTCTTCCCAAGTGGCGGAAAACGCCGTGCTCCATCCCTGCTCATACTTCTCAAGGAGCTCGGAATGTGGTGTAAACCGACAATCAACACCTCCCATCAAGAGCTTATTTTCTCCTACCCTCAAAATGGCAAGGTCCATGAAACCATCGCTGTTTATATCTAGCGGATAAGCTCCAATAATACGGTCCAAAGACAGTTCCGGCGGGGTATTTTCAACAAATCGGATATCGCCAGAACGGGTTGAGATGTTTCGCAATAGCGTTGCTTTATTCGCGCCCCCAGCAGCAAACATATCCGGCATATGGTCTTGATCGCAGTCAAACACCGCCATCCCACCGCCAACGTAATATTCCCAGCCCCCGTCATATACATGGTGCGGGATGTCCACCGGATCGAAGACCGGGGCCGAGAAAGGGTCTGCATCTGTGGCGCCCACAAAAGCGGTTGCTGTTAGGGCAGCCAAACAAGCCCTTAACCTTATGCCAAAACAGCCAGACGAACGATGGAACTTTAAAAGCGCAGTCGCGAAGAGCCTATCAAACATAAAAATCCAACCCCACGCTAAAATAGCGATATAGACCACCCCATAGAAGTGAGGGCAGAAGATCACCCCCTTAGCCAGTTCCCCACGGGCCAAAACCAGAGGTTATGCCTCTTGCATCGCCCCCGGACCAGGCACAGCTCCAGCCGGGCATTTACCCATGATAATCATGCCAAGCACCTCATCTTTGGACACGTCCTCGGTGCGTGCATAACCGACCATCTGACCGTTTTTCATAACTGCGACACGGTCCGCCAAGTCGAAGACATCATGAATATCATGACTGATCAAAAAGATACCAATACCCTCTTTTTTAAGCTGCTGTATCAGTTCGCTGACCTGCTCAGTCTCCTGAGGTCCAAGCGCAGCTGTGGGTTCATCCATGATCAAGATCCGCGCGTTGAACAAAATTGCTCTGGCAATCGCCACTGATTGTCGCTGCCCGCCAGATAATTTACTGACCGGCTCTTTGAAACGCTGAAAGTTCGGATTCAACCGACCCATCACCTTGCGCGCCTCGGCCTCCATGGCCGCATCATCCAGCGTACCAAAGCTGGTCAGAATTTCACGCCCTAAATAGAGGTTTGCCGCAGCATCCACATTATCGGCCACGGCCAGCGTTTGGTAGATCGTCTCGATGCCATATTGCTTTGCATCCCGAGGGTTGTTGATATCTGCCTCTTCACCGTTGACAAAAATCTGTCCTCCATCGCGCTTATACGCACCAGATAGAACTTTGATCAACGTCGATTTACCTGCCCCGTTATGCCCAAGAATAGCCACAACCTCCCCCGGAAACAGATCGACAGAAGCCTGATCTACTGCCTTGATGCCCCCAAAGGCGATAGACAGGTCTTTGATTTCGACAAGCGGTGTGCCTGATGTCTCAGAACTCATCTTTTCACTCCTCATTTGGCGCGACGCCGGTAAACACTATCGATCCACACGGCGACCACCAGAACGGTCCCCACCACAATCTGTTGAATAGCGGCATCAAAGCCGATCAAGACCATTCCGGTTTGCAGGCTTTGCATCACCAGCGCCCCAAGAATAGCCCCATAGATCGTGCCGATACCGCCAGCGAATGACGTTCCGCCAATCACGGCCGCAGCAATGACGTATAACTCATCCAGCGTGCCAAGATTATTGGTTGCCGAGTTCAACCTTGCCGAGGCAATAACCGCGGACAGGCCGCACAGCATGCCCATCAGCGCAAATATCTTAACCGTCACCCAACGGGTATTGATCCCAGCCAGTTCAGCCGCCTCAGGATTGCCGCCGATCGCAAATACATAGCGTCCAAAGCGAGTACGTGTTGCCAAGAAAGTCATGGCAATGCCGACCGCAATCATAATCAAAACAGGAATGGCAAAACCATGGCTAATGAAAATCTCGCTGACCGGGGTCTCAATATTATTGGTTTTGACATATTGTTTTACGATGCCTTTGGGCCAGGGATAGGAATTAACCAACAGCACGAAAGCGATGATACCGCCACAGGACACCAAAGCGAGGAACGCCTCAGCCCAGACCGGCCGCAAAGGAAATTGGAAGCGCCGACGCTGTGCCCGGCCCGAAAAAATCAGTGCCACGGCTGCAATGCAGCCCAACAGTCCAACGATCCAGCTTCCCGTCGAACCGATTGCGCCGTAAGGGCCTCCGCCCAAATGCTTAAACGTAGCATCAACAGGTGAAATTGTCTCACCGCGGGCCAAAAGAAACGCCGCGCCGCGCCAAACCAAAAGGCCACCGAGCGTCACGATAAATGCGGGGATGCTAAGATACGCAATTAAATAACCGTGAAATGCACCAATTGCAGCCCCAATCAAAAGGCCAAACGCAACCGTGATGATCCAAATCATCGGGTGCCCCAAGCCCAGAAACTCGGGCAGGATCCATACTTGCAAGATCGCCATCGACATCGCCGAAAAACCCAAGATCGATCCGACTGAAAGGTCAATATGACGTGTAACAATCACCAGAACCATCCCTGTGGCCATCACGCCGATCGAAGAGGTCTGCACGGACAGGTTCCATAGATTGCGGGGCGTTAAGAAAGCTCCAAAGCCGTTTACAAATTGGCCATAAAAGTGAAAGCCGACCCAAATCAGGATCAAAGCGGCAATCATACCCAGTAGGCGGGCATCAATTTCAGTTGCACGCAGAAAGCTAATAAAAGGGCTTTCCTTTTCCACTTTAGCGGCGCCATGCAGGGTGGGTTTATCGGTCAAGTCACTCTCCAACCTATAAAGTGAGACAAAAGTTCAGTCGCAGTCGCTTTAACTAAAAAAAATAGCGTGCCGGAGGAAACCAGCCGGCACGCCACTTTTCTAAAAGGCAGATTAGCAGCCGTTCACACCGGCCATCGCACCTTCGCAGACTTTAGCTTTGGCGATATGGCCCGCCTCAATGACAACATTGATATTGGTTTTGTCAATTGGAGTTGGAGCAAGAAAAATCGCGTCCATTTCAACGCCTTTGGCGCCACCAGACCATTTCACAGCGCCCTCGATTGCCGACATGTCAACGCCATCCGCCAATGCGGCCGCGATGTTCCCTGCGGCGGCACCAAGTTGACGGGCATCTTTCCAGACAGATGTATTCTGAGTGCCACGTGCAACACGGTTCAAAGCGGCATGATCGCCATCCTGTCCAGATACTGGAATGTTCATGCCTTGAGCTTGCAAAGCAGCAATCGCCCCGCCAGCCATGCCGTCATTTTCAGACATTACCGCATCAACATTATTGTTGTTGGCGGTTAGAATCTGTTCCATATTTTTCTGAGCATTGTCAGGCTTCCAGCCATCGGTAAAGGCTTCGCCGACAATTTTGATTTTACCAGATTCGACATCAGCGCCGATCACATCCATCATGCCTTCAAGCAGGAAAAGCGCGTTAGGATCGCCTTTGTCACCCTTGATGATCGCATAGTTCCCGCTTGGCACAGCTGCTTGGATCGAGCGTGCAATCACACGGCCAACTTCTTTGTTATCAAACGTCAGATAGAACGCACGGTTATCTTCAATCAGACGGTCATACCCGAGAACAGGAATGCCCTCCGCAGATGCAGCATCAACGGCTGCGCCAACTGAACCGCTGTCCACTGAAAGAATGACCAGAGCGTCAGCGCCTTGCGCGATCAGGCTTTCGACGTCAGTTAATTGCTTGGCTGCAGATGATTGGGCATCTGCCGAAATATAGCTGTCACCATTTGCTTCAATCGCAGATTTCATTGCAGCTTCGTCAGTTTTCCAGCGTTCCTCTTGGAAATTTGACCAAGAAACACCAATTTTTTTACCCTCGGCAAAAGCCGCTGTCGAGAGTGCCGACACAGCGACGGATGCGGCCAAAGCCGCTGTTAAAACTTTATTCATGTGATCCTCCCACAAGATTTAAAACGTTGATCAATGTGACCAATGTTGCATGCACTATCAATTTTTCATGACAGTCGAGCAAAACCAAACATGATTTTACAGGTGAGTCAATTCGACTCTCGAAAAAAAAGACTGGTAACTTAACAAAATCTGTCTAATCTATTATTTAGACGGGAAAAATATGTTGATAACATGAGAAATAGGAACACAACTGAGGGCTTACGCCATCACAATCGCGCACTGGTCTTACAGAGCTTACGACGGATCGGCCCCAGTTCGCATACCGAAATAGCTGAAGTTTCTGGTCTGGCATCGGGAACGGTGTCTGTTATCACTGCTGAGTTGTTTGAAGAGGGGGCGCTTTTTAAGCAAGAACAGCCACCCTCAAAAGGCCGCGGCAGGCCACGTGTTTTGCTCACGCTCAACCCTGAATTTGCACGCCTCGCCTTTATTCATATCATCTCAGGCGAAGTGGAATATTCACTAATCAATTACAACAATGTTCTGCTCGACAGATTCAAAGTGCCACGCCACCACTCTGAGACCGATGCGGCGGCATTTGGGGCTCAAGTACGCCATGATCTGTTTCGTCTGGCTGAACGATCCGGGCTGGCCGCCGAGGATATTGCCCATGTTTCGATTGCAACCAAAGGTCTGGTGGGCGGTGGCGGTACAAAATTGATGTGGTCACCAGTGTTTGGCGATAGCCAGATTGATTTTGAAGCTCTTTTAAGACCCGATTGGGCAGGGAAAGTCACTGTCAATAACGAGACCTGCTTTTCGGCTCATGCAAAACTGGAAGAAGCGGGTCGATTCGCGCGCCATCATGCAGTTTTATCACTTGGGGACAGTATCGGTCTCGGCATCGCAAGCCGTGACAGCAATGGACAGACCAGCTATCAGGCACCGCCGTTTGGGCATATGCTGCACATGCCCGATGGGCCACTTTGCAGGTGCGGTGTGCAGGGGTGTATCGAAGCCTATTCGGGATTTTACGGCATCCTACGCAGTGCGTTTGATGCGCCCGCTGATCATATTCCGGCAAAATTTATACCCAAGGATCAAATGGATCAGCTGGCGACCAAAGCCAGACAAGGAGATCAGATGATACGGTTCGCCTTTCGACAAGCCGCCGACGTCTTGGCCATGGGATTATCACGTCTGATGACGATTCACGGGCCAATGCCCGTAGCAATTGCCGGACCCGGTCTGTCTTATTTCGATCTTATGGAAGAGCAGTTTAAAACGCATTTGGAAAAGAACCTGCGTATCAGGGTCAGCCATATACCACAAATATCAATTGAACCGAACGAACGACGTCTGATCTTTACCAGCAACACGAAAGTCAGCCTCGCAGCCTTTGACAGCGAGTGTGTTGCCACCCGGTTGGTTGACAGGCCAAAATCAGCTTGAGGCCCATCCTCACATAACAGAGCCGTTCTCATACAGGGAACCCTCTGTGACGAAACCTACTCTGCGTTGAAAAAAAATAACTTTTCGCCAGAAATCTGATAGTTATTGATAAGTTCTTTGGCCCGCGGCGAGGTCAGCCACGCCTCAAGGCGTGCGGTCTCAGTGGTTTTCAAATGTTGGTGCAAAGCCGGATTAACGGGCAAGTAGGCATATTGATTGAACAACACCGGATCACCGGCGTATAGCAACGCTAGATCTCCCTTATTGCCAAAGTTCAACCAACTGGCACGGTCCGTCATTATATAGGCATTCATCCCGCTTGCCGTGTTCAATGCCGCCCCCATACCCGCACCGACAGACCGGTACCACCAATTTTTCTGGTCAAGATCAATCCCAATTTCAGCCCACAGGCTGCGTTCTTTCTTATGCGTACCGCTGTCATCACCACGGCTCACAAACAGCGCCTCGGCACCGGCGATTTTAACCAACGCATCTTGTGCAGTTTGCGCGGCCGCGATCTCGGCTGGGTCACTTTTGGGGCCGACAAAGACAAAATCATTATACATTATGTTACGGCGATGGGTCCCGTACCCCGCGGCAATAAAAGCCTCTTCTGCGCTCCGCGAATGCACAAGGATCGCATCAACGTCTCCCGCTTCTCCAAGGCGAATGGCCTGCCCCGTGCCAACCACCAAAAGGTCGAGTTTCAGCCCGATGTCTTTTTCGATGGCCGGCAACAAACTGTCAGACAAACCCGAGTTGTGAAATGACGTCGTCACCGCCATCCGCATGTTATCTGCGGACACGATAGTTGCGCTGACTGCAAAACTCCCCAAAAAGGTCATCAGTCGTTTTATCATTCAATAATATCCCCATTAAGAAAGGCCCGCGCCGCATCAGTTTTTGCGTTTTCAAAAAATACTTCCGCCGGCGAGAACTCATGCAGCTTGCCCTGCAGTATGAAGAGCACTTCACTGGCCAAACGCCGCGCCTGCCCTACATCATGTGTCGCCATAATGATCCGCGTGCCTTCTGCGCGAGCCTGCAACAGCAATGTCTCTATCTCACGCGTAGCACGACCATCTAAACTGGCGCATGGCTCGTCCAAAAACAGCACTTCGGGCTCGCGAATCAATGCTCTGGCGAGGGCTAGTTTTTGCTTTTCTCCCCCAGACAGCACAGTGGCGGATCGTGTAAGAGCCTGCTCCAGACCAATGCGTGCCGCCCACCTTTCGGCCTCAGCATTTGGAGTTTTGCGCGGCACATTCAGAATCCGCAGCGGAAAGGTGAGATTGTCACGCACAGACCGCCTAAGCATAATCGGATTTTGGAAGACAAAAGCCTGTTTTGCCCGCGCACTGGTTTTGTCACAAGTCCAAGACACCGTGCCATCAGCCAAACGGACAACGCCGTGCAACATTCTCAGCAAGCTGGTTTTCCCCGATCCGTTTGGCCCCATCACAACCGTCAAGCCAGAGGTCTGTAAGGTAAAGTTGACCGGCCCGATCAAAACCTTACCGCGGCGACGGACCTGAGCCTTTTCAACAACAAGCGGCATCATTGAGGTCACCAGCGCCCCTCCACTTCTGTCCTCGTTAAGTAATGGATTGCCAAATTCACTGAAAGCGCCATGAAAATCAGAACGAAACCAAGACCCAGTGCCAGCCCAAAGTCTCCCTTGCCGGTCTCAAGCGCAATCGCTGTGGTCAACACCCGGGTTGCGTGATCAATATTGCCGCCGACGACCATAATCGCGCCAACTTCGCCGATGGCACGGCCGAACCCCGCCAAAGACGCTGTCAAAAGTGCGCGCCGTCCATCCCAAAGCAGCGTTGTTATGCGCTGCCATTGACTGGTATTCATCGATATTAACAGATCATGATATTCCGACCACAAGTCGCGCAAAGACTGATGGGCGATCGAGGCCACCAAAGGGACAATAATAATCACTTGCGCAATCACCATGGCGCTTGGGGTAAATAACAGGCCCAGAACGCCCAATGGACCGGATCTAGACAAAATAATATAGACACACAAACCAACAACCACCGGCGGCAATCCCATCAGCGCATTCAGTATAGCAATCACGATGCGCCGAAAGCGGAACCTTCTTACCGCCAAAAGAGCACCAAGCGGCAACGCGATAGCCGAAGCAATCAACAGGGCGCTGACGGTGATCCGCAGCGACCGCAGTGTTATTTCAATCAGCTCTGGGTCTAGGGTCACCAGTAACCATATGCCCTGCATCACCCCGTCTAGAATATCACTCATCTTTTCTTTCAGGGTTGCGCCGGCAGACCTCACAGCCAGATTTGAACTTTGCCCATATAACTTTAGGCAGAGGTTAGAACTTAGACCAAGCAAACACGCCAAACAACCGATTTTGTCATATCTTATAGCGCATCGCCAAACTGACCCGGCGCCTTTCAAACACGACTATCAAATTGGACAACTTGTCACTCTTCATACTTTAAGGGCTGTTACATCCAAAACAACTCACCCATAGGTGGCGCGCCACAACATGGTTACCTTAAAGTGCAGCAGCGGGTGCGTTCGAACCGCTGGACCTGCACAGCATTTCAGCGCGTCCTTCATCCAGTTGCGAGCTGCACATCAGGCAGAGCGCACTTGTTGTACTGCGGTTTTAATCATCTCATACATTGTATCAGTCGACCGGCTGCTAAGGCGTTCTCTTGCGACGATAATTGCCAATTCATGCTCAACCAGCGGTTCAAAAGGTTTCCAAAGTACACCATCAGAGAGCCGGGCCTTGCCATTTATTGGATCAATAATCGACAGATTGCCGCCAGCAGCAACGAGATTACGGGCGATGGCAAAATATGCGCTGGAGACAGACCTTTTTACGTCAATTCTCGCCTGTGAAAGCACCGAGTCCACCTGTCGGTCCACCGTGTGATCACCCGTAATGCCAATAAGACACCGCCCGCTGAGATCATCAGGGCGCACCACCGAAACCGCTTGTAAAGGGTCATCGTCGCGCATGATACAAACACATTCAAGCCGAAACACTTCGGCCTTCAACCCGGCCACCGGAACCGGCGTGTCGATCAAACCAATATCTACCTGACCACCGCTGACCAAAGACGCAATTTGGCGCGAGCTGTGCACCTTTAGCTCCACGCTTAATCCGGCGTTTTCAACCTGAAAATCCGCTATCACCTTGGGCAGGAAATTGATTGCTAAGGCGCCGTTTGCAGCAATACTCACAGCGCCCACCGCGCCGGAACGAATTTCATCCGCCCGTTGATGCATCCGCGCAAAAGCCAGTAAACTTTGCGTAACTTCACCATGCAGGTGCAGCGCTTCCGTGGTCGGGGCAAAGAACCCTTTTGACCGGTGAAACAATGAAAACCCAAGTTCGGCCTCAAGATTGCTTAGTGCAATACTAACCGCTGGTTGGGTCAGATTTAGCCGGGTTGCTGCACGCGATACGGACCCGGCTTCAATAACCGCACTAAAAACTTTCATATGTCGATGGGTGATTGGCATAACCTAATCCAAAAACTGCTGGAGCGTTCATAAACAAATTATATATTATAATAAAAGTTTTTAAATTGCTTTAATCAAATCACCTGCCTAATCTGATCATCAAGATACGGGATGCGAGGACTAAAATGGTCGCTTTCGAAGCGAAAGACACGCCACATCAGCGCTTTTCCAGCCAGCCAGCCAACAGATTTCAGTCTTGCTTTACCACTGATATAAAGCAACATGCCTATTGGCTTGATCTATTGCCTGCGCAGCCCTCACTGCCCGACAGGCCTGTTAAGACAGTTGATGTTGTGATCGTCGGATCGGGCTACACCGGGCTAAATGCGGCACTGGAGACCATCAGAGGTGGCCGTTCTACACTGGTTTTAGATTCTGAAAATCCGGGCTGTGGCTGCAGCACTCGCAACGGCGGGCAGATTAGCACAAGCATCAAGCCGTCACTTTCAGATCTAACTGCTAAATATGGCCTCGAAAAAGCCTGCGCGATACGCAAAGAAGGCGAAAATGCTCTGCAATGGATTGAAACACTTATTAAGCGAGAAAAAATCAAGTGCGATTTCAACCGCAGCGGGCGCTATCACGCAGCACATACCCCAAAGCATTATGAAGCGATTGCCCGGGACGCGGAGCAATTAAACAATAAAGAAGGCATTGAAGCGTACACCATTCCGAAAGCAGACCAGCGCAAGGAACTGGGGTCGGACGTGTACTTCGGCGGTGTCGTCTTTCCAAGACACGCCTCGGTCAACCCCGGTCTGTATCATCGGGGCTTGCTTGATAGGGCAGTAGAGGCCGGCGTACATGTAACCGGAAATTGCCATGTCAGCGGTCTGCGGCGAGAAAAAAATCGGTTTATATTGTCCACCTCAAAAGGGGAAGTAAGCGCCAGGGATGTGATTATCGCGACCAATGGCTACACCACCGATCTCACTCCTTGGCTTCAGCGTCGGGTGATCCCAATAGGCAGTTATGTTATCGCCACCGAAGAACTGCCAACCGAATTGGTTGATACGCTATTTCCAACCGACCGAATTGCTAGCGATACCTGTAAAGTGGTCTATTACTATCGCACCTCTCCTGATCGCAAACGAATTGTATTTGGTGGCCGGGTCTCGGCCAGAGAGACCAATCCGCTGATCAGCGGACCAGCGCTCTATGAGGATATGTGCCGCATTTTCCCCGAGTTGACAGGCTTCAAGGTATCTCATTCTTGGAGCGGCACAGTGGCTTATACATTTGACGAATTGGCCCATACTGGTGTCCATAACGGTGTGCATTACGCCATGGGGTATTGCGGATCGGGCGTCTCAATGGCCAGTTATCTTGGGATGAAATTGGGCCAAAAAATTCTCGGCAAAAAAGAGGGCCAAACGGCGTTCGATGACCTGAAATTTCCGACCCGACCGTTTTACAAAGGCACTCCATGGTTCTTACCAGCAGCGGTCGCTTGGTACCGTTGGCAAGACCGCCAGCAGTATAAATCTGCGGCCCGGAGGGTATAACCGACAACACTGAAAAACGGACACGCGTCTGCGAAAATTAAAATATTCGTTCAGAAAGTGTTCATGTAACTAAGGAGGCGATAATAAAGATAACTAAAGAGGCAAAAATAAAGAAAAATAGGCTATTGCCAATTCGACACGTGGCCCTGATGCTTATCGGGTTTTAGTGTCGAATTAAAGAATGTTGATATGACTTAAATCTTCGTCAATATTGACTGGTACTTAACAGATGGGAGAATTAAAATGCGCAATAAACAAAATCAAACAAAAATGGCGATCTCAACGATCCTCATTGGCATGCTGGGTTTTTCATCAGCTGCAACGGCCGACACCCTTAGAATTGTGTCTTGGGGAGGGGCCTATCAAAAAGGTCAATCAGTTGGAATTTTTCAGCCTGCCGCCAAAGCGATGGGAATTACGGTAAAAGAAGATACATACGGCGGCATTTCAGACGTCAAACTGATGGTCAAATCCGGAGCAGACAAGTTTGACATCTTCTCCAGCGGCGCCGGCGGCTGTGCGTCCGGTGGCGCAGAAGGCATTCTGGAAAAGCTTGATTACTCTGTGATCGATGTGAGCAACCATCTTCCGGATATGTACAGCGAATACTGTGCCGGTGCAGACATTTTCTCAGTTGTCGCAGCATGGAACACCGATACATACGGTGATAACGGCCCCAGAACCTGGGCAGATTTCTATGATGTAGAAAAATTCCCGGGAACCCGCGCAATGCGCGGCAAAGTGGATGCGCAGCTTGAAACGGCTTTGCTGGCCGATGGTGTGCCAATGTCAGAAATCTATAATGTTCTCGACAGCGAAGAGGGCATCGAGCGCGCATTAGACAAGATCCGTTCGATCAAGCCGCATATTGCTGTTTGGTGGTCCTCTGGCGCCCAGCATGCCCAGTTGATGAAGGACGGTGAGGTCGATATGACAACCGGCTGGAATGGTCGCTTTGATGTGGCCAAAAGAGACGGTGCCAATGTAGCCTATGACTGGCAGAGTGGCATTATGGATTGGGAAGGCTATGGCATCCCAAAGGGCGCGCCGCAAAAAGATCTGGCGATGAAATACATCGGGGAAATGATGAAGCCCGAATATATGGCCGAATTCGCGAAACACATCACTTATGGCCCTACAAATAAGAAAGTGTATGAGTTGGGACTGCTTGATGATGCCACAGCGCGGGCATTGCCCAGCCACCCAGACAATGCGAAACATCAATTGACCTTGAAAACAGCTTGGTACGCGAAATGGCGCACCATTGCTGCTGAAATGTATACCGAAATGATGACTGAGTAATAAATTTTATGAATGTGGGGGGATCTTCGTCCCCCCACATTTCAAATCAAAGAGAAGCTTCATGCAATCCAACGCGCTTAATATATCAATCAAATCGATCACAAAAACATATGGCGACTTCCACGCTCTGAACGATGTTAATCTCGAAGTTAATTCCGGAGAGTTCTTAACCCTTTTAGGCCCTTCAGGTTCTGGAAAGACCACGCTTTTAATGGTTTTGGCCGGTTTCACGCGTCCTGATTATGGCAGTGTAAAATTTGGCGAGGAAGAGGTTATTTTAAAACCTCCTCATCTGCGCGAGATCGGAATGGTCTTTCAAAATTATGCGTTGTTTCCGCATATGAATGTTGAGGACAACATCGGTTATCCCCAAAAACTAAGGGGTGTGAGTAAATCTGAAACGAAACTTAATGTGGACGAAGCTCTTAGCATCGTTAAGCTGGATGGTCTGGGCAAAAGACGCGTCGGCGAACTGTCAGGTGGGCAAAAGCAAAGGGTCGCTTTGGCCCGCGCAATCGTTTTTAAACCAAAAATTCTACTCATGGATGAGCCGCTCTCGGCGCTGGATAAAAAACTGCGCGAAGAAATGCAGATCGAGTTGCGGCAATTGCACGACAGCCTGAACATAACAACTGTCTATGTAACCCATGACCAGAAAGAGGCCTTGACGATGTCTGACCGAATTGCGGTCATTAACGACGGGCAATTGATGCAATTGGATACGCCCAATGAAATTTATAAGCGCCCCAACAATGCCTTCATTGCTGATTTCATAGGAGAATCCAGCCTATTATCGGTCAAAGTCCAAGGCGGAGCAGCGTATCTTGGCGCGTCAGAAATTTGCGCCAACCAAACTCCGGACCGTGACGGCGATTATTTATTAATGGTGAGGCCGGAAAAACTGTTCTTGGCGGAGAGAACCGAAAAAGACACAAACTTCTTTGATGGCTTGGTGGAAGAGTCGATCTTTCAGGGCGAGAGCCAGTTGATGGTTATAAAATTAGACCCAGAAATCTATGGTGGGCAAGAACTTCGCATGCGTTTGCCCAATGGCAGTGAAACAATGCAGTCCTTACCAAAAACTGGTGAAAAAATATCAGTCGGCCTGCGGTTCGCCGACAGTTTTCTGGTGGATTAGACCGATGATAGCAACCGGCGAACATATCAATGAAACCGACCTTAAGAAATTGGCTCAGCAAGAAAAATATCAGTTATTTGGACTGACTATGCCCTATCTAATTATGGTCTCAGCCTTAATTATTATTCCTATAGGCTGGCTACTTTTTATGTCTTTTATTGGCAGAGACGGCACTCTTTCTTTCGAAAATTATGAACGGATGATAAAGAGCAAAGCCTATCTGCGAATTTTTATCACGACCTTCAAGATCAGCATACTCACGACTCTCATCTGCGCTTTACTGGGATACCCTCTCGCCTATTTCATGTCGCAATTATCAAACCGTTGGGCCAACATCTGCATGATTGGGGTGTTGATACCTTTTTGGACAAGCCTTCTTGTCAGAACTTATGCTTGGTTGGTGTTGTTGCAGCGCAAAGGCCTGCTTAACAACATGGCGATTGATCTGGGCATTATTTCCGAACCGATAAAATTTGTTCATAATACGTCAGGGACGCTGATCGGCATGGTGCACATTATGCTGCCGTTTTTGATATTACCCCTGTACGCAAACATGAAAGCCATCGACAAAGACTGCCTGAAAGCCGCCTCTAGCCTTGGCGCAACGCCAACCCGTGCTTTCTGGACAGTATTTTTCCCACTCTCTATTCCCGGTCTTCTGGCGGGCCTGCTAATCGTCTTCGTATTGTGTTTAGGCTTTTATGTCACACCGGCAGTTTTGGGTGGTGGTAAGGTCATCATGGCAGCGATGAAAATTTCCAGTAACATCGAGTTGTATTTCAGTTGGGGCGCAGCCAGTGCTCTGGGCGTTGTTTTGCTGACTGTCACGGCCTTTATTCTCTATATCGCCTCAAAACTGGTTTCGATCGAACAATTGAGTGGGGGGCGCTGACCGATGCAATGGTTGAACAAAAATGTGTCTGAAACCCAGATCAAATTAGGTGACCGGCTTTGGCTATATGTCTTTTCCGCAGTTGTGCTGTTTTTACTGATTGTACCTTCGTTGGTCGTGATCCCGATGTCTTTCTCAGCCAGCCAATACCTGGAGTTTCCGCCAAAGGAATGGTCTTTGCGATGGTATGAAAACTATTTTTTCTCATGGAAGGTGGAAAACGGCTTCAATGACTGGATGGCAGCGACGTGGACATCTGTAAAAGTTGCCGTTCTGACCATTTTTGTGGCGACGCCTGTCGGGACGATGGCCGCCTACGGGTTGATCAACAGTGATAATCGCCTGCGCAATATGTTATTTCCAATAATGATCTCGCCGATAATGGTTCCTGTTATCCTTGTGGCGATCGGGCTGTTTTATTTTTTCGTCCAGTTCAAAATGGTCAACAGCATATTGGGCTTAGTGCTGGGGCATTCGTTGGTTGCAATGCCTCTCGTGCTCATAATTGTTTTATCCGCTTTACAAAATTATGACATGAACCAAGAAAA
>ENA-OQVM01001807-OQVM01001807.1-marine-metagenome-genome-assembly--contig:-NODE-1807-length-26909-cov-9.010212_pt1:0-20000 | contig 26909 bp, 20 predicted proteins | sample MGYA00237776_ERZ505498 | MGnify/ENA primary metagenome ERZ505498 (study PRJEB26159, sample SAMN06265151) | marine metagenome | isolation source: Helgoland LTER site | place: Germany:Helgoland...
CTCCCCATCAATTTTATTTATCAACTGAAAATAACTCCACTAACTTTAACGACGAATACACCCTCAACCTTTCAGGTTCTCGAACTTCAAACGGAACACTCACCTTCACCGTTCCGACTAGCTACAATTCAAATGTAGATCTTTTTTATTGTTCATCAACGGATCCTTTTATGGGAAATAAAATTGAAATTATTGACGCAATTACTGATGAACAGATTTTACCATTTCCAACGCAAACTACTATTAATCCAAGTATTGATCACGATATTTCGTTATTGGCAAATTTCAACTTAAACCAATACGCGGTATCAATTACAGCGAGCAATGGAGGTGCTATAAGCAATGGAACGAGCTGTACATACTCTCATGGGTCGACAATTAACCTAACCGCCAACCCCAACGAACATTTTTCTTTTAGCCACTGGGAGGGCACGACATTTTCTTCTATATCTTCACCTTCTACTGTTGCTACAATTTCTAGTGCATCTCAAATCAATGCCGTCTTCGTTCCTATTTTATATGACTTAACTCTTTCCAAAAATATAACCGAAGCCGGCAATGTTTTTACTATATCTAATACTTATAAATTTGAAAATGGTACTCCAGTTAATATCCAAGCAAATCCGAATCCTGGTTATATTTTTAGTTCTTGGAGTAATGGGAATGCCCCCACCTCCCCTTCAACAATCATAACTATGAACGGGAATACATCTGTTGCTGCTACTTTCGATAGAAAACCAGCTACAGTTCATCCGTTAATATTAACATTAGATATTTTTAACAACACAGAACTCAACTCGGTTGGAGGTTTCATTACTCCAAATAGTTTTTCCGGATTAAAGGTTGGTGAATCTGTTCAAATTTCAGCTGTTGATTATCCGGGATATCAATTTCAAAATTGGATAGAGGATAATAACCAAACGGACAGTGCCAGAACAAAAACTCTTATTCTAGAAGAAAATCAGACTATTTCAGCAGTGTTTAAAAAATTGAGTTATGAAGTAAACTTAATCTCTACCCCACTTGTTGGAGGAAAAATTTTGTCAAACCCAGGTTCTAGTTCTCAGGTTCAAAAACTCACTTTTGCTCATGGAGAAATCGTTAACATTACTGCCATTCCTGATGAAAATTATCAATTCGAACAATGGTCAGGCAATGGATTAGATGGACTCAACACATCATCCAGGGAAATTCAGCTAACGATTAACCAGAATATTAATGTAAATGCTAAGTTCATCCCCCTTCAACCCCTTGATTTAAATATAATCATAGAACCAGTCGATACAGGATTTGTAATTGGCGATGGATCATTCGTATATAACCCTACCCACCCAATCTATGCCACCCCAAATACTGGATACCTTTTTGACAAATGGGAAGGTGTTGGGATCGAAAATGCGAGTCTTCAAAACTCATCTGTACTTCTTAATGAAGATAAAACTATTAAAGCAAAATTTAAAATCGACCCCAATTATATAGGTACAGGGAATCCAACAAACCCGGGCCTACATTCACTCAATATCGTGGCAATTCCATCGAATTCAGGAACCACTATCGGTTCTGGTGCCTACGGTACAGGTTGGACTGATATCAAAGCAATTAGTAATGTAGGGTACAAATTTTCTTACTGGGATGGAAATGGTGTTGAAAACAATTCTTCTAAGGAAACCAGATTTTTTCTAACATCAAATACCACACTTCACGCAATATTTGAACCTCTGCAAGGCAATGATTTAATTTTAAGTGCAACAATGCTAGGGAATTCCTGGTGGTATAGCGATTGGTTTGGACCTTTTTGGCATCGCGATGGAGATCTATGGATCTATCACGCACCACTTGGTTGGGTATATATAATACCCCAAGATAGTACGGGGAGTTTGTGGTTTTGGGTTGATTATTTATCTGGATGGCAGTGGACATCATCGACTGTATTTCCATACTTAAGAGGACATTCCCAGGCAAAGTGGTATTGGTTTAATAAGGAAAAATCAATTCAGACTAATCGAATATTTTTCGAATACCACGATGCAAGGGGAAATGGCAACTGGGTACAATTCTAGAAACAAGGTTTTCTTCTTAACTAAATCTCTACCAACATAATATATTTATAAGAACAACATTCTTTGCATCATATTTTTTCAATAAAATCTGTTAATCCCCTTAATAGCCAGTACCATTATAGATTTGAATAAGATCTAATTTAAATGAACGAGATTGGAAATTTCTATGTGAAGAATCTAGAAAATAAAAAATCATTTTTCTGTTGCCCCAACTTAAATCAAGAAATAAGCAAAGTACTAAACTTACAATAGTGAGTTACTATAATGAAGGATCGAATTTAATTTATAGTGTCACAATGCTTACATAAAGAATTCACATTAAAAAATGTGAGTTAGCTTAAGCCATTGCATTAAATTTTGAAATCTAACCTAATTTCTAATTGAAAGGATTTTTAGGTTTAAAATAAGTAAGAATTCCACTCGGATTTTTACGAATAATTACAATTCCTTCCGTAGCCTCTAAGATTTCACCATCTTGAATTGCATCACCTGCACTCACTTTCCTCCATCCACCACCCGAGATAATAACTTGTGGTGCATATTGGTACCCAGCACCTCTTGTGTTTCCAGTTCCAGTAAAACTAAAACCTGTTACTGAACCACCGGAAACAGTTGCATCTGCAACTGCCATTGTTGTATTTCCGCCTCCCATAAAATAAGCTTTTGCAGTACCATTATAGCCAGTTCCTCCCTGCCCAGTCGACCAAGTTTTTGTTCCGGCATTTACAAAATTTATATCCCTTCTTTTTCTAACAACTACGGTTGAAGAGGATGGCCTCGCGACTATTTTATAAGTACCAATTAGGCTTGAAAATATTTTAATTCCACTTCCGCTTGAAACATCAGTTCCATTAACATCAAGTTCCTGATCCCCGTTGTCATTTAGCTTTCGACCGATAATACCTTCAAAAGTTATGTCAAAACCTACTTGGGGAGCGGTACCACTTAAAGTGACAAGGGTATGATTACTATCATTATGGTCAACAGATAATCCGCCAGAAGCAGTACAACTTTGTAGATTCGAAATTGTACCATTGGCTAAGGATACATCTGCATCAGCTAATCCATTACTACTAGCAGTGCCAGCTTTTGCAGTTGCTGTAGCCGTTTTGGTAATGCCGTCATTAACTCCAGATTTGTAATAAAATTGAGACCAAACTGCATTATCAAGAAAAAATAACTGATCTGCATTAACATCCGTATCGCTTGACCCCGGACGAAATTCAACGCTACTTGTTCCAAATGTTTCAGAAGGAATGAGCTCACCAAGCAGCATGTCAGTGCCATAGGGATTATTCATAACAACAGCACCTGAAGTTACAGGAAGTTGCATTTTTTGATCGGAACTACTAACGCCACCATCAAAGTCAAGGGTTAGTGTTCCAGAAGTTCTTTTAGCAACAATAAATCCTTCATCAGGATAAATAACTAGATGGTTTCTCCTCCCCCATCTCATATAGTTAGAGCTATACCAACCGGCATCTCGTCCTAAACCTGATGGCATGTAAGCATATGGTACATATTGAAATCCGTTGTAGAGGTATACAAAATCAGCACCTGATGTGCTTCCGTTAGTACTGGAAGGATTTAAATCAAGATCTGACGCAGTCTCTCCAAATACAGAGCCCAAAGTTGGAGCACGGACAACTTCAACGGAATAGTCTGTTTGCAAAACATCTGAGAGTGATTCACCACTTGTTAATTTAGAAGTGTCAAGTGTAAGGTGAGTGGCATTATTGTCTGTTATTAGGAATACTCGACCTTCGTCATCATCTCCAGACTCAGTAAGTTTTACCAGATAAGGGCCACCAATAACTGTAACTCCAGGTGCCGCATCATAACCTGAACCGGCATTCGTTATTGTAATACCAGAAATGGCACCACTAGAAATTGTAGCAGTTGCGGTAGCTTGATCATCGCCACTAGTAGGATAATCAATTACAATCTCTGGGGCGGTAGAGAACCCTGTACCTGCATATGTTATAGGAATAGAACCAACACCTGCACCCGATAATGCAGATGTTAAAATTGGTGACCGAACCGAAGAATTAAAAACACCAGATACAAAAGGGTTAACAGTTACTTCACTAGAATCAGAGGAGGATTCAAAGCTGATAGTGTTTGAGGTTACGCTAGCAATCTGACCTGAATAAACGGCATCAGCAGAAACTCCTGCACTGACAACTGCGTACTTTGGAACTGATGCATTGGCATCTGCAATAGTTTTCGTAATTGCACCCGAAACTCCAGCAACATTCTTTGCTGCATTTGCGGATAAAGATGAAAAAAGAAGGAAGACACAAAGGCAAAGAGAATTGTGGGCGTTATTCATGATTTTAGGTAATATTTTAAAAGGGCTTATCTTTAGTTAGCATTAACTTGGTAAATCTTACATGTATTAGGAATGTTTTTTCAAAAGAATTTTTTAGAAAAGGAAGTTTTTTTTAGAAATAGTCAAAAGAATAGTAGATTTAGTACCTATTTTGAATAACTGAAACCAACTTTGTCAAATTTATAAAGCAAATAAGTTCCAATAATAAAACAGAGTGAATTAGGGATCCACAAAAATAGTAAATTGGAGTATTGAAAAGAAAACTCCTCCAGCATAGTTATACTTGAGTAGTATAAAACTGAAAGAAAAATTCCAATCGCTAGATTAGAAATGGTTTCCTTTCGACCATGAGTGATCGAGATTGGTAAAAGAACCAATGATAGAAACAATGAGGATGTCCCCAAGACATAACCTTTATGGATTAGTACCTTAGCATCGTATTTTTTAGTATTATCAGAACTAGATAACTCAAGCAGTTCAAAGAATCCAATTCTCTTTACATTTAAGTTATTACCATTGGGAGTGAGGTTAAAGATTATGGGTTTGTTCCATTCTTCGAAAGAAACAAAAAGATTACTGTTGTGAGAATCTATGGCGGATTCAAAGTCCACATTCTTTAAATTTAGAATTAATTGCGAATTAAGTTGGTTTCTTTCAATTTTTGCACTTTGGCTATTGATAATTCGAAGGAGATTTCCGTTTTCTCCAAGCAATAGAATTCTTACATTAGACCATCGATTTTGCTCCATTGAACCAACTGATAAAGAAACGCGATGGATCGGTTCATCCGATAGCGTAGCAAGGTTTTTGTTCGTTAACCCAGTCGAATTTTGCTCGAGATCAAATTCAATTTCTTTTTCAGTTTCCAACAACAAGTTTATATTACTCCATACAATGGCCGATTTTTTCTGATCAAATTCTGCCCTGCTCATTGGTGCCCACTGTAAAAAAATATAGAGAGAGATAAGCGACACCAAAAAAGACAGAATGAAGCACGGCATGCCCCATGAAAAAATGCCATTTCCTAAAGATCGTAGTGCAAGAATTTCATTACTTGAGGACCATTTCCCATAACAAAGAAGTAGGGCCAACATAAAGCCAAAGGGTAAAGCAAAAGATAAGGCATAGGGAATTAAAAGAGAGGATAATTGAAGAAAGGAATAAGGAGATACTGACATTGCTTGGAGTAAATACTCATCATGCTTGACCAAGTTTCCATAGAGTAGAATCCCTAATAAAATAAAAGTTATCAAAATTGTCATACCAAGCAGTTGGAAAAAAAAATGACGATTGATTATCTTGGTAAACATCAGATTGAGTAAAGTTATGAAAAATCTATTTTTTGCAAATCTTCCGGTATATCTACTCCCACTGAAGCAAATTCCGTTATTTTCACTGCAATTCGAAATCCACTCTGCAATGCCCGTAGTTGCTCGAGCTTTTCAATGCGTTCCAATTCACCCGCTTCGCTCGAAACAAATTCTTCAAGGAATTCTTTCTTATATCCGTATAATCCCATGTGCTTGTATGCATAAATTGAGTGTCCAGGTAAGGATCCCGTTTTACTGTCACGAGCGAATGGAATGGGAGCACGCGAGAAGTAGAGGGCATGTCCATTGTTATCCATGACCACCTTGACTTGATTGGGGTCGCGGAAATCTTCTTCTGATTGAAAAATCGAGGCAAGGGTCGAAATCGATACATCTTTATGAGAAAGAGCCTCAGCAAGCATAAGAATTTGATCTCGCATGACCATTGGCTCATCAGCCTGCACATTAATCAAAAGGTCTCTTTTTAAAATTCTGTTTGCGATGGCAATTCGATCAGTGCCCGAGGACAGATGGGGAGGAGTTACAATAACATTGTAGCCAGATGACTCTAAAAGACTCTTGAGTTCATCTCCATCGACCGCAAAATAAAGATCAAACTCAGGAACTTGTTCTTTAATCCTCTCTGCAGTTCGTAAAATAAGAGGTTTTCCGCCTGCATCTGCTAAAAGCTTTCTTGGAAATCGAACAGATGCAAGGCGTGCAGGTACTATAATAGTTGGATTTTGGGTAGGAACCATAAAATAGAATTCATTGGGAATCACTTCTTGAGTTGTCGCAAGCAAAACCAAGCGATAGTATTATTCAATATTTTTTTTATGATAAAGCCATCAGAATCAACCATGACCAACTTAAACAAAATCGACCGCTTTTCTTTACCCGACGAACGAGGCCGATTTGGTCCCTATGGCGGATCTTACGTACCGGAGACACTTTCTCACCCGTTAAGTGAACTGTCTGCAGCTTATCTGAAAGCGAAGCAAGATCCTGCATTTCAGGAAGAATTAGCTTTTTTACTTCGTACATTTGCAGGAAGGCCGACCGAGCTATATTTTGCAGAGCGCCTGACAAAAGAAATCGGAGGTGCTCAGATTTACCTAAAACGAGAAGACTTACTTCATACCGGTGCACACAAAATAAATAACGCACTTGGGCAAGCTCTTCTTGCAAAAAGAATGGGAAAAACACGAATTATTGCCGAGACAGGGGCTGGACAGCACGGAATTGCAACTGCATCTGTCTGTGCACACTTCGGATTTAGTTGCGTAATTTATATGGGGGCTGAAGACATGCGGCGCCAGGCTCTCAATGTTTTTCGCATGAGATTGAGCGGGGCAGAGGTTCGCGGAGTTGAATCAGGAAGCAAAACCCTTAAAGAGGCAATCAATGAGGCAATGAGAGATTGGGTTACCAATATAGATGATACTCATTATATACTGGGTTCGGCGTTAGGAGCACACCCCTACCCCGGCATGGTTCGGGATTTTCATCGAATAATCGGAGAAGAAACCAAAAAACAATTTTTGAACCTCGAAGGAAAACTACCAGATGAAATGATCGCATGTGTTGGAGGAGGTAGTAATGCGATTGGATTCTTCTTTGATTTCCTGGAAGAGGAGAATGTTCGACTAATTGGGGTAGAGGCAGGGGGCAGGTCTCTTGAGGACGGTCAGCACGCAGCGAGGTTCGAGGGAGGAAAACTTGGAGTGTTACAGGGTTGTAAAACTTGGATTTTACAAAATGAAGATGGGCAAATCAATCAGACCCACTCAGTTTCGGCAGGACTTGACTATGCCGCAATTGGGCCGGAGCATGCTTTTTACCGGGATCGTAATCGTATTGAGTATGCCAATGCCAATGACCAGGATGCATTGGATGCCTTTCAACTCCTCTCGTCAAAAGAGGGAATTCTTCCTGCTCTAGAAACTTCTCATGGACTTGCTTATGCATTTAAGAGAGCAAGTGAAATGACAAAAGATAAAGTTATCTGTGTTAATCTAAGCGGGCGAGGAGATAAAGATGCTATGGAAGTTGCCCGCTTGCTCGGAAAAGATAATACATTTGCACAACAATCATGAATAGTATGACGGGGTATGGAATGGCTTCCATTACTTTTGATAACCTATCGATTGAAATTGAGGTCACATCGGTCAATAAGAGACATCTAGAAACGATTGTATCGGCCCCAAAAGAATGGCAACGATTTGAGTATGATGCCAATAAGCAGATTAAATCTTTTTTTCAAAGAGGGAGAATTAGAGCTGCAATCAATCTCAGTAAATGTCCTGAAGAGGAGGCGCAAGGTCTATTTGAAGAATCGATTATCGAAAAAGACCTTGAATATTTAGAAGGTTTTCTTCGTCAAAAAAAACAAGATTTTAAAATTACCCCCGATATACTTCTGAGATTGGCAGAATTACGAAAAAATCAGTCTAAATTCCCTCCCCTGGATAAGGTATATAAAGATCTGGAAAAAGCGCTTACTGATGCGTGTAAAAGTATGGGTAAAATGAGAGAAATCGAAGGTAGCGCTATTAAACAAGACCTGACTGAGAGAATAAACCGTGTAACTGATTTAATCTGCGAAATGGAAGCACAGTCCAAGGGGATGGAACAAGAACACAAAGATAAATTAATGGAGCGCCTAAGAAAATCGAATTTATCTATTGAACAGGATGACGATCGAATTCTTAAGGAGGTTACTCTATTTGCAGAAAAGTCAGATACATCGGAAGAAATTACCCGTTTAAAAAGCCATTTGAGTCAAATGTTAGTCACATTCGAAGCGAATGGAAGCATCGGAAGAAAGATCGAGTTTATACTTCAGGAAATCTCGCGAGAACTCAATACATTCTGTTCGAAATCGACTCGTACTCAATGTACTAACATTGCTCTCAACGCACGGACTGAAGTTGAGAAAATGAGAGAACAATCCTTAAATATTGAATAGTCAGATCGCTAAGAATCTTGAGAGACCTTTAATTTTTCTAAATTCCTCGCTTTATTGCCTTCCTGAAAACCAACGAACATATAACTAATTGCCCCAATGAAAATTCCTGCGTCTGCGATATTAAAAATAGGGTAATCGTAATTGAGCAATGGAAGATAGACATCAATGAAGTCAACCACTTCAGCCGGTTCCCTGAATATTCGATCGCATAAATTTCCCGCAATTCCTCCACAAATAAGACCAAATATAATTTGTAAATTGGGTTTAAAGAGTTCGAGACTTTTTCTAAACAAGAAAATGAGAACGAGAGCCATTGCAGCCAATCCCGTCAAAACCTCAGGATAATCAGAAAACATACTCCATGCTGCCCCAGGATTGGTAATGTAAGTAAATTCCAAAAAGGCTTTATGCCCATTCATCCAATCCAGTACTACTATCGGGGAATTTCTTAGGTCATCGGCGTTTTCAACTGCCCAATGTTTTGTGGCAAGGTCTAAAACCCATACCACCGAAAAGAAAATCCAAAATCGAAGATAGGTCACCTAGAGCAATATTGTGATCAACGGAAGAGTATTAGCTATCGTCCCCAAGCGTAGAATCGGAAATAGTGGCAAAAATCCCACCGCCAGCATCACGTTCCCTTCGGTTTCTTTTCTCGTAAAGAGTTTGTCCTTCAAGTGAAAACCTAGTGAATGGAACCACTTTTAAACGAGATTTCTTGATCGGTTTCTCTGTTTCTTGACAAATGCCAAAAGTACCATCAAAAATTCGATCGATGGCATCTTCGATCTCCTCCAGTGCTTCCTGCTCGGTAGCAACCATGGAGAGTGCAACGTCCCGATTAAAGGATTCCGAGCCAGAGTCCGCAGAATTAATCGATAACTCTCCAGAAGACTCCCGAGCCGATGCCCCTAATGTCTCATTCGAGCGTTGCCCGAGCGCTCCTTTTAAGGAATGTCTCAAATTCATTAAATCATTGTAGTAAACTTCCCACTCTTTGGGAACTTTTTTCGCATCTCGAATGGGGCGCGTTGGACCAACTGAAAGGCCAAAACCTAAAATGTCATCAACCGAAGCGGTTTGTAATTTTTTTACTTTTACCGATTTTCCTGTTTTTTTGGGTTCCTCTTTGGAGGGGACTAATTCTACTTCGGTCTCTTTTACTTTCTTTTTCTTTTTTGGCTTGGACGAGGCAGCTTCTGCTTTTCGTTTCTGAATAATCGCTCTTACATCGCCTAAGTTGAAAGTAGAACTCTCTTTCTTTTCCTCCGTGCTCGGAGTTTTAGAACGAGTTTTTTTTACAATTTCACGAACTTTAATTTCAACTTCAGAATCAACTTCAACTGCAACTTTAGGCTTTCGGCCTCTACGCACTGGTACTTTTTTTTCAGATTTGGAAACAGCACTTTTTTTACCACCTTGAGTAACTTGCTTTCCTTTTGAAGGAGATACATCTGAAAGGGTCGCATTTTTCCTCGGTCGTCCCCGAGGCCTCTTTATCTTTGGTTCAGACTCTTTATCCGAAGCTTGGGTCGATTGAGTTTTAGAAGCTTTTGTTTTTTTAGTCATAGGAAAAATTTAGGGTTAGATTAATTTCTTATACAAGTTTGGCAAGGACTTCAGCACAACGCGGCGAGACTTCACCCCAAGGCTCAATTGAAACAAGTTTTGGGACCCATCTCCAACTTCTGGGGCACCTTTGACCGCTCGCGTGCCGTGAAATCACTTGCAATTCTTCATCCTCTGAAGCTTCAACAATTATAACATTAGAAACAATTAACATTTCAGCTAAATCTTCTTCTCGCTGTTGAAAGAGAGTAAGTAGAGGATCACTTAGAGGAACCCTGATTTCTATCTCTGCTTCCAATGATTGACCGATTTCCTTACGGGTACGCAAGGATTCTAAAGAATCATTAACCTTCAGGTCCTTAAAATCTAAGATTGTTTGTGCATCTGATAGTTCTTTCCCCTCATCCCATTCTTGTGTTACCTTTGGCCAAGCTTGCAACGCTAAGAAATCTGTAGTGATATCTTTTCCAGATTGATGAAAAGACCAAGCCTCATCAGCGGTAAAAGGGGCCATTGGTCCAAGGATTCGAATCAGCGAGTCAAAAATTAAGTGTAATGCAGTTTGAGTAGACCTTCTCTTTGAATCACTTGGATGGAGCGTGTATAATCGATCTTTGATAATGTCATGATAAGTGGAGGACAAAACATTGGAGCAAAACTTATTAATCGCCTGTACCCCGCGATGAAACTCATACTTTTCAAACGCTTCAGTTACTTCCTTAATTAGGCTATTGGTCTGACTGAGTGCCCAACGATCGATTATTGTGAGTTGTTGAACGGGGATGGCATCTTCAGAAAAGGTAAAGTCATGTAAATTACCAAGTTGAAATTTGATTGAGTTGCGCAAAGTTCGGTACGATCGAACTACTTGTCCGAGAATTTCATCTGATAATGGAATGTCACGCCTGAAATCTTCCGAACATACCCAAATACGAAGGACATCGGCACCATACTTTTTCACATAAGAGTCAGCGGTTTGGGGCTTGCCATCACTTTTAGAAATTTTTCGGCCATTTCCATCAACCACAAATCCATGGGTCAGCACTCTCCTGTAAGGCGCCTGTTCAAATGCAATCATACTGGTCCATAATGAACTTTGAAACCATCCTCGATGTTGATCACTTCCCTCGAGATATAAATCTGCCGGCCACTTCAAATCCTTATTGTTTTGAAGTACTGCCCGATGACTACACCCTGAATCAATCCACACATCAAGTGTGTCGGTTCCTTTATCTAATGTCCTTCCTGTCCAATCTGCGGGAATGGGCAACCCATCTAATAATTCATTTTCAGATAATGAAAACCACGCATCTGTCCCCAGCTTTTCAATCTTGTCAGCCAGTCCCAAGATAAGCTTTTCATCGAGGAGAGCCTCTCCTTCCTCATCATAAAACACGGGGATAGGAACACCCCAAGAACGTTGTCGTGAAATGCACCAGTCGGGTCGGGATTGTAAAAAACCATGTATCCTATTTTTTCCCCAATCAGGAGTAAAATTAACTGACTGAACTTCCTCCATACATTTCTTCCTCAATTCATCTTTATCTAAGGCAACAAACCATTGGTCCATTGCACGAAATACCACTGGTGTTTTACTTCGCCAACAATGAGGGTATTGATGAGCGTGATCTGTCTGTGCAAGTAATTTACCAGACTCTCTCAGTATGGAAAGAACCTCCTTATTCGCAGGACAACCAGAAGCCTTTTCCAATACAGATACTCCCACCAAGTTGGATGGGATTTGTCCATCGTCAACATAGCATCCATTGTCGTCCAATGGGCAATAAACCTCCAATTTATTTTCAAGTCCCGTTATATAATCATCTAAACCATGACCCGGTGCAATATGGACGCATCCAGTACCGGATTCGGTAGTTACATACTCTGCCGAAACAACTGGGCTCTCTCGGTCAATAAAAGGATGCTGAGTGACCCATGATGTCATCTCACTGCCCAATAATTTTTCTCCAAACTCACATGCTTGAAGACCGCAGGAGTTAATAAAAGAATCGGCAAGTTCTTCTGCTACCCAATAAGACTTCTCGGAACAAATTACTTCCACATAGCGAACACGAGGGTGAACCGCTAGGGCAAGATTTGCTGGCAGTGTCCAAGGGGTAGTAGTCCAGATAACGACATTCGATTCTCTTTCTCTATTGGATTTATCCCCGAGTACAGCAAACGGAACAAAAATGGAAGGACTGATATGATCTTGATATTCAATCTCTGCTTCTGCAAGTGCAGTCCTACACGGAATTGACCAATAAACTGGTTTTTTGCTCCGATAAACTAAGTCCTTTTTTACAAACTCCGCAAAAGTTCTCAAAATCTCAGCTTCGTAGGTGCTATTCATCGTTCTGTATTCACTACTCCAATCTGCAAGTACTCCCAATCTCTTGAATTGTGCACGTTGGGTTTCGATAAATCCTTTTGAAAATTCTTGGCAAGCTTGTCTTAGAGAAAGAGTATCGAATTCTTTTTTTTCCTTCCTCAGAACCTTGCTTACCTTGTGCTCGATTGGTAATCCATGACAATCCCATCCCGGCACATAAGGGGTACGAAAACCCCGGGCATTCTTGTATCTTAAAATGACATCTTTGAGAGTCTTATTGAGAGCAGTACCAACATGCACATCTCCATTCGTGAAAGGAGGTCCATCGTGTAGGATAAAATCTTCATTCCCGGCATTCTTCTCCTGCATTTTTTGATAAACATCTTGATCCTCCCAATGGGATAATCGAACAGGTTCTCTTTCCACCGCATTTGCTCGCATGGGAAAGTCGGTCTTTGGTAAATTCAAAGTATCCTTAAGTTTTTCTGCTTGGTTCATTGTGGACTTTTGGGAAATAAAAGAGAAGGCACGAAAGATGTGGGAATATATCTATATGTCAAGTGTGGAAAAGTGAGAAGGCGATTCTGCTTGCCTTCTAAAGAGCAAAACTCACCCTGATTTGTTTATCAATAATGTACCACTTTTTAACTAATCTGTGCTCCGCTTTTCAAGTGGAATCTCCCACTCTTTTTATTGGGGTGCTTATTCTGTCTATGGTCGTTGGTTTTTACTGTCTAACAAAAGGAGGCGACTTACTGAGTGACCATTGCTCCAATTTTGCGAAAATTCTTGGAGTACCGAGCGTAGTGGTGGGTTTAACTGTGGTTTCAATTGCTACCTCTGCTCCGGAACTCTTTACCTCGATTGCTGCAATTACCAGTGGGGCGAAAGGTTTAATATTAGGAAATATAATTGGTTCTAATATTGCAAACATTGGACTTATCTTAGGGATTTCGCTTTTTATTTCCCCTATCAACACAAAAAATGCAGTTTCTAACACACAACGTTCTCTCCTTCTAATTCTTAGTTTTTCTTTTACCGGATACCTTTTTTTCCACCCGTCTCACTCATTAAGCACATTACCGGGGACTTGTTTACTAATTTTCATTGCAAGCTACCTGCTATTTCTTACCAAAAGTGCTCTTCAGAACAGAGGTGTTCGAAAAAAAGACTCACTGGATGAGGAGGATATAAAACCGACCTCTATTTTACTCTCCTGTACTATGATCTTAATTGCCACCGCCGCATTATGGGCAGGATCGGATACTCTTGTGTTCGGAGCAAAAAATTTAGCTACCCTCGCTGGGGTACCAGAGGAATTAGTTGGTTTTACTTTAGTCGCAATTGGAACAAGCCTACCTGAATTAGCCGCTTCAATCTCACTGGTTAAAAAAGGAGAATTCAGTATGCTCTTGGGAAATATTGTTGGATCCAATATTTTTAATATTGCATTAGTTGGCGGAGTAGCAGGAATACTCGGACCAATAACAGCTACCACGACATATCCATGGATAGATTATCTCTCTTTGCTACTACTCACTGGAATCTTTGCTTTTTGGCTTAGAGGAAAACAATTAAACAAGATTCATGGAACCATGCTCTTAACCGTTTATTTAGCTGCATCACTCTTTACCTGGACATTCAATAGCTAAGTAAAAAAAGGCATCCAAGTTTTATAATTAAAATCACAAAGCAACCTTATGTTTTATGCCGCAATCGAAATTTTATATTCCGGCAACCTAACTGCTGGAACTAAATAAAGCAGAGAGTAAAATGGTAATTGCTTCCCTCAGTACCGGTACAAGTTTACAGACTGTACTTAAAATTGGCTAGCACACCAAAGAGGTAAAACAAAAGGGCACAAACGACACTTAAAGTGTCTAAGTCTACAAAACGACTAATTTTAAGCTTCTTCGCCCACTTGAAATCGAACAAATTTTTCGACCGATAACTCTGCACCGATTTCTTTGCCCGTTTTTTCAAGTAATCCTTTAATCGAATGGTCAGGATCCTTGACAAAAGATTGTTCCAAAAAGCAGGAGTTAGCAAAATACTTATCGAGCTTTCCTTGCACGATTTTTTCAATCGCTTGGGGTGGTTTTCCTTCCGCTTGGGCAAGTGCAATTTCTTTTTCTTTTGCAACTAAGTCTGCAGGTACTTCATCACGAGAAACACAAACGGGGGAAGTCGCGGCAATGTGCATGCATAAGTCCTTAGCCAATAATTTAACATTTTCGGAGTTGGCGGCTTCAGTTGTACTGGAACCTAATGTTAATAGTACGGCAACCTTTCCTCCTGTATGAACATATGATTCAACTAATCCAGTGGCATTTGGTGCCAATGTGGAAGAACGCGAGATACGAATATTTTCACCAATTTTAGCAACCTGTTCAGTACGCTGTGCCTCTAGATCGGCATCAGGATTGGCTAATAATTGTCGAGCCACATCGGAAGCAAAACTGACAAAATCATCGTTTTTGGCGACAAAGTCAGTCTCACAATTTACTTCAACCAAAATACCTTTAGTTCTGTCTTCGCTTAGACATTGTGCGACAATTCCTTCTCCGGCATCACGTCCCGCCTTCTTGGCTGCAGATGCCACTCCTTTTTTACGAAGGATTGAAATTGCTTCATCAATATCGCCGTTACTCTCAACTAACGCACGTTTACAGTCAATTAAACCTGCTCCGGTTTTTTCGCGAAGGTTTAAAACATCATCTTTGGAAATTGCTGACATAGGAAAAATAAATTTAAGGATTTACAATGAGTAGAAGTATTAAGATTCTTTGGATTCTTCCTTGGAAGCTTCAGGTTTATCGCTTACAGGGGCACTGTCCTTCGTATCAACAGCAACTGGTTCTTCAACCTTGGCAGGAAGTTCTTCCTTGGAAGCTTCGGTCGTATTGGTTTCTTCGACCTTCGGTCGTCGATCATCAAAATCGGTCTCTTCATATCCCTCAGGTAACGTAACTTCAGGCTCATCTTCTTGGTCAATAAAATCAGGCTCGTGCGTTACCGGAGTAATATCTTTTCTGCGGGTAGGAGCTTCTGTCCTGCGGGATGCTCCAGTTTGAATGGCTTCAAGGATAACATCCACAATGATACGGATGGATTTGGTTGAGTCATCATTACCGGGGATTGGAAAATCGATCAATGAGGGATCGGAATTACTATCCACAAGAGCAAATACTGGAATTTTCAATCGATTCGCTTCTGCAATTGCGATCGCTTCGTTGTGAGAATCAATGACAAACAATGCACCCGGAATGCCTTGTAAATTAAGCATACCTTCAAAGTTACGCTTCATACGACTCATTTGTCTTTTGATCGCAGCACCTTCTTTGCCTGGAAGTTTATCTAAGCTACCATCATCTTCCATCTTAAGGAATTTCTTGTACTTCGCGAGACTTGTGGAAACGGTTTCGTGATTTGTCAAGCAACCACCCATCCAACGGTTCACGCAAAATGGCATGTTGGTAGCAGCAGCAAGTTCCCTCATCGGTTCTTGTGCTTGTCTCTTCGTTCCTACTAGTAAAATTTGTTTACCATTGGAAACAACTTCTTCGATTGCAGTCGCTGCTTTTTCGAGAAGATCGTAGGTCTTTTCCAAATCAATAATGGAAATACCATGTCTATTATCGTATACATAAGGCTTGGATTTTGGATTCCATCTTTTCAGTTGATGTCCGAAGTGTACTCCAGCCTCTAATAGGTCTCTTACTGTAATGTTCATAATGTAATTTTTAAAGCCCCGCCGAACAAGGCAGGGAGAAATGATTTTCTTTTGGGTTTGTTAAGGAATTTTAAAATTGGGAGCAGGGGCAGGATTTGAACCTGCGACCTTCAGGTTATGAGCCTGACGAGCTACCAGACTGCTCCACCCTGCTGTATTTAAAAAATTTACAGTATCTTAAATACAGAATGAAGCAATCCAAAAATTTATAATTTATAATTTTAAATCATTGTGATTAAAGTATCCTTAAAGTAAAACCTGATGATTAACATGATAGCTACAGAAGATATTGTAAATTATTGTAATCAAAGAACAAAACTCCAAGAAATTAAAGACTTCCCCGGTGCATTTAATGGCCTACAAATCCAAAACTCGGGAACGATTTCTAAAATAGGTGCGTCTGTGGATGCCGGTCTTGTCCCTTTTCAAAACGCAATTTCTAAGGGGATCGACTATATTATTACCCATCATGGTTTATTTTGGTCTCCTCCCCTTCCCATTACTGGTCCCGCTTATCAAAAAGTTAAATTATGTCTCGATCATAATTTAGCGGTTTACGGATCTCACCTTCCCCTTGATTGCCATCCAGAGATTGGAAATAATGCGATCCTCGCACAAAAACTTGGACTAGTTCCGACTTCAAGCTTCCTGCCCTACGAAGGAGTAGACATTGGCTTAATTACAAAAAACACCCAGTCCAGAAAAGACCTGTCCAATCGACTCGAATCTCTTTTTTCCAAGGGAATTAATTCAATGGAGTTCGGTACAGAAAAACCGTCCACAATTGCCATACTTACTGGTTCCGGTCAAAGTGCAGTCGATAAGATTCTTGATGCGGGTACTGATACTTTAATAACAGGGGAACTAAAACAGCATCACTTCAACCTCGCCCAAGAACTTAAGCTTAACCTCTACGCCTGCGGACACTACGCCACAGAGACCTTCGGAGTGGATGCACTTGCTCTGGAAGTTGCTGAAAAATTCGATCTTCCCTACGAATTTATTCCCTCCGAATGTATGCTTTAACTCAGTCATTGCGATCAACTCATAAATTTGTCATTATAATCAAATGATAAAGATCGGACTTTTAAATGGACCCAATCTAGACCGGCTCGGTAAACGCGAACCAGAAGTCTACGGTTCGGTTACGCTTGCCCAAATCGAAGAGAAGGTAAAAAGCAAGGCAGACTCCTTCGACTGCGAGGTAGACTCCTTTCAGTCCAACCACGAAGGTGCCCTCATCGATAAGATCCATGAATGGGGAGATGCCGGATTTTCGGCACTCATTTTAAACCCCGGTGGATTAACTCACACCAGTGTAGCATTACGGGACGCCGTGGTCGCCTCAGGTTTAAAGACTGTCGAGGTTCACCTTTCTAATATCCATGCACGTGAGGATTTCCGGCATAAATCTCTCATATCCGGAATTGCGGCCGCGGTTGTTGCCGGAATGAGCCACCACGGGTATCTTTCTGCCTTAAGTTTTCTTGCAGAAGAGTGCTAGTGTTATGCTGCAATTCTCCTCACTTTAATTGGCGGCTATATGTAGAGACAATGAAGCGCTTCTTGTAAAAGTGGAAGCGTTCTATTGAAAGGATATTTCAAAGCTCACCGCACATTTCATCTGGTCGAACCCATTGATCAAATTCCTCACCGCTGAGAATTCCTAAATTAATAGATTCCTCGCGGAGAGTGGTACCATTTTCATGTGCTGTCTTCGCAATTTTAGCAGCCTTCTCATACCCAATTTTTGGATTAAGTGCTGTAACTAACATTAAAGAATTATCTAAGTTCTTCTTCAGGTTCAAATAATTCGGCTCTATGCCACTTACACAGTTTTCATCAAAAGAAATACAGCCATCTCCAAGTAGTCTACCGGATTGAAGAAAGTTAGCAGCAATCAAGGGCTTGTATACATTAAGTTCATAATGACCCTGCAAACCACCAATAGAAAGTGCCACATCATTGCCTAAAACCTGAGCACAAATCATTGTTAGCGCCTCACACTGGGTAGGGTTTACTTTCCCTGGCATAATCGATGAACCTGGCTCGTTGGAAGGGATCGTAATTTCGCCTATCCCACTTCTTGGTCCAGATGCTAGCAAGCGAATATCATTTGCGATTTTATTGAGCGATACAGCTAATTGTTTAAGAGCCCCATGGGATTCAACCATCGCGTCGTGTGCAGCCAAAGCTTCAAATTTATTATTAGCACTGACAAAAGGAAGGGCAGTAAACTCAGCAATTTTTTCGGCAACAATTTCTGAATAGCCCGAGGGGGTATTGATTCCAGTTCCAACTGCAGTACCACCAAGTGCCAATTCGGATAAATGCGGTAAAGTATTTTTGATTGCTTTTAGGGCATGATCAAGTTGTGAAACATACCCCGAAAACTCCTGGCCCAAGGTCAGTGGTGTTGCATCCATTAAGTGCGTACGACCAATCTTAACTACTTTCATAAATTCGACTGACTTTTCAGCAAGTCGGGCCTGTAGTCTTTCAACCCCGGGGATAGTAGTTTCAATGATCATCTTATACGCAGCAATGTGCATACCCGTAGGAAAGGTGTCATTAGAACTCTGAGACTTATTTACATCATCATTGGGGTGAAGAATTTTTGTAATGTCCTCTAAGCTCCCTCCAGTCAGAGTATGAGACCGGTTTGCAATTACCTCATTTACATTCATGTTCGATTGAGTTCCGCTTCCAGTTTGCCAAGTAACTAAAGGAAATTGATCATCATGAACACCATCAAGAATCTCGTCGCAAACTTGTGAAATTAGATCTGACTTCTCACGCGAAAGAACTCCTAATTGGTGATTAGTGTGAGCTGCCGCCTTTTTCAGGTATGCAAAGCCATAAATAACCTCCATAGGCATGCTTGCTGCAACTCCTATTCTAAAGTTATTTCTACTTCTTTCGGTCTGTGCTCCCCATAACTTATCTATCGGGACTTCAACATCACCCATAGTATCTTTTTCAATTCGAAATTCTGTTTTCATATCTATTGAGATTTAAATGTTTTTATAAAATAACTTTTGATTGATTCCAGTGTATAAGCACTACAATAATCAGATTCATCTAATTACTTTTGTTATTATCAGGATTAATGAATTTTTCGATTAGATCGGAAGACTCAGATTTGGATAATTTCTTTTCGTCTTTAACAGAATCACCTATTCTAGATTTGGAAGGTCGAGAAGAAACTCGAACCGGCACAGTAAGCTTTTTATCCGCACGTTTAATTAAAAACTCAATAAAAGTTCCAGGCCTAGCAAAAAAAGTGGATTCAACAATGTCACCCCTTTCTAAAATTTCCGTATTTCCAATTTTTAGAATCACATCACCCTTTTCTAATTTGGAGTTATCACCAACAGATTTAATTTCGATGTTAAATCCATTTTGCTTATTAATCGTACGAGATACCGTGATTCCAAACCATCCATAATCTACGTTTCCAGAAAGTAACAACTCATCCCTGATCCTAGCACATGATTTTGCTGATAATATAAAAGAAGACCTCAAATCAGGAAGAGCGGCGTAAGTAATCCCAATAAAATTTCCATTCAAATCAAACACTGGACTACCTACTTCACCTGGGCCTAATGATAATGAAGTACGTAACATTTTGGTAGGAAAAAGTGTACTACCAAATGATGATTCGTTGCTTTGAAGTAGCCCGATCGTGGGTCCAAT
>ENA-OQVM01001810-OQVM01001810.1-marine-metagenome-genome-assembly--contig:-NODE-1810-length-26889-cov-29.398068_pt1 | contig 26889 bp, 21 predicted proteins | sample MGYA00237776_ERZ505498 | MGnify/ENA primary metagenome ERZ505498 (study PRJEB26159, sample SAMN06265151) | marine metagenome | isolation source: Helgoland LTER site | place: Germany:Helgoland, sampling...
AAAAAATTGATTGGTTGATTTCTAATCATTTTCAAAATAATCCTAAGGCGAAAGCCAATTTGGAGCGGTATTGGAATACGGATGATTCGCTTCAAAAGTTACACGATGAGTTTACCGAAAATACGATTTCGAATTTTTACCTTCCTTTTGGGGTGGCACCAAATTTTTTAATCAATAATAAAATTCATGTCCTACCAATGACTATAGAAGAAAGCTCGGTGGTTGCGGCAGCAAGTAATGCTGCAAAATTTTGGATGGAACGTGGAGGGTTTACAGCAGAAGTACTTTCAACCACCAAAGTAGGTCAAGTTCATTTTATCTATTCTGGTGAATTTTTTGAACTAGAATCTATTTTTAATAACATAAAACCAACACTTTTTGATGCAACGAAAGGCATCACAAAAAATATGGAGGCACGCGGCGGCGGTATTTTCGATATTGCACTGGTGAATAAAACCTCTAAACTTTCGGACTACTATCAATTACATGTCACATTTGAAACGATGGATGCTATGGGCGCGAATTTCATTAATTCCTGCTTAGAGCAAATTGCTACTACATTTAAAACTGGCTCAGATGATATTCAAGTGGTCATGAGTATTCTGTCTAACTATGTACCAGATTGCTTGGTGCGCGCTGAAGTACGTTGTAAGGTTGAAGAACTTACTACAGAAGCGTATTCAGGTCAAGAATTTGCAGATACTTTTATACAAGCCGTACGTATCGCAGAAGTAGAACCCTACCGAGCGGTGACGCATAATAAAGGAATTATGAACGGCGTAGATTCTGTAGTATTAGCAACAGGAAATGACTTTAGAGCAGTAGAAGCGGGCGTACATGCCTATGCAGCACGTTCGGGGAGTTACTCGAGTTTAACTCATGCTTCTATTGAAAATGGGGTGTTTAAATTTTGGATTGAATTGCCTCTTGCGCTCGGAACTGTAGGCGGATTGACAGGCTTGCATCCTCTAGTTAAAACCGCTTTAGAATTACTAGGAAACCCTTCTGCAAAAGAATTAATGGAGATTGTTGCCGTGGCGGGATTAGCACAGAATTTTGCGGCCTTAAAATCGCTCACCACTACTGGCATTCAACAAGGACATATGAAAATGCACTTGCTCAATATTCTAAATCAATTTGAAGCAAATGATAGCGAAAAACAACAATTAATAGAGCACTTCAAAACCCATAACGTGACCCACAGTGCGGTCGTAGATGCTATTGAAAACTTAAGAGCCTAATGCAACAATTTTATAGCCATGGCAAACTATTACTCAGCGCTGAATATGCGGTGCTAGATGGTGCCCTAGCATTGGCATTGCCTACAAAGTTTGGACAAGCCTTAACTGTAGAATCCACCCCTAAAAATGCAATCCTTTGGAAAAGCATTTCAAGTGAAGGCACTGTTTGGTTTGAGGCTGAATTTATGATAGATACTGCTTTAAAGATTTCCTCTAAAAACACTTCTGATATTGCCGTGCGCTTACTACAAGTTTTGGACGCTTTACAACAGTTGAACCCCAGACTTTTTGAGACGCAAAAAGGCTATGAATTGACCTCAACGTTAGAATTTCCTGAAAATTGGGGGCTTGGTTCCTCCTCTACCTTAATTAATAATTTAGCCCAATGGGCACAGGTAGATGCTTTTGAATTACTGGAATTAACCTTTGGTGGTAGTGGATTTGATATTGCTTGCGCACAACACGATTCTGGCATTTTATACCAGTTGAAATCTGGCAAACCAACACTCAAACCTGTAGTCTTTTCACCGCCGTTTTTAGAGTCTTTATTTTTTGTACATCGCAATCAAAAACAAAACAGTAGAGACGGAATTAGGGCTTACAAAACGTTGACTGCTAATCAAACACTTGATTTTTCAATACTTGATGGTTTGTCCGTTGACCTCTTAAATTGTACCGATATAAAAACGTTTGAATCTCTGCTAGAACAGCATGAACGTTACATTTCTGATCTCATCCAACACCCCCTCTTAAAAGAGGCTTTGTTCTCAGATTATAAAGGCGCTATTAAGAGCTTAGGCGCTTGGGGTGGTGATTTCTTCTTAGCTACAGGGGACACAAAAGCAATGGCCTATTTTAGAGCAAAAGGCTATTCGACTATTGTTCCATTTTCAGATATGATACTGTAAAAAAAAGGACCCATTTCTGAGTCCTTTTAAATCTAGTATGTTACGCTTTATAACTTAGTAAAACGTCGCTCTATTATCTTCGATATCAGAAGCATCTTTAAGTGCGTTATACAATTGTGTATTCACCGCATTAGATTTTGCTTGACCAATACGGTTGGCAGCGGCTTGATAATTTGGTAACGGCTCTGCAGGAGTTAACTTTGTAAGTTGGACAGCATACACGCCATTAGCACCAGCAATTAATTCCGAGGTTGCACCCTCTTCTAAACCAAATACTGTTCCAATAACCTTAGGCTCTCTTCCAGACCCTGAAAGTGTTGGATTTTTCATATTTATAGCCAAAGCGGTTTTAACAGTCTGACCTTCGTCTGAAGCAATAGCTTCTAGAGTTGTTGCAGAAATACGGGCTCTAATAAGTGCTGCTTTCTTTTCTTTTTTAATTTCTGGAAGTGCAGTAACAGAAGCTTTTTCAATAGACATTAATCCAGCTTCATTAACAGCAGTAATTTTAGCAACTACAAAACCACCTCCTGAAACACTAAAACTTTTAAAATCGTCTACTTCAACACCATCTTCAAACGACCATCTTACAATAGCTCTTTGTAGTCCAAGACCAGGTATTGTTTCATCCAATTCTTTAATACTGCTTACTGGAGACGTTGTATAGTTGTTTTCTTTTGCAACTTCATTAAAGTCAGCATCAGCAACGGCGATTTCAAATTTAGATTTATTAGTAAAAACAGCATCAATCGTTTTGGTAGATGGCTCGATATCTTGTACAATAGTCGCTATTTTGAATGCTTCTTGTTTTTTTCCTTGATCTAAAATTTCAATAATATGGTAACCAAAGTTTGTTTTCACAACGCCTAAGCTTCCTTTTGGGTTCTCAAAAGAATACGCTTTAAATTCTTCTGCAAAGCCAGCAGTGTATGCAAATTCAATAACACCTTCTTTTTCATTACTCACTTTATCGGAAGACAATGATAGTAAGCTTTTAAATTTTGAGCGGTTCGAGCGAATTACTCTATATATGCTATCTGCAGTTGTTTTGGCTTGTGCATCTGTTTTAGTGACTGCAGCATCAGCGCGTAAAGAGCCTATAAATGGGATTAGTATATGACGAACTTTCGTAGAATCTGGTATCATTTTTCTAGCCACACGCTTGGATAGCTTGTAGGTTTGACCATCCTTGTACGGGCCGAAAATTTCATTTGATTTTAAATTTGCGATTTGATTAGAAACTGGTGCAGAAAAACTAGATGCAAACACATAAGCATCGTTATATTTAACCGATGAATTGGCGTTCACAAATGCTGCTACATCTGTTGTGTTTTGAAATCCTACAATTGTTTCATTTGCTTTTGCTGCTTCATTGAACTCCACTTTATCAGCGATAAGTGCTGTTAAGTTACTTTGAATTTGCTGCTCATCTTCTAATGATGCATCTTCTTTAAATTGAACATACACTAAATCTCTTGAAGCATCAACTTCATACTTGCTTGGGTTAGCTTTTATATAGTTGGAAATATCTGATTTCTTAACAGAAACTAAACTGTCTGCAATAGAAGAAAATGGAATTTGAACATATTTTATATCCGCTTTATCATTTTCTAACTCATATTCTAATTCGCCTTCAGTAAGCGTGCCAATGATTCCAGCTTTAACAAGATTAAAATAGGTTTGTTGTACACCGGTTTGAGAAATACTTTGCTCAAAATCAGTCCATGCTTTATAGTTTACTGGATTGCCGTTAAGTGTGGTCGTTTCTGGAGCGATTGCTTTTAAGTTTGCAATGAACTCATTAAGTTTATCCTCATCAAACAAACCTGCTTCATTTTTGAATTCTTCAAAAGATCCTAAGTTTTGTTTTAATAATTGACGCATATAATCTCTTTCAATAGAAATCCCAATAGCATCGTATTGAGTTTGCATCACTTTATTTCTTAGTTCCTGATCCCAAACGCGGTTCATGGCTTGAGTATTTGAAACAGAACCTCCTGACTGACGTTGGATGTTCTCGACCTGATTCATAAACGCATCACGATCAATATCTTCCCCGTTAACTGTTGCTACAACAGTCTGTGATTTATCTGAGGTATCTAAATTTTGAAATATATCTCCAATAATGAATGAAAATAATGCAAGCGCTATAATAAGGATTAAGAATATAGAACGCTGTCTAATTTTATTTAAAACTGCCATTTGTAGTATGTGTTATTTTTTTTAATATAGTGGACGAAAATACCAATTTCTTTGATATAATAAAAGGAGAAAAGAATATAATTATGACAGCGCAGTAAAATTAATTTACATCTAAGATTTTAAGCTGCACTAATTCTATTTTAGTCGTGGAAACGTTTTGAATTAAAAAATGAAAATGTCCAATTTTAATTTCTTGGTTTTGTTCTGGTATTTCTTCGGTATGATTCACAATAAACCCACCAAGTGTTTCGTAGTTCTCACTTTCGGGCAGTTGAAGTTTGTAGGTTTCGTTAATATAATCTACTTCTAATCTTGCAGAGAATACATAGGTGTTATTGTCCTTTTTTTCTTCAATAAGTTCTACTGTATCATGTTCATCTTCAATTTCGCCCACCAATTCTTCAATAATATCCTCTACAGTCATTATTCCAGAAGTACCTCCGTATTCATCTAAAACAACAGCTAAACTTTTACGTTTCTTGATTAAAACGTTCAAAACATCTTTTGCAAGCATGGTTTCAGGGACATACTCTACAGGCCGTAACATTGATTTTATATTTTTTGGATTTTTAAATAAATCGAACGAATGGACATATCCAAAAATATCATCGATAGTTATTTTGTAAACAATTATTTTTGAATGCCCCGTTTGTGTGAACGACTTGCTTAAATTATGTATTGTATCATGGATTTCGATAGCAGTAAGTTCTGTTCGAGGCACCATAACTTCTCTAGATTTCACTTCTGAAAACTCGAGTGCATTTTGAAAAATTTGAATTTCGCTATCGACAGTCTCATTGGCTTCAACAGATTCCATTTGTTCACTTATGTAATTCCCCAATTCAACTTTAGAAAACGCCAACTGCACCTCATCCCCTGCCGTTTTGAAAATATATTTTAGAACCACATCTGTGATCCAAATTACAAAGGCAGAAATAACCGAAAATAAAATATAAAATACATAGGCAGGAGCCGCAAATAATTTGAGTGCGGAGTTAGCATAAATTTGAAAGAATACTTTAGGGAGAAATTCAGCCGTTACTAAAATAACAAGGGTTGAAACAACTGTTTGGGTTAATAAGCTTAACTCATTCACAAGAATACTGGAAGCTGATAAATGAGTTACCAGCCAATCGACAAGCACGTCACCCATATAAAACCCATAAATAACCAGGGCAATATTATTACCAATGAGCATGGTGGCAATAAATTTAGAAGGTTTGGCTGTAATTTTAGTTAGTAGTTTTGATAATAAACCAGCTTGTTTTTTCTCAATTTCAATATGGATTTTATTTGAAGATACGTAGGCAATTTCCATTCCTGAAAAAAATGCAGATAGAATCAAACTTAAAGTAATAATTAAGAGGTCTAAGGTCATGGCTACAATTTACCCCGATCATGAAATCGTTTCTTGAATTTTTTACGAAAGAAAAACATAGCTACAGCAAGTATAGAAAAAAATAAAGAAATGTAAGCCGCATTACGATCATTGTTCCATTTGTTGATCACATCGAAAAAAAACAGAGCAGCAAATCCTAAATATAGATACTGTAGAATTGAAAGAATTTTCATTTATTATAGAGTTGAATTAACGACTAAAATTAGTAACGTAAATATACATATTATTCATCAATAAAGATTCGTCCATTAACTTCAAGGACTTGAGCATTGGTGAAATTTTTATTGGAATCAAAGCCATTGCCATTGGTAATGTAATCTTTGGTTCTGAATTTTACAGGGTGGTTGGTAAAAAGCCATTCTTTTTTTTGATCAAAAAAAAGTTGATCTGTAAATAAGGTGTCATTGGTTGAGGTCGTCAAAACGACGTTACCTCTGAGGTCGATTAAATCTGTTTGCTCATACAAAAGCGCTTCATCTGAAGTCACCCTGTTTTGATTGTTATCATCGTCAAAGAGAGTAAGATCAATACCTTTTGGGAATTCATAAAAAGGAAAGTCACGATTAGTAAAATTCACCATTTTTGGGCTAATCAAAATAATCGTTAAACGGCCTGAATCTGTATGTTTTGTGTTGATGTTTTCAGCTATTGATACGGGCGCAAAAGTAGCCGTATCGAGACCTTGTACTTTTTTTAATGTATTATTACAAGAAAAAAACACCGCTACTGCAAATAACAGAACGATGTTTTTTGATAATATATTAATACTTAAATTCATTAAAGAGAAGGTACCGTTACCGAACGTTGGATCCAACATTCAATTTTGATCACTTGTCCAGCACGTCCTGAAGAAAATATTTCACTTTTTGTTGGTGCTTTAGCTTCATAATTTGCAATGGATTTCGATGCACTTTTTTTCATCGTTGGATCTATTCTTCCTGCTTTTGCAGCTTCTTTTGCCGCTAACCAATATACCGCCCTTTTTGAAAAATTATCCGTTCCACAATTATTAGCACTTTTAGCATACATTGCTGCAATAGCTAAGTGCGCTCTTCCCATACTTGGGTTGGCTCTAAGAACTTTCATATAATAAGATCTCGCTTGACCATAACGCCCTTTCTTTTTAAAATTCGTAGCGATCTTATATAATATTTTCGATTTCTCAAATTTGTCAGATTCTAACTCAACGGCTTGGTTGTAGAAACTTAAAGCTTCAGAGCTCTTTCCTGCTTTGTCTTTTAAAATTCCTAAATAAAATGCGGTATCAGCATTAGGTTCGAGCGCGTTTTTTTGCTCAACAATTTGAACAAATAAAGGATCGTCATTACAGCCTTTTGCATACATTCTGTTCATCGCACGTTGTAACCAAATACCATCATTTTTAAAGGCTTCAAAATCTCGTTCATATAACGGAATTAAATTTTCGCAATTTGCTCTTGCTCCTAATTTGGTATCTATACTGCCTGCGATTTTATCATATGCTCTTAAATAACTATCATATAATTTAAGTTTTCGAGCATCATTTTTATTCAATTCTTTAACTGCGCCTTCTTCATCCAAAAATGCGTTTCGCTTATTGGTATAATTTTTAACTTCATACTCTATTTTCTCACTAATATCATCATACTTTGAAAATAATTCTTGCGCTGTTTTTTGAGAGTCATCATAAAGATCGACCATTAAAGAGAAATACGTATATAAACTTTTTGGATTCGTAAACGTTTTGTTATCAGTTGTATAGGCGTTTTCGAAGGCCAAGTAAAGTGCTGTATTGGTTTTATTCAATAGCGCACTGTATTCATATTCTAATTGACATGCTTTAGCCAAATAGGTGCCTGTTGGCGTGACGTTTGGAAACACAGCTTTGCGCTCTTCCCATAGTTTCAATAGGTCCTTGATAAAGCTAATTTTTTCTTCACCTTCAGAATTATCAATTTTGTAATCAAGAATTCTTTCTCCGTAAATAAAAATTGCTTTGTTAAATTTTGGATTACGGCTTCTGATTTCCATCCAAGGCGTATAAGCCGCCGTATAGTTTTTAGCTTTAACAAGCTCGCTAAATATAGAAAGTGTTTCTAAATCTTTCTCATTTTGGGCAGATACAACAGTAATGCTAAAAAAAAGAAGTGTAATTAAATATGTGATTTTAGTCTTCATCTATGTAGTTTATTTTATTTTTAGATATTCTGGGCTTACATAAGCCTTTATTATAAAGTCTCGTTTGAGTTTTAATTAAATTTTCGTTTTTCAAACCAGCGGTCATTTAAGGATAAACTAAGCTGGAATTTTATAAAATTTTCTTCAACTAAGTTAGCTGACTTAGTTCCTCGTTTACCAATTTCAAAACCAAGATTTGCATTTGAAAATATACGTCCTACGGGAAGTCCTACTCCAAAAGATATGCCAAACTCTTTGATATCTTCGGTATTCACTCTTAGTCCAGTATCCTCAAAGCGAAGCCCTGCTCTGTAAACTATACGTTTCCAGAAGCGATTAAAAGAATCATATTTTGGAATATAAAACCCCCCAAGGGCTAATGTTGTTGCGTCTTCATAAGAAGCGTTTTGTATTGTTAAAAGACGATTAGAAAACTGACTTGATTTAAGGAAAGTATATTCTACTCCTGCAAACCATTTTCTAGGCGCACCAACTCCTAAACCAAAGGTCATCTTTGAAGGTAGTGTCATTTGCGTAGTCTCTAAATTCGTACTTAACAAATTAACTTCTGATGAGTTGATTACAAATTCTTGCTGCGTTGTAGGATCAATTACTATGGTTGAAAATTCGCGTTGATTAGTTGAATTAAGTTCTGATTTTAGGGTGTATGTTGCAGAAGCTATGAGTTCTAAATTGGATTTTATCAACTTCGAATAGATTGCGCCAAAATTATAAGTAAGTCCGCCAAGATCTGATCTGTTAACTTCTCTTGATTGGTACTGCAATAACTCACCTTGGTCGTTATAACCAAAAGCGATATTCGTGTTGGTTATGCTTCCAAAGTTATAGCTAACATCAACACCCACTCTAAAATCATTAGACAATTGATAGCCAAGCCCTAAAAAGACTTTATTTAGACCGCCTTCTCCTCGATATTTATAGTCAAGTACATTATCGTCGCCGCTAGATTGTAATTTATAGCCTACAGATGAAAATGGCAAAAGACCAAAGCCTGCTCCAAATTTTCCAAGCGGGATAGAAATCGCTAAATAGTCAACAGAAGATGAGTTTGTTTCATCAGATTGTGAACTACTGTTAAGCTTCAAATTCATATGACTCCCTCCAACTGTATATTTAATAGGTCGGGACTCGCTGTTAAAAGACTTTAAGTTTTCCCCCGCATAAGAAGCAGGGTTTCGAAGGTTGATGTGTATACTATCAGAATACACACTTAACCCACCCATAGATTGATTTTCTACAGTGCCCTTAAACTTTAAACTGCCTATTCCATAAAAGGAATATGGTGAGCTTGACCCTTGTTGTGCAAAAGACAGGCTTGAAAACACAACTGCAATAAGTATTAAAAACTTTTTTGTCATTAGTTTGAATTAAATTCTAATAAAAAATTAAGGCCTTCTAAAAGAAAAATTGAATTCGCAAATATGCTAATTTTAAATTGCTTACACAAGAAATCTGCGTCTCCTCCTGTTAAAATAACTGTTAAATCTGAGTATTTATTTTGATAAACCTCAATAGTACCCTCGATTTCATGAGCTACACCATGAACAACTCCAGAATGTATCGAAGCATCAGTAGAGTTACCAATACGTTGATTAGGAGTTATTTTGTCAAGTAATGGCAAATTTGATGTGAAGGCTTTTAATGATTTATAACGCAGTTGTAAACCTGGTGAAATTGCGCCTCCTAAATAATTTTGTTCTGCATCTATAAAATCATACGTAATGCAACTCCCAGCATCAATAACCAAAACATTGGTTTTGGGATGATGCTTTACAGCAGCAGCCACAAGCGCCAAGCGGTCTACTCCCAAACTGTGTGGGGTTTCATAGCAGTTATTAAAAGGCATCCTAAAAGAAGAATCCAAAACCTTTACTGGTAGTAGTTTTAGAAGCAAATTGATGGTAGATGGCTCCAAAAAAACCACTGATGACAGTACGCCTTGTATGATTTCAGGATGCTTTTCAAGTATTTTTTCAACTTTAGAGACCATCCCTTTGGTCGGAACAGCTTGAACCTCGAGTATTTTATCTGATTGAAAAACAGCTAGTTTGGTTGCTGTATTTCCGATATCAATTATTAAATTCATCATTAGTATTTAGACTGTAAATCTACAAAACCATTTTTTATAAAATTTTACTTTGCGAATATTAAAATTGCGTTATATTTGCAACCGCATTATGCGAGGAGGTGCCTTAGCTCAGTTGGTAGAGCAATGGACTGAAAATCCATGTGTCCCTGGTTCGATTCCTGGAGGCACCACTTTTAAAACTCATAACAATCTATTCTATAGAAAGTTGTGAGTTTTTTGTTTTATAACTTATCAATCCTCAAATAATTAATTTGTTTTACTTTTCATATTCAAAACAAGTCCCATAATAATCAGACAAGTCCGTAGTAAACTCCAAAAATTATATAAATCGTCAAACCATACAATTCCAACGATCATTGTAAAAACTACTTCAAGATATTTTAAAGGTGCAACAATACTGGTTTGAGTTCCTTGTAAGGCCTTGGTCATGTATACTTGTCCAATATAACCAAATAGACCCAAAACTGACAATAAGATCCATTCTAATCCTTGTGGTGCCCTCCAATTCGCAATCGAGAGAACACCACATACTAGAGTTGCTATTGTCATATAATAATGTACAACAACAACTGGATGATCATGAGTTCCAATTTTTCTAATTAAAACATAGACTAAACCACTAAAAATCGCTGAAATTAAAATATATACAAATCCTATAATGTCTATTTGAGAATTGAATCCTTTCATAATTAGCACACCCATAAAAGCCATCAAAAAAAACACCCACTGAATTGATTTTATGTGTTCTTTTAAAATTGCGCATGCAAATAATGCCGCAAATATTGGTGCTAAATACCTTAAAGAAACTACGGAACCTAAAGGTAAATATTGCATTGACATAAAGAAAAACAACATGGAAGCTACTCCTACTACCCCTCTAATAATTAAAAGTTTTTGTTTATTACCGACCATTGAAATCTTATTTCTTATCAAAAAAGGAATTGTAAAAAATAATGATCCAATGGATCTAAAAAAAACCAATTGAAAAGGCGTGAATTCTTTTAAAAACTTAATAGAGGCATTCAAGAATGTAAATGCCAATGTACTAATAAGCATGTATTTAAACGCGTTTTTAAACGGAATCAAAATTAAATTAATCTTTTGATAGTGTCAATTGCAAAACGTGTGTTCATTTCTATAGCGGATAAATCATAGAAACCTGAAGCGTCTTTTGTTATTAATTTAGACCCCATCCCTACACAAGTAACTCCTGCATTAAACCAAGACTCTAGACTCTCTTTAGTTGGCGATACGCCTCCCGTAGGCATAATACTTGTCCATGGTTGTGGACCTCTTATCGCTTTTACAAAATCTGGTCCGTAGATACCTCCTGGAAATAGTTTCACAATTTCACACCCCAATTCTTCAGCACGCGCAATTTCTGTTAAGCTGCCACATCCAGGAGACCACAAAATTTTACGCCGATTACAGACCAATGCGATATCTTCTCTTAAAACAGGTGTTACGATAAAATTTGCCCCCAATGCCATAAAACGAGATGCTGATGCTGCATCAGTAACAGAACCTACACCCATTATCATTCCTGGCAATTTTTTTAAAACGTATGTATTTAACTCTCTAAAAACTTCATGTGCAAAATCGCCTCTTGCTGTAAATTCTAATAGGCGTGCGCCCCCATCATAAACGGCTTTTACAACCTGTTTACTGGTTTCTATATCCGCGTTATAAAACAACGGCACTAGCCCAGTTTGTTTCATTACATTTGCGACTTCTAATCTTGAAAAATTTGCCATAATATTACCGTGCTACTCGACCAGAGGCATCGCCTCCCATCAGTTTTTCAACTTCTTGAACTGTTACTAAATTCGCATCCCCTTTAATTGTATGCTTTAAACAGGAAGCTGCCACAGCAAAATCTAATGCGTTTTGATCGTTTTCAGGATACTTTAATAAACCATAAATTAAACCGCCCATAAATGAATCTCCACCCCCAACTCTGTCCACTATATCCGTGATTTGATATTGTCGGGTTTCATACATCTTAGTTCCATCGTAGAGAACGCCAGCCCAAGTATTATGAGATGCGGAAATCGAACCTCTAAGCGTGGTTATTACTTTGTTGGCTTTTGGGAATTTTGTCATCATTTGCTTACACACTGATAAAAACGCTTCTGCTTTGACATCATGCCCATGTTTATGAACATCTAATCCGTCAGGATGAATTCCAAAGTGTTTTTCAGCATCTTCTTCATTACCCAAAATAACATCACAGTAGGATGTTAATTCGGTCATAATTGCTTCACGGTCGCCTCCATAGTTCCACAATTTTGCACGATAATTTAAATCGGTTGAAATAGTCACACCCATTTTGCTTGCAATTTTTACGGCTTCTAAACAAGCATCAGCTGCGCCTTGAGAAATTGCAGGAGTGATCCCTGTCCAATGGAACCAAGCTACGTCTTCAAAAACACTTTTCCAATCTACCATTCCTGTTTTAATTTCTGAAATGGCTGAGTGTGCTCTGTCATAGACGACTTTACTTCCTCTGCTTACGGCGCCCGTTTCAAGAAAATAAATCCCTAGCCTATCTCCTCCATAAATAATTTTATCGACTCCAACGCCTCTTTTTCGCATTTCCATCATGGCACATTCACCGATATCATTTTTTGGCAAACGAGTTACAAAATCAACTGGGACTCCATAGTTGGCAAGTGAAACTGCTACATTTGATTCTCCGCCGCCGTAAATTACGTCAAAGTTATTGGCTTGTGAAAATCTTAAAAATCCTTGCGGAGCCAATCGTAACATGATTTCTCCAAAAGTAACTACTTTTTTCATTTTTTAAATTCGTTTTACTTTAATAAAATTTATATTCCTAAGGCTTGCCCACCTCCAATTTGAATAGTTTCGGCGGTTATAAAAGAGGCATCTTTACTTGCTAGAAATGAAATCACTCCAGCAACATCTTCTGGCTGCCCTAATCTCCCTAACATAATATTGTTTGCCCAAGACGCAAAAACTTCTGGTTTGGTTGATTTAATTTGGGCATGAAAATCCGTGTCAATTGTTCCAGGCGATACCGCATTAGCTCTTATACCGTACTCAGCTAAATCTTTTGCCAGTGCTCTAGTAATGGCATGAACCCCTGCTTTTGATGTCCCATAAACGCCTGCGCCTGGGCCACCCGCTGTCCATCCTGCATTTGATGTATAATTAATTATAGACGGGTGTTCGCCATTTTTAAGAAATGGGATAGCTGCTCTTGAAGCAAAGAAGACAGAATCTAGATTTAGTGCCATTACAAATCTGTAAAATTCGGTAGACATTTCTTCAAAACGAGACCGTCCACCTAAGCCACCAGCATTATTAATAAGAACATCAATTTTTCCGTATTTATTCCCGATTTCTTTTATATTAGACGTCACAGCGTCTTCGTTTGTAACGTCAAAACCATAGTATTCAGCAGTGATGCCGTCTGCAGTAAGCTCGGTGACTCTTTGAGCACCTTCTTCGTCTTGTATGCCGTTTAAAATTACTGTGTATCCATCTTTTCCTAATCGTTGTGCTACCTTAAAACCAATTCCTCCAGTAGCTCCAGTGATTATTGCTATTTTTTGTTTTAAATTACTCATGTTTTATCTGTTTTAAATTATAAATCTTCTATTGGTTTTATTTCTTTAATTAAAAATTTGATTGACAATGCTGACAAAGGAGCTAATATTGCTAAGATGATAAAAGCTGGAGTGTAGGAATCCACTGTTATAATTGGGATTAGCCAGTTCATTATAATGACTGATACAGCTCCAATACTCCCCCCTAATCCTGCTAACGTTCCAACAGATTTACCGCTTAAGAGATCACTAGGAATTGTTTGAATATTACTAATAGCAAACTGAAAACCAAACAGAACTACAAAAACGAAACAAACAAATTTTTCAGGAGTGTTAGCAAAAAATATGGCTCCAACAATGGATACTACAATGATAAATGCTCCGATATTGACGGTTTTTCTTCTTGTAAAATCGGTGGATTTTGAAACCATAAGACGTTTGGCGTAAAACCCTCCCGCTATACTTCCAATCATTGCACCGACATAAGGGAACCAGGCATAATAACCAATTTCTTTGACGTTAAAATCAAATTCTTTAAAGAGATATATTGGCATCCAAAAAACAAATAACCACCAGATTGGTTCTATAAAGAAGCGTGCTGTAATTACGCCCCAAGATTCTTTTTTAGATAAAATTTGAAGTACCGTAAGTGCTTTGTCGTTCTCAATGTTTTGGCGACTTTCATGCCTACCAGATATGATATGAATACGCTCTTGTTCTGTAATCCATGGGTGGTTTTTTGGCAACGCTTTATTAATAATCAACCAAGGAATTATCCATACAAATCCGATAGCGCCAATAATAACAAACGTTACTCTCCATCCATATACTCCAAAAAGTTCAGCAACTGTTGGAGCAGCAATTATGGAACCTATTCCAGCGCCAGCATTAAATATTCCTTGCGCTAGAGCGCGTTCTTTAATAGGAAACCACTCAGCATTATTTTTTACAGCGCCTGGCCAGTTGCCTGCTTCCGAAACTCCAAGAAGTCCTCTGAATATCCCTAAGGATACTGCGCCTTTTGCGAAAAAATGTAAAACAGAAGCCAAAGACCAAAAGAAAATTGATAGAACAAATCCGATTTTAGTTCCTACTTTATCATATACTTTTCCCGATATAAATTTTCCAGCTGCATATGTTATTGTAAAAATATTGATGATCCACGCATAGTCCTGCTCGGAAAGACCTAGGTCTTTGCTCATCTCGGGCCACATAATTCCTAACGCAGATCTATCAATATAATTGATGATGGTCGCTAAACAAACCAATCCAATAACCCACCATCTTAAACCTTTAATTTTCATATACTTAAAATTTAATATGAGCCACCGAAATTGATCTGTGACCTATATATTAATTGAAAAGTAAAAGAATAGACAGGTGAATAAGACTTCACCTTTCAAACTTTACCTCCCTCGATTGTATTTATTTACTATTGAAACTAACTGTGCAATTGGGCTTCAATATGTGTTTAAGCTTTAAATATTATAACAATATTGATACAATACTTTAAAATGTTCTTTCATCTTCTTTTTAGCCAATTGAGGGTTTTGATCCTTGATTGCATTATATATTAATTCATGCTCTTCAATACCTTTCAAAGCTTGGTTTTCGTCACAAACATGATGAGTTTCAAAGTTGGTTATTATCTCGGGGGTGATAATAAGCATAAAGGTATTCATGGTGCTGTTTCCGCTTGCTTTTGCGATCGCTAAATGAAATAACAAATCTTCTTGAACAGCGTCTTCACCAGAGTTTACCTTTTGTGAATATGCATCTAATGCGTTTTTAATGTTCTTAAGATCGTCGTCTGTCCGTCTTAATGCTGCCAAACGCGCGGTTTTAAGCTCTAGTAATATTCGTGTTTCAACTAATGATTTAAAGTCTGGATCTTCTAAACGGAGAATATCTTCAATCATTCCATTCAAAGCAATTACGCCAATATTTGCTACAAAAGTACCGCTCTGAGGTATGGATTTCAGTAGTCCATAAAACTCGAGTTTTTGAATGGCTTCTCTGACCGTGGAACGCGAGACTTGAAATTTATCTGAAAGCATTCGCTCAGAAGGTAATTTATCACCTGTTTCAAGGTTTTTAAAATTAATTAAATCTCGAATCTTAGAGATTACCTCTTTCTGAACTGTTTGTATTTCTCTTTTTGTTAAAATTTCAAATTTCATATTTTAATTTTTCTTGTATAACAGATACTATTGTAAGATATAAAAACTATGGTTAAAATAAAACTTATTAATGCTTAACTTCTAAATCATAATAGTTGACTTTGGCATAAGCACCATCGTCTCTACTTTGGAAGTAATTACCTGCTTTAAAGTAGTTCTCAAAGATACCCCATTTTTTTATATGACTATTTTTATAAACCTTAAATTCATTTTTATTTAACACGACAACTAGCTTACCTTCAGACACTTTCACTTCTAAAGTGAATTTTCTAAAACCAACTTTTTGTTCAAAATTAAAACCATCGTCATCATCCCAAGCATTTTCATGTAATATTTCTTCGTAAGTACTATTTAAGTTCTTAAGTATCTTAGTTTTTACTCGTATTTTTCCATTGTCCCAATAAATTTTTAATATTGGCGGTGCATTATTGTCGTCTTCTCCAATTAAGTCACGCTGCTCGTTTGTGAGTCGCCCATGAATTTGCATAATGATGACTCGGTGATACTTTCCATTTACATCTCGAGTGACTTCTTTCATAGAAAGTTTACCTTTCATATAGCCGCCTTGCTTAAAGGTCCAATTGACATTGTTATCGCCAGGCACCATTTGTTCTCGTAATTCGGAACGGGAATATTTAGTGTTTCGAGTTGTGGACTCGCTAGGAAATGCATGAAACACAATAGCGCCTCTCAAAGAGTCATTGTACATATAGGGTTTTAAAGCTTCATTAGTCGGATAGTTTAAAATTTCTGGTGGCTCTACTTCATAAGGTTTGCCTTCCTCGTTTGCTATTGGAACAGTCACTTTCCAATGTGATAAATCTATCATTGGTAGTTTTACTTTTTTACTTTTTTTCTTCTTTTTTTTAGTTTCTAGATTGTCTTTTACAGTAGTAACCTGAGCTAAACTAGTAAAACTAAAAGCTGAAATAAATATTAATAAGAATGAAATTTTACTTTTTTTAAACATCTATTTTCAGCTTTTGAAATAACTTATTGAGCTGCTATTGAAAAATTATCAACCCTGGCTTCTTCTCCTTGATTCGTAATTAAAATAGAAATCACACTATTTGCTCCTGTATTAAATGAAATATTTTCTTGAACATAATTGCTAGAACTTGTTTGATCTGTTCCTTCAAAATCTTCAATTTTAGCAGCTAGGGCTGTAGCTAAATCTGCATGCCCTCCATCTGCCAATACAGATACCGTAACAGAGCCTGGGTTATTAGTTTTTAGCGTATAATAATACGTTAACACATAATCTGAGTTAGGAGACACTGATAATTCTTGATAAGCAATACGATCTCCTGCTGATGGAAATTTGGCAGCTTGTGACCCATTTTGAACTGGGCTTGAAGTTATTTGAATTACTCCACCTAAAGCTGAGTTTCTCCATGAGTCTCTACCATCACCAGAACCACCTGCCAAGCTATTATCTTCAAAACTGGCTTCTAAAATTTCTGGAACAATAGCTTCTGGTTCTTCTGGTTCTACGACGTTAATTACATCTGAAAAAACACTCACAACTCCCAAAGCATCAAAAGCGGTTAAGCTCACTGCATACATTCCTTCGCCTGGAAAGGTGAATTCTGCATCAACATCTGAAGAAGTACCCCCACCTTCAAATTCCCACATATACGTTGTAGCACTAGTGGATAAGTTTGCAAATGTATAATCTTTCCATACTTCACCATCCCCTTGACCTTGAGAATATGAAAAACTAGCCATTGGTGGTGTTTGATCTGCTTTTGAATTTGCACCGGCGGGTTCAAACTGTTCGAAATCTTCACATGATTGTACTGTGAAAGCTATTAGGACAAATGCTAATAACCATATTATATTTTTAAATTGTATTTTCATAACTGTTTAATGTTTAAGTTATATTAATTATATCCTTGATTTTGACTTAACTGACCAAGGCTCAAGTTAATTTCTCTTTGAGGAATTGGTAATAAAAGATCGGTCGCATTAAAACTTCCTCCTGTAGCAGTAGAAAATGCTGATAGCACATTTTGAGCTTCACCAAAACGTATTAAATCAAATAGTCTATGATTTTCAAAAGCTAATTCTGCACGTCTTTCATCTAACAAACCTTGTCTAGTTATTTCAGTAACAGGCGTGGTTAAACCTGCTCTATCTCTCACGAGTTGAAAAGAATCTAGTGCTGCTTGAGCTGTAGTTGTATTACCTCCAGCTAAAATCGCTTCTGCATGTAATAATAACACATCAGCGTAACGTATAACGATCCAGTCGTTGCCAGCTTTTGTTCTGTCCGTAACTGTTGAGGTAATTCCTAGAGCAGTATCCTCTTCTGGCAAATATTTTACTACCTGAAATTGTGTTGGCTGATCCGTGTCTACACGATAAGAGTAGAGAGTTCTATCTCCTCCCAAAGCATCAAGAGCTATTCTTACATCTGCTGTTGTATAATTAACTCCACTAGAGCGTCCAACTGCATTTAACCATTCAGCTGAAAAATTTTGACTATCCGCAGAATCTTCTTGATAACCAATAGCGAAAATGATTTCATTATTTAATTCATTATAAAATACATTTTTAAAGTTTGGTTCTAACATAAAGCCACTATTCATAACAGCTTCACACAGTTGTTGAGCTTCTGTATAATTAGTTCCTTGTGTTAGATATACTTTCGCTAGTAAGGATTGAGCTGCGGCTTTAGACGCTCTTAATTTTGAAGAGTTATCTAAACCACCTATTGCAGTTGATAAATCTGTTTCAATTAAATCGTAAATATTAGAAGTCGAGACTCTTGTGAATTGAACATCTGTATCTCCTGTAGAGATTACAGAAGTTACTAAAGGAATATCACCATATAAACGTACCAAATTAAAATACGCATAAGCACGAACAAATTTAGCTTCACCTTCAATTTTTGAGAGATTTTCTGGTGTTGCTACATCTAGGTGTGCTAAAACCGTATTTGCTCTAAATATTACATTATAAAAACTTCTGTAATAATCGTCTACAATACCATTTGTTGGTTGAACCGAATAACTTTCAAATTGTGCTGCTTCTCCTTCACTACTTTTAGTTCTCGTGTTATCGCTACGCATTTCTGTTAGATAAAACTCTACTTGTATACCATGATTATCGTTAGATTGTGTGGAATTTACTCCTTGAATTCCATCATACATATTGATAAGTGCTGCTTCTAAATCTGCTTCCGTCTCAAAGAAAGTAGCAGCATTTAGCACAGAGGTCGGGGCTGGGCTTAAAAAATCTTCACTACATGAAAATAAAGCAATAGCAATGACAAATAAATTAAGCTTTTTAATGTGTTTTATTATATTTTTCATTTTTGTATTTATTAAAATTCAACATTTAAACCAAATGATATTGTTTTGTTTATTGGCGAACCACCTCTTTGATATCCATATGTTGTAGATAACTGAGAACCTGATTGATGGTATATCGACTCAGGATTAAAACCTGTGTAGTTATCGGCAGTAAAATACAATAGATTTTGACCAGTCATATAAAGTCTCAATTTATTTATTTTTAATTTTGATGTCAAACTACTAGGTAGAGTATATCCAATATTTACTGTTCTCAACGCTACATAAGAAGCGTCTTGAATAATAGAGTTTGTAAATATTTTTTGTTTAATAAATCCTTGGTCAGGCGTTGTAGAGATAAAGTCTTGTGAACTGTTAAAATGGTTAAATATGTATTGATCAGCTACGTTTCTTACCTCTGCCCCATGACTCCCTTGAAACATAAAACTAAAATCTACTGGTCCAAATTTAAAATCGTTTGTTAAACTCCAAACTAAATCTGGATAAGGATTTCCTAATATTGTTTTATCCTCGTCATCAATAAGACCATCTCCATTTAAATCTTTTACATAAACATCTTGCGCTTGACCGCCGATTGGGTGGTATGGATTAGACAGGTATTCTAATGGGATATCTCTATCTACAACCCATCCGTAGAATGATGAAATAGGATTGCCTTCTAGGTTAATCCACTCTGCTGCTCTTTTAGAATCTACGCTCTGTATTTGACCATTAGAATCTGCAAAATCAATGAGTTCGTTTTTGTTTTTAGAAGCGATTAAAGTAGTATTCCAAGAAAAGTTCTCAGTAGATACATTACGTGTACGCAACTCTAATTCGATACCACTATTTTTTACTTCTCCTAAATTCACTAATGCTTCTGTAAAACCAGTTGTAGAAGAAATAGGATTATTTAGTAATAATTGATCACTTGTACGTTCATAATAGTCTAAAGAACCAGAAATTATATTATTGAAAAAACCGAAATCAACGCCGGGGTTAATTTCTCTTAAACGTTCCCACTGTAAATCTTCGTTTGCAATATTTAAAGGATTGAATCCATTAGCTAAACCTCCGTCCAAAACAGACGTAGAAGAGCCAATTAAAGAATAAGAAGGATAACGGTCTATTTGATTACTATTAGTATCAAGGACATCATTTCCTGTAAAGCCATAACTCATACGTAATTTTAAATTAGTAACAGCATCTACATTTTCTAGAAAAGATTCATTACTCACAATCCATCCTGCAGAAAAAGCAGGGAAATTTCCGTATTTAAAATTTGATCCAAATACAGAACTACCGTCACGTCGTATGCTTGCTGAAAATAAATATTTGTCATCAAAGGCATAATTTACTCTCACAAAAACTGATAATAATGATTTTTTGTATTCTTCAGATCCAAACTCAATTATTGTAGTTGCTGCCGAAATGGTTTGTAACTTGTCTGATTCGTAACCATTTGCAGCCACAAAATCATTTCCAAATTTCCATTTTTCTGCTGCAAAACCCCCAATAGCAGATATTTCATGTTTTCCGATGAAATTATCGTAGGAAAAATAATTGTCCGTAGACATATGAGCACGCGTTTCATTAAATAAATCCAATCGAGCTGCTGATGCACCATTTCTATTTGATTGCACTCCTTGCCACCTTCTTCGTTTTGTACTTTGGAAATCTCCACCAACAGTTGATTTGAAACTTAATGCATCTGTGATATCATATTTTCCATATACACTACCAAAGATCTTAAACTTATCATCCGTTCTATTACGCTCTAAAATTTTGGCTGCCGGATTTGTATTGGAGGTATTACTAATATCTGTACCTCCAGTTTCAATAGGCATTCCTGTGTTAAGGTCATAATCATCAAACATACGCTGTATTGCATAATCCCCAATTTGAGCATCAGCATACTTTCCACCATCTCTTAATCGATTAACAAATTGGATGTTGTTTGCATCTAAATATACTGGCAACCATGAAGGTTGACGTAAAATATCATGTGTAGATCCATCAAAACGCCTTCGATCTGTTATAGAAGGAGATAGGTTTAAACCAAAAGATAATTTATCCGTTAATTTAGTATCAACTTTTAATTTAATTGCATACTTTTTATAGTCATCTGTTAGTAAAACCCCTTCATCATGTACATAGTTTAAAGCTGTACTAAATTTTGTTTTTTTACCTCCACCTCTTGCAGAAAAGGAGTGGCTAGAGATGATACCTCCATCAAAAATTACATCTTGCCAGTTAGTATTTGCATTTAATAATTGTTTGTACAATGTTCTATCTGAGAGCGATCCAGTAGCGGCTTCTTCTGCTGCTGCAGTTTCAGCTACACTAAATGTATAAGCATCACTGTGTCTTGCTTCTTTAAAGCCTACGAAAGTATTATAACTAAATTTTGTATCCCCTTCTTTACCTTCCTTGGTTGTAATCATTATGATACCATTAGCACCACGAGAACCATATATAGAGGAAGATGCTGCATCTTTTAAAACCTCAAAAGATTTTACATCATTCATATCTAGAGACCCTAAATAATCGCTATCAACAACCAAGCCATCTACAACAATTAAAGGCGTGGAATTTCCCGTTATAGAACCAGCTCCACGAATCGTAATTGTTGGTGCAGAACCTGCTTCCCCTTCGGTAGCCTGAATATTAACCCCTGAAACTTGACCAACCAAAGCATCATCTACACGTGACACAGCGATTTGATCCAAATCTTCGTTTACTACTTTAGATATAGAACCTGTTAAGTGGCTCTTCTTTTGAGTTCCATATCCAATAACAACAATTTCGTCTAAGGCGCTAGCATCTTCTACTAACGAAATAGTTAAAGGTTGCTGATTGTCAATAATCACGGATTGACTCACAAATCCAATGTAAGAAAACAATAATACATCTCCACTTTTCACTTGGATTTGATAATTTCCATCAAAATCTGTAGAAACCCCAGACGAAGTGTTGGAAATAATCACATTAACTCCTGGAAGTGGAGCATTTTCTACAGCCGAAACGACTGTTCCTTTTAGTAAATATGAGTCTTGTGCAAAAATTGTAACTCCGCAAAAAAACATAAACACTAAAATCAACTTTGTTTTTTGATTCATAATCTGTTTAATTTAGTTTGTTAAAAAAATTTAACCAAAAAATGAGCATCATAAACGAAATTTAAACTCTAAATTTTCGTAAATTTGTGCTAACATGTTTTAGTTATTACTTACATGTTTTTACTTCCCTCGAAATTGAAGTAAACTTTACTTTAAAAAGGATAGGTGTGCACCTGTCCTTTTTTTTACTTATTAATTATTGGTTTACCACTTTGGTTTACCAAATATACGTAAAAATATATTAAATCCTAGAAATAATTAATTTTATTGAAAAATTAGTTGCAAAATAATAAATATAAAATCCTGACTAACATTGTTTTATTCCATAAAATCTTCTCGTATTGGACTAAAGACATCAATCAAAACACCTTCTTCTGTACAAATTGCACCATGAATAGTATGAGGAGGAATATAAACGGTATCGCCACCTTTTACTGTTTTAGTTTCTTCGCCTATGGTGAATTTAAAAATTCCACTTTCAATGTAAGTAACTTGTGAATGATAATGTTCGTGCTTATATCCAATTCCCCCTTTATCAAAATGTACTTTTACAAGCATGATGTTATCATCATACCCCATTATTTTACGTTTTAATCCTTCGCCTACTGTTTCCCACTCTAAGTCTTTGTCTAGGATAAATTCTTTACTTGTTCCAAATGTTTTCATTTATTTTAATTTTTTCTAATTTAAAATATAACTTTTAATAATTCTTAATCAATTTTATTGTTGTGGAGTACCAGAACCAATAGTGGCTTCTCTAAACCATACTTCAGTATAACAACCATTTTCATATTGCTTAGCAATGTTTCCTCCAAAGGTTTCTGCACCTGCGCACCAAACCCTATTTTTTTCTGGAGCCTTACCATTAGTTTGGTTGTAAGCGCCTTGCTTAAAATAATTCAACTCTCCGCTGTAGGCCGAAGCTCGTTCTGTTCCATCTTGCCCTATAGGCACAAATAATTTTTGGACTTGAGCTGGGATGTTTAATTGATTTATGTATTCAGATTCAATCAAATTCTTAGTAAACGTTTTTGTAGCATGTCCATCACTTTTGAAAGTGAGGTACATTATTCCTTTATATACATTGATTTCATAACTAAATTCTTCGCCTAATTCTATTCCATCGTTGGGTTCAGCAGGAAAATCGGTTTTACTTTTTCCAACTACAGACATATCATGTCCCCAAATTGCAGAAGAATAATCCCATCTTCCAGAATTATCATCGCCTTTGGTATTAATTTCATAATTCCAAAAAACAGAACCTTTTGTATGACCAGGGAATTTCTTGTAAAATAATTTAAAGGGTTCGTTTTCGTGACCTTCTCCGCCGTGAATCTGTCCGACAACTACAGAATATGAGGCTGCAACTCTAGCATCACCAGAAATGGAAACTTGCATCACCTTACACGTTCCAGTGAGTTTACCGCCTTCTTCTGGTGTCCATTCTCTTTTTTCATGTAATTCTGTTCTTGTATTACTAGAATTTTTAGAAGTAACTCCGGAATTTGGTGTTTTATAAACAACCCAACGTCTTGTCCCATCAATTACGGTATAGAAAAAGTCTTTGTTTTCAAAATCAATTAAATTTTCAACATTAGTTCCATCGCCCATTAACATTTTAAATTTATCCATAAAAGGTATCACTTCACTTGGATACACAGTTTTTTTACTTAAACCATCATTTGCTGCAAAGTAACCTGCATTAGAATAGGCATCTTTACTAATTTCAATATTTGCCGATTTAAACCAAACTTCTGCATAGTTTCCATCTGCATATTGTTTTTGGATATCACCACCATGAGTTTCGGCACCAGAGCACCAAACTTTATTCACTTTAGGATCTTTACCATTAGTCTGATTATAACAACCCAATTTAAAGAAAAGCCCTTGACCTGTATATGCGTTTTTTTGCTCTACTCCATCTTGACCAATTGGTACAAATACGTTTTTGACTTGTTGCGGCATATCTGAACGCTTTGTATATTCAGAATTAATAAGATTTTTAGTAAATGTTTTAGTTTCGTGTCCTTTACTTGTAAATTTAAGAGACATCATTCCATCTTTAACTTTTACTTCATAACTAAACTCTTCTCCTAACGCTATCCCCTCTTTTGGTTCTGGAGGATACCTATTTTCGCCAGTTCCGACAACCGAAAAGTCATGACCCCAAATTGGGGTAGAAAAATCCCACCTTCCAGAATTATCATCACCTGCAGTGTTTATTTCGTAATTCCAAAATACAGAGCCTTTTGTGTGACCAGGAAATTTTTTGTAATAAATTTTTAGTGGCTCATTTTCATGACCATCTGCACTGTGAATTTGGCCAACCACTACTGAATAAGTTGCTGCAACACGAGCATCGCCAGTAGTTGACACATTCATTACTTTAAGAGTAGCGTTCATTTTAGCTTCTGACATTGGTGACCACTTTTTTAATTGAGCCAATTCAGTTCTTGTATTATTTGAAGTCCCATGCGTATTCCCTGCATTAGGTGTTTTAAATACAACCCAATCCTTTTTACCGTTTTTGGCAGTAAAAAAGAAGTTTTTGTTTTCAAAGTTAGTTGCCTGACCTGCATTAGAGCCATCACCTAAAATTAAATTCCAGTGTTGAAAAAAAGGTATGATGTCATTTGGCTTAGTTTCTATTTCTACTTTTTTGTTAGTATTAACAGTGTTTTTGTTTTCTAAGCAAGAATTAAATAGCAAAATGACACTCATAGTTAATAAGCAATGGGTAGAATTTAACTTGAAAATTTTAAGATTCATATTTTTAAGATATTTTGGGCGTTTTTTACGTAACAAATCTGTTTATTATAGTTAACTATTAATTCAAATTACTCAATTATTATTTTTTTAGTTACACTTGTTCCGTTTGCACTGATTTTCATAAAATAAACTCCTCTATTTAAACTTGAAACGTCCACTCTACTATTTTTTAATACGCTACTAGGCATCACATTTTTACCAAGAATATCAAAAAACGTAATTTCAGAAATCTTAAAATTATTTGACTCTACAAATACATAATCAGTAGTGGGGTTTGGATATGCTTTCACATTAAAAGTTGATAAATTGTCAACGGACAATGATGATGTTTCATAGAGTTCAATATTATCAAAAAATACCTCAGTAGAAGAATCAACTGCTAATGGTGATTTAATATAAATGACAACGAAAGATCCTGAAGGAGTAAACACTAATGTGTTTTTAGTGAAATTATCGGTGGTTGCATTTGATTTACTCGAACTAAAATCGTTTGTAATATCTAAAAAGGCATCAACAGTAGTACTTGTACTCGCAAGACCCGATTCATCAATAATTTCAGTATTCAGAATATAAACTTCAGTAGGCACATTTGCTGACTCAGAACGCGACTCTACAAACAATGTATAGCTTGTACCAGAAGTCACTGCCACTTTTTGGTACAAACGACGGCACGCTTCATTGATCTTTACACCTCTTGTTGCCACACCAGAAGTTGGACCAGCACTATAATCAAAATTTCCATCGGAAGAAGATCCAGGTGCTTCGCTATCGTCCCCACAATTAGTGCCCAACCAAGTATCTAAATCAGAATTGTTCCATAATGCCTTATAAGGACTTGGGGTTGTTGTTCCATCTATTGCATCTTGGTCGGTAACTACTGTGCTAGAAGGGGACATATCCCAAGCATCTGAATTGTCATTTGTTGTCGTTGTAAACTCATCCATAGTACTGTTTAATGCAAGATTCGTTTGACTCCATCCGTAATTGAAACATAAACAAACCAATAAAGCAGTGTATGATGGATAAGAACGTTTTGTTGTAAAAAGTAATTTTGTTTTCATAATATATGTTTTAAAATTAGTGTGTTATTGATAGAGTGTAATATTTAACATATGAAAATGCATTTGAATCTGTTGTAGTTAAATAATTACCTGCTTTAAAGTAATTTTCATAGGGCCATTTATCTAGACTTATGTCTTGATATATGTAAGGAGTGTCTTGATTTAGTTGTATTTCTATTTTAGCATCTGTTGCGGTTATTCTAAAATCAAATGCTTCATAACCAACAAAGCCAAGATTAACTTTAATATCTGTCCATGTAGAGTTTGAAGTTTCTAATAGATCATCACCATTTGTGCTTTCATCTTTGAGCGATTTTTTATGACACCACACATAACCATCTTTCCAATAAATTTTAATTAATGGCGGTCCATTATTAGAGGAAAAACCATGGGTAGCCATATCTTCTAGAGAAATAATCCCATGGATTTGCATTACAATAACCTTGTGATAATCGTCGTTAGATTGTGTGTTTTCTGAAACATCGCCCACTTTTAAACGCCCTTTCATTTCACCGCCTTTTAATAATGACCAATTTTCTCTAGAGTTACTAGGGTTTATAAGTTCTCTAAGTTCTGTTCTTGAATACGAACTATTTGTAGTAGAAACGTCAGGAAATGTATAAAACACCAATGAAGAATCTTCAATATCGTCGTACATATAAGGTTTCACGGCTTCTAAGGCTTGATACCCAAAATCTATTAACACATTTGGCTGATATTCGTCCGGTTTACCGTTATTATTTTCATCCACAGGAAGGGTCACTTTCCAATTTGAAAAATTAATAGCTGCATAAACAACTCCAGAACCTTGTTCATCGTCCGTGTTTGATTTATTATCATCAATAGCTACAGCAGTAGAATCCTGATCAGCTCCA